>Ga0182024_10005322_pt1 | contig 28950 bp, 30 predicted proteins | sample P32metaG_FD_120480 | JGI IMG/M metagenome (GOLD analysis project Ga0182024, IMG submission 120480) | Permafrost microbial communities from Stordalen Mire, Sweden - P3-2 metaG (Illumina Assembly) | ecosystem: Environmental > Terrestrial > Soil > Wetlands > Permafrost | place: Sweden: Stordalen...
CCCGGAGATCTTCGACAACGAGTTCCCCGGCTTCGAGAACGACGCCACCCGCATCCGGGTCTTCATGCCGCTGATCCTGCCGGGCCTGCTGCAGACCCCCGCCTACGTGGAAGCGCTGATGCGCGCGGGCTCGCGGCCGCCGGCCTGGCGGGACAAGGCACTCGCGACGCGGTTGCGCCGGCAGGAAATCCTCGACCGCACCGGCGATACCGCGCCCAGGCTGAACGTGGTGATCACGGAGGCCTCCCTGATGTACCGCTGGGGCACCCGCGCCGACCGCTACGAGCAAGTACTTCACCTTGCCGACATCGGCAGCCGCCCGAACGTCGACCTCCGCATCCAGCGCTTCATCGACGGACCGTATCCGGGCATGCATTCCATGATCAATATCTTTGGCTTCCCCGACGAGGAGCCAAACCTGGTGTACATGGAGACGGACTACGCGATCGAGGAGGTGAGCAACCCGGAGTCCGTGAACGCCTACGTGCAGGCATTTGGCCGCGCCAGCGAGGGGGCCTTAGAGTCCTCCGACACTGCGGTCTTCCTTAGGCAACTTGCCGAACAACTGGAGTAAGAACAATGAACGATCTGTCTCAAGCCGCCTGGCGGAAAGCAAGTATGAGTTCGCAGAATGGAGGCTGCGTCGAGGTTGCGGTCAATCTTCCTGGCGTGGCCGCTGTCCGGGACAGCAAGCGCCCGGGCGATGGCGCCCACATCGTGGGGCGAGCCGCGTTCGCGGCGTTCCTCACCGACCTGAAGGCGGGCCGGTTCGACATCGACGCCGGCTGAGCAATCCGTAGCGCGAACGCAGGAACCCCCCGGGATGCACCCCGGGGGGTTCCCCTGTTACTGAGCCTGTCTCAAGGCCCGGCAGGTCACCATCAGGTAACTGCCGCGACTGCGACTGTACACGCGGCCTTTGGCGCCTGCACAGGCCTGCGCGGGCGACCCGGCAGGCGCGACGGCCACATCTGCGTGCCCGTCCGGCAGGGCCGGGATATGCTGCCAATCTGGCCATTTTCCCTGGAGGCCATTGCGAAGAGGGGCAATTGACTCATAATCTGTGTTTCACAGATACCCGAGTCGCGAAGGCGGAGGAGCATGTTACCGTCGCCCGCGGATAGCGGGGAGGACCGGCCCGGCGGGCCCGGTCGGCCATCAGCCGATGGCGGACTGATGGCAGCGCCGGTGGCCGACGCCTTCGCCATGACGCCGCAGGTTCCCGCGCAGTTCAGCGTGCGTTCCGGTGGCTGCTTCGCTAGGCCGCTTCCGCTTGACGGCAGTTGCGCGGGCGCCGCTAGGCGCTTCTTCCGCGAGGCAGTGGCCGGGATGGGGATGCCAGGCGATCTCATCCACGACGGCATCACGATGGCCAGCGAACTCGCCGCCAACACGATGCACGCGCAGGGGAACGTCGAGTTCGGCAGTAACCGCCTACGGCCGGTGACTGGTTTTCCTGAGCTATGGATTTACCTGCGCGGGACCGGCGCAAGGTGCGAGCTTGTCTGCAAGGTCTATGACTCGCAGCCAGGGTGGCGGACAGGCGACCTTTATACGGGCGAGCTTCCCGACCCCACCAAGCACGCCCTGGAGGGCGTGAACGGGCGGGGGCTTCAGGTTGTCAACGGGCTGTCCGCGGGGCAGTGGGGATACCATCCGACCCGTGCCCGGCTGGGCAGCTGGAAGGTTTCCGGCAAGGCCGTGTGGTTTTCGCTGCGGCTGCCGCCGGCCTGTGATGTCGTCCGCTCCGGACGCCCTCGGATGAGTGCCGGGCATGCCGTCGATGTGCTGGAGGCGATGCTGACCGGCCGGGGGATCGGCGGCCGCATGGTCCGGGTGGACGAGCCAGCCGCCGACATGGCTGTGCTGTCCGTCCGCCGTGACCTGACGGTCTGGCTGCGCAACTGCTCGGTGTCCTGGAAGAAGGCAGACGGCAGTTACGAACGCCGGCAACTGGCCGATCTTGAGGATGTGGCCGAGCAGATCGTGTGCACGCACGAGGAACTTGACGCCACCGGCACCAGGGCCTGAGAACCGTCAGCGGCCCGGGCTCCTCACGTCGGCGGGGGCCGGCGAGGCCGGGCGGCCAGTACCACCGGGTCGCAGGCAACTGTCCACGAAACGTGCGGCGGCAGGCAAGAGCCTGGCGGACTCCGCTTCGAAGACCTCAGCCGCCTGGCGGCCCGGCCAGCGGCCCGGCAGTAGCTCGGCTGGCAGCCCTGGATCCCTGAAGAGGAATTTCCTCCATTCGTGCACGAGCCTGCTCCGCGCGGCGAAAACCATCTCGTCAGGGGTGTCCGGGCGGACGTCGGCCACCAGTTCGGCGGCGACCGCCAGCCATCGCTGGTAGGCGTGGGCCAGGCCATCGAGGTCCCAGGCGCGGGCGAGCAGCCCGCGGGAATCGCCGTCGTAGCTGGCCATGAATCGCTCCGCGCGAACTCGCTCCGCCTCGAGCAGGGCCTCCAGCTCGACCGACGGGCGCGGGCTGACCCAGGTCGTCTCGTCAATCGGCGCGTAGCCGAGGTAGCCGAGCGCCGCACGGAGCCGGTCCCTGCGCGCGCGGTCATGTGCCCGCGCGACCACGACCAGATGCCAGCGGCCATCCCAGTCAGGGGCGCCACGGCGGTAGATCCGCTCGGCTGCCTCGTCCAGCCTCCGGACCGCTCGCGGCGTCAGCGCGTACCCGGCCCCGTCTGGTAGCCGGACTGCCCGCAGCCAGCCCTGCCTGGCCATCCGGGACACGGCCGTGCGGACGGCCGGCGCGGCTATGCCGAGCGGGGCAAGCAGCCGGACCAGGGCGGCGACCGGCGCGCGCGCCCCGCGAGAGCGCAAGTGATCACCGTAGAGGTCGAAGAGTGCCGATCTCGCGTCCACGTACCCAGTCTCGCCCAGTCTCGCCTGATGCCCGCCTGCCCGCACGGAACACTGATCGTTACCACCCCAGCGCCCGAACTCTGGATAATAGAGGCACTGATCGACATTGATGTGGCTGACAGGTCCCGCCAGGTACCGGGGCTCCCGGTGCCGTAGGCCTCAGGTGAGGTCCCCTGCGGCCTAGAGGCAGGAAGGGGAGGCAGCATGGCGGCGATGAAGCCGCGGACAGGCGACGGTCCGCTTGAGGTCACCAAGGAGGGCCGCGGCATAGTGATGCGTGTCCCGCTGGAGGGTGGTGGGCGACTCGTGGTGGAGCTGTCGGCCACCGAGGCTGCTGCGCTGGGGGAAGCGCTCAAGTCGGCGGTTGGCTGACCCTTGCCGATCAACATCCACGTCGCCCTCCTTCGCGCGGAGGGGCGGGCGGGCGGCGATGGCCTGCTGGGCGACTATCTCGCGTCCGTGGCCGATGGCAAGGCCGATGCTCCTGACCTGATCGCGGTGCCGGTCCGCCCGGACGGCGGGCAGCAGGACCGGCCGGATCTCGATCATCTCCTGCCGGCCGGCTCCGCCGCGGTGATTGCCGCGGCCGGGATGACCGGCAAGGCGGGCGAGGCCGCCGAGGCGGCTGTCCGGCTGGGCGCAGGCGCCAGCCGGCTGCTGTTCCTCGGCACCGGAGACGAGTCACCGCGCGCGCTGCGGCGGGCCGGGGCCGAACTCGGACAGCGGGCCGCCCAGGGCAAGACGGTGAGCACTACCGCGATCGCAAGCCTGCCCGACGAGGCTGCGCAGGATTTCATCACGGGGATCCTGCTGGGCGGCTATTCCTTCGCGCTGAAGTCCGGCCCGGCCAGGGAGCCGGGCGGCGGGGTCGGGCTGCTGACCGAGCGGGCGGACGGCCACGGCGCCGCGCTGGGCCGCGCGGTCATTATCGCCGGGGCCGTAGCGCTGGCGCGTGATCTCACCAACACGCCATCGGCCCGCAAGTCCCCGGAGTGGCTCGCCGGCGAGGCCGTGCAGGCAGCCGCGCAAGCGGGCCTCCGGTCGCGTATCTGGGCCGAGGCGGAACTGGCGGCGGCCGGCTTCGGCGGCATCCTGGCGGTGGGCTCCGGATCGGCGCGGCCGCCCAGGCTGATCGAGCTCAGCTACGAGCCGGCCGGCTTCCAGACCCATGTCGTGCTCGTCGGCAAGGGCATCACCTTCGACAGTGGCGGCCTGTCGCTGAAGCCCAACGACGGCATGAAGCTGATGAAGACCGATATGGCCGGCGGCGCCGCGGTCATCGCGGTGATGTCGGCGCTGGCTGGCCTCGGCGTCCGGGCGCGCGTTACCGGCCTGATCGCGGCCGCGGAGAACATGCCGTCGGGTTCGGCCTACCGGCCAGGAGACGTTATAACGCAGTACGGCGGGCGGACTGTCGAAGTGCTGAACACTGATGCCGAGGGGCGGCTCGTACTGGCCGACGCGATCGCCTATGCGCACGCCATGCTCAACCCCGGCGTCGTGGTGGACATCGCGACCCTGACCGGTGCGGCCAGGACTGCGCTCGGGTCCGGTATCGGCGCGCTGTACTCGACCGATGACGGCGTGGCCGGCGCCCTGCTCGCGGCCGGGCAGGCAACCGGGGACCGGCTATGGCGGATGCCGCTGCCCGCGGACTACCTGGACGCGCTCGATTCGCCGGTAGCCGACCTGGCGCACGTGGCGCGGAGCAAAGCGGCTGGAGCGAAGGCCGGGTCCATCGCGGCGGCCCTGTTCCTGCGCGAATTCACCGGCGGCCGGCCGTGGGCGCACCTCGACGTGGCCGGCCCGGCCCGTTCCTCGTCGGATGACGGGGAGACCACGAAGGGCGGCACCGGGTTCGGCACCAGGCTGCTGCTGAGCTGGCTCGGCGGGCTCTGACCGGACTGAGGCCGGTCGGCTGGGACCGGGCCGGGCAGTCGCGAAGGAGCTAGGGAGCCTGCTTGACGGCGGTGAGCAGGCCGTCGCCGAGCGGCAGGAGCAGCGGAATCAGCCGTTCGTCGGACCTGGCCTGCTCGCATAGTTCCCGCACGGCGGCGGTGTCCGGGTCGTTCGCGGCCGCATCCTCGGCCCGCTCACGCCAGAGGGCGTCGACGATCCGGCTGTGCCACAGGGCATTGTCGAATGCCACCACTCCGCCAGGGCGCAGCAGCCGGAGTGCGGCGATCAGGTAGTCCGAGTACTCCTGCTTGTCGGCGTCGCAGAACACCATGTCGTAGGCCCCGTCGGCGAGCCGGGGGAGTACCTCGAGCGCGCGGCCGCTGATCAGCCGGTAGCGGCTGGAGGCGAACCCGGCGTCGACGAATGCCTGGCGGGCCAGCCGCTGATGCTCGGGCTCGATATCAACGCTGGTCAGCACGCCTCCGGTGCGCATGCCCCGGAGCAGCCAGATGCCGGACGTGCCGCAGCCAGTGCCGATCTCCACAACCGATCTCGCGCCGATGGCCGCGGCAATGAACCGCAGCGCCGCGCCTGTAGTGGGACCGACGGGCACGGCGCCGCCGACCTCCGCGGCATGGCGGCGGGCGGCATGCAGCACGTCGTCTTCGGGGAGAAACTCCTCGACGTAGGTCAGTGCGTCCTCTGCGCTGGCGATGACTTCCTCCGTGAACGCTGGCCGACTCTCCGCGGGAAGCCTAGCGTTACGTCAGCTCCCGAGGGAACCAGCCAGGCCCGCTCATGCGTTGTCAGGACGCCAGGCGGCTACCGGAGGAAGTCCCGGCGCGATGTCGTTGTTGGGGGTAGTAGCAGGCAGAAAGTGGGCAGACCGTGGATCGTGCTGTGCCCGTCAAGGCGGCAGAGGTCGAGTGGACGCCGCCTACCTGGGAGGAGGTGGTCCGGGACCACTCCGCCCGGGTCTATCGCCTCGCGTACCGGCTGACTGGCAACTCCCACGACGCGGAAGACCTCACCCAGGAAGTGTTCGTCAGGGTGTTCCGCTCGCTGGCGACCTATACACCGGGAACATTCGAGGGCTGGCTGCACCGGATTACCACGAACCTCTTCCTCGACATGGCCCGCCGCAAGCAGCGCATCAGGTTCGAGGGACTCGCCGACGACACCGCGGCGCGGCTGGGCGGCAACGAGCCGACCCCGGCCGAGGCATTCGATGAGCGTCACCTGGATGACGACATCCAGGCAGCGCTCAAGGCCCTTGCCCCCGAGTACCGGGCAGCGGTGATCCTCTGCGATATCGAGGGACTCTCCTACGAGGAGATCGCTGCCACGCTCGGGGTCAAGCTAGGCACCGTCCGGAGCCGCATCCACCGGGGACGCGCACAGCTCAGGGCCGCGCTGGAGCATCGCAGGCCGCGCCAGGCGACGGTGCCGCGGCCCCGGGCGCAGCTGAAAGCGCGGCTACCGGAAGGCGGTCAGCCATGAGCCATCTCGGGCATCGCCTTTCCGCCCTGATCGACGGCGAGCTTGGTCACGTGGAGCGCGACCGGGTTCTCGTCCACCTGGTCCGGTGCGAGCCCTGCCGTGCCGAGGCCGTGGCCCTGCGGACGCTCAAGCGGCGAATGCACGCGCTCGGCGGAGCGGCGGCCGACTCGGCGCTGACCCACCGGCTGATGGGACTAGCGCTGCCAGCCGATCCGCTCGCGGATGCCCGCGCGATCAGGGGACCGGGCTCGCTGCGGCCTGCTGCGGCGTCCGGATCTCCGGCCGGCACCCGCGAGCTGCGGCCCAGCCGTGCCGTCGTCGCGGGATGCTTTGCGTTCCTGCTGGTAGGCCTGGGGGCCGCGGCTTTCGCGGCGGGCGGCGGCGATCCGCAGCCCGGCCCGCAGATTACGCCCGCGGTTGACGTTTTCATGGTTCAGCACGAGATCATGACTGGCGTGGTTCCGGTCACGCGGCCTCGGCAGGCACCGGCTGCCCGGCAGAGCGCCGTGCCGCACGCGCCGTGAGCCCGCTGTCGTACTCGTCACGGCGGCTCACCGGCGGCACGGTGCTGCTCGGCTTGCTTGGCGCGGCGCTGGCGGCGCTCGTCCTCGTTGACGGCTCGTCCGGCCAGTCGGTAGCCCGGCGGACGGGAGCGGGCGGCGCGCCGGGCGGACTGCCCAGGCTCGGCCAGACCGCCAGTTCCCGGGCCGGCCTGCGGCTACTGCGCGAGGCCGCTGCCGCGGGCGTGGCCACCTCCTACCAGGGCGTGCAGATTGTGGCCTGGTGGGGGCCGCGCGGCGCGACTACCTCGGTCGTCCAGGTCTGGCACGAACGCGGCCGCAGCATCCTGGCGCAGGTCACCGACATGGGCTCAGCGCCGTCAGCCGCCGCGCCGCCGACCTCGGCGGCCGCCGCGCAGGAACCGGACGGGATCCTTGGGCTGTCGCAGCAGCTGCTTGTCCTCATGCCCGACAACTACCAGGTGGTGTACGCGGGCCGGGGCTCGGCGGACAACCGGCAGGCGCGGATCGTCGATGTGCTGCGCCGGGACGGCAGCCTGGCCGCACGGTACTGGCTGGATACCGCGACGAAGCTGCCACTGCGCCGGGAGACCTTCGACTCCCGGGCGCGCATGATCAGCGAGGATGCCTTCATCAACCTGCGGATCGGCGACAGCGGGCTGCGCGGCATGCCAGTGGCGGCCGTGCGGGGCTGGTCAGCCCGGCTGGATCCGGTGCAGATTGCCAGGCTCAGGGCACAGGGCTGGCCGGTGCCGAAGCTGCTGCCGGGCGATCTGCTTCTCATCGCCGCGCACCAGAGCGCCACCGCGGCCGGCCCGGTCATCGACCTGGACTACTCCGACGGGCTGTCGCTCGTTTCGATCTTCCTGCAGCGAGGGGAGCTGTCGCGGGCGATGCCAGGGTGGCAGGAGATCACGCTTCGCGGCAGTGCCGTCTACTCAACCGACCCCGGCTCGCGCAGCCTGGTCTGGTCCGCGCGCGGGTTCGTGTACACCGTGATCGCGGAAGCCCCGCCGGCGACGGTCGATCAGGTCGTCGACGCGCTGCCGCACGACGCGGGGCCCGGGTTCTGGGGCCGGATCGCGAAAGGCATGCGGCGGCTGGCCTCCTGGGCTAACCCGTTCCGCTGAGCAGGCCTATCGCACCCGATCACGGGCAGGAATGGTGGGGAAGTAACGAATTCCTCGCCATTGGGCCGGATCGGAGAGGCGCGTGATGTCTGAGGGGTTTTGGCATGCTGCCGCCGGGCCTCCGGAGGAGCCAGCAGCCGCACCGGAGATTCCCTCCGAGCCGCCATCGCCATCCGCGGGGCTTTCCCCCGACCCGCCGTCTCCATCCGGCGAGCTTTCCCCCGACTCGCCGTCGCTATCCGGCGAGCTATCCCTCGTGCCGTCGCTATCCGGCGAGCTTTCCCTCGTGCCGTCGCTATCCGGCGAGCTTTCCCCTGGGTCGCCGTCGCTATCCGGCGAGTTTCCCCCTGCGCCACCGCCGCTTCCTGGTGAGCTGCCCGCAGACCCGCCGCTGACCGGGTCACCCGGACGCCTAGGGCTTGGTGGCCGGAGGCTCGCCGTCTACGCGCTCACGCTCGCTCTCGTGTCGGCCCTCGCCGGGGGGCTCGTCGGCGGATATGTCGTATCCAGGACATCCGGCGACGGGGTTACCCCCGGATTCAGCCTCGGCACGGTCCCGCGTGCCATCACCGACCGGCCGCCTGCCTCGGTCGCCGGCATCGCGGCAAGGGTCCTGCCCAGCGTGGTAATGATCAAGGTCGACGGCAGCGAGGGCACCGGCTCCGGCTTCATCATCCATGGCGGCTATGTCATCACCGACAATCACGTGGTCACGCTGGACGGGCGCCTTCCGCACGCGTCGCTGCAGATCGTCTTCAACAGCGGCCGTGCCGTCCCGGCCAAGCTGATAGGCACGGACCCGTTCTCGGACATCGCCGTGCTCCGGCCGCGGGTGGCCGGGCGCCTGCCGGCTCTGTCGCTCGGCAATTCAGGGAGCGTCGAGGTCGGCGATCCGGTCGTCGCCTTCGGCTCGCCGCTCGGCCTGGCAGGCACCGTCACCAGCGGCATCATCAGCGCGCTCGACCGGCCGGTGCGGCCTGGCGGCGCGCAGGGCGTGGCGACACAGGCGTTCATCAACGCAATCCAGACCGATGCGCCGATCAATCCCGGCAATTCGGGCGGTCCGCTGGTGAACGGCCAGGGGCAGGTCATCGGCGTTAACGCGGCGATCGCGACCGTAGGCGACCCGCTGACCGGCCAGAGCGGCAGCATCGGGCTCGGCTTCGCGATCCCGATCAACCAGGCGCGGCTGATCGCCACCGAGATCATCCGCACCGGCAGCGCCACGCACGCGGTGATCGGGGTGATGCTCGACAGCGCCTACAAAGGGTCCGGCGCCCAGATCGTCACCGCGGTGCGGCGTGGCGTGTTCGCAGTCACCCCGCGCGGTCCCGCGGCAAAGGCCGGCCTACGGCCCGGCGACGTGATCGTGAGCTTCGGCGGGCAGCGGATCACCAGCGCCACCACGCTCATCCAGGCCATCCGGTCCCGGAATCCAGGGACGCGCGTAGCGGTCGTTTTCCTCCGCGGCGGGGTCAGGCATCTCGTTTCGCTCACCCTCGGCTCGGCGCCGTCCTGACCGGGCGCGATGGGGGCGGATGGTGATCTCCTGGCCCGATGACGCGCGAAAACGGGAGCCTGGTGGCCGGGCATTCGTGGCCGGCCCCTCCGAGCGTCTACATTGGTGCTGAGCGGAACGCAGTCCCCTGCGCGCTGCCTGAAGCTGGAGCGTTGCTTGTGTTCGACTTGTCCTTCACCAAGCTGCTGGTGCTGGCCGTCCTCGCCCTGCTGATCTTCGGTCCTGATCAGCTGCCGAAGATCGCCGCGCAGGCCGGCAAGGCGCTGCGTGACCTGCGCCGGCTCGCCGATCTGGCCAAGGCCGACCTGCGGGAGGGCCTCGGGCCCGAGTTTGCCGACTTTGACATCAATGACCTGAATCCGCGGAACTTCGTCCGCAAGCATCTCCTTGATGACCTCGACCTTGGCCTCGACGGCGACGAGGAATCAAGCTCCCGCCCGCGCGCGGACGCCACGTCGACGCTGCCGCCCGGCGAGAGCCCGCCCTACGACGCCGAGGCCACCTGAGGTCCCGGCCGCAGCACTCCCGGGTAGCCGAAACCACCGCGCTGTCAGGAGGCTGCGGCCTGACCTGGGTCAGGCGGCCTGCGCCGCAGTGGGGTGATGCCGAGCCGGCGCCCGGACAGCCCGCGCGACCGGTTGGCCAGGCTTTCCGCGATCATGGACAGCTGCTGCGCTGCCGGAGACTCCGGGTTGCTGAGGACCAGCGGCATGCCGCTGTCGCCGCCCTCGCGCAGCCGGACGTCGACGGGCACCTGGCCTAGCAGCGGTACCCGGGTGCCGATGATCTTGGTCAGCGCGTCAGCGACGGCCTGGCCGCCACCGGAGCCGAAGAGGTCGATCCGCTCGTCGCAGTGCGGGCACGGCAGGTAGGACATGTTCTCGATAACGCCCACGACCTGCTGGTGCAGCTGTGGTGCAAGCGCGCCTGCTCGTTCGGCCACCTCGGCAGAGGCAACCTGCGGGGTGGTGACCACGAGCAGTTCGGCGCCGGGCAGCAGATGACCCACCGAGATCGCGACGTCCCCGGTGCCCGGCGGCAGGTCGAGCAGCAGCACGTCCAGGTCGCCCCAGTACACGTCCGCGAGGAACTGCTCGAGCGCCCGGTGCAGGATCGGCCCGCGCCACGGCACCGGCTCGTTGCCCTTAGTGAACATCCCGACGGAGATGACCTTGATGCCATGCCCCGACGGCGGCATGATCATCTTCTCGACCTGGGTGGGCTTGCCGGTCACGCCCAGCATGCGGGGCACCGAGTGGCCGTACATGTCGGCGTCCAGTACCCCGACCTTCTGCCCGGAGGCGGCCAGCGCCGCCGCAAGGTTCACGGTCACCGAGGACTTCCCGACCCCGCCCTTGCCGCTGGCGACCGCGTACACCCTGGTCAGCGAGGTGTCCTTGGCGAACGGGATCTCCCGTTCCGGCCGGCCGCCGCGCAGCTGGCCCTGCAGGCTGCGGCGCTGCTCGTCGCTCATCACGTCAAGCTCGACGCGCACCCGCGCCACGCCGTCCAGCTTGCTGACCGCCGCGGTGACCTCCCGGGTGATGGTCTCGCGCATCGGGCAGCCGGCGACGGTCAGCCATACATCTACCCGGACGGTCCCGTCCCGGCCGACATCCACGTTCTTGACCATGCCGAGCTCGGTGATAGGCCGGTGGATCTCAGGGTCGTTGACCCCGGAGAGTGCCTGGGAAACCTGCTCCTTGGTGGGCGGCGACGAAGCGGCCGACGGGGATGCCATGGCCCCATGCTACGAACACCTGACCGGCCGTTGAACCGCCGGCGCCGGCGTACCATCATTCGACGCCGCAGAGGTTCCCCGGCCTCACCGCGAGCAGAAACGGCTGTCCATGGAGCTTCAGCAGATCGGCCTCCGGCACCCGGCGGCTGAACTGGTCAGGAACATCCAGCGCAACCGCACCGGGATACCGCGGCGGATGTTCGTCGCCGAGGGGCTGTACGAGCACAACATCGTGCTCGATGCCGGGGTGCGGCTGGACACTTTCCTGTGGTGCCCGGAGGCCGCATATTCGGACGAGGCGCGCAAACGCAGCGGCGAACTGGCGGAGCGGGCGCGCCGGGCGTACCAGATTTCGGCCAAGACGCTGGAGCGGCTGGCGGAGCGCCCGAATCCGGATGGCCTGCTGTCGATCGCCCAGCTGCCGGACTGGGACCCGGCGGAGATTAAGCTGGGCGCCCGCGCTCTCGTGCTGGTGGCTGACGGCATCGAGATCCCCGGCAATCTCGGCACGCTGATCCGCACGCTGGACGCCTGCGCCGCTGACTGCCTGGTGCTGACCAACCGCCGGACCAGGCTGACGCACCCGAAGGTGCTGCGCGCCAGCCAGGGGATGAGCATCAAGGTCCCGGTGCTCGACTTCGACCAGGTAGCGGATGCTATTGGCTGGCTGGCCAGCAGCGACTGCACCGTCTACCTGGCTGACACGGACCAGAGCCTGAGCTACCGCGACGCCGACTACGCCGGCCGGACGGCCCTGGTGGTCGGCAGCGAGCGCTACGGGATTTCCCCGGCCTGGCATGAGGCGGGCTTCAGCCGGATCGGCATCCCGATGCTCGGCGCAGCGGACTCGCTGAACGTGGCCATCTCCGCCTCCGTGCTGCTGTACGAGGCGCGGGCGCGCAAAAACGGCTGGTGATCGCCTCAGCGCCTGCTGGCGCCCGCACCGTGATCGGCATCCAAGCACCGGCTCGCGGGGGACGGCGGCGGGCTTGGTAGCCTCCGCGATGTGAACGCTGCCAGACCGCGCGCCGACCGGGCCCGCCGGTCCTGCCTGGCGGTCCCTGGCAGCAGCCCCAGGTTCCTGGCGAAGGCCCGCGGCCTGGCTGCCGACGAGGTCTTCCTCGACCTGGAGGACGCGGTCGCCCCGGACGCCAAGGAGGAGGCGCGGCGCAGCGTGATCGAGGCGCTCCGGTCGGGTGACTGGGGCGGCAAGGTGCGGGCGGTCCGGATCAACGGCGTCACCACCCGCTGGGCTTACCGGGACGTCATCGACATTGCCGAGCAGGCTGGCCGGGACCTGGATGTCATCGTGCTCCCGAAGGTCTCCGAACCGCGGCACGTGACCTGGCTCGACCTGCTGCTCGGCCAGATCGAGCAGGCGATGGGGTACCCGGCGGGGCAGATCGGGATCGAGGCCCAGATCGAGGATGCGCGCGGGCTTGCCGCGGTGGACGCGATCGCGGCCGCCTCGCCGCGGCTCGAAGCGCTGGTCTTCGGCCCTGCCGACTTCATGGCCAGTGTCGGCATGCGATCGCTGGAGATCGGCGCGCAGCCGCTCGGGTACGCGGGCGGCGACGCTTTCCACTATCCGCTGCTCCGCATCCTGGTCGCCGCCCGCGCGCACGGCCTGCAGGCCATCGACGGGCCGTATGCCGCGATCCACGACACCGACGGCCTGGCCAGGGCAGCGGCCAGCGTGGCGGCGCTCGGCTTCGACGGCAAGTGGGTGCTGCATCCGGGCCAGATCGAGACGGTGAACGCGGCGTTCTCGCCGGGCCAGCCGGAGTACGACAAGGCTGAGCTGATCCTTGAGGCCTATCAGCACTACACGACCGTGCAGAAGCGCGGGGCCGCGATGCTGGACGGCGAGATGATCGACGAGGCGTCCCGGAAACTGGCCCTGGTGGCTGCGGCCCGCGGCCGCGCGGCTGGCCTGGCCAGGACCCGGCGTTTCGAGCCGCCCGACTGACGCCGCCCGGCTGACGCTGACGCCGCCCGGCTGATGCTGATGCCGCCCGGCTGATGCTGATGCCGCCCTGGCAGTGAATGATGCTGACGCCCCAAGTCGCTAGGGTGGCCCAGTCGCCAGAGATGCATCGCCCCATCGCTAGGGCAGCATGCCCCAGGAGGTCAGCGCCTCGGTCAGGCCGCTGGTCAGCGCGCCCCGCGCCTCCAGCCGGGCCACCTCCGCCGGGGTTGCCCAGCACGCGTCCGCGGCGTCGTCACCGGCCGCGAGCTCGCCGCCGGTGGCCACCGCCAGGTAATCCCTGATCTCCACCACCGCGCCAGCCAGGCCCGGGCGCTCGACCTCGCCCAGCAGCCGGCCGGGAACGATGACCAGCCCGGTCTCCTCGAAAACTTCCCTGACCAGTGCCCGGGCGTCGGATTCGCCGGGCTCGATCCGGCCGCCCGGGATCGACCACAGTCCCGCGCCTGGCTCGTGACCCCGCTTGATCAGCAGCAGCCGCCCCGCCTCGTCCTTGATCACCGCTCCCACGCACGGGATCCGCTGCACGGCCATGGTCTCCAGTATCCGGCAGCCGGGGACCCGTATCCGGGCGGCTGTTGCGAAAGAACCTCAGAACTGACGTGAGCGGTACTTGACGTGAGCTGATCCAGCGGTAACTGTCGGTCGTCATGAGGAACCATTCCACCTGTCCTCGATGCGGCGGCCCGCTGCATGAGCCCAGCGCGTGGTCGAGTGCGTGGCAGTGCAATCTGCACGGCCAGGTGCAGCCGCTGCGGCCCGCCTTCAGCCCGTCCAAGGAGGGACTGGACGGAGTGCTGCGCAGCGCGGCCGTGCCGGTCTGGCTGCCCTGGCCGCTGCCGACTGGCTGGCTGGTGACAGGATTCGCCGCGGCGGGGGACGAGCGCAGCGGGTCCTGCGGCTGCGCTGTTGCGCTGACCGGGCCTAACCCAGTCGGGGGACCGGGGGAGATGCTGATCATTTCCGAGCAGCTCGGGGTGGGCCTCGGGGCCAGGTTCGCCGGCCTGGACGGACCGGACCCTGGGCGTGACTTCACCGCCGGGCCGCCGGATGCGTCCGTTCAGTTCGGCAACCACGAATTCCCGCTCTGGCACGTGGAGGCACCGGAGCGGGCCGTGTTCGCCGGAGAGGTCATGGCCAACTGGCTGTGGCTGGTGCTGTGGCCGGACACGGCGGGGACGCTACTCATGGACTCGCTCACTCTCCGTGACCTCCGGGATCCCGGTCAGGACCTTGATCTGCCCTACGGCGCGATGTCCCCGCGCCTGCCCGGCTAGTCTCCGGTAGGTGCGCGCCGACCTGCACTGCCATAGCACCGCATCGGACGGCACCGACCCGCCCGCCGAGGTGATGGCCCGCGCAAGGGCGGCCGGGCTCGACGTGATCGCGCTGACCGACCATGACACGGTCGCCGGGCACGCCGAGGCGGAGCGGGCGCTGCCCGCCGGGCTGACGCTGGTACCGGGGATCGAGCTGTCCTGTCGGCTGCGGGGGCACAGCGTGCACCTGCTCGGCTACCTGTTCGACCCGGCCGACCAGGTACTCGCCGCGGAATGCGCCAAGATCCGCGAGCACCGGATCGCCCGTGCCCGCGCGATCGTGGACCGGCTGGCCGGACTCGGCGCCCCCGTCACCTGGGAGCATGTCAGCTCGATCGCGGGCGGCGGCGTGGTGGGCAGGCCGCACATCGCCAGGGCGATGGTGGCAGCCGGGGTGATCGAGTCGGCAGCTGACGCGTTCGGCCCGGAATGGCTCGGCGCCGGCGGCCGCGCCCACGTGACCAGGTACGCGCCGGACCCGATGCGGGCGATCACCCTCATCCGGGCCGCCAGGGGCGTTGCGGTACTCGCCCACCCGGGAGCACCGGCCCGCGGCTGGCTGATGCCCGATGCCGATATCGCCCGCCTGGCCGCGGCCGGCCTAGCTGGCATCGAGGTCCGGCATCCAGATCACAACCAGGAGGAACGCAGCCATCTCGCCGCTCTCGCAGCAGACCTCGATGTCGTCGCGTCGGGCGGAAGTGACGATCACGGGGGATTGACCGGCTACCGGATCGGCTGCGATACGATCGCGCCGCAAGCGTACGAGCGGCTCGTCACGCAGGCCGCGGGCGCCGCACCAGTGAGCAGGCCATGAACTCGTATTTCGAGGTGAAATTCTTCTGGAAGGTCTTCGTCACGCTGCTGGTGATCACCGACCGCCGGATCAACAGGGTTGTGACAAGAAAGGCAGGCCGGCATGGAAGCGCGCATTGAGCAGGTTGTCTCCGCCGTGAATACCTGGATCGTGGGCGATGACGAGGAGGTCATCGTGGTCGACCCGGGCACCGACGCCGAGGCGGTGCTCGCCAAGGTGGGCGACCGGGAGGTGATCGCGGTGATCTGCACGCACGGGCATGCCGGTCATGCGAGCGCGGCGCTTGAGGTGGCCGCCCGTGACGAGGCACCGGTCGCGCTGCATCCGGCGGACCGGCTGTCCTGGCGCGAGGTGCACCGGAAGGCGGACCCGGAGATCGAGATGGAGGACGGCGGCATCTTCGAGGTGGCCGACGTAGCACTTGAGGTGATCCACGCGCCCGGGCACAGCGCGGGTTCCGTCTGCCTCTACTGCGAGGATCTCGATGTGGTCATGTGCGGCGACGTGCTGGCCGCTGACGGGCTGGTCACCAGCGAGGACGGGTTCTCCAACTTCGCCAGCCAGCTCAGCTCGATCGGCGAGCGCGTGCTGACCCTGCCGGGTAAGACGAGGGTGCTGCCTGGTCACGGCAAGGAACTGACCGTCGCGGTCGCAGAGAAGAGCTTCGACTCGTGGATTTCGGCCGGGCCTCGCTCCGCTCCGTCCGCCGACGAGGACTGAGCCCGGGTGGAGCAACTCGGCTTCGAGGGAATGCCGCGGCGGCTTTACTCGTGCACACCGACCCGGCTGAGTACCTGGCTGGATTGCCCGCGCCGGTATCGGATGAGTTACCTGGACCGCCCGCAGCCGCGGAAGGGGCTGCCCTGGGCGCATAACAGCCTTGGTGCCAGCGTGCACAACGCGCTGGCCGGGTGGTGGCGGCTGCCGCGCCGGGAGCGGAGCGTGGCGGCTGCGGGTGACCTGCTGGATCAAGGCTGGCTCACCGACGGCTACGCCGACGACGTGCAATCCGCGCAGCATCGGGCGCGGGCCAGGCAGATGGTGCAGGACTATGTCACGGGCCTGGATCCGGCCGACGAGCCGGCCGGGGTGGAAAGGACGGTGGCGACCCGCACGGACCTGATTGCGGTGTCCGGCCGGATCGACCGGCTTGACCTGCGGCGGACCGGGCCACTAGAGGACGGCGGAGAGTTCACCGACGACGCCAGCGAGCTCGTCGTGGTGGACTACAAGACGGGCAGGTACCTGCTCACCGTCGATGACACCCGGACCTCGATGCCGCTGGCACTCTACGCGCTGGCCGCCGGGCGGGTGCTGCGGCGACTTTGCCGCCAGGTCGAACTGCACCATCTGCCGACTGGCCGGGTACTCGCATGGGTGCACACCCAGGAGTCACTGGACCGTCAGCTGCGCCGTGCCGAGGACATCGCCGCCGAGTGCGCCTCGGCTGACGAGCAGTACCGGAGCGGGCTGCCGGCCGCCAGGTATGACGAGGCATTCCCGCCGCGTCCAGGCATGGGGTGCGGCTGGTGCGACTACCGCAGCCACTGCCCGGAAGGCATGGCGGCCGCGGAGTCCCGCCGCCCCTGGGATGGACTCGCGCCCATCGGGGCGGCACCAGCCGGGTCAGTGTCAGCCGGATCAGGGTCAGTACCAGCCAAGCGTTCGCCAGCCGTGCCAGGGCCACGGCCAGGATCCGACGGGCTTGCGCCCGCCGAGCTTGCGCCCGCCGAGCTTGCTCCTCGCGAGCCCGTGCCGACCGTGCCCGCATCAGCCGAGCCTGCGCCTGCCGGGCCTGCGCCTGGCGAGCCCGTGCCGACCGTGCCCGCATCAGCCGAGCCTGCGCCTGCCGGGCCTGCGCCAGCCGAGCCCGTGCCGGACGAGCCCGTGCGTGCCGAGCCTGCGCCAGCGCCGGCTGAACCCGGGCCCGGCGGCACCGCGCTGTGACCGGCGGCGGTCTTGCGCCGCCGCGTGCTGCTCTCGGCCGCGTTCCAGAATGCGGTGAGCGTGCTTGCCGTGGTCTCCGGGGCCTCGACCGCGGGCGAGTGCGCCGCCGCCGGGATGCAGACCCGCTGCGCTCCGAGCCTCTTGGCCATGCGGTTTTGCGTCGCTGGCGCCCATGCGTCGTCGTTCTCGCCATACAGGACCAGGATCGGCGCGCCGGCCAGTTCGGCGAGCGCATCGGTCTGGTCGGGGCAGCCGAGCAGGTACTTGCCCATGGCGACCAGGCCCTCAGGCGAGCTGCGCAGCATGCGCTCGCGCAGAAATGCGATGACCGGCCCGGGTACTCCGCTGGCGACCGCCTGCGGTTCCTGCTCGGACTCCCACAGCTGCGCGATCCGCTCGGCGCGGCCGCCGGGTCCGGCCTTCATCAGCTCGGCCAGCATTGCCCGCAGCACCGTCGCTCGCTGACCTCGAAGGCTGCCGGGCCCCGAGCCGAGCAAGGTGAGCGAGCTGATCCTGGCCGTCTGCGCCAGCACCGCCTGCCGGGCGATGAGGCCGCCGAACGAGTGGCCGAGCAGATGAACGCCCTGGTCGTCCTGGCCGACTGCCATGGCGATGTCGGAGATGTCGGCGGCGAGCGCGTCCGGCCCGTAATGACAGTGGTCGCTGCCGCCGGGCGTTTCATACTGGCCGCGCATGTCGATCGCGACTACCCGGCGGCCGACTGCCGCCAGCGGCCATAGCACGGCCAGGAAGTCTTCCTTGCTGCCGGTGTAGCCGGGGATGAGCAGCGCCGGCCGGCGTTCGCATACGCCGCTGCCGGGCATTGCCTCAAGCGCTGCGAATGCCCCACGGCCGGTGTGAACGGTGACTCGCCGTACCTGCTCAGGCAGGTCGAGAGTCCTTGGTGTACTCACGGGGTCGCAGCTTACCCAGCGAAGCTTGGCATAAATCGTCCGTATCTTGGAGATTTGCTGTGAGCATACCGCCCGTCACCTCAGTGACCCGGTGCCTACAGCTCGGCTGCGCCGCCAGTTCCAGCACCGCCAGTGCCGGCACTGCCAGTGCCCGGGCCAGAAGCTGTCCGGCCGGCTCCCGCTGCCGTCTGGCCCTGGCCAGTACTGCCCCCCGGCTGGCCTGCGTCCTGTGCTGCCCCGCGGGGCTTGCGGCCGCGATGGCCGCGCCGCCGCCCGGCGGCCGCCGGCTTGCCGTGACCGGCCGTCGCGGCATCCTCGGCCGGCCCGGTCCCGGTGCCGTCGGCAGCCGCCTGACCGCCCTGGCCTGCGCCGACGCTCGCCCCTGACCTGGTCCGGCGGCGGATCCGCTGACCCCGCCGTCCGGCCTCGCGATCCTGGGTGCCGTCATCCTCGGTCCTGCTGCGCCGGCTGCCGCTGCCGTGACTGCCGTTGCCACGATCCCGGTCGGACCGGCCCCCGTCGGACCGGCCCCCGTCGGACCGGCTGTCGCCGGTTCGGCCGCTGCGGGCCGCTTGTGAGCGGATCCGGCCGGTCTCCCCGATGTCCTCCAGGTCCTCGGCTTCCAGGCCAAGCCGCCCGCGCTGGGCACGCGGCAAGATTCCCTTGGCCGTCGGCGGGATGTTCAGCGCAACGAACAGGTGCTCGGAGGTGGAGTACGTCTCGGCAGGCTCAGGTTTGCCCAGCTTGAGCGTCTCGTCGATGATCTTCCAGCGCTGCAGGTCACGCCAGTCAACGAACGTCACCGCCACGCCGGTACGCCCTGCCCGCCCGGTCCGCCCGATGCGGTGCAGGTAGGCCATGTCGTCTTCGGGGCACTCGTAGTTCACCACGTGGGTGACGTCGTCGACATCCAGTCCGCGGGCAGCGACGTCAGTCGCGACGAGCACGTCGACCTTCCCGCTGCGGAAGGCCCGCATGGCGCGCTCACGCTGGCCCTGGCCGAGGTCACCGTGCACTGCCGCGGCGGCGAAGCCCCGCGTGGTCAGCGCGGCGGCCACCTGGTCGGCGGAGCGCTTCGTCCGGCAGAAGACGATGGTGAGGCCACGGCCCTCAGCCTGCAGTACCCGGACAAGCACTTCGATCTTGTCCATCTGATGCGCGCGGAACACATGCTGCTCCGTGCTCGGCACCAGCACGGGCGCGTCGTGCTGCTCGGCCCGCACATGGGTCGGCTGGCGCAGGTGCCGCCTGGCGAGCGTGACGACCTCGCCGGGCATCGTGGCCGAGAACAGCATGGTCTGCCGCTCCGCCGGGCAGAGCCGCAGGATGCGCTCGACGTCGGGCAGGAAGCCGAGATCGAGCATCTTGTCTGCTTCGTCGAGCACGAGCGCGCTGGCCTGCGACAAGTTCAGGTGACCTTGCCTGGCCAGGTCAAGAAGCCGGCCAGGGGTGCCGACGACGATGTCGACGGTGGCCAGGGCCTCGATCTGCGGCTCATAGGCACGCCCCCCGTACAGCGTCACCACCTTGACGCCGGTGCGGGATCCGGCCATCCGCACGTCGTCGGCGACCTGGATCGCCAGTTCTCTGGTGGGCACGACGACGAGGGCGGTGGGCGCGGCCGGCGTGCGGTCCGGAATCGCGGCGAGACGCTCGATCAGCGGGATGCCGAAAGCGAGGGTCTTGCCCGTCCCCGTCCGGGCCTGGCCGATGATGTCCTGCCCGTCGAGCGCGATAGGCAGCGCAAGCTCCTGGATCGGGAAAGCCGTCACGATCCCGGCAGCATCGAGCGCCTGGCAGATCTCGTCGGCGACCCCGAGGTCGCGGAAGGTCTTGCCGACAGCGGCCGGCTCGGCCGTCAGCGTCTCGACCGCCAGCGTCTGAATCGCGAGCGACCCTTCGGCTAGCGCTTCGTCGGATTGCAGGTCAGTGACCTGGAGTTCGGTGACCGGCAAGTCTGCCGGGTAGTCAGTGGTGTCAGGCGTCACGGGCCGGTCCTCCGGCGCGCTCTGCATGGTCTGCGTAGTCAGGGCTTCCAGCCTCCATCAGTGGCCCGCAGTAACACCCGGCGCAGCCGCGCCAGGCGCCTTTCGTCGCGGGCTAAGCAATTGACTGCCCCCGGCAGGACGAGCCTGTCGTCTCCCAGCGCGGCACTGGCCGCACGCCCGCGGAGAAGAAATCCGGCGCGGTGCTCGGGTGCCTCATGGCATCCCGCGATAACCGTGCCTCACATTCAGTGTCAACATGCCGGGGGATCGCCGCATTCCTGCTGCGGATCAGATCACAGTCTATCAAAGCGGTACGCCGGAAGTCGGCTGCCATGATCCGGGCCGTCCCGGCCGCGATCGGAGCCGCCCTGGCGGCGCCGTTGTTAGGCTGCGGTAGTGACTGAGGCGGGCGCAGACGGGGCGGGCGCGGATGGCCAGGACCAGCGGGCTACCGTCGGCGCCGCGGACCCGGCTGCAAGCCCGCGGGCCAGCGCCGATGGCGTCATGGATCTGTTCGGCCTGCTTGCCTACGCGTCGCTGGTGGCGTTCTTCCAGCTTTCCGCTGACGCGGCGCTGGCGACTTCCCTTGACGACAAGGCGGCACTGGCCGGGATGGCTGCCGCGCAGTTCGGCCACTTCCGCCTGGTGCGCGACCAGATCGAGCGGGCGCATGTCGTGCCTGCCGAGGCGATGCGCCCGTTCGTGGGCGTCATCGATGCCTTCCATGCCCGCACCGCGCCTGCCGACTGGCTGGAAGGGCTCGTTAAAGCATATGTAGGTGACGGGATAGCGGCCGACTTCTACCGGATGGTCGCGGAGCTGCTTGATCCGTCGGCGAAGGCGCTGGTGAACGAGGTGCTGTCGGACACCGGGCAGGCAGAGTTCGCGATCGCCAGGGTCCGCGCGGCAATCGAGGCCGATCCTAGTGTCGCGGGCAGGCTGACCTTGTGGGCCAGGCGCCTGCTGGGTGAGGCGCTTGGCCAGGCGCACCGGGTGGCCGCCGAGCGGGAGCCGCTTGCCCGGCTGCTGGCCGGCGGGACGGCCAGCCAGCTCGGCGAGATCGGCCGGATGTTCGCCAGGCTCACCGACGCGCACGCGCAGCGGATGGCCGCGCTCGGGCTGGCTGACTAGCCGGGCAGAGGCCGGCTCGCCGGATGCGGGCTCGCCGGAGGCCGGCTCGCCGAAACCGGCGCTGGCTCGCTAGCTGAATCCGACGCGGCGCGAGTCCGGGCCGCCGACCTCGACGTAGGCGATCTTGCTGGCTGGCACGAGCACCCGGCCGCCTTTCTCGTCCGGCAGGACGAAGACGCCGCTGTCAGCCGCCACGGCCGCGGTCAGCGCTGCCTCGATTTCCTCTTGCGACATGCCGGTCTCGACCATGAGTTCGCGCTGCACGGACTGCATTCCGATCCTGACTTCCACGGCACTCCTCTCGCCTCGTTCGAGGCTAACCCGGTGCCTGGCCGGGAAGGAGCACCCGCGTCAACGCAGTGCTACGCCGCGAGCGAAATGCGCCGCCAGCAGGAGAGCAGGGGAGAGTCAGCCGGTCGTCATCGGCCAGCCGCTGATGCCGCGCCAGGCGAGCCGCGACAGCAGATCCTCCGCCGCGTCCTTGTCGATCGTGCCATCGGCGCTGAGCCAGTACCGGGAGCTGACCTGGGCCATCCCGACCAGTGCCACGCCGAGCAGGCGCGCTTCGGCGTCCCCGACCCCGGCGTCCTCGCGGATGAACTGGCTGACCATCTCGGCGCACTCCCGCATGGTCCGGTCCAGCCGGGCGCGCACCGCGGGCTCGTTGCTCAGGTCGGACTCGAAGACCAGCCGGAACGCCTCCCCGCTGGTGCCCACGTAGTCGAAGAACGCCCGGAACGTGGCGGGCACCCGTTCCTTGTTGTCGGTCGTCGACGAGAGCGCTTCCCTGACGATCGCGACGAGTTCGTCCGCGCTCTCGTCCAGTAGCGCCAGGTAGAGCTCCAGCTTGCCGGGGAAATGCTGATAGAGCACGGGCTTGCTGACCCCGGCCCGGTCGGCGATGTCGTCCATCGCGGCAGCGTGGTATCCCTGCGCGACGAAGATCTCCTGGGCAGCCCCGAGCAGCTGCCGGCGCCGTGCGGGTCGCGGCAGCCGCGGGCCGGGCGGCCGGGCTTGCCGTGTAACGCTCACGAGTGTCTCCGAAGGTCTTCAGGGCCTGATGCCTTCAGGGCCTGCCGGGATTTCCGGTGTCATCCTACGACCGGGCAGCCCAGATGACCGCTGATGCCGCCGCAGACGCGGCGGCCCGTCACCGCAGGCCGGACGCATCGAACATACCGCCGAACTGCGAAAACGGACAACGCAGCAGGTATCAGGACCTGCTGTTGCGGGGTAGGGAGACATCATGCACAGCATGTGGAAGGGCGCGATCTCCTTCGGCCTTGTCATGATCCCGGTGAAGCTCTACTCCGCCACGGAGCAGAAGGACATCGCTTTCCGGCAGGTTCACCGGGCTGACGGCGGCCGGATCAGGTTCCGCCGGGTCTGCTCGGTCGACGGTGCCGAGGTGCCTTTTGAGGACGTGGCCAAGGGGTTCGAGCTGCCGACGGGTGAGATGGTGGTGCTGACCGAGGACGACATGGCCGGCCTGCCGCTGCCGACTACCCGGAGCATCGAGGTGCTGCATTTCACGCCCGAGGACCAGATCGATCCGATCCTCTTGCACCGCAGTTACTTCGTGGAGCCGGAGAACTCAGGCGCGCGGGCCTACGTGCTGCTGCATGACGCGCTCGAGCGGTCGGGGAAGGTGGCGGTGGTCCAGGTGGCACTTCGCCAGCGCGAGGCGCTGGCCGTGCTGCGCAGCCGGGGCGGGCTGCTCGTGCTGGAGACGCTGCTCTGGCCGGACGAGATTCGCAGCCCGGACTTCCCGTTCCTTGACCAGGACATTGAGGTCCGCTCGCAAGAACTGAAGATGGCCGCATCGCTGATCGAGTCGATGACGGAAGAATTCGACCCGGCTGCCCACCGCGATGGCTACCGGGAGGCGCTCGCGGAAGTCGTCGCCGCCAAGACCGAGGGGCGCGATGTGATGCAGCCAGCCGGCCCGGCGGAGGAACCGGGCGAGCCGGTCAGCCTGGCGGATGCGCTGAGGGCAAGCATCGCCGCCGCCCACGAAGAGCGCGAGCAGGCTGGTCCGCGGCGGGCCAGGGGAACCGCGGTGCAGGAGCCCCCGCCCGGCGCGGACGGTGCGGGCCGCGCACACGCCCGCCGCCGCTCGCGCCGCCGGGCCAGCGCCTGATCCGGCCGGCATGAAAGCCTTCCGGTTATGACCGATCCCATTCCGGCCTGGCCGGGCGAGCCCGTGGCCCTCCCTTCCGGCGAGATTTACGTCCGGTCCGCGCCGGCCGGTGCGGCCGGCGCCGAGCCCGCGCTGTTCGTGCATGGCCTCGGCGGGTCCGCAACGAACTGGACCGACCTGATGGACCTGCTGCGCCGGCCCGCGGCCGACCGGCCGTATGCCAGCGGGCCCGCGCTGGCCTGCGAGGCGATCGACCTGCCCGGGTTCGGGTTCTCGCCGGTACCGGCCGATGGCGACTACTCCATCGCCGCAAAGGCGAGAGCGGTCATCGAGCTGATCGAGCACCGTCGCCACTGGCCGGTGCACCTGGTCGGGAACTCGCTCGGCGGCGCCGTCTGCACCCGGGTGGCCGGCCGGCGCCCCGACCTGGTCAGGACCCTGACGCTGATCTCGCCTGCGCTGCCCGATCTGCGGCCCCGGCGCATTCCGCTGCGGGTGATGGTGTTCTGCGCCCCGGGGGTCGGCCGCTGGGCGATGCGCCGGCTGGACCGGACCACGGCCGAATCCAGGACCCTCGGCACCGTCCAGGAGGTCTACCTGGATCCTGGCCTGATGCATCCCGCACGGTATGCGCAGGAGGCCGACGAGGTGCGCCGCAGGGACGGGCTCGAGTACAACCACGAGGTGCTGATCGGGTCGGCGCGCGCGCTCGTGGCCGAGTACTTCCGCCCCGGCCCGCAGTCGCTCTGGCGCGATGCCGCCCGGGTTACCGCGCCCACCCTGGTGCTCTACGGCAGCCATGACCGGCTGGTCAACCCGCTGATGGCGGCGCGGGCCGCCCGCGCTTTCGCTGCCGCGCGGGTGCATGTGCTGCCCAGGATGGGGCACGTCGCGATGATGGAGCGGCCGGACCTGGTGGCCGCCGAGATGCGCGAACTGCTGGTCAGCGTGGCCGGCCGGACGAGAAAAGCCAGAAAGACAGATCGAGAACGGGAGACCTCGCAGCATGCCGCTACGCAGGCCGATGCCGGCGGAGCCGGATGAGCCTGACGGCGCGCCCAGCCTGCTGATCCACGCCCCGCGGCTGGTCACGGCCCGGCGGCTGGCCACGGCCCGGCGGCCGGTCACGGCCCCGCGGGTGATCTCGGCCCCGTGGCTGGTCACGGCCCCGCGGGTGATCCCGGCTAGCCGGGGTTCCGGGGTGCTCTCGCCGGGATACGTGGCCATCGCCGGCGGGCTGGTTACCGAGGTCGGCGAGGGACTGCCGCCACGGCCGCCTGACCTTGCGCTGGACAGCGGCGTGCTCGTGCCCGGTCTTGTCGATCTTCAGGTCAACGGGTACTTCGGCACCGAGCTGATGACGGCGGGGGCAGCCGGCTGGGAGCTGGTCGCTCGACGGCTGCCAGAAACCGGGACGACTGCGTTCTTGCCCACGTTCATCACCGCACCGCTGGCTGAGCTGATCGCGTCGCTGCGCGCGGCGGCGACGATCACTGCGGCGCTGCCGCCGGCCGGCGCCCGGGTACTCGGCGTGCACCTGGAAGGGCCGTTCATCTCGCCCGGCCGCCGTGGCGCGCACAACCAGTCCTGGATCATCCCGCCGTCGCCGGCCGCGGTCGACGAGCTGCTCGCCGCCGGGTCCGGGCTGGTCACCCTGGTCACGCTGGCCCCTGAGATTGATGGCGGGCTGGCCGCGGTCCAGCGGCTGACCGCGGCCGGCGTGCTGGTCAGCGTGGGGCACAGCGATGCGACCGCCGGGCAGGTGGCAGCGGCAGCCAGTGCCGGTGCCCGGATGGTCACCCACCTGTACAACGCGCAGCGGCCGCTGCATCACCGCGAGCCCGGTGTCGTCGGCCAGGCGCTCGCAGATCCCCGGCTGACCAGCGGCCTGATCGCTGACCTGCGGCACGTGGCTGCCGAGGCCTGCGCGATCGCGTTCGCCGCGGCGCCCGGCCGGATCTGCCTGGTCACGGACGCGGCGGCCTGCGCGGGCATGCCGCCGGGCAGTTACCTGCTCGGCGGTGAGCCCATCGAGCTGCCGCCGGGGGCCGCTGAGTCGCCGGGAGCCGGTCAGTCGCCCGGGGCCGGTCAGCTGGCAGGGGCCGGTCAGTCGCCCGGGGCCGGTGAGCTGTCGGGGGCCGGTCAGTCGCCCGGGGCCGGTGAGCTGTCGGGGGCCGGTCAGTTGCCGTGGGACGCCGAGCCGCCGGTGCGCGCCGATGGCACCCTGGCGGGCTCGGCGTTGCGGATGGACGCGGGCGTGGCAAACATGGTGGCCGCCGGTATTGACCTGGTAGCGGCGGTTACGGCCGCGAGCCGCGTGCCTGCCGACCTGATCGGCCGGCCCGACCTCGGCCGGATTGCCCCTGGCACCGCCGCGGACCTGGTCTGGCTCGGTGATGACCTGCGGACGGCGGCCACCTGGGTGCGGGGTGAGAAGGTATATCCAGCCCGGTAGCCGGCCGGAGGGGAGACGCCGCCGCATGAGTCCTGGACCGGACAGCGCGCAGCCGATGAGCCACATGTACGCCGAGATCCTGCAACAGCCTGCCGCGCTACAGGCGACGATCGACGCGCTGCTGCCGCGTGCCGCGGAGGCGGGGAATCTCGCCAGCGACACCAGGCAGGTGCTTTTCATCGCGCGCGGCACCTCGGACAACGCCGCCGTCTATGGCAGTTACCTGATCCAGGCGTATGCCGGGCGGCTGGCCACCCTGGCCTCGCCGTCGATCGCCACCACGTACCGGAGCCGGGTCGACTTGTCCGGCGTGCTCGCGGTGGCACTGTCCCAGTCCGGGCGGACCGATGAGATTGTCGAGACGCTGGCCTGGGCGAGCGATTGCGGCGCGCGGACGCTGGCGATCACCAACGGGGCGGGCTCGCCGGTCGCCGAGGCGGCTGAGGTCACGTTCGTCACCAAGGCTGGCGTCGAGCGGGCAGTGCCGGCCACCAAAACCTTTACCACGCAGCTGGCTGCGCTGGCAGTCCTCGCCATCGGCCTGGGCGCGGACCTGGATGCCGGTCTGCTGCGGCAGGTGCCGGCCGAGATCGAGGCGATGCTGGCCGAACCGCCTGATCTCGACCCGATCGTGACCGAGCTGGCCGACGTGCAGGGCGTCGTGGTTTCCGGGCGTGGCCTGGCCTACTCGGCCGCGCTTGAGCTTGCGCTGAAACTCAAGGAAGCGTGCTATCTGCACGCGATGGGGCTCTCCTATGCCGACCTGCTGCACGGGCCGATCGCGGTGGTGGACGCCCGCACTCCGGCCATCGTGCTAGCGGCGGACACGGGCCCGACCCTGGACGGAACCGTTGATCTTGCGCGTCATGTCGCCAGGGCGGGTGCGCGGGCCTACGCGATCGGCGGCGGTTCCCGGCTGGCGGCCGCAAGCGTGCTGGCGCTGCCCGGCCCGGCGTTGCCGGAATGGCTCGCGCCGATAGGGCTCATCGTGCCCGGGCAGCTGCTCACCGAGGCGCTCGCCCGGCGGCTCGGACTCGATCCGGACCGCCCGCGTGGCCTCAGCAAGGTCACCCAGACGGCTTGAGCGGAGTCCAGGGCAAGCCCATACGCGCCGCGGTCTTCGACCTCGACGGGACGATCGCGGACAGCGAGCCACGCAGCATGGTGGCCCTGCGCCGGATGTTCGAGCACTACGGCGTCCCTCATGACGACGCGCTGCTCCGCCGGTTCGTCGGCCGTCGCGGTCCTGAGGTGTTCGCCGAGCTAGGCCATCTGTTCCCGGGCCGGGATCCCGGGCAGCTCTCAGCCGAGGTCGGGGCGCGCTTTCGCGAACCCGGCCTGCCGCCCGTCGCGGCGCTGCCGGGAGCGGTTGAGCTGGCCAGCAAGATTCACCGGCTCGGCGATCCGCTGGCGCTGGTCACGTCAGCCTCTCGCGACCATGCCGTGCCCACGCTTGACCGGCTGGGCTTGCTCGGGTTGTTTACCGTCATCGTGGCGGGCGACGACGTGATTGTCGGCAAGCCGGATCCGGAAGGGTATCGCCGGGCCAGCGACGAGCTCGGCGTGGCGCCGTCGTGCTGCGTCGCGTTCGAGGATTCGCCCGCCGGGCTGGCCGCCGCGCGGTCGGCGGGCATGTACTGCGTCGCCGTGGCGACCACCCACCCGCGGTCCGAGCTGGGCGAGGCCGACCGCATCGTGTCCGATCTGACCGAGGTCACCTGGCCCGTAGTCGGCTAACCAGCGGATCGGGCCGGACGCGCTGGACGCGCCGGTCGATCGGCCGTCAGGTCGGGCCGACGGCCGACGGCGTAATCGCGCTCCGCTACTGCTCCTCGCGGATGCTCGCTACGGCTCCCTGTGGACTTTGTGCTGAGCGGCCTGCGCCCGCGGACGCAACACCATCAGGTCGACGTTGACGTGCGATGGCCGGGTGACCGCCCAGGTGACGGCGTCGGCGATGTCCTCGTCGGTCAGCGGCTCGGCCACGCCTGCGTAGACCGCGGCTGCCTTGTCTGCATCGCCGCGGAATCGGTTGAGCGCGAACTCGGCGGTCTTGACCATGCCAGGTGCGATCTCGATGACACGGACCGGCTGGCCGCATAGCTCAAGGCGCAGTGTCGCAGCAAATGCGTGCACGCCGTGCTTGGCGGCGGCATAGCCGCCGCCGCCTTCGTATGCGACGAAGCCGGCCGTGGAGGACATGAGCACGACGGTGCCGTCGCCGCTCGCGATGAGCTTGGGCAGCAACGCCTGCGTGACGTTCAGCGTGCCGAGGACGTTGACCTCGTACATGGCCCGCCAGTCTTCGGTCGAGCCGTCGGCGATCTGATCCCCGCCGATGGCGCCGCCTGCATTGCTGACCAGGACATCGCAACGATCCAGCGATTCGGCCAGCGCGTCGACGCCGGGCCGGTCGGTCACGTCTAGCTGCCGGGCTTCCGCCTGGCCGCCGTTCTCGCGGATCCGCGAGGCGAGCGCCTCCAGCCGGTCAGTGCGCCTGGCCGCGGCAACGACGTGGTAGCCGGCGCTGGCCAGCTGAACCGCCGTGGCTGCCCCGATGCCGATGCTTGCCCCGGTCACTACCGCTACGCGCTGCATGCAGTGATTCTGCCAGCTCGGATGCTCGCACCGTCCAGCGGCGGGGGTCGGTCATGCCGGGTAGGGGCGGGGTTGTGTGGTGTGGGTGCGTCCGCTGGGGAGGGTCCAGGTCAGGGCGCCCGGGCTGGGCTGGTCGAGGTGCCAGCCGGGTGCCTGCTTAGCGCGGTGGTGACGTCGGCAGAGCGCAGCACAATTGCACTCGCACGTCCGGCCGCCCTGGTCATAGGCGATCGTGTGGTCGTCGTCGCACCGGGCGGCGGGGCGCCGGCAGCCGGGGAACGAGCATGTCCGGTCCCTGGTCTTGAGCAGGTGCCGCAAGGACGGTGATGGCTGGTAGGCGAAGGTCTCGCGAGCGTGGCCGCAGGCTCCGGTCTCCAGCCAGTTGATCTTGATGCCGGCGAGCCAGGGGAGATTGCCACCGTTGGCCGGGCCGCCAGGTGATGCGGGACCGCCGGGTGATGCGGGACCGC
>Ga0182024_10005323_pt1 | contig 28940 bp, 25 predicted proteins | sample P32metaG_FD_120480 | JGI IMG/M metagenome (GOLD analysis project Ga0182024, IMG submission 120480) | Permafrost microbial communities from Stordalen Mire, Sweden - P3-2 metaG (Illumina Assembly) | ecosystem: Environmental > Terrestrial > Soil > Wetlands > Permafrost | place: Sweden: Stordalen...
CCCTTCACCTGCTCGGGCGACATGTAATACAACGATCCGATCATCGAACCGCCATCCGTCAGCCGCAAGTCACCTAATGACTTAGCCACGCCGAAGTCCATCAGCTTGACCAGCCCGTTCTCGGTGATCATCAGGTTCGCTGGTGAAACATCGCGGTGAATCACGCCGCTGTGGTGCGCATAATCAAGCGCCTCCAGCGTCTGGCGAACGTAATCGATTCCACTTTCCAACTCTGGACGGCCATGCTTCAGAAGATTCTCGAGCGTCTGGCCTTCCACGAACTCCAGCACCAGAACCATCCGATCCTTGAGCCGGAAAGCGTTATGCACGGCTGCTATGTTGGGATGGTTGAGGCGCGCCTGAACCTCGATTTCACGCTTGAAACGCTGCACCTGCGTATCGTCGGCTAAATCGGCGATAAGCACCTTCATCGCCTCTTTCCGCTTCGTGATTTTGTGCTCTACCTGGAAGACTTGGCCCATCCCGCCGGCGCCGATAATGCCGATTACGCGATAGTCTCCAATAGCTTCGCCAACGTGCAGGCTCATGGCCGAACCGCCGGACACGTTATTAGGCTCACTAAAGTCAGCACTATTCGATTATTCGGATCTTTCTAATTCAGAGGAAATAAGCGAAACGTACTGATCGCCTTCGGGGAAAACACCTAGACGCTGTCCGGGCCGCGACCGGTGCTCCCCCTAGCATGACCGTCAGAGTGGTCCTCGATGTTGTTAATCGGCTTTATCTTGCACTGCGAAATATCCCTTGCGAGCGCGCACCCGCAGGCCTGTCTTTATCACTCGCACCTGCAACTTGCGGAACCTGCCGTCATGCGCCCGGTTGGTGGGCACATAACCCAAAGCGTATTGGCTGCGCATCTCGGCTTCTATGATTTGAAAGATTTCCGAAAGCGAAGTCTTGACGTTTATCTTGAACGCCCGGCCACCCGCGGGCTCGGCCAGATTAGTCAAGAAAGAGCAGCCCGCGTAACCCGCCTGGTAGCAAATTCCATACACGATAGTGTTGGTCGTCTGGGCCGCTGCTACGGCTTCTTCCAGCTTGGTCTGGCTGCCGTTGTCCAGCCCGTCTGAAATTACTACCAGCACTTTGCGTCCCTCGACGCCTTTCAGTTTCTGGTGCGCCGTTCCATAGATCGAGTCATAGAGCAAAGTCCCGGGCATCGGCACTCCGGCCGGCGGAAGCCCCCGGAACGGGATAGCGTGCATTTTTCCTAACGCGTCCTGCAGCGCCGGAGCCGACGACGTAAAATCCTGCCAGAGGATCATCCTGCTGCCAAATCCGATCAGCAAAGCTTGATCCTCGGGCCGTAGAATCTCTTTGAAGAATCGCCCCGCCGTGTCCTTTTCCAACTCCACGAATCGCCGTACGCTGCCGCTGACATCCACCAGCAAGGCCACCGTCAGAGGCAGATTTGTTTCCCTCGCGAAATAGCGCAGCTGCTGCTGCTTTCCGTCCTCCCGAACCTCGAAGTCATCCCGGCTGAGATCGGTCACCAGCGCGCCCCGCTTGTCGTAGACGTTGCAAAGCACGTTCACCAGGTCTACATCCACCTTGATGGTGTCTTTCGTCGAATGGACGGCGTCGTTGGCGGCAGACTTCGCCCGGTCCTCCAGCGCCACTTGAGCGCAAGTCTGGCTGCGGATGGCGAAGACCAGCATCAGTGTGAGAATCGTCCGCATGCCGATTGGTATCCTGCTTGTTCCATCGTATGACGAATCGACCTTTTCTCTCATCCCAGGCCGCCCTTTGGACGAGCCGTACCGGCAGGAGCCGCTCCGCACCGTCGCTTCCCAGCCTGCCTCCGCCGAGGTCGCATTGGGCGAAGTCCTGTTCTCATTGTCAGCCGCGATCCAGGAAAGCGGCGCCACCATCACCCACAACCCGCTGCCGAGGTCTGGCTGGAAAGCGGTCCCCTGGTTCAGCTCCTGCAGAACCTGATCGGCAATGCCATCAAGTATCGCGGGCAGTATCCATTGCGCGTGCACGTTTCCGCGGAGCTCAAGGGCGGCTCTTCTCGGTGCGCGACAACGGCATCGGATCGCCCCGCAATACCACGGCCGCATCTTCGGCATTTTCAAACGGCTGCATGGGAAAGAAATTCCGGGCACCGGCATCGGCCTCGCAATCTGCCAGCGCATCGTGGAGTGGCACGGCGGAAAAATCTGGGTGGATTCGGACTTGGGCTCCGGCGCCGTGTTCCATTTCACCTTAGCCAAAGAGCCCCAGCGAGCTCAGAGGGAAATGGTGGAATTTGCATCGCTGGGGGGTAAACTCAGGGAGTCGGCGTCACGATCTTAGGTAGGGCCTGTATCCGGCCTGCCAATTTAATGGAGGCAAATGCAGCAATTCGCCCGATGCCTGCGTCCACTATAAAGGGCCGATCTTAAGAGAGCGATGCCAGCTAACTGCCGCAACCCCTTCCAACTCGTTCTCATATATGGCATAGCGCTGTTCTCCGCGCAGGCCTTGGACGCTCAGCCAGCCGTGCTCACCTGGCACAACGACACTGCTCGCACCGGCCAAAACTTGCAGGAGACCATCCTGACGCCCGCCAATGTCAAATCGGCGACCTTCGGGAAGCTGTTCGTCATGAGTGTGGATGGCAATGTGGACGCCCAGCCTTTGTACGTGCCGTCGGTGACCATCCCGGCGCAAGGCGTGCACAACGTCCTGTATGTGATGACCGAGCACGCCAGCGTCTACGCCTTCGACGCCGACAACGGAACGCAATTGTGGAAAGTATCCGCGCTGGGTTCAGGCGAAACCACCTCGGATGACCATGGCTGTAGTCAGATAACTCCGGAGATCGGTATCACAGCCACGCCCGTGATCGACCTTCAGTCCGGCCCGAACGGCACGATATACCTGACCGCGATGTCCAAGGACGGCTCCGGAAGTTATCATCAGCGCCTGCACGCATTGGACATTACCACTGGCGCGGAGGAATTCGGAGGCCCGGCCGAGATTCACGCAACTTACCCCGGCAGCGGCGCTGAGAACACTTTTCTGCCTGGCCAGCATGTCGAAAGACCCGGATTGTTGATCGTCAACGGAGTCGTTTACACCAGTTGGGGATCGCACTGCGACGGCGGCCCCTACACATCCTGGGTGATGGGCTACAACGAGACGACGCTTGCTCAAACCAGCGTGCTCAACCTGACGCCCAACGGCAGCGAGGGTGGAATCTGGGCGGCCGGCTCCGGTCCCGCGGCTGATTCGAACGGCAATATTTATCTGTTGGTCGGGAACGGGACGTTCGACACCTCGCTCACCGCTGGAAACCTTCCGGACAAAGGCGACTACGGCAACGCATTCGTGAAGATTTCGACCGCCGGCGCGACGCTCGCTGTTACCGACTACTTCACCATGTTGAACACCACCAGCGAATCGAACGGCGACGTAGATCTCGGATCGGGCGGCCTGATGCTGCTTCCGCCGCTCAACGATGCCTTGGGAACCCAGCGGTCGCTGGTAGTCGGAGCTGGAAAAGATAGCAACATTTATGTCCTGGACCGAAGCAATATGGGAAAGTTTAGCCCGTCCACCGACGCCATTTATCAGCAGTTGTCGGGTGCACTGCCAGGCGGCGTCTGGTCCAGCCCGGCGTGGTTTAACGGAACGCTATATTACGGAGACCAAGGTCAACAACTCAAGGCTTTCAACTTCGCTAGCGGGTCCTTCCAGACGCCAGTCTCGTCAAAGTCCGCGCATTCCTTCACCTATCCCGGCACAACACCTTCGATTTCGGCCAATGGAACATCGAACGCCATCGTCTGGGCGGCGGAAAACACCAGCTCCGCGACTTTGCACGCCTACGACGCCACCGATCTCGCTACTGAGCTGTACAACAGCAACCAGGCGGCCAATGGGCGCGACCACTTCGACTCCGGCAACAAGTTCATCGTGCCCACGGTTGTGAACGGCAAAGTGTATGTTGGAACCACCAACGGAGTGGGCGCGCTGGGTCTGCTTTGCAGCTACGCGATTGCCCCTCAAAGCTTGACGGTTCCAGCCAGCGGCGTCACCGCTCAGTCCGTGAACGTGGTGGCATCGAGCGGCTGTCCCTGGACGGCTTCGAGCAACGCCGGTTTTTTATCGATCACCAGCGGCCCTTCGGGAACCGGGAGCGGCAGCGTGACATACCAGGTGGCGGCGAATTCCGGTCCTACGCGATCCGGCACTTTGACCATCGCCGGCCAGCTCTATACCGTGATCGAGACTGGCACCACGTCGCCGGTCTTGAATGTGAGCCCCAGCGCATTGAATTTCGGCTATAGCGGCTCATTGGTCACCAGCCCGCAAACCGTCACGGTCACGTTTACCGGCGGCTCATCCATAGCCTGGACTGCGTCATCCAATCAGCCCAACATTCTGGTCTCTCCAGCCTCCCAGAGCGGCAATGCAACCTTTCAGATCACGGCCACGGCGGGCGCGAGTGGGATCGTCACGGTAAACGCGGCCGGTGCGGCCAGTTCGCCGCAACAGATCCAGGTGAATGTCGACAGCGCGGCGACAGGGTCGCCCTTTGGAAGCTTCGATACGCCGTTGAACAATGCTGCCGGCATCACCGGAGCGATCCCGGTCACCGGTTGGGCGCTCGACAACGTCGAAGTGTCGAGCGTTGGAATCTATCGTGATCCGATTGGCGGCGAGACGGCCGGCTCCAACGGACTGGTGTTCATCGGGGATGCCGTATTTGTTCCGGGCTCGCGTTCAGACGTCGAATCGTTGTATCCGAACGCGCCCCTGAACTATCGCGGCGGCTGGGGCTACATGCTGCTAACCAATTTCTTACCCGACTCCGGCAACGGAACCTACAACCTGCATGCCGTTGCCGTGGATACGGCCGGTAACAGTCAAGACCTTGGGACTCGCACCATCACGGTGGACAATGCCGCTGCCTCCAAACCTTTCGGGACCATTGACACTCCCACTCAAGGCGGCAGCGCGTCCGGGAACGCGTTCGTTAATTTCGGCTGGGCATTGACCCAGAATCCGAACTCTATCCCCACCGACGGCTCGACGATCACCGTGTTCCTGGACAGCGCGCCGCTCGGCCATCCCACTTACAATCAATATCGCAGCGACATTGCGACGTTGTTCCCCGGCTTGGCGAATAGCAACGGAGCCATCGGGTTCTTCTATATCGATACGACCACGCTGGCAAACGGCATGCATACCATCAGCTGGGATGCAACCGACAGCGCTGAACATACTGACGGTCTGGGCAGCCGTTACTTTACGGTCCTGAATAATAATGGCGGCATTGCGTCGCCCCAAGAAACCGTCCCGGAATCCACTACCTCCACGCGCGATCAGCTCGCTCGCTCGATCGATATACAGCAGCTCGGACGCATCCAGATCGAGGTTGGAAGCGATCGCGGTTTCCTGCTCGTCAATGACCAGCAGCGAGCCCTGCCTATCGGTTCCACTCTTAAGAACGGCGTCTTCTATTGGCAGCCCGGGCCGGGATTCCTGGGCGATTATCAGCTACTCTTCGAACGTCCCGGCGCGCCGCCGATGTTAGTCAAAGTGAAGATCGAGCCCAACACTTCCGCCCTGTCTCACTGACCGTCCACACGGCTACCCGCGCTCACAGGCTGCCGGACGCCCGCGCGGAACTCCTCGATCATTTTGCGATTGAAAGCCGGGATGTCGCCGGGTTTACGGCTGGTCACGATACCGGCGTCGCTGACCACTTCCTGGTCCACCCAGTTCCCGCCGGCGTTGCGGATATCCGTCTTCACCGATGGCCACGAGGTCAGCGTCCGCCCCCGCACCACGTCCGCCTCCACCAGCATCCACGGCCCATGGCAAATGGCCGCGATCGGTTTGTGATCTTCGACGAACGTCTTCACGAACTGGACCGCCAGCGGAATGATGCGAAGCTGGTCCGGATTAACCACCCCGCCTGGAAGCAGAAGCGCGTCGTACTCGTGCGGATCGGCTGAACTGAGTTCTACGTCCACGTGGAACTTTTTGCCCTTTTCGTGATGGTTCCACCCTTGCACCTCGCCCTGCATTGGCGAGACGATCTCGGTCTTGGCCCCCGCGTCGTCAAGCGCTTTTCTGGGATCGGTCATCTCCACCTGCTCGAAGCCGTCGGCCACCAGAATCGCGATCCGTTTTCCGCTGAGTTCTTTTGACATATTAAAATTCCCCGCCTGTTAGATCTCGGGATCGGTGCCTCCGTTTCGTAAACTACACTTGGTCACCGTTAGTCCGCCGCTCCATCCACTCGCCGAACCCGAAGCCGCGCCGAATTCTGTAAAATGGAATTTTACGCCACGAGCGCACTCCGTTCGTTGACGGATTCAATGCGTTGCTCTTAAGAACAGAGGTCAAAATATGCCAGTAACACAAGCGGGACTCGAGGGCATTGTAGCCGCCGAATCCAATATCTGTTTCATTGACGGAGACGAGGGTCTTCTCAGCTACCAGGGCTTCAACATTCATACCCTGGCTGAAAAAGCTACCTTCGAGGAGGTCATCTACCTGCTTTGGCACGGCAACCTGCCGAAACAATCCGAACTGGACGCGCTGAAGAAAGATCTCGCGCGCTACCGGCCGATCCCGAAGGAAGTTATCGACTTTCTCGGCCAGGTCCCCAAGGCCCCGCCTATGGACGTGCTGCGCACCGCGGTCTCCATGCTGGGGGTGTACGATCCGAAAGCGCGCGACAACTCCATCGAAGCCAGCGTCGAAAAAGCGACCCGCCTGATGGCGCAGATCGCGACCATCGTCACCACCTTCGACCGCCTACGCAACGGGCGTCCAGTGGTCGAGGGCGATCCCAACCTCAGTTACGCCGGCAATTTTCTCTACACGCTCACCGGCAACAAGCCGGACGAAGTGATGGAGCACGTCTTCGACATCGCGCTCATCCTGCATGCCGATCATGAGCTGAACGCTTCCACCTTCGCCGCGCGCGTCACCGCCGCGACCCTTTCCGACATTCACTCCGCCGTAACCTCCGCCATCGGAGCGCTGAAGGGTCCACTGCACGGCGGCGCGAATGAAGATGTGATCCGCATGCTGCTCGAAGCGGGCGACGAAAAGACCGCGCTCGCGCATGTGCAGGACATGCTGGCCAATAAGAAAAAGATCGCCGGCTTCGGCCATCGTGTTTACCGCACGGAAGATCCGCGCGCCACTCACCTGCGCGCCTTATCCGAAGAGCTCGGACGCAGAACCGGACATTTGAATCTGTACCTGACCTCCAAGAAAATCGAAGAGACCATCAAACAACAGAAGGGTCTGAACGCCAACGTGGACTTTTATTCGGCGTCCACTTACTATTCGCTGGGCATCCCGATCGACCTGTTTACGCCCATCTTTGCAGTCAGTCGCATGTCCGGATGGACTGCTCACATTCTCGAGCAATATCGAAACAACCGGCTGATCCGCCCGCGTGCCGAATACACCGGCAAGCCCGTCGGCCAGCAATGGGTTCCGATCTCCGCGCGCTAGTAACGCACGCACTCGTGCGTGCCGCATCGGCACTCGTGCCGATGCCCGGTCCTTAAATGCATGACTTGTCTCAATTCCGTAGCAACCTGGACGCCATCGCTCAACGATTGTCTACGCGCGGCTTCGTCCTAAACGTAGCCGAGTTTCGCGCTCTCGATTCCGAGCGCCGCGCCGCCCTCACCGAATCCGAGCAGCTAAAGGCGAAGAAGAACAGCGAGAGCGCTGAGATCGGTAAGCTGCTTAAGCAGGGCGGCGATGCCAGTGAGCGCCAACAACAGGTCCGCGCCATGGCCGATCGAATCTCGGCGCTCGATGAAAAGGTCAAGACCCTCGACGACTCTTTCAGGACCATGCTGGCCGGCATTCCCAACCTCCCGCACGAGTCCGTTCCTATCGGCAAAAGCTCGGACGACAATGTCGAGGTGCGCCGCTGGGCCCAGCCGCGAAAGTTCGATTTCGAACCGAAAGCGCACTGGGATTTGGGCCCGGAGCTTCATATTCTCGACCTGGAACGCGCCGCCAAAATCACAGGCGCTCGATTCGCCGTCTACTGGGGCGTCGGGGCGCGGCTCGAACGCGCGTTGATCAACTTCATGCTCGACGTGCACACGCGCGAACATGGCTATACGGAAGTACTGCCGCCGTTTCTGATCAACTCCGCCAGCCTCTTCGGCACCGGCCAGCTTCCCAAGTTCAAGGAAGACCTATTCAAGATCGAGGGTCATGACTTCTGGCTCGCGCCTACCGCCGAAGTGCCCGTTACCAATCTGTTTCGCGACGAGACCCTCGACGCCGACAAACTCCCCATCTCACTGTGCGCCTACACGCCCTGTTTTCGCAGCGAAGCCGGCTCCTATGGACGCGACGTGCGCGGCATCATCCGCCAGCACCAGTTCCAAAAGGTCGAGTTGGTCAAGTTCGCGCTGCCCGAGCACAGTTATGCTGAACTCGAGAAGCTGACCGCCGACGCCGAGGATATCCTGAAGCGCCTCGGCCTTCCGTTCCGTACCATGGCGCTCTCCACCGGCGACATCGGGGCTGCCTCAGCCAAGACCTACGATCTCGAAGTCTGGCTCCCCGGCCAGAACGGCTACAAAGAGATTTCGTCGTGCTCCAACTACGAGGCCTACCAGGCCCGCCGCGCCTCCATCCGCGCCAAGTCGGGCAAGGGCAAATCCGAGTACGTACATACGCTCAACGGCAGTGGCCTGGCAATCGGCCGGACCTGGGTCGCAATCATCGAGAATTACCAGCAATCCGACGGCACCGTCCTCGTCCCCGAAGCCCTGCGCCCGTATCTCGGCGCCGACCGCATCACGCCGGAACCCGTTAATTAGGGACAGTACACTCAAACACCTATTTCCAGCGCGGAAATTGGGGATTGAGTATACTGTCCCTAATTTTGGAGGATGCCGATGCGACCCTTCTCGATTCGGGCAGCTCTCGCAATTAGCCTGCTCGCTCTCATAACCCGCCCCGCTCCCGCGCAGTCCGGAGCCAAAAACGGCGAATGGACCAGTTACGCCGCCGACCTCGGAAGCACACGCTACTCGCCGCTCGACCAGATCAACGCCAGTAACTTCAACCAGCTCGAGGTCGCCTGGCGTTTCAAAACCGACAACCTCGGCCCGCGGCCCGAATACCAGTTCGAAGGTACGCCATTGATGGCGCATGGCGTCGTATACACCACCGCTGGTTCGCGTCGCGACGTAGTCGCACTCGATGCCGCCACCGGCGAGATGCTGTGGATGCATAGCGAGAACGAGGGCGCCCGCGGCGCTGCGGCTCCCCGGCTTCTTTCTGGACGCGGCCTCGCCTATTGGACCGACGGCGCCGAAGAACGCATCCTTTACGTCACGCCCGGTTATCGGCTCCTCGCGTTGAATGCCAAGACCGGCGCGCCGGTTCGCAGCTTCGGCCGCGGGGGCGTTGTCGATCTCAAGGAAGACGACGATCAACCAATCGATCCCATCACCGGCGAAGTGGGTCTCCACTCCACACCCGTCGTCACCAAAGACGTCGTCATCATCGGAGCCGCGCACCGATCAGGCGGTGTCCCCCGCAGCTTCAAAAACGTGAAAGGCTTCGTGCGGGGATTCGACGTCCGCACCGGCAAGCGCCTCTGGATCTTTCACACCATCCCCAGGCCCGGCGAGTTCGGCATCGATACCTGGTTGAACGATTCCTGGTCGTACACCGGCAATGCCGGCGTCTGGGGCCAGATCTCGGTGGATGAGCAGCTCGGCATCGTGTACCTGCCAGTTGAGCTTCCTACTGGTGACTACTTCGGCGCGCATCGCCCCGGCAACGGCCTGTTTGGCGAGAGCCTGGTCGCCGTCGATCTGCACACCGGCCAGCGCAAGTGGCATTACCAGCTCGTGCATCACGGCATCTGGGATATGGACATTCCCTGCGCGCCCATCCTCGCCGACATCACCGTCAACGGCCGCCAGATCAAGGCCGTCGCGCAACCGACCAAGCAGGCGTACCTGTACGTGTTCGATCGAGTCACAGGCCAGCCGGTATGGCCCATCGAAGAGCGGCCAGTGGAAAAAGGCGATGTCCCCGGCGAGTGGTATTCGCCCACGCAGCCATTTCCCACTAAGCCGCCCGCGTATGAACGGCAGGGCGTCTCTGAAGACGACTTGATCGACTTCACGCCCGAGCTGCATGCCGAAGCCCTGAAGCTGGCATCGAAGTTCAAGCTCGGCCCCATGTTCACTCCGCCCGTCGTAAGCAAGCTGGGCGGCCCGCTCGCCACCCTGTCCCGCGCACAAGCCGGCACCAACTGGGCCGGCGGCTCCTACGATCCCGAGACCCATCGCGTCTATGTATATTCAACCGGCGCCATCGGCTCCTACGGCTTGGTCCCGCCCTCGGACGCGGCTATGTCCGACATGGAGTTCGTGCAGGGCAGCGCTACATCCGGCGCCAGGCGTACAGGCGGCGCTGGATCGGCGGCCGGTGGAGGACGCGCCGGTGACGCAGCCGGCGAAGGTGCTGGAGGCGGCCTGAGCGTTCAGGGTCTGCCGCTTGGCAAACCGCCCTATGGCCGCATCACCGCCATCGATCTGGATCGCGGCGATATCCTGTGGCAGATTGCGCACGGCGAAACGCCCGACAACGTCCGCAACCATCCCGCGCTCAAGGGGCTGACCATTCCGCGCACCGGCCGCGGCGGAATCATCGGATCGGTAGTCACCAAGACGCTGGTTATCGCCGGCGAACCGGGATTCTTTACCACTCCGTCCGGCGCCCGCGGCGCGATGCTTCGAGCCTACGATAAAGCCACCGGCAAGGAAGTGGGCGCGGTCTATATGCCCGCTCCACAGAGCGGCTCACCCATGACTTATATGCTGAATGGCAGGCAGTACATCGTCGTCGCTATTAGCGGTGGCAGCTACTCAGCCGAGTTGCTCGCGTTCCGCTTGCCGGAGTAATTACCCCGGAATAATTACTACTGTGTAGCGTCCGCCGCGGCCATCGCAGGCTGAGGATTCGCCGCGACGCTGCTGGCCTCCACGGCAGGCGACGTCTTGGCTTGCACGTTCCGTGGCTGGAAATTGCGGATGAAGCCTTGGCGCGGGACTTGGAAGAAGCTCATGCCGTTGGCCATCGCTTCCTTCAACGCGCGAGCGTTGTCCCACCCGTCATGATCGATGCGATAAGAAGCGATCACCGCTCCGGTGCGATCCGCGCCGCGCTGGCAGTGCACGAAGACCGGGCCGCTGTTGCCATCTTCGAGCATTCTCAAAATCTTCGTAATCTCGGCTTCCGAAGGCGGCGTCAGCCCTGTCATCGGAATGTTAAGGTACTTCATGCCGGCGGCAGTCACGACGCTTTCTTCGTTCCTCCGCCCTTCGCTGGCGCCCCGCAGATCGATCACCGTCTTGACGCCGATCTTGGCGAGGTACTGAAAACCTTCATCAGTCGGTTGAGCGCCGCGATAGACGTGCTCATCCACTTTATAGAAGTTATGAATTCCCTGAACCGAGCCCCCAAACGCAGGGAGAGCCAGAGCCAAGAGGAAAAAGCGCATACCGCGAATAGTCCTTTTACTCAGAATACAAAATTTGAGGAAAAACCGTCAACCTTTGGATGGAACCTGACTCATGCAGGTTCCCGCTGTCACCGTTACGAAATATGCCATTCAGGTGTGGCTACGTAAGAACGGTTGATAGCTGCGATGTTCTGGGTGCCGCAGTTCCCCATCACCAGTTTTAACTCGGCTTGCAGGATCTCGAGCACTCTGTCTACGCCCGGCTGCCCAAAGGCTCCCAGGCCCCATAGAAAAGGCCGCCCAATCCCCACGCCTTTCGCGCCCAGTGCCAGTGCTTTGAACACATCCGTTCCGCGGCGCACCCCGCCATCGACGAAGACAGGAATCCGATTGCCAACCTCGTCGACCACCTCTGGAAGCGCCTCGATAGTCGCCCGGCCCGTTTCGGTGGATCTGCCGCCGTGGTTGGAGACCAGGATCCCGTCGATGCCATGCTCCACGCACAGGCGCGCATCCTCGCGCGTATCGATGCCTTTGATAATTAACTTTACCGTGACAGCTTTACGCAGGCGGTCCACAAACTCCCAGGTCATGGCTGGATTCTGGCCTCCCACGCCGGTCATATTTATACCGTCGTACATCTTGCGCTCGGCGGTGGACGGGCCCGCTCCGCCTGCGTGGCAGCCCTTGCACTGCCCGAGGTCCTTCGGCCGCGTACGCATATACGTTTCGCTATTCCGGCCAGTAGTGTTGTCCACGGTCAGTGCGATCACCGGACAGCCGGCCGCTTGAACGCGCTTCACGATCTTCTCGCAGGCGTCCCAGGAAGTCGGAGCGTAGAGCTGATACCAAACCGGCTGACCATGCGCGGTGATTACGTCCTCCACGCCGTTGGACGTGGCTGTCGATAGGATCTGCAGAGTACCTCGCGCTTTAGTCGCGCGCGCCACCGCGAGTTCGCCGTCCGGATGAAAAGAACATTCGCCCCCCGTCGGACAGGTAAAGATAGGACTGTTGTAGGCCGTGCCGAACAGCTCGGTCCGCATGTCCACTTTAGTTGCATCGCGCAGGCGGCGCGGTCGCAACTGGATATGCTTGTAAGCCTCGTGATTGGCGTAGAGGGTCGCGTCGTCGTCCACGCCGCTTTTCATATAGGCCCAGTGGCCTGGCAAAACTTTGCGGCGCGCGGCTTCCTCGAAATCCATCACGCTGAAGGCCTCTTTGGGATCCGTGATTACGTCGGCAACCTCCGCCGTCTTCTGAGCAAACGAGAAGGTCCCACCGAGGGCAGCCACATAGGGACTCCCTGCCAGGAATCGAAGAAAGGCACGGCGATGCTGCGTACTGGAAATCAGACTCGTCATGGCCGCCTATTCTATCGAAACCGGCAGTGCTCCGGCGTGGCGCGGCCCGGCGAGTGCCGGGCGTCAATAATACTCTGTCTGGAACTCCAGCAAGCGGCTCAAATCATTTGAGAAGGCATCACGATCCCGAGGCGTCAAACGGTTGTCTCGCAGAACCATTTGAAGCGCCGATATTGTCCCCTCCATTTGACGGCTGACATAATGGCCTTTGTCCCAGTTTTGTTCCAGGGCGCTAAGCTCGGCTTGAGCACGATCGAATATTGCATTGTCTTCGAGTCCGTTAGTTTGAACTCGAGTGGTTTGGACTTGAGAAAGATCCGCGCTCAACTTGTCAAACACCAGGTGCGCGAGCTGATACTGATCTTCGCTATGGAAAAGGTTCGGACTCTGCTCTGGAATCGTCTGGGCAGTCAAGGTCAGGCTGAGCAGCAACAAGCTCGACCCCATCAGACTGCAAGATAATATGCGCTTCATATGCGCCTCCCTACGTTAGATGATTTTTTGAGCGGAAGGTTCGCAACAATTCGTTGTTTATTTATGGGATGTTACCGCTCAGCCCGCTATCGAGGAACAGCGAGATCCTATCGAAAAATGCTATTCGGTCTATCCTTTCGGATAGAGCGCCGGCATCGATTAAAGGCTTAGCTTCTGCGAAAGAGCCTTATTCACTAGCGACTTAAGTCATCTGACCTGGTGCCCGATTGGTGAATTCTGGAGTGGCCCTTAAGATGCTCGTTACACGCTCTGACGTGTAAGACAGTCGAGCTTTGCGGTCCGGACCCTCATGAGGTGTTCCAGCCAGCCTGCCACACCTGAGAGACGCTGTGGAGAGGCTGCGCATCATCCTCGTAGTGGAGAATGACAGTGGCATTCGACGTCTGATCAGGAACAAGCTTCCCAAGCATCTCCCCGGCTACGCAGTGATCGAGGCGCAAAACGGAATGGAGGCTGTATGCCTCGCTTACTATTACGCGGGCCCCATCGACTTAGTCCTCGTTGCGAATTCAGCGTTAGGTGACGTGACCAGCACTGACCTATCGGATTCATTGCGGGAGAAATGCCCTGGGGTGAAATTCATTTATATGTTTGAATGCGGCGAGGACGCGAAATCCGGCACGGACTGTACGGCGCCAGACGCGCTGTTCTTGGCAAAACCCTTCTCGATGCAGGCATTAAGCGAGGCTGTTCTTCGTGTGCAAGACGGTGAAACATGCTAACCGTTTGCCAATCAGTTAAGCACGACGACATCCACATCGCCATCCCGGCGCTCCACGGTCACAGCCACCGCGTGGCCGGAGCGGAAGAGCATCAGGTCGACCGAAGCTTGGCCGGCCGCCAGGTTCCGAATTCTCACCTGCTCCAGGAATTCGGGCAAAACCGGCCGCGTCAACACAATTTGCTTGCGCACCGCGTCCATCGATAGCCCGATCGAGGATTGCAACAGAAGAAACGCGGCGCCCGCCGACCAAGCCTGCGGAGAGCAGGCCACCGGGTACGACGTCGGAGCTTTGCCCGCGCGCCTGGCAAACCCGCAAAACAACTCCGGCAGTCGATCGAGTTCGAATTGAGCTGCCGCCTCGAACAGGCCGGACATCACTCTGGCCGACAGGTCCGTCAGGCGGTATTGCTCGAAGCCGGCGGCGATCAGCGAATTATCGTGCGGCCATACCGAGCCATCGTGATACGACATCGGGTTGTAGCGCGGCTCACCTTCGGCAATGGTCCGGATTCCCCACCCGTTGAAAAATTTTTCCGATATCAGTTGCTCGGAGACCATGCGCGCCCGCTCCGGACTGGCGATCCCGCAGAACAGGCAATGCCCCGCGTTCGACGCCTTGACTTCGCATTGGCGCTTGGAAGCGTCCAGGGCGAGAGCGTAGCTGCCGATTTTTTCGGACCAGAACGCCTGTTCGAATCGCTCGCGCAACAAGCGCGCCTCCTCCGACAATCGCCGCGCCATTTCCGGCCGCTCCAGCGCCGCGGCCACCTCGGCAATCCCGCGCTTGGCTTGGTACACGTAGCCCTGCACTTCGCATAGAGCGATGGGGGAGTCGGCCAAGGTTCCGTCCGCGTGGAATATAGAATCCTGGGAATCCTTCCAACCTTGCTGCACCAGGCCCGTTGGTGACTTGCGATTGTACTCGACAAATCCATCGCGATCCAGATCGCCGTACTGGTCGATCCAATTCAATGCCAGCTCGATGCCGGACCAGATCGACTTGATGAAATCGAGGTCGCCTGTCCGGCGGTAGTAGGCTCCCGCCAGCATCAGGTAGAGTGGCGTGGAATCCACGCTACCGTAATAGCGCCGGAACGGAATTTCTCCCAGCGCCGCCATCTCGCCCTCGCGCGCCTCATGCAGGATTTTGCCCGGCTCGGCATCCTGCTCCGGCGATACTTCTTTCGCCTGTGTGGCGGTGAGGAATGACAATACGCCTCGCGCCATCGGCGGCGAGACCCATAGGCATTGTAGAGCGGTGATGATTCCGTCGCGCCCAAATGGCGTGCTGAACCACGGCACGCCGGCATAGGGATAACTTCCGCACGGCCCGGCCGTGAGCAACATGTTGAGATCGGTCCGCGACCTTTCGATCCACGTATCGAACTGCTCGTTGGAGGTGCTGATGATGGGCGGAATCCTGTCCGGGCCGCTGATCGCCTTCGCCGCGCTCTCCAGACTATCCGTGAATCCGGAAATGACCGGGGCCTGATTGCCCATTTCAAAAGCGAAAGTAAATTCGAAGGACTGCTCTTCTCCCGCCGACAGCCGGAGTGAAAAGTGCAGCGCGGATGGCAGCGTCACCTGCACCTGGACCTGCGGAGACGATCCGACGACCGTTCGCCGCACCACGCCGTCTAATCCGTCGTATTCCAGCACGACTTTTCCGCTGCGGGTCTCCAGTTGAGGTTCGTGCAGAAGACCATGCCGCTCGCGTTTCTCGCCGCGCACCTCGAAGATGTCCGCGAAGTCCGCGCCGAATTCGAGGCCAAAGCTCATTTCCACCGGCGTCAGCGCGAAGTTTCGAACTCGCAGGGACATGTACAACCGGTCCTGCCAAAGGAACTGCGTGCGATAGATGTGCAGCGTGCCGTGATGCAGCAGCACTTTACCCTCGGCGCTGATGTCCGGATTCGTCAGATCGACGGCGAAGAGCACGTTATCGCGCCGGATAGTGGAGCTGAGCAGCAGCGGACGGCCCCGCAGAAATTTCAGCTTCAGGCAAGACAGGTAGCGCGTGCCTCGGCTGAAAATACCTTCCTGGGGGCGCGCTTCGGCGTCTACGTCGCCATATTCGTCGAAAACCCCGAAGGTGTCATCCTGTTTCAGAACCCGCGTCAGCTCCGGAGTAGGGGCCGATTTGGCCTGAATGTAATACCGGCCGTTAGTCTTTAAGATTTCATCCAAAGGGAGCATGCGAATTCATTTCCGAAAACATCGGCTCTTCGGTCAGCAGGCCGGCATATTGAATAAGGTAGTCGTTGGCCATCCGGTAACTGGAGAACCGTTCATCGACCGCTTTCCGGCAGTCTGCGCGGTTCAACTCGCCAATATGTGAAATCGCATCCCCAGCTTCATCCGCGCTATTTACGATAAAGCCCGTGACGCCATTATCGATGATTTCGGGAACCGAGCCGCGTCGAAATGCGATCACCGGAGTTCCACAAGCCAGCGCCTCGATCATAGCCAAGCCAAACGGCTCCGGCCAATCGATCAGGAACATGAGCGCATAAGCGCCGCCCAAAAACTCCTGCTTCTCGCTCTCGCCGATTTCACCGATGTATTCGACTAGCGGATGGTCCAGCATAGGCTTGATGGTAGCTTCAAAATATGCACGGTCCACTTTGTCGACCTTCGCGGCAATGCGGATCGGCATTCCTGCTCGAATCGCCGCTTCGATCGCGCGATCGAGCCCTTTCTCCGGAGAAATGCGCCCGATGAAGGCCACGTACTTTCCGGAGCGAGGCTCGAAACTGTAAAGGTCGTCCGGTAAGCCATGATAAACCGTCGCCCGCCACGACACCGCCGGCAGAGGCTTGCGCTGCGCATTCGAGATCGAAATCAGCGGCATGTCGGGAAATTGCCGGTAGAGCGCTCCGTGCTCAGGCAGATCGAGCCGTCCGTGGAGAGTCGTAAGATTCGGTACCCGCGTGCGCCGCGAGACCGGAAAATGCAAATAATCGATATGAAAATGGACGATGTCGAAATCGTTGGCTCGCCGGAAAACGTCTTCGAGCATGATGATGTGATACGCGAGCGAATCCTGGCAGTCCGGATCCAGCCGCAAGGCCCGTTTGCAGGCGGAAACCAGTTTCGCAGCGGTGGTTGAATCGCCGCTGGCAAAAAGCGTTACGTCATGACCTTGACGCACCAACTCCTCGGTCAAATATGAGACCACGCGTTCGGTTCCTCCATAAAGAGCAGGAGGCGTGCTTTCGTACAATGGTGCGACTTGAGCAATTCGCAAGTAAAACTCCCGGGCTTCCGTAAGGTGGATGATCGGGACAGGGATTCTGTTACAGACGTAACATTTCGCGGATCAGCTTTCTAGCGTGTAACGGATCGAAGCCAGCGCATAAAGCCTGCGCCACAAGAGACGATTCACTGTAACCACGAGCAATGCCATCACCACAGTTGCGCCGAGCAGCACCGGGAAGTTACCGCTATCAGTCGCTCGACTAATCAGCGCGCCCAGTCCGGTGATAGAAATCGTCTTTCCCTGAAAGCGAAAATATTCCGCGACGATGCTGGCGTTCCACGCTCCGCCCGACGCGGTAATGAAACCCGTGACTAGGTATGGAAAGATAGCCGGAAGAATCAGCCGGCGCCAGCGTTCGATTTTGCCCAGATGAAAGACGTTACAGACCTCTTTCAGATCGGTCGGAATGGCGCTCGCCCCCGCGATCACATTGAACAAGATGTACCACTGCGTTCCCAGCAGAAGTAAAACGATAGAGCCGATCCCCAGGCCGCCGCCCACGCGAATCAAAAACAACATCACAATCGGGAATAGAGCGGTAGCCGGAACCGACGCGGCGATCTGCGCAATCGGCTGAGCGATAGCCGAAAGCCGGGGCCGCGATCCGATGAATACTCCGGCCGGAATAGTCCATAAACCCGCCAAAACCAACGTAAGCTCGACTCGAAGAAAAGTTGCTCCGGTCCCTCGCAGGATGTCGGCCAGATCCGGCCCCGAAAGCGTTCCCAGCATTATCCCCATCCGCACAATCGCATAAACCAGCGCGAGCAGCCCGGCGATTGCCATGGCTCGTAGAAGCCATTTTTTGCCGGCCGATTTCTGGCTGTTTCCAGTCCTCACGCCTGCCGTCTTCGCAAAATGCAGCGCCAATGCCTCGCGCGCGGGCGCCACCAAGATTTGCGATGAGCGGTCTAAAATGCGCGAACGCCGCAGGAAATCGAGAATCGGCGAACGAGGACTTTGGTAAGCCTCCACCTGCTCGAACTTGAACTTTTCGCTCCAGGCGATCATCGGCCGCCACACCAGTTGATCGATCAAAACGATCACCGCGATCATCACGCCCAGCCCCCAGACGATGGCTCGCGTGTCACCTGCGTTGGCCGCGGTTTGCAGATAGGAGCCCAGGCCCGGAAGCCGCAAGTCGCGATTTCCCAGAGTGAACATTTCGCAAGCCATCAAAAAGAACCAGGCGCCGGCCACCGACATCATGGAGTTCCACACTAATCCAATAGCCGCATATGGTAGTTCCAGTTGTAGAAATTTTTGCCACCAGCTCAACCGATAGATTTGCGACGCCTCGAGTAGCTCGCGCGGGATGGCCTTGATGGACGAGTAGACGCTGAAGATCATGTTCCAGACTTGTCCGGTGACAATCAGCAGGATCGATCCCAGTTCCACGCCCAGCTGCCGCGTCGGGAACAGCGCGACCATCGAAACCATCACGCCTGGCAGGAAGCTCAAAACCGGAATGGATTGCAGCGTGTCGAGCAGAGGGATCAAGAAGCGCTCGGCTTTAGCATTATGAGCGGCGGCATAGGCATACACCAGCGTGATTGCCAGGCTGACTCCGTAAGCAATGGCGATGCGGGCCACCGAGAAGAACGCATATCTGGGCAATGCCGCGGGACGCAGATCGATGGCCGCCTGGGCGCTGACGGGGCCGCCCCAGTAGTGGGCCAGCGATATCAGGCTGTAGAACAACGCCAGGCCCGCGAGCATGACGGGCAGATCCCGCAACAGCAAGATCGCCTGCGAGGGTCGGGCCCTCGCCGCCACGCCGGCTGAAGGGCGATTCGACGGCTCGACAATCAGTGTCCCCAGGAGTCACCGCCAGATTCTAAAGCTGCGGCCGTCCGATACAAGGCCAGCCGGTCAGCCTCGGAGTCATACGTGAAAATGTCGCCATAGCGGCCCCAATCCAAAGCTGTTTCGATCTGACGCTGCACCTCCTCGCGCGGAAAATGCTCGTCCAGAACGTCCCGAAAGAATTCCAGCGGCAGCGAATGGTCCGATTTACTGAGCAGCGCGTTGTGCATTTGCTGAAGCACGGGGACGTGGGCGAGCGCGGCTTCGCGGAAAATTCTCTTCCGGTTGGCAATGTCAGCTTCGGCGAACTCCTTGCCTAAAGGAGTGATCTGCAGATCGCCTTTGTCCGACGCGGCGAACGACAGCAGAGTAGCAGCTTCAATAATGGGCAGGAGATCGTCTACTTCCATCACCAGCTCTTCGGCTACGTGATAGAGGTCCTCGCGGCCGCCATGGTCGTTCAGTAACTCGAGCAATCCAGCGATCCCGCCCGGCCGCGAATGCGGCAGCATGTGGTAAGCAGCTTTGGCCGCTGGCACCGTGCCGGAGGGGGGCTCGGCCTTCAAGAGCGGCTCAGTCATGAGTTTGTAGATGTAGTCCACGTACATGAGGAAGGCGGCCGAGTTCTTGGCTCTGGGCTGGGCCAATGGAATACGGAAATCCGCGCGGATCCTGGCCGGGTTCCGATCCAGAACAATAATCCGGTCGGCCAGCAAAACAGCTTCCTCGATATTGTGGGTCACAATGAAAATGCTTCGCGTGGGAATTTTTTTGCCGAGCCAAAGCTCCATTACTTCACCGCGCAGGTTCTCGGCGGTAAGAACGTCCAGAGCCGAGAATGGTTCGTCCATGAAGAGAATTTCGGGTTCCACCGCTAATGCGCGAGCGAATCCCACGCGCTGCTTCATGCCTCCCGATAGCTCTTTGGGGTAGGCATTTTCGAAGCCTTGCAGTCCTACCGTGCTGAGAGTGCGCAGCGCCCGGCGATGACGTTCGCTGTGGGTCATGCCCCGCGCCTGCAACGGAACTTCGACGTTTTCCAGAACCGTGAGCCATGGAAATAATGCGAAGCTTTGAAAAACGATGGCCACGTTCGGGTCGGATTCCGCTAGCGGCTGGCCGTGCCAAAGCACCTGGCCGCGAGTGGGCGGCGTAAGTCCGGTGAGGATTCGGAGCAGCGTGGATTTCCCCGAGCCCGATGGCCCGAGCAGTGCGGTGATGACGCCGGGTTCGACCTTCAGATCCATGCCGGCGATCACCTGCGCCTGTCCACCATCCGGCCGATCGAATGCTTTCTCGATTTGCCGGGCCTCGATGATGGGTTCGACGTCCTCCGCCGCCGCTGGAACTTCCGGCGTCGTCTCACTGGCGGCAGCTTTTGCAAGTGTGGGCTCTTCCACTTCCTGGGAAAGCTCGTCCATCAGACGCTGCCAGGCCTCCTCGGGAAGCTCATCGAAGAAGTGCATCCGCTCGCCGGGATGCATCTGGTCGACTATGGCGCGCATGTCTTCCGCCGGCAGTGAGTGCAACAAAACGTAGGTGTGATAGTAGGGAAAGATCCCGGCCAGCTTAGCCGCGAAATCGACCGGCAGCCGGCGGAATAAAGTCTGTTGTTCCTCGAACGGAATGCTCATCAGCAAATCAGCGGCGCCTTCCGGATCAAGCCGCTGGAGCAGCGACACGGCCTGGTCCCAATGCGCCTGGGAGAGTAACTCTCGAAGCTTTTCAGTCGCCGTCGCGTTCATTCCCACTCCACAATCTCTATACACCCCACCAGTCCATTATGCGGGTGCGATCATGAAATAGAGCAGATATGATCGCTACCGTTAATCCCGCCACTGGTGAAACCGTTCGTACTTTCGACGCCTTGACTGAATCGGAGCTGGACGACAGACTGCAGCGCGCATCCGCGGCATTCGAAAGCTACCGTCACACCTCCTTTCGGGATCGCGCCCGCTGGATGAGCTGCGCCGCCGAGATTCTGGAACGAGAGAAAGACGACTTCGGGCGGCTCATGACGCTCGAAATGGGCAAGCCGTGGAGAGCCGCGGTCGACGAAGCGGTGAAGTGCGCCCGGGGCTGCCGGTATTACGCGGAGAACGCCGAGAAGCTGCTGGCCGATGAACCGGTCGCAACCGGCGTGCGCGCCAGCTTCATCCGCTACCGGCCGATCGGTCCGGTGCTGGCCGTGATGCCCTGGAATTTTCCGTTCTGGCAGGTGTTCCGGTTTCTGGCGCCCACGCTGATGGCCGGCAACACGGGACTCCTGAAGCACGCCTCCAATGTGCCTCAATCGGCGCTGGCTATTGAAGAGATCGTTCGCCGCGCCGGATTTCCTCGCGACGTTTTTCAAACCTTGCTCATCGGATCGGCAACGGTGCAGCGCGTCATCGACGATGCGCGGGTAAAGGCAATTACGCTGACCGGCAGCGAGCCGGCCGGACGTCAGGTTGCGAGCGAAGCCGGCAAACAGATCAAGAAGACCGTGCTCGAACTCGGCGGCAGCGACCCCTTCATCGTGATGCCGAGCACCGACCTCGATCAGACCGTTCAAATGGCGGTGCAAGCGCGCCTCATCAACAATGGACAATCCTGTATTGCCGCCAAGCGTTTCATCGTCGACCAGCGCATCGCCGACGAATTCGAACGGCGCTTCGTGCGTGCCATGGAGCATGCCAAGGTCGGCGATCCGATGGAAGAGAGCACGCAGCTCGGACCGTTGGCAACCGCCGATATTCTGGCCGATTTAGACGACCAGGTCCGCCGCTCGGTCGCCCAGGGCGCGCGCGTGTTGACCGGCGGACGTAAGCTCGATCGTCCTGGAAACTACTATGCTCCCACTGTGCTGACCGATGTCAAAAAGGGCACGCCCGCCTACACCGAAGAGATGTTCGGGCCGGTTGCCGTACTGCTGCGCGCCAAGGGAATCGATGACGCGATCCGGCTGGCCAACGATACCGACTTCGGGCTGGGCGCCAGCGCCTGGACCAATGACGAAGCCGAGCAACAGAAGTTGATGGACGAGATCCAGGCCGGAATGGTGTTCATCAACGGTATGGTGGCTTCAGATCCGCGCCTGCCGTTCGGCGGGATCAAGAATTCGGGTTACGGCCGCGAGCTGAGCGTGTACGGCATCCGCGAGTTCGTCAATGTGAAGACCATCGTGGTGAAGTAATCCTGGCCTCATTCGAGCGCCCGAACGCGCGCGTGGTAGTTGTAAATCACGAGCGTAACGATGCCAAATATCATTCCAGTGACTGCGAGCAGCGCACTGTATCGTCTTTCGGTGGTCAGCGAAAAGCGGATCAGGATGGTCGAAATCACGAACGCAGCATTGCGAAATACCAGTTCGTAGCGGTCGGAAACCGACAGCGACAGAATAACGATCAGGACGTCGGTGAAGATCATCACCGTAAAGACGTCCGTGTAAAAGAACGTATTAGGATCTACCTTTTCCGTGGCCCCCTGCCAAGCTTGGTACGCGAACACGGCGAGATTATATCCGGCCAGCGCCAGCAGCAGCACCGCCAGCGCAAGCGCTATGGCCTTCTTTCGTGAAATGAATTTTTTCAGCTCCTCCGATTCTTCCGGACGCGTATCCCGTGGCGGCCGCCGGCGTCCGGCATGCAGAAACACCGTCACCAGCAGAAACATAAACAGCCCGGCGCCCACATCCAGAAAGACGGGCAGCATTTCAGGCGACAGTTGAGCCAGCTTGCCGATGTCATCGAGTTGAGCGATATCTTTGAAGAACCGCCGGATAAAAATCAACGATACGATCTCGTATTGCTTGGCAATAGACTGAGTAGTGGACTGCGGCAACGCCGCAATCAGCATCAGCACCTCATAGAACAGGATAAAGCTGAACGGCGTGTAGATGGCCGCCAGGTAGTTGGCGCCGACTGCGGCGATCAATGCCGGAGGATGCGGGAGAGTCCGAGACAAAAACACTAGCAGCAGATGTATCAGGAATCCGGCGACGCTGACATTGACTACGGCATGATCGAGCCACTGGCGATGCTGGTCGGAGTACAAACGGTCGAACGCGCCCGCCAAGGACGTCCTGAAACTGTGGGTCATCGAGACGCCGGCAGGCTCGCCATTCACCTAGGATGACACGGCCGGGTGGCCTCCGAATCACATGCTAACCTGAGGCGTGTCGCCTCCAAAACTGGCTGTTTTTCTGGTCCCGGCGATCCTGCAGGCCCAAAGCGCGCCTTTGTGGCTGGGAGCGCGCTACACCATCGCCGACCGGGACGCGGCCGTGGAACGGGGGCTCAACTTCGTCTATCGCACAGCGTCCGACCCGGCGGTTTTCGCCGATTGGGGGCACGATCTGCTGTGGTGTTTCTATAGCATCTCGGCCACGGCCAAGAATCCGAAACTGCGCGAGACGGCGCGAAAGATGGGTCATGAACGGGCGCTCGAATGGCGGCGCATCCACCCGATGGTACCGGCGAAAACGGACGTCGACGAGGTTTCTAATCTGCTCTTCGGCAGCGACGCCGCCGACCGGCTGGGAGCGCGAGATCCAGACTTCAAACAACAGCTGCGCCAAGCGGTGCGCAATTTTTCGGTGACCGATTTCCTGCTTTTCGATCCGGCGAAAGAACCCCCGCCGTCGGACGTTCCAAGGCAGTGCGCCAAGTGCCAACATTGGAACGACCGGGGCGTTACCGTTTGCCGGCGCTGCGGAACGCCGCTGAGCATGCGGAGCCGCTACGATGTGTGGGCCGATGCTTTGATCACTACTTATTCGGGCGAGATCTACGGCGTCCCGCTGGGCGGCCCTTACCGCGACGTCATCCGCTGGCTGCCCGCGATGCGGCCCTATCCGGCGCGCGCGACGCTGAGCACCAGCGCATTCTACGATGTCACCAATGCGATTACGCATGTCATTTACACGCTCAACGATTACAACCGCTACCTGCTTTCGCCCGAGTGGCTGCCCCAGGAGTATCGATATCTGACGAGCAATCTGGAGGAGGCCGTCAAACTGCAGGACCCTGAATCGCTGGGTGAATTTCTGGACACGCTGCGCGATTTTGGGATGACGGAAAAGGATGCGCTGATTCGCATCGGCGTCGACTACGCGCTTTCCAAACAAAACCCCGACGGCAGTTGGGGCGATCTTAGCGATCCGGATATCTACAACCGATATCATGCTACCTGGACGGCCATCGACGGGCTGCGCGAATACGGCTTTCATGGCCAGCGGCTAAGCTTTCCGGATTTGCAAGCGCTTCTAGCGGGCAGCGACGCGCCGGCCGTCCACGCCGTCCGCTGAGTATCATAGCGGGATGGCCTTCGAGCACAAGCTTGCGATCCGGGTAGTGCGCAAGCACACTGACGGCGTCACCGTCGAATTCGCCGTACGCGAGGACTTCCTGAATAGCAACGGCGTGGTGCACGGGGGCGTGATCGCTTCCATCGCCGACGAAGCGGCCTGGCACGCCATGAATCACATATATAAAGCCGAATGCGCGGCCACTACAACCGAGCTGAAGGTCAACTATCTGCGTCCTGTCACAGGTAAGAAAATGAGGGCGCGGGTTTATTCGCTGCGCGCCGGAAAAAGGCTTTTCGTATCGCGCGTCGACATGTTCGACGCACAGAAGCGGCTGTCCGCCGTCGGCATCGTCACTTACATGCTGCTCGACTCGAAATGATTCGAAGCGGCGGTTATTCCACCGTGAGCACCACCGGCTGGTCGATCATGGAAGATCTATTGGCCGTCAACATGGCCAGATGATAGCGGCCGGGTTTAATCTCCGGCACCTTGAATTTGAGCTGAGTGCCGGTCTGTTCTGAGATGGGTACCTTGGTGTCTTTGGAACCATCCGTCAGGTAGACTTCGGAAATGCTGGCTTTATCGAGATTCTCGCCTTTGACGGCGATTGTATCCCCAACTTTACCGGTATCGGGGTCGAGCGCGGTACATCTCGGGAGAGCCTGAAATGCACCTAGCGCCATTGTCCAGGCGATTAGCCCGGCAATCAACCAGGTTTTCATAGATACCTCTGTGGTGGCGATTATACACCCTGGTGTGGAAGCACGGAGCTTAGAGTTGATCAAGTGCCGGCGGCCCGCCCTCGCGCCCACACTTCCCCCGGTTTTGATGCAAAGAGTCCAGCCGCTCGCCTCGAAAACGCAGATTGCAAAACGAACCCAAGCCCTGGCCACCGAAGCGGCCGCGTTACGCTCCGCTTTTGAGAAACTACGAACGGCCACTAACCCTGGACACGAGGCGGGTTTGGTGGCGGGCGAGACGGTCGAGCTGGGCGGTCAGCTCGGGGTTATTGAGGATGTCGAGGTAGCTTTGGGCGGAGGCGGTTAGCGTCGCTTCCATGAGGCGGATACGGCGGAGATTCCAAGCGGCGGCCACGAGCTGGTCGAACAAAATTTGCTGCAGAGCACCTTGGGGCCGGATGTCGGTCTGGAACTGGGCCAGCAGCTCCTCGAATTTTTCGCGGTCTTCAGCGGCGATGATGAGCTGGGCGGCGGTGAGTCCGTGTTTGCGGGCGTTTTGAGAAGAGCGGGCCTTGCCATCGGCGGTGCGAGGGCCGGTGCTGAGGCGGGCATTGGCGAGGTTGGCGGTTTGCCGGGCTTCTGTTGCCCCGAGGTTCGCCTGAGGGACATGGCGATGGGCCCCGGGGCCTGTAGTAATGCTCGAAAACCGTTCAGCCTAACTTAGCTTTGCGTCGCCGAATGAAGTAGAGAGCACTCAGTCCGGTTCCGATTAGAAGCAGCGAGGCCGGCTCGGGCGTAACCGTGGGGGGTGGGGCCACGGCAATCTCGCTGGCGGTGACCGCGCCTGGCAGGGAGAACCATGTGGATTCGCCGGGAGCCAACGGACTAAAGGAAGAGTCGACCGTGAGAACACCGGACGGGAGGAACGTCACGCCGGCACTCGCGTAGTCCATTAAGTCAGTGGTCCAATACTGACCCTGGAGGCACTGCGCCGCTGTCGGCCCTGGCGAATAGATGGATGCCAATGGCGTCCCCGCACCCTTGCAAGCGCCGTCCCCATCAGCCCCGGCAAAGGTCTCGGGACTCCCTCCGACCGTAAAGAAAACCTTAAATACGCCCCCAGGAGACGAGTTCAGGACCCCTATCAGCGTGTCGTCACTACCATCGAACGGACCCAGGTCCGGGCTGGACGTGGTTACGTTAAACGCCGTGGCGGTACCGCTGCCATTTGTGGCGGTGACCGTGATCAGAAGCTCGCAACCGCTGGTGTCTTGGCCGACGGCCGGACATTCGGGGAAACTAAGAGCCGCGGATACAGGCAGGGCCGCGAATGCCAGCAGCGCAGCCGCCGTAATAGCCAAATTTTTCATATTCCACCATCCTCCACAATGGTCTATGTTTTTTCTCGCTCGATTATACAACAAAGAGCGCCGCTCTGGAACTATCCTGCGAAAATTGAACCTTCTGGTACTTGCCAAACATCTTCAGGCAGGGGGAGTTCGGGTGACGCGTACACCGCTATCCTAAGAAGCATGAGCTTCCTCGACAACCTGGAAAACAATCTCAAGGCGCTCGAATCACGGGAGGAAAGAGACCCGGCAACCTTGGCGCGTGAAGCCGCAGCGCGAGAGGACGCCCGATCAACGGCGCTCAAAATCGCTCCCTACGCCGAAGCCTTGCGCAACGGACCATTCAAAGATGGTTTGCTGAGCGCCTGTCGAGAGATCGGTCACCGCAAGCGAATCCTGGTGCGGCCGGTGTGGATAGATTCGACGCTCCGTCTGGAGGCGGGCGTCAAGAAACTGGAATTGCGTCCTACGCCGGGCGGTGTGCTGGCAGTATTCTTCGAGGGAGACAGGGAACTGGAGAGCAGGCCGATCGACCTGTCGAGCGATGCTGTCAAATTGGCAGAAAAGTGGTTAGGGGAGTAAGACCAGAGCGCGTAGAAACGGAATCAGAACAAAAGAGCGTTCACACGAGCAACCAACGCGGCTGCGCGCGTCTTGAGAGCCAGAAACTCCGCCAGAATAACAGGAGCGAGGCGCGGCAAGCTATGGCCGACATCACACTGGCGCGTTCCTGCCCGTGCACGAGCATGGTCCTGGTCCTGACGATCCTGAGATTGGTGGCAGCCGCTTGCGGCTTGACCCCGCTGGAGAGAGTGGTAACCGAATCGCGACCGGGCCGCGCCGCGCTGCGTGTATGAGCGAAAGGAGACCAGCGAAAATGGAGAACAATAGAAGCGTAGAAGGAAAGACCAAGCGGTTAACGCGCAAGGAGAGAAAAGAGCTGGGGCGGCGGATCTGGAACGCGAATCCCGGCTTGGATGTGGTGCATCGGGATGCGGCCGGTATCGACATCGGAAGTCGGGAACACTACGTGGCGGTGGGACCGGACCGGGATACCGAACCGGTGCGGATATTCGGATGTTTTACGGCGGACCTACAGCGGTTGGCTGAATATCTGAAGCGGTGCGGCATTCGCACCGTAGTGATGCAGTCCACGGGAGTGTACTGGATTCCGGTGTACGACGTCTTGGAGCAGGCCGGCTTGGAGGTATGGCTGGTGAATGCGCGGGACACCAAGAATCTGCCTGGAAGGAAGAGCGACGTACAGGAAAGCCAGTGGCTGCTGAAGCTGCATACTTACGGATTGCTGCGGAAATCGTTTCGGCCGACGCCGGAAATTCGAGCCTTGCGCACGTGCTGGCGGGAACGGGCTGAGTACGTGCAGCAGGCCGGGACTTGCATTCAACGGATGCACAAGGCATTGACGGAGATGAATGTGCAGTTGGGGACCGTGCTCAGTGATCTGAGTGGAACTACCGGCATGAGCATCTTGCGGTCGATTGTGGCTGGGGAGCGGGAGGGAGAGCAGCTGGCCAAGTTCCGGGACCCGCGCGTCAAGGCCAGCCCCGAGACCATCGCTCGCAGCCTGGAAGGCACGTGGCGGCCGGAACAGTTGGCCATCCTGAAGCGGCAGTTGGCGGACTGGGATCATGTGCAGCAGCAGATCGCCGCTTGTGATCAGGATTTGCAGGCGATGATGAGGAGCTTGCCGAAGGCCGACGTGGTACCGCCCTCCCCGCCTGTCACCAGTCGCCCACGCAGGCGGGGCAAGAAAAAAGACGGCAGATCCTCCCGGAATCAACCCCGGTTCGATCTGGAGTCGGAGTTAAAGCGGGTCACCGGAGTGGATCTGACGCGCATCGATGGCGTCAAGGTCAACACCATACAGACGGTGATTACCGAGGCAGGATTGGATATGAGCCCCTGGCCGACGGAGCAGCATTTTGTTTCCTGGATCGGGCTTAGCCCCCGCAACGATCTCAGCGGAGGCAAGGTGCTGAACCGCAAGACTCGCAAGGTCGTTTCGCGCTTGGCCACCGCCTTGCGAATAGCGGCGACTACACTCCGGGAAAGTGACAGCTATCTGGGCGCACAGTTCCGCCGCTTTCGCACCCGCCTCGGCGCCCCCAAAGCTATCACCGCCATGGCCGCCAAACTGGCACGCCTAATTTACCGCATGCTCAGGTATGGGCAAGAATATGTCGACCGGGGAACGGATCACTACGAAGAAAGGCAAAGGCAACAGCAGCTTCAGTTCCTCGCCAAGAAGGCCGCCCCACATGGGTTCACACTCGTGGCGGCAATAAAACCTGCATGAGGAAAGCCCCTACCCAGCAAGTTTCTGATAGGGAGTTTCTGGAGATGATGCGCGGTCTTTCGACTCGCAACTAGGGAGCTGTGGTGCAGGATTTTCAAGACGCCTACGGCATCGAAAAATCAGCGGTGAGCGAAAACTTCATCGAGGCCAGCCGGTCAAAGGTAA
>Ga0182024_10005324_pt1 | contig 28940 bp, 30 predicted proteins | sample P32metaG_FD_120480 | JGI IMG/M metagenome (GOLD analysis project Ga0182024, IMG submission 120480) | Permafrost microbial communities from Stordalen Mire, Sweden - P3-2 metaG (Illumina Assembly) | ecosystem: Environmental > Terrestrial > Soil > Wetlands > Permafrost | place: Sweden: Stordalen...
CCATCGTCGACCACGGTGACGCCCTTGGCGGCGACCTGCTGGCCCATCAGCCCGGCGAAGGCCGACGTCTTCTTGCGGTTGAAATCGCCTTCGAGCCCGTGACCAACCGCTTCGTGCAGCATCACGCCCGGCCAGCCGGAGCCCATGACCACGTCCATCTCGCCCGCCGGCGCCGCCACCGCGTCGAGATTGACCAAAGCCTGACGCACGGCTTCGTCCACCGCGCTCTGCCAGGCATGCGTCTCGATGAAGCGCTGATAACCTTCGCGGCCGCCGACGCCGTAGCTGCCCGACTCTTGCCGGTCGCCGTCGCCGACGACCGCGGATACGTTCAGCCGCACCAGCGGACGGATGTCTCGATAGGTCTCGCCGTCGGCGCGCAGGATTTCCACCACTTGCCAGGTGGCGGCGATGCTGGCGGTGACTTGGCGCACGCGCGGGTCCTTGGCGCGGGCATAGGCGTCGATGCTCTCCAGCAGCTTCACCTTGGCGTCGAAGGCCGGCTCGCCGAGCGGGTTCTCGTCGCCATAGAGTTTGCGGTTGGTGCGGCCGGGCGCCTCGGCGTAACGGCCGCTGTGGCCGCCTTTGACCGCGCGCACCGCCTCGGCGGCCCGCGCAAGCGCGGCTTCCGACATGTCGGAGGCGTGGGCATAGCCGACCGCCTCGTCCTTCACCGCGCGCAGGCCGAAACCCTGCGCGGTGTCGTAGGTCGCCTGCTTGAGGCGGCCATTGTCGAACACCAGCACTTCGGCCTGGCGATATTCCAGGAACAATTCGCCGTCGTCGGCGCCGCCCAAGCCGCGCCCGATCAACTGGCGAACCTTGGCCTTGTCGAGGCCGGCGCGGTCGATCAGGGAGGAAATGGCTGCGTCCATAAAATCGTTCTCCGCTAGTGCCCTCACGCCATCAGATAGGGCATCTGTGGCAATTCTGCGAGGGTAGGGGGCGGACCTAATCGCCCCTTGTCGCGGTCCAGATGAAATGCCGCGCGCCGCCGCGCGGTCCCTTGGCGCGCAGGGGAATTTCGTCCACTTTAAAACCGGTCTTGCGCAGCCGCGCCGTGAATTTTGAGTCCGGTCCCGACGACCATACCGCCAGCACGCCGCCGGGGCGTAGCGCCGTATGTGCGGCGCGCAATCCTTTGAGGTCATACAGCCCGTCATTGGCTTTGCGGGTCATCCCTTGCGGCCCATTGTCGACGTCGAGCAGGATCGCGTCGTAGGCCAATCGATCGGACCTGATCAGATCGCCAACGTCACCTTCGTGGATGCGCACGCGCGGATCGGCCAAGCTGTCGCCGGACAATTTCGCCATCGGGCCGCGCGCCCAGGCCACCACCGCCGGCACTAGTTCAGCGACAATGATGTGGGCCTGCTTCCCCAGCACGGTCAGGGCTGCCCGCAAGGTGAAGCCCATGCCCAATCCGCCGATCAGGATACTTGGCCGCTTGCGGATCCTAATTTTCTCGCAAGCGATGGTCGCGAGCGCCTGCTCGGTGGCGCTGAGGCGGCTGTTCATCAGTTCGTCGGTCCCCAACTTGATCGAGAATTCCGCGCCACGCTGCATCAGCCGGAGTTCCCCGCCGCCGGGTACTTGCGCCGTATCGAGGAGGGACCAGGGAATCATGGATATCTCTTGTGCCGGTTGCTATGCAGTGTGCTTGGTGGAGGAACACTATGAAAGCAATGCTGCTGATGGGCCATGGCGGCCCCGAGATGATGAAATTTGGCCACGCGGGTGACCCGAAAGCCGGACCGGGCGAAGTGGTGGTGGATGTCCACGCGGCATCCGTCAACGGCGCCGATCCCAAGGTACGGCGGGGCAACGGCCGCTACAAACTCGACAAATTCCCGCACATCATGGGCCGCGACTTCTCCGGCGTGGTCAGCGCGGTCGGGCCGGGCGTCACCGATTTCAAAGTGGGCGACGCCGTATTAGCGGTCACCGACGTGGGCATCGAAGGCGCCTACGCGGAAAAGATCGCCATCAAGGCAGCCATCGTTGCCAAAAAGCCGGAAGGCCTCAGCCATACCGAGGCGGCGGCGCTCGGGCTCGTCAGCCTCACCGCGCTCACGGCCATCGAGGATACCGCGCACCTCAAGGCGGGCCAGACCATTCTGATCCAGGGCGGCGCCGGCGGCGTCGCCGGATTTGCCGTGCAACTGGCCAAGCATCTCGGCGCCAAGGTCATCACCACGGCGAGCGCCGGCAACCACGCCTATGTGCGAAGCCTCGGCGCCGATCAGGTGATCGACTACAACGCCGAGGATTTCACGAAAATCGGCCCGGTCTGTGACGTGGTGTTCGACACCGTCGGCGGCAATGTCCGCGCCGGCTCGTATGCGGTTTTGAAGCCGGGCGGCAAACTGGTGTGGATCGCGCCGGCGCTGGAGGGCTTCAAGCCGCCGCGCGAGGATGTCGAGACCTTGCGTCCGGACGTCAAGCGCGACCGCGCCCATCTCGAGCGGCTTGTGGCGCTGCTGAAAGCCGGCGCGGTGCGGCCGCCCGCGATTCATCGCTATAAGCTGGCCGATGCGGCGGAAGCCCATCGCGTCAGCGAAGCGCGTCATCTCCAGGGCAAGCTGGTGTTGGAAATCGGCTGATCGGTCACGGCGCCAAGGGCAGTTTGCCGCCGCCGCTTATTTCTTTTTCTTCTTCAAAAACGCGGCACAAAACGCCGCTTCGAAGGCCCGGTAGTCGTTGGTGATCTCCGTGCCTTTGCGGATGGTGCTGCGCGCGATGACGTAGCCGTTATGGAAATAGGTGTTCGGATTGTCCGAATGGTTCATGTAGGAATCGTTGTCCATCGACAACAGGATTTCGTGTCCCCACTGGTAGCCGTGCAGTTTTATGAATTCCTTGGCGGCCTTCGGCAGCTTGGCTAACCGGTTGCGCGAATAATAGCGGTCGAAGCCGACGGCGAAGCGCCAGATTTTTTTGCCCTTGCGGATCGTTTCGCCGGCAAAGACGCCGATGCCGTGGATCGGGCTTTTGTCGAGATAGGTTTTGACGAGGAGCATTGTGGCCGGGGCCGAATCGCTATGCTTACGGCAGCTTATCGTATCCCTCGCCGAAGCCGGCCAGGCTTATCGGGAAGCCGATGCCTTCCTCGGGCGTCTGGAAGATTATGAAAGTGGCGGTCTTGCTGGTGCGTAGTTTCGTGATCAGCGCGTCGTCCATGACCACCTCGGCGATGCAGCCGTTGGGCAGGCAGCGCACGAATCCGGCGCGACCGATATCGGCGTTATCGATCTTGAGCCCGAGGCCCGACGGCAGCAGTACGCCGAGCGGCGCCACCACCCGCATCAGCCGGCTCTTCAAATCGGCGGTCTTGAGCACGATCACCGTGAGACCGATATTGGCGCGGTCTTCCGCGGTGACGCTCTGGATCAGGGCGCATTGTTCGCCCTTGGCGCCGGGCGGCGTATCGCAGCGGATCTGCCAGTCCTTGTGCACCGACTTGACCGCGCCCTGGGCCGCGGCCCGCTCGGCGGAGACGGCCGCCAGCGCCAAAGCCAACCCCAGCGCGAGCCATGCCCGGCCTTTAGAGGCGTGCCGTTCGTCCCCGAAAATGCCCATCGTTCAATCCCTTGCGCGCGCCGCCCCACTCGCCTGAGCGCAGGCGAATCGCTGCCCGGTAAGCATTTTATTCATTCCCCTTGGGTCATGCCTAACCGGCGCTGTCAAGCAAAGCACCCCGGCGTGGATGACCTCCGCGGCGGCCAAACAAGCCGCCCGCTCGTGGCTTAAATGCGGCGTCCGACCTCCCCTGGGGGCAAGCCGTTTGGCGCAAGGAACTGGCGATAAGGCGCATTGCAGCAAAGCCGGAATTATGGTTTGAGAGGTTGGGATTTCCCCCCGTCCCGCCGCACCGCAAAAGCTGCCGCGCCCGCGGCAATACGCTGTGCTCAGCGGGGCCGAGCCGACATCTTGCCTGCGGTGGGCGGCAAAAAGGGGCCTCTATCCAAGGCCTAATTTCTCGTCGAGGGAGCGCGAAGAACGATGCTGGTGCTCAAGCGGTTGATCATTCTCGTGGCCACGGGCGTGGCCCTTATCGCCGCCGGCGGGGTCGCCTGGGCCGGCCTCGGACAGCCCTCGCCATGGGAACTCGGGTTGCAACAGTCGGCGTCGCCGGTCATGGACGACATCGTCTGGTTCCATAACTACCTGCTGTGGCTGATCGCCGCGATCGCGCTGTTCGTGCTGGTGCTGCTGGCGACCGTCACCGTGAAATTCAACGCTCGCGCCAATCCGGTGCCGTCGCGCACCACGCACAACACCTTCATCGAGATCATCTGGACTGTTGTGCCGGTGCTCATCCTGGTGGCAGTCGCGGTGCCGTCGTTCCGCCTGCTGTTTTACGAGTTGAAGGTGCCGGCCGCCGACCTGACGGTGAAGGTCACCGGCAAGCAGTGGTTCTGGAGCTACAGCTATCCGGATTCGAAATTCGAGTTCGACTCGTTGATGGTCCAGGACAAGGATATCAAGCCCGGCCAACTGCGCCTGCTGTCGGTCGACAACGAAATGGTGGTACCGGTCAACAAGGTCGTGCACGTGCTGATCACCGGCGCTGATGTCATCCACTCGTTCTCCGTGCCGTCTTTCGGCATCAAGATTGACGCCATCCCCGGTCGCCTCAACGAGACCTGGTTCAAGGCCGAGCGCGAAGGCATGTACTACGGCCAGTGCTCGCAGCTTTGCGGCCGCGATCACGCCTTCATGCCGATCGCCGTGCATGTGGTGAGCGAGAAGGACTACACCGCATGGCTCGATCAGGCGAAGAAAAAATATGCCGACGATAATGTCGCTTCGCCGAACGCGGTTGCCGCGGCCGAGCCGGCGAAGTGACACATATAAAAATATGAATATAATGCAGGCGACAACGACACGGGTTGAAGGACAATAGCGATGGCCAGCCACGAAGCCGCACACGGCGCACACGACACGCACGACGACGCCCACCCGCATCCGACCGGATGGCGCCGGTTCGTCTATTCGACGAACCACAAGGACATCGGAACGATGTACCTGACCTTCGCGCTGGTCGCCGGCGTGATCGGCGGCCTGCTGTCGATCGCCATCCGGCTCGAGCTGCAAAATCCCGGCCTGCAGTTCTTCTCCACGCCGCACGAATACAACGTGTTCGCCACCTCGCACGGCCTGATCATGATCTTCTTCATGGTGATGCCGGCGATGATCGGCGGCTTCGGCAATTGGTTCGTGCCGCTGATGATTGGAGCGCCGGACATGGCGTTCCCGCGCATGAACAACATCTCGTTCTGGCTGCTGCCGGCTTCGTTCGCGCTGCTGCTGACCTCGATGTTCGTCGAAGGCGAACCGGGCTCGCTCGGCGCTGGCACCGGCTGGACGATCTACGCGCCGCTGTCGACCTCGGGCCATCCTGGCCCGGCGATGGACTTCGTCATCCTGTCGATCCATCTGGCCGGCGCCTCGTCGATCCTGGGCGCCATCAACTTCATCACCACCATTTTCAACATGCGCGCGCCCGGCATGACGATGCACAAGATGCCGCTGTTCGTGTGGTCGATCCTGGTGACGGTGTTCCTGCTGCTGCTGGCGCTGCCGGTGCTGGCTGGCGCCATCACCATGCTGCTGACCGACCGCAATTTCGGCACCACCTTCTTCAACCCCGAAGGTGGCGGCGATCCGCTGCTGTTCCAGCATCTGTTCTGGTTCTTCGGCCACCCGGAAGTCTACATTCTGATTCTGCCGGGCTTCGGCATGATCAGCCAGATCGTCGCCACCTTCAGCCGTAAGCCGGTGTTCGGCTATCTCGGCATGGCTTATGCGATGGTCGCCATCGGCGGCATCGGCTTCGTGGTCTGGGCGCATCACATGTACACGGTCGGCATGTCGACCGGCGTGCAGGCCTATTTCATCGCCGCCACCATGGTGATCGCGGTGCCGACCGGCGTGAAGATTTTCTCCTGGATCGCCACCATGTGGGGCGGTTCGATCGAATTCCGCACGCCGATGTTGTGGGCGATGGGCTTCATCTTCCTGTTCACGGTCGGCGGCGTGACCGGCGTGGTGCTGGCCAATGCCGGCGTCGACCGCGTGCTGCACGATACCTATTACGTGATCGCGCACTTCCACTACGTGCTCTCGCTCGGCGCCGTGTTCGCCATTTTCGCGGGCTGGTACTACTGGTTCCCGAAAATGTCCGGCTACATGTACAACGAGACCATCGGCAAGGCGCACTTCTGGATCACCTTCATCGGCGTCAACATCATCTTCTTCCCGCAGCATTTCCTCGGACTTGCCGGAATGCCGCGCCGCACCGTTGATTATCCGGATGCCTTCCACGGCTGGAACGAGGTGTCCTCGTACGGCTCCTATATCGCCGGGTTCGGCGCGCTGGTGTTCTTCTTCGGCATGGCGGAAGCCTTCATGAAGAAGCGCCCGGCCGGCAACAATCCGTGGGGCGTGGGCGCCACGACGCTGGAGTGGACGCTGTCCTCGCCGCCGCCGTTCCATCAGTTCGAGACGCTGCCGCGGATTAAATAGGATCGCGCGCAAACCAAAGGCCCTACGAACCCATGTCGCTTGTCAGCGAAGGCGCAGATTTCCGCGGTCCGATGACCGCCGGACCGGGGCTTGTCGAGCCCATGCTCGCCGAGCCTAGTCTGGCGAGCGTCGGCGACTATGTCGCGCTGATGAAGCCGCGGGTGATGTCGCTCGTCGTGTTCACCGCGCTGGTGGGCCTGGCGGTCGCGCCCGGCTCGTTGCATCCGATGATCGGCTTCACCGCGTTGCTCTGCATCGCGGTTGGCGCGGGCGCCGCCGGCGCCCTCAACATGTGGTACGACGCCGACATCGACGCGATCATGACGCGCACCGCGCGCCGCCCGGTGCCGATGGGCCGCGTGCAGCCGGGCGAGGCGCTGGCGTTCGGACTGACGCTTGCCGGTTTCGCGATCGTAGTGCTCGGCCTACTGGTGAACGTGCTGGCAGCCGCGCTGCTTGCCTTCACCATCTTCTTCTACGCCGTGATCTATACGATCTGGCTCAAGCGCTCGACGCCGCAGAACATCGTGATCGGCGGCGCCGCCGGCGCTTTCCCGCCGATGATCGGCTGGGCGGCGGCGACCGGCTCGCTCTCGCTCGAGCCGGTGTTGCTGTTCATGATCATCTTCTTCTGGACGCCGCCGCATTTTTGGGCGCTGGCGCTCACGCGCACCGAGGATTACGCCCGCGCCGGCATTCCGATGCTGCCGGTGGTTTCCGGCGACGGCGCGACGCGCCGCCAAATCCTGTGGCATACGCTCATTCTGGTGCCGCTCGGCATCGCGCCCTGGGCGCTCGGGTTTGCCGGCTTGTTCTATGGGCTGACTGCCGCCGTTACCGGCGCGATCATGCTGGCGCTGGCCTGGCAGGTGTTCCGGGAGCGCCGCCCGGTGGAGCGCGCCAGCAAGCATCTTTTTGCCTTCTCGATCCTCTATCTCTTCCTGCTGTTTGCGGTCCTGCTAATCGAGCGGGGATGGGGCGGGTTGATTGCCCGGTTGGCGGCGTGACGATTGGCATCGCGATGAACGAGCAACCGAAGGACGAGGGTGTCGTGCTCACCGAGGCGCAAAAACGCGCCCGGCGTTCGCGCTCGATCGCGATCGCGCTGTCGCTGGCCGCGCTGGTGATCCTGTTTTACGTGATGACCCTCGTGAAGGGCCCGATGGTCCTGGTCCGCCCGCTATGAACGAACCGATGCCGCGCAATTCTAAGAGGCTCCGGCGCGACGTGATGATCGCTGCCGGCTGCGGCGTGTTCGTGGCGGCCATGGTGGGCGCGGCCTATGCGGCGGTGCCGCTCTACAACATGTTCTGCCGCGCTACCGGATTTGGCGGCACCACGCAGGTTTCCAGCAGCGCGCCGGCACATGAGCTCGGCCGCGCGCTCACCATCCGCTTCGACTCCAATGTCGCGGCCGGCCTGCCTTGGAAATTCGTGCCGGAGCAGAACTCGATCCGGCTGCGCATCGGCGAAGTGGCGACCGTGCACTACAAGGTCATCAACGAAGCCGCGCGCACGATCACCGCGCAAGCTTCCTACAACGTCACGCCGACGACGGTCGGCGCCTATTTCGACAAGATCAACTGCTTCTGCTTTACCGAGCAGACCATGAACCCGGGCGAGACGCGCGAGATGACGGTGGTGTTCTACGTCGATCCCAAGATCGTCGATGACCGCGACCAGGATCCGCTCAACACCATCACGCTGTCCTACACCTTCTACCGGCTGCCCGATTCCGAGCGGCCGGTGGCGGAGGCGCCGGATACGAAATCGAGTAAGCTCTAACGGGGGTAGGAGGCGCGCGCTGCGCCCGCTCAACAGCGCAGGATCCCGAAAGGCGGGAAACGGTTTTCGGATAAGATCACGCGCGAAGCGAATTGGGATTTGAACGGAGACGACGATGGCGCAGGCTCACACCAATAATCACGACTACCACCTGGTCAATCCGAGCGCTTGGCCGGCGGTCGGCGCCACCTCCGCTTTCGTTGCGGCGTTCGGCGGCATCTGCTGGATGCACTACCTGTTCTCGGCGGCGCCGCTGGTATTCGGGCTCGGCATCATCGGCATCCTCTATACCTTCATCGGCTGGTGGCGCGACGTGATCCGCGAAGCCCAATACGAGGGCTTCCACACCCGCGTGGTGCAGATCTCGCACCGCTACGGCATGATCCTGTTCATCGCTTCCGAGGTTATGTTCTTCGTCGCCTGGTTCTGGGCCTATTTCAACACCGCGCTGTTTCCCGCCGACGTGCACGATTACGGCCGCTTGGCCTTCACTCACGGCGTATGGCCGCCGCAGGGCATCGAGACGTTCAATCCCTGGCACCTGCCGCTGCTCAACACGCTGATTCTGCTAACCTCGGGCACGACGGTGACCTGGGCGCATCACGCGCTGCTGGAGGATGATCGGCAGGGGCTGAAATGGGGCCTGGCGCTGACCATCCTGCTCGGCCTCACCTTCACGTGCGTGCAGGCCTACGAATATTCGCACGCGGCGTTCCACTACAGCGGCAATATCTACGGCGCCACCTTCTTCATGGCGACCGGTTTCCACGGCGCGCATGTGATCATCGGCTCGATCTTTCTGATCGTCTGCCTGTTCCGCGCCATCAACGGCCATTTCACGCCCACCCAACACCTCGGCTTCGAATTCGCCGCCTGGTACTGGCATTTCGTTGACGTGGTGTGGCTGTTCCTGTTCGCCTGCATATATGTCTGGGGCGCCGGGCTGCCGCATCCCGAGTGACCGTCGAACGTAGGTGTTTCGAGGGGCGGGGTGGTTGCGCCGCCCCTTTCTTTTTACGGAAAGAACGTGAACCATGGCTGACGAAGCGCTTCCGATCGCCCGGGGCCTGCGCGGCCGCTGTCCGCGCTGCGGCGAGGGCAAGGTGTTCACCGGATTCCTCACGCTGCGCCCGGCTTGTGAGCTCTGCGGGCTCGACTTTTCCTTCGCCGATTCCGGCGACGGCCCTGCGGTGTTCGTGATCCTGCTCGGCGGCGCCATCGTCGTATTCGCGGCGCTGATCACCGAGGTGGTCTATCAGCCGCCTTATTGGGTGCACGCGGTGCTGTGGCTGCCGCTGGTCCTGCTCGTGACGCTGGCGCCGTTGCGGCCGATCAAGGGTCTGATGATCGCGCTGCAATACCATCACAAGGCGCAGGAAGGCCGTCTCATCCATCGAGGCGACGAGTGAGCGTGACGCGCGACCGGCGCCGCGGCGGTGCGATCGGGGCGACGGTGTTCGCCGTGGCCGGCATCGCGATCCTGATCGGGCTCGGCGTCTGGCAGCTCGACCGCAAGGTCTGGAAGGAAAATCTGATCGCGACGCTCGATACGCGGCTGGCGCGCGCGCCGCAGCCTTTGCCGCCGCGCGACAGCTGGCCGTCGCTCAAGCAGGACGGCAGCGAATATACCCGCGTGAGCTTTCCGGCCGAATTCCCCGCCGGACAGGAAGCGCTGGTCTACACCGCCGGCTCCTCTTTCCGCCCCGACGTGCAAGGGCCGGGCTATTGGGTGTTTGCGCCGGCGCGGCTCGCCGGCGGCGGCATCGTGCTCGTCGACCGCGGCTTCGTGCCGGCCGACCGCAAGGAGCCCGCCAGCCGTGCGCAAGGCGCGCTGCCGGGCAGCGTTGAGGTCGTCGGCGTCATGCGCTGGCCCGAGGCCCGCGGGATGTTCACGCCGGCCGACGATCCGAAGAACAATCTCTGGTTCCTGCGCGACACCCAGGCGATCGCCGCGGCGAAGAAATGGGACGCCGCCGCGCCGTTCTACATCGAGCAGGAGGCGCCGGTGCCGCCCGGCGGCTGGCCCAAGCCGGGCAGACTGGTGGTCGACCTGCCGGACAACCACCTGCAATATGCCATCACTTGGTTCGGCCTCGCGCTGGGTTTGGCCGGCGTCTATGGGGTTTGGCTCGCCGGGCGTCTGCGGCGCGGCTGAAAACCCGTTTGCGGAGAATGCGGGATCGTTGCCTGCGTGGCGCGCGAGACTTCGTCTAGAGCGAGTGGCCGATACGCAGGCCCCAATCGTTGATGCCTTTGTTGTAGAGGAAAATTTCGGCGTTGGAGAGGTGGTCGAAGGTCCCCATGACGCTCCAGCGATCGTTGAGCCGGTAGCCGATCGACCCGCCGCTGTGAAATGCCCAACGGCAGCCGAGGCCGTTCATGTGATCCGAAACGTCGTCGAGATTGCCGTTATGAACGAGCCCGCCGAAGAATCCCTCCCCGAACCAGTTCGCATTGAAGTTGTAAGTCCACAGCGCGCCAGCATAGACGTAGCTGATTCGTCCCGCAAAGTTGCCGATTCCTCCGACATGAAAGCGCGGCGTGAAATAATCGGGCAATCCGGGAATGGTGAAAAACCGCGGCGCGACGACCTCGAGATTGAGATCGGCCGAGCCGCCTTACGGATTTGCGATCGCATGGGCGAATAATCCGCCGCGCAGTTCAAAACGTTCCGGGTGATAGAGCGCCGGCGGCGCGAACACGATCTCGGAATTGGTAGAATTGCTGCTGGCGGGCGGAGCCAAGTCGCTGGCTGAGGCGCCGAAGCTGGTAACACTCAGCAGGACCGCCGCCATCGCCACAGCCGGGGATGGCGCCGGTAGTCAGAAACGCAACTTTGCGGCCAAGCTCATCCCATGAAGTCCATGCTGCCGCGCTCCCGCGCACGTTACCCCATTAATAACACACATTCGCGGTGAAGCGTTATTCCAATTATTCCCCTTCGGGAGCCTGCGATCGCCTTTGGCCACGCGGGGCCGTTTCTACAGGTGAAATGCCAAGCGATATTGTCGTAACGGGCGCGCCATGGTCTAGTGCCGCCCGCGCGGCGGCGCGCGCCAAGGTCGCGATAAGACCGAATGAACCCACGGAGAGGCAGGAATGCTGGCAGGTAAGAAAATCGTTGTGGTCGGAGGCTCATCCGGCATCGGTCTGGCAACCGCCGAGATCGCCAAGCGCGCGGGCGCGGACGTTTTCATTGCCTCGCGCAACGCCGAACGGCTGAAGGCCGCGGCGGAAAAAATCGGCGCCACCGCCGTCGCGACCGATGTCACCCAAGACGACAGCGTTGCCGCCCTGTTCCGCGCGACCGGACCGGCCGATCATGTCGTCGTCACCGCCGCGCAGCTGCGTACGGGGCCGTTCAAGACGGTTGCCATGGAAGACGTGCGCGCCACCTTGGAAGGAAAATTCTGGGGCGCCTGGCGCGTCGCGCGCGCCGCCGAGATTCGAGCCGGCGGATCGCTCACGCTGGTTTCCGGTTTCCTGAGCATCCGACCGCGGCCGAATTCGGCGATTGTCGGCGCCGCCAATGGCGCGCTCGAATCGCTGACGCGAGGTCTGGCGCTCGAACTCGCTCCGGTGCGCGTCAACTGCGTCTCGCCGGGGATCATCGACACGCCGATCCGCGCCGCCATGCCGGAGGCCGCCCGCAAGGAGATGCTGGCGAAGGCCGCGGCCGCCCTGCCGGTCGGCCGTGTTGGCTTGGGCGAGGATATCGCCCAGCAGATTCTCGCTTTCATGACCAACGGCTTTGCGACCGGTTCGATCGTCTACCTCGATGGCGGCGCCTTGGTCACCTGACGATCCGCGCATTGCAGCGTTCGTGGCGGCGGCCGGGTTTTCTTGTGAAAGCCTCGCCGCACGGCTACTGTGCGCCCGCAATGCGGGCCTTCGCGTCCATAAAGCCAAGTTAATTCAATGCGTTATGTCTCAACCAGGGGCGAGGCCCCGGCACTCGATTTTGTCGAGGCCATGCTCGTGGGGCTGGCCCGCGACGGCGGCCTTTACGTGCCGGAGTCGTGGCCGGCGCTCGATGCGCAGACGATCGCTGGGTTCGCGGGCAAGCCTTACGCCGAGGTCGCGGTCGAAGTGATCCGACCCTTTGTCGGCGCCGCCATTCCGGAAGCCGATCTTGCTCGCATGACGCGCGAGGCCTACGGCACGTTCCGCCACCCGGCGACCGCGCCGCTCACGCAACTCGCCCCCAGCCTGTTCGTGCTCGAGTTGTTTCACGGGCCGACGCTCGCCTTCAAAGACCTCGCCATGCAGTTGCTTGCCCGGCTGATGGATCACGTGCTGCTTCAGCGCGGCGAGCGCACCACGATCGTGGTGGCGACCTCGGGCGACACCGGCGGCGCCGCGGTCGAGGCGTTCCGCGGGCGCGCCCAGGTGGACGTGGTGGTGCTGTTCCCGCAGGGCCGCATTTCCGACGTGCAACGGTGCATGATGACCACGGCGCCCGAATCGAACGTGCACGCGCTCGCCATTGAAGGGACCTTCGACGACTGCCAGGCGCTGGTGAAGGCGATGTTCAACCATCACGCCTTCCGCGACCGCGTGCGCCTGTCCGGCGTCAATTCCATTAACTGGGCGCGTATCGTGGCGCAGGCGGTCTACTACTTCACCGCCGCGGTCGCGCTTGGGAGCCCGCACCGCAAGGTCGCTTTCACTGTACCGACAGGCAATTTCGGCGACGTCTATGCCGGCTATGTCGCGACCCGCATGGGGCTGCCGGTGGACCGTCTGGTGGTGGCGACCAATGTCAATGACATCCTGGCCCGCACCTTCGCGACCGGCGCCTATGAACTGCGCGACGTGGTGGCGACCACCTCGCCGTCGATGGATATCCAGGTGTCGTCGAATTTCGAGCGGCTGTTGTTCGACGCCTATGGCCGCGACGCTGGCGCGTTGCGCGCGCTGATGGGCTCGCTCGCCCAGTCACGTCGCTTCGCCGTCTCGTCGCCCGCGCTCAAGCACATGCGCGCGCTGTTTACCGCCGATCGCGCCGACGAGCAGGAAAGCGCGGCCACCATTCGCGCCTGGCACCGCGAGGCGGACTACTGCGTCGATCCGCATACCGCGGTCGCCCTCGCGGTGGCCGAGAAAGAGGCGCGCGATCCTGCCGTGCCGATGGTGGTGCTGTCGACCGCGCATCCGGCAAAGTTTCCGGACGCGGTCAAGGCCGCCTGCGGCGTGGCTCCCGCCTTGCCGGATTGGCTGGCCGATCTGCCGCAGCGGGCGGAGCGCGTTACCGTGCTGCCGGCCGATCAGGCGGCGGTGGAAAAATATGTGGCGTCGGCGTCGCGGGCGGCGCGCGAGGGAGCAGCGGCATGAGCGTCGAAATTACCCGTCTTGCCTCCGGCCTGTCGGTGGTGACCGACAGCATGCCGCATCTGGAATCCGCTTCGCTCGGGGTCTGGATCGGCGCCGGCAGCCGTTACGAAAAGCCCGATGAGCACGGCATTTCTCACATGCTCGAACACATGGCGTTCAAGGGCACCAAGCGGCGCAGCGCGCGCCAGATCGCCGAGGAGCTCGAGGCGGTCGGCGGCGATCTCAATGCCGCCACCAGCGTGGAAAGCACCGCCTATTACGCCCGCGTGCTCAAGGCCGACGTGCCGCTCGCGCTTGACGTGCTGTCGGACATATTGTCGGAGCCTACTTTCGATGCGGAGGAATTGCGGCGCGAGCAGAACGTGATCGTGCAGGAAATCGGCGCCGTGGAAGATACGCCCGACGATCTGGTGTTCGAGCGGCTGCATGAAACCGCGTTTCCCAAGCAGCCGCTCGGCCGCTCGATCCTCGGCACGCGGGAGACCGTGCGCTCGTTCAATTCGGCGCGCATTCAGGCTTACCTGTCGCGCAATTATTGCGCGCCCGACATGCTGGTGGCTGCGGCCGGCGCGATCGAACATCAGGCGGTTGTCGCCGAAGCCGAGAAGCGGTTCGCAAGCTTCACCGGCCCGGCCGCGCCGGTGCCGGAACCGGCGCATTTCGGCGGCGGCAGGCGGGTCGAAACGCGCGATCTCGAGCAGGTGCATATCGCGCTCGCGCTGCAAGGTTTGCCGGTCCGCGACGACCAGCTTTACAGTCTGCAGGTTTTCACCAACGTGCTCGGCGGCGGCATGTCGTCGCGGCTGTTCCAGGAAGTGCGCGAGAACCGCGGGCTTTGCTACTCGATCAGCGCCTTCCACATGCCGTATTCCGACACCGGGCTGTTCGTCCTCTATGCCGGTACCGATGAGGCGGACGCGCCCGAGCTGATGCGAGTGGCGATCGACCAGATCGCGCTCGCCACCACAACGCTCAACGAAACCGAAGTCGCCCGCGCCAAGGCGCAAATGAAGGTCGGTCTATTGATGGCGCTGGAGAGTTCGGAAGCGCGCCTCGGCCAGATCGCCCGGCAGATGCTGGCCTATGGCCGGCCGATCCCGCTCGACGAGATCGTCGCCAAAGTCGATGCGGTGACGGTCGCCAGCGCGCGCGCCGCCGGCCGTGCGGTGATTGCCGGCGGCCGGCCTGCGATCGCCGCCCTCGGCCCCGGCAACGGTCTTGAAAGCGCGGCCGCGATCGCTGAAAGTCTGGTGCGCCAGGCACCCTGATCGGGGACCATACGGCCAACATCGCCATGGCGTTTTTCCGCACCGTCAGCAGCAATGAAATCCTTCCGGCCATCGCCGGCGCCGGGGTTACGTTGCGCGTGCCGCAAGGCGGCGACTTTGCCGAGTGGGCGGCCTTGCGCGAATCGAGCCGCGCCTTCCTCGTTCCCTGGGAGCCGACCTGGCCCGCCGACGACCTCACACGCGGCGCGTTCCGCCGGCGGCTCAAGCGCTACGCCGAGGATCTGCGCAACGATCTCGCCTATGCCTTCCTGATCTTTCGCAGCGACGACAACGCGCTGGTCGGCGGGCTGACGCTCGCCAATATCCGCCGCGGGGTCGCCCAGGCAGGCTCCATCGGCTACTGGACCGGCGCGCCATTCGCCCGCAAAGGCTACATGACCGCGGCGATGCGCGCTTTGGTGCCGTTCTGTTATGGCACGCTGCGGCTGCATCGCCTGGAAGCGGCCTGCATCCCCGGCAATACCGCCTCGGTCCGTCTGCTGGAAAAGACCGGCTTCCAGCGCGAGGGCTACGCGCGCCGGTATCTGTGCATCAACGGGGTCTGGCAGGACCACCTGCTTTATGCCCGGCTCAAGGACGATCCCGATTGAGCGCGGCCGCCTTTGGGTTGCCACGCTTGGCTTGCTATAAGGTTGGCTTGTTATAAGGGCGGGCCAGGGCGGCGCCGCCCGCAAGAAACGTGAGCCGGACGATGGGTTGGGGACGAATTCAACGAACCGCAACGAGCGGTGCGAGCAAGCTTACGCTTGCAATTATGGCGCTCGCGCTCGCCGGCTGCGGCAGCAGCAATTTGCTCAAGTCGTCGCCTTTGGACCTTTTCAGCTCGTCGTCGAAGGCCACCAACGATGCGCCGTCCGCTGCCGCCGGTCCGTCGGACGACGATATCGATTGCCCGGAAGTGCAGGTGCGCACCGGCGCCGCCACCCTTATGATCGGCAGCAAACCGGGCAACGGCGAGCCGGCGGCGCTCGACGTGCGCTACCAGGGCTCCATCATCCGCACCGCGCGCGAATGTCACGTCAATGCCGGCGTCATGACCATGAAGGTCGGCATCGAGGGCCGCATTATCACCGGTCCGGCCGGCGGCCCCGGCACGGTCGACGTGCCGCTGCGCATCGCGGTCGTGGAGGAGGGCGTAAGCCCCAAGGCGGTGGCGTCGAAATTCGGCCGCGAAACCGTGACCGTGAACAATTCGGTCGATCGCGTCCATTTCACCCACGTCGACCCCGACATCTCGTTCCCGCTGCCGCAGCCGCTGGGCCTGATCGAGCGCTACGTGGTCTATGTCGGCTTCGATCCGATCGGCGCTCAGGCTGTCAAGAAGCCGCCGGTCAAGCGCAAGTCGGCCGCCAAGAAGAAGCCGGTGGCAAAGCCGCAGTGATCCTCCCCCTTTGAAGTAGTCCGACCTGAACTATGTCATTTGACATGAAGGAGGACCAAGATGCCAAAGAAGAAGCACAAGCCTGAAGAGATTATCGCGAAGCTACGACAAGCCGATGTACTGATATCGCAGGGACAGGATATTGCTGATGTCATCCGCCAAATCGGCGTGAGCGAGGTCAACTACGCGATGAGCTGCACAACGGAGAGATCTTCTACAGCCTGAAAGAGGGACAGATTGTCATCGAGCAATGGCGAAAGCATTACAACACAATCAGGCCGCACTCATCGCTCGGATATCGACTGCCTGCGCCACAGACAATGAACCCGTTCCTGACACCGCTAGATCAGGCCGTGCAAATGCAATAGTCTCTCAACCGCGCTGGTACAAAAAAAATCCGTCAGGTCAATCCGACACCGGCGTTGCTGCACAATTGCGCTTCCGATCCGGATAAGTTCTATTTGTTGACTTCGGCGAATCAAATCACCTTAACGTTCGACGAGATCAGCTTTAAGATCGTCCATTTGCACCTGTCGCAATAAAAGTAATTTTGAGCGATCGGTCACTGAAATACGGCGCGCTTCCGCATGTTTTGTGAGTGCATGGCCTAGCCCGTCATTCCGCGCCCGCCGTTCCGCGGCGTCCCGGAACGACGTAAAATACCATCCGCGCAATTAGACGATTGCCGTCCGCTAGTTCAGCTTCTTGCGGACGTCGTCGATGCCCTTGGCGATCAATTCGCCGGCAAGACTGCCTTTGGCTTCCTGGCTCAGCACTTTGGCGGCGGCGGCGACGGCGGCTTCGGCGGCGGCGCTGCGCACGTCGGCGGCGGCCTGCGCTTCGGCCTGGGCGATCTTGACTTCGGCCATCTTGGTGCGCCGCGCGACGAACTCCTCGATCTTCACCTTCGCTTCGATGGCAAGCCGCTCGGCCTCGGCCTTGGCGCCGGCGACGATCTCCTGCGCCTCGCTCTCGGCCTGTTCGCGCTTGTGACGATAGTCGGCCAGCAGCTGGGCGGCCTCGTCCTTGAGCTTGCGCGCTTCGTCGAGCTCGGTCTTGATGCGGCCGGCCCGCTCGTCGAGCGATTTGCCGACCATGCGATGGACGCCGATATAGCCGAGCCCGGCCAGGAACAGCAAAAAGGCCAGCGCGACCCAGGTTTCCGTTTCGAAAAACATGGCGCGGCCCTACCTCTTCAGCACGTCGGCGACCGCTTCGGCGACCGCCTTGTCGCTCGGCGCCGAGCCGATCAGCCGCTTGATGATGGCGCGGGCGGCGTCCTCGGCAATGGCGCGAACGTTGGCCATGGCGGCCTGCTTGGTGGCGGCGATGGACTTTTCCGCCTCCGCCAGCTTGACGTTGAGCTCGCCCTCGAGCGTCTTGCGGGTGGCGTCGGCCGCTGCCTGCTGTTGCTCGCGCGTCTCGTTGGCGATGGCCTGCGCGCGTGCTCGGGCGTCGGCCAGCGCTTTTTCATAGGCCGCCACCGCCTCGTCGGATTGCACCTTGAGCCGTTCGGCGTCGGCGAGGTCGTCGGCGATACGCTTCTGCCGGCTCTCGATAATGCGGCCGACTCGCGGCAGCGCCCATTTCGCCATCAGCGCGTAGAGAAGAACAAAAGCAATCACCAGCCAGACGAGCTGCGAAGCAAAGGTCTGCGACTGGAAAGGCGGAAAAGCGCCTTTGTGCTCGCCGGCCGGAACGTGCTCCGTACTCGTGGTGTGTGGTTCTGCCATCGTCTACTCCCGCTGCCTGCCGGCGCGTGCCCTGACTTAGAGCGCGAACAGCAGCAGCAGCGCGATCAGCAGCGAGAAGATGCCGAGCGCCTCGGTGATGGCGAACCCGAAGATCAGGTTGCCGAACTGTCCCTGCGCCGCCGACGGATTGCGCAGAGCGGCCGCCAGGTAATTGCCGAAGATGATGCCGACGCCGACGCCGGCGCCGCCCATGCCGATGCAGGCGATGCCGGCACCGATGTATTTTGCTGCTACTGGATCCATAACAAACTCCCTTTGCTTGTCCGTTCGAGCCTAGTGGCCCGGGTGAATCGCATCGTTGAGATAGATGCAGGTAAGAATGGCGAAGACGTAAGCCTGCAGGAACGCCACCAGCGTCTCGAGCGCGATCAGAATGACGATCATGGCGAACGGCAGCACGCCGCCCGCCCAGCCGATCGCGCCCATGGCGCCGCCCATCAGGATGATGAAGCTGGCGAACACCTGCAGCGTAATGTGGCCGGCCAGCATGTTGGCGAACAGACGCACGCTGTGCGAGATCGGCCGCGAAATGAACGACAGGATCTCGATGAAGACGATGAGCGGCAGGATGTAGATCGGCACGCCCTTGGGGACGAACAGGTTGAAGAAGTGCAGCCCGTGCCGGTACAGGCCGTACAGAAGCACGGTCAGGAACACGGTGACCGCGAGCGCGGCGGTGACGATGATGTGGCTGGTGACGGTGAACGTATAGGGAATGAGGCCGATGAAGTTCACGGTCAAAATGAACATGAACAGCGTGAACACGAACGGAAAGAACCGCATGCCTTCGGAGCCGGCGGTGCTGCGCACCGTGGTGGCGACAAATTCGTAGGCGATCTCGGCGGCCGATTGCAGGCGCGAGGGCACCAGCGCGCGCTTGGCGGTGCCGATTACCAGGAAGGCGGTGATGACGGCGACCGCGGCCAGCATGAAGGCGGCGGAATTGGTGAAAGCGATATCGGTGTGTCCGATCGTTGCGATCGAAAACAAATTGTGGATCTGGAATTGCTCGATAGGGTCGACGGCCATGATCGCTAATCGTTCAGACGGTTTTCGCGCACGACGCCTGCCGCGCGCATCACGTTAAGGACCCCGGCGGCGAAGCCGAGCAGCAGAAACACAATCAACCCCCACGGCGATATTCCCAGCCAGCGGTCGAGCAGCCAGCCGATCAATGCGCCCACGACCACGCCGGCCACCAGTTCGGTGGACATCCGGAAGCCGCGGGCATAGGCCGAAGCATCGGCGGCCGAACGAGGACCGGTCACGTTTTCGGATGGCCGGCTCGCACTGTCGAGCCGTTCGCCGAGACGCTGGAGCCTCGCGGAGAGAGCAGCCTCGTCGTCCGGCGGTTCGTTGCGATCCTCTTTGCCGCGCGTGCCGTCAGCCATGCTTTCGACTCGCGTGAACTCAAAGGCCTCGCTCTTGCCCGCCGCCCTAAAAGCCGCGCGGACCATACTGATCGGGTATGTTCGAGTCAAGAAACGGGGTTTGCGTTATAAGCAGTTGATATTATGGACTAAATGCAGAAATTTTCACCGGGTTTGCGTGCCCGTGCGTGCACTGCGGGATGCGCGTTAACGGAAGATGCAGTGCGCGGGTGCAGGCGGCCGCGCACGGGTGGTAGGTTGCCGGGCCAGCGCCCGAGTTGGAGGTATCGTAATGCGGAATTCGACGCTTGCCATAGCCGCCGTGTTGGCGTGCGCATCCATGCCCGCGCTGGCACAGGACGCCCGCACCGCGCCGGCGATGCAGTCTCAGAGCGCACCGAAAGCCGCTGCCGCGGGCGAAACCCCGGCAGCTTTGCCGAGCCGTTTCGTTTTCAACCGCGTCGATGACGGCTTCCTGCGCCTCGACAATCAGAACGGCAAGGTCACGTTCTGCAGTCCGCACACCGTGGGGTGGTCGTGCCAGGCGGTGCCGGAAGACCACGTCGCGCTCGAAAGGGAGTTGGCGCGCCTCAAGGACGAGGTGACCGGCCTCAAGGCGCAGGTCGCCGCCTTGCGCGCGCTGTCGCCTCGGCCGCAGGCGGACCTGCCGCCGCCGGCGGCGGCCGACAAAAGTGCGGAAACGAAGAAACCGCCCGGCGACCTCGCGCGGGCCCGCGCCGCTTTTGAAAATGCCTGGCGCCGACTGGTCGAGATCATCGTCAAGCTTCAGAAGGACATGATGCACAAGAGCTGAACCGGCTCCGCTCGTCCCCGCGCCGCCGGCGACCCGGACTACGCCGCAACAATGGACCTGTATGGCAGGCCGCCTTTCAACTATTACCCAAGTCACGCCGCAGCTGATTGCAACCGCGACGCTGCGCCTGGATACGCCGGGCACCGGCTTCACCGACATCACCGGTCATGCCGCGAGCTTCATCGCGCAGATCGGCGCGGGCGAGGGGACGCTGCTGGTCTTTCTGCGCCACACCTCGGCGTCGCTCACCATCCAGGAGAATGCCGATCCCGACGTGCAGACCGACCTCGTTTCCGCGCTCGATCGTCTCGCCCCGGAAGACGCGCCCTGGATTCACGACGTCGAGGGGCCGGACGACATGCCGGCGCATGTGAAGGCCATGCTCACCGGCGTATCCCTGCACGTGCCGGTCACCGGCGCCAAACTCGCGCTCGGCACCTGGCAGGGCATTTATCTGGTTGAGCACCGGCGGGTGCCGCACAGCCGCGAGATCGTGCTGCAATTCGTCGGCAGCCGCTCAAAATAAGTGCGGGGCCCAACGGGCCCCGCACATCGCTCGGATTCTAAGATTCTCTAAGCTTTTTGACCACGCGGGTTAACATCTTCGTCCCAGACGCTCATATGGCGCGTCTCAGGCATCAGGAACAGGGAGAGCACCAAGCACACGGCAGGAACAGCGATCGGGTAGATCAGCGCATAAGCGAGACTACCGGTCCCAGCGTACACCGCCGTGGTGATGAACGGCACCAATCCGCCGCCCCAGCCGTTGCCAATCATGTACGGCATGGAAACCGCCGTGTAGCGGATCCTACCGGGAAAGAATTCGGCAAGGAACGCGCCGATCGGCCCGTATACCATGCCGACGTAGCAGACCATGATGGCGACGATGAAGATCGCAACCGGGATGTTGACATGGCCGGGCTGCGAGGCCGCTCCGAGCCACGAATACAGCGGATAGTAAGTAACCGCCGCAAGGAAGAAGCCGCCTAAGATCACCGGCTTGCGGCCGATCTTGTCGGACAGCCAGCCGAAGAAGACGAGTGACGGAGTGCCGATGACCAGCCCGACTCCCACGATGAAGGCGCTGGTGAGCGTGTCCACCTTGGAAACCGTCTGCAGGTAGAACAGCGCCCAGAACTGGCTCGAGTACCAGACCACGCCCTCGCCCAAGACCACGATGGTGGCGATCACCACGTACTTGAAATTGGCGGGGTTGAGGAAGGCCTCGCGCCATGGGTTCTTGCTGGTCTTACCCTTGGCCTTGATTTCCTCATAGACCGGCGACTCCTCGAAGTTGGCCCGCATGTACATGGTGACGAACACCAGCAGGAAGGAGCACAAGAACGGGATGCGCCACGCCCAGTCGCTGAACGCGGCTTCGCCGAAGTAGGTGCGGGTCGCGATGATGATGATGAGCGACAGCACAATGCCAAGCGTCGGCGAGGTCTGCAACCAACCGGTATAGTAACCGCGACGATCTTCGGGCACGTGCTCGGCGACATAAGTGATGGCGCCGCCGTATGAGCCGCCCAGGCAAAGTCCCTGGATCATGCGCAGGCAGAACAGGATGATCGCGGCGCTCAAGCCGATCTGGTCGAAGGTCGGGATCAATCCGATCGCCCCGGTGCCGAGTGCCATGCCGACGAGCGTCAAGATGAAAGTATATTTGCGGCCGACCCTGTCGCCCAGCCAGCCGAACACAAAGGCGCCCAACGGCCGGACCAGGAACCCGGCGGTGAACAGCGCGATCGTGCTGAGCAGGGCGGCAATGGCGTTGCTCTTATCGAAGAATTTGACCGCCAAGATGGTGGCCAAGCTCCCGAAAATATAGAAGTCATACCACTCGATAACGTTTCCTCCGGCCGCGGCGGTAATCACGCGTCGGAAGTTTTTTGGAATGCGGTCAGCCATGGCAACCATGATATTTCCCCCCATTGTTTGTCGCGGGTCTTTGTTTGTAGCTACGATCTTGGTCCGTCAGTAACGGGCGAACGGCGGACCGCAGACCGAGCCAGCGCGCGCCGTGCAACCTACATAACACTACCGCAAGCCGCAGCTTATAAGACTTTTGGCCGGTTTACTCTGATAAGGCTTTGATTGTTATCAACTATTTTGTACTGCAACAAACGGTAGCAGAATGGCAGTTTATGACGCCCGACGAGGCACTTGCGCATGAAACGTGTGAGGTGGAACATTGACCGATGCACGTATCCGACGCAGAGGTGTGCGTGGCCGATCGCCGCAGCCGACGCTAAAGAAAGTTCGATAAGTGGAGCAGACAGAGCAATATCGGTTGGTGATTGCTGACGATCATCCGTTGTTCCGCGGTGCCTTGCGCGAGGCGATTTCCGGTCTGCTCGAAAAGGTCGATATCGCGGAAGCCGGCACCTTCAACGAAGTGGCCGAGCTGCTCGAGCGCGGCAGCGAGGTCGATCTCGTCCTGCTCGATCTGACCATGCCGGGGGTGCGCGGTTTTTCCGGCCTGATGTATTTGCGCGCGCAATATCCCGGCGTGCCGGTCATCGTGGTCTCGGCCAATGACGACCCTGCGGCGATCCGCCGCTGCATGGAATTCGGCGCTTCCGGATTTATCCCCAAGACACTTGGCATCGAAGGCATGCGCGCGGCGATCTCGCGCATCTTGGGCGGTGGCGTGTGGACGCCGCCCGACGTCGATCTGTCCGCCGGTTCGGACGCCGAGACTGCCGTCTTGATGACGCGCATGGCGACGCTGACACCGCAGCAGGTGCGCGTGCTGATGATGCTGTCGGAGGGCATGCTCAACAAGCAGATCGCCTATCAGCTCGGCGTGTCGGAGGCGACGGTGAAGGCGCACGTCTCCGCCATTCTGCAAAAACTCGGCGTCGAAAGCCGCACCCAGGCGGTGATCGCCGCCGCCAAGATCGAAACCGGCCACTGGTCGCAAGGCGCGCCGGCGGCAGGTTAAGCGGATGTTTTCCGCTCATTCCCGCGGAAGCGGGAATCCAGAGCAGCATAGAAATGTCTGAATTACTGGGTCCCCGCTTTCGCGGGGACGAGCGGTTTATTGGTTACTCCGCCGCCGCCACGCGCATCACGCGCCATTGCGCCAACTGCGCGCGCAGCGCTGCCGGCTTGAGCGGCTTATGCAGCAGTTGAATGCCTTCGGCGCGCGCCCGCTCACGCACGCTTGGGCTGCGGTCGGCGGTGATCAGGATCGCCGGCAGGTCGCCGCAGCGCGCCCGCAGCGCCGCGATCGCCTCGATGCCATTGCCGTGGTCGAGGTGGTAATCGATCAGCAGTCCATTCGGCATGATCTGGCTTTCGTCGATCGCCGCCAGCGCGACGGCAAGATCGGGTGCTTTGATCACCTCGCAGCCCCAGCCGTGCAGCATGGTCTCCATGCCGTCGAGCACCGACGGCTCGTTGTCGATGCAAAGCACGGTCGTGCCGACGAGCTGGCTGGCATCGACGCGAATGTCGTCGCGCGCCGGCAGCTCGACCGCCGCCGCATTTGACAGCGGAACCGTGACCGCGAAGCGCGAGCCGCGGCCGACCTCGGAATCGACCTCGATCTCGCAGCCGAGCACGCGCGCCACGCGCTCCACGATCGACAAGCCCAGACCCAGCCCGCGCGCGATGCGGGCGCCCTGGTCGAGGCGGTGGAATTCGACGAAGATGTCGCGCTGCTGGGATTCCGGAATGCCGACGCCGGTGTCGCAGACGTCGATCCGCAGGCGATCGCCGCGCCGCCGGCAACCGACCAGCACGCGCCCGGCCGGGGTGTATTTGATGGCGTTGGACACCAGATTCTGGACCAGCCGGCGCAGCAGCCGGCGGTCGGAGCGCACCACCAGCGATGAGCGCATGAAGCTAAGCCCGAGCCCTTTGGCGCCGGCCAATGGCGCGAATTCCAGCTCGATCTGACGCATGAGATCGTCGATGCGGAAGCTGGTCAGTTCCGGACGCATCACGCCGGTGTCGAGCCGCGACATGTCGAGCAGCGCGCCGAAAATCTCCTCCACCGCCTCGAGCGAGGCGTCGATATTGTCGACCAGCCGGCTGTCGCCGCCGCCGCCCTGGCGCTCGATCAGGCTGGTGACGTAGAGCCGCGCCGCGTTGAGCGGCTGCAGGATGTCGTGGCTCGCGGCGGCGAGGAACCGGGTCTTGGAAATATTGGCATCGTCGGCCTCGCCCTTGGCGCGCGCCAGGGCGACGTTCAGGCGGGTGAGTTCCTCGGTGCGTTCGCGCACGCGGCGCTCGAGCGTCTCGTTGGCGCGCTCGAGCGCTTCGGCCGCCTCCACGCTCGGGGTGATGTCGGTGAAGGTGGTGACGATGCCGCCGTCGGGCATGTGGTTGGCGCGCACCTCGATGACCGTGCCGGGCTCCGCGAAGCGTTCCAGGAAGGGTTCGCGGCCGGACACGTAGCGCTCGATCTGCGCCTGCACAAAATCGTCGATGCGCTCGGGGGCCACGGCGTTGCGCCGCCCGTTGAAGTGCAGGATATCGGTGAGCCCGCTGCCGACGCGGATCAGGCTCGGCGGCAAATCGAGGATCTCGCCGAACTGGCGGTTCCAGCAGATCAGTTGCAGGTCCTTGTGGAACACCGCGATGCCCTGGCGCACGTGGTCGAGCGCGGTCTGCAGGATTTCGCGGTTGTACTGGATCGCGGCGTTGGCGTCGTCGAGCAGCTTCAGCGCCGCCTTTTTCGAGACCGTGCGCTTGCGCAAAAGCAGCGACAGCACCAGCCGCGATGAGGCCGCCCCGATGGCCGAGGCGAGAATGTGCTCGGCGTAGCGCACCAACCGGAAATCGGCCTCGTCCTTGGGTTCGAGGCTGATGCGGTGCGTGCCGGAGAAGCTCTCGAATGCCGTGTGTGTGCGCTCCTCGCCGAGATAGCGCGCCACCGTGCCGGTCAGTTCCTCCACCGTCACCGAGGAGCGCCAAAGCCGGAAGCTCGGCGCGATCGGCGCCAGATCCGACGGCACGAAGATGTTGGCCTGCAGCCGTTCGATCGAGGAGGGCGCGTGGCGCAACGAGAAGCCGACATAGCACAGGACGTTGAGCGCCAGGCTCCAGAGCACGCCGTGCACCAGCGGCGGCAGATCGAGCCCGAACAGGTTCTGCGGCCGCAGCGCGATGATGTGCAAGGGGCCGTCGATCAGGATGTGCTGGCCGATGATGCCGATATCGGCGAAGCTCGGCAGCAGCAGCGTATAGGCCCAGACCAGGATGCCGGCCGTCATGCCGGCGATGGCGCCGCCGGCGGTGGCGCGCCGCCAGAACAAGCCGATGAAGAATCCCGGCGCCAGTTGCGCGACCGCCGCGAACGACAATAGGCCGATCGAAGCGAGCTGCGCGTCGCCGGCGGTGCGGTAGTACATGTAGGCGAGCAGCAGGATGCCGAAGATCGCGAGCCGCCGCACCGTGAGCAGCAGCGAGCCGACGTTGTCGCGGCCGCTGATCAGCGCCTCGCGCCGTTGCAGCACCAGCGGCATGATGAGGTCGTTCGACACCATGATCGACAGCGCCACCGATTCCACGATCACCATGGCGGTCGCCGCCGACAGGCCCCCGACGAAAGCCGCGATGGTGAGGATGTTCGATCCGGCCTGCAGTGGCATGGCCAGCACGAACATGTCGCTGTCGACCTTGCCGGCCGGAAACGTCAGCAGGCCGGCGAGCGCGATCGGCACCACGAACAGGTTGATCGCCACCAGATAGAGCGGAAACAGCCACGCTGCGCGCTTGATCTCGTTTTCGTTGTTGTTCTCGACCACCGCGACGTGGAATTGCCGCGGCAGCAGGATGATCGCCACGAATGACAGCAGCGTGGTGGCCACCAGCGTGTCGAACGGCGGCTGTCGCGTGAACAGGCCGGCGGTCTGCGCGCTGTGACGCGCCGCCTCGATCAGCGCGCCGGGGCCGCCGAACATCCAGAATGTCACGAAGATGCCGACCGTCAGGAAAGCGAACAGCTTGATGATCGATTCGGTGGCGATCGCCAGCATCAGGCCGTCTTGGTGCTCGGTGGCGTCGATGTGGCGGGTGCCGAACAGCACCGCGAAGGTAGCCATCGACAGCGCCACGAACAGCGCGATATCGCCGAGCAGGGGCCGGGTGACGCCGATGGTCTGCGTGGTATGGGCGAGGATGGTCTCAAGCGAGAACGACACCGCCTTGAGCTGCAGCGCGATGTAGGGAATCGTGCCGACGATCGCGATCAGCGCGACGGTGGCGGCTACCGCCTGGCTCTTGCCGTAACGCGCGGCGATGAAGTCGGCGATCGAGGTGGTGTTCTGCGCCTTGGCCAGCCGCACGATGCGCACCAGCAGCGGCGAGAACAGGCCGATCATCAGCGCCGGGCCGATGTAGATGGTGAGGAATTCATAGCCGGTGCGCGAGGCCGAGCCGACCGAGCCGAAGAAGGTCCACGATGTACAATAGATCGCCAGCGACAGCGGATAGATCAGCAGCCGGGCGCGGCCGTCGCGGCCGAGGCCGCGGGTACGGTCCCCGTAACTCGCCACCAGGAACAGCAGGCCGATGTACGCAAGCGCCACCGCGATGACGACCCAGCCTTGCAGCATGCATGCTCCAGATCGGGCTAAGCCCGGGTTTGAGCAGGCATTTTATCCTGCTTAGGCCCGCCCGAACAGGCTTCGGCCGCGGCGATTGGGTCGTTGGCGCATAGCTGTTCCGATTTGACGCAAAGGAGGCTGCGCGGCATTGATCGCACGCAACGGGCCTGCGCCGGCAGGTTCCGCGAAAGCCGCCAGCCCTTGTCCTTGCCGCCCGCCATCGACCGCATCGTCATCGCCCGCCAGCTCGCGGAAACGCTGGCCTTTGCCGCCGTCGGCGGGTTGACGTTCGGGCTCCTGGGCGTGCCCGCCGGCTATCTGTCGGGCTCGATTCTCATGGTCGCCGCCGCTTCGCTGGCCGGGCGGCCGATGCTGATGCCGCTGTTGCCGATGCGCATTCTGCTGGTGCTGATCGGCATTTCGCTCGGCGCCGTCGTCACCCCGGCGACGCTCAACGGCATGACGGCCTATCCGTTGAGCATCGGCGTGCTGATCGTGGCCATGGTCTGCGTCAGCGTTAGCGGCGCCGCCTATCTGCGCGTGGTGCACGGCTGGGATAAAATGACCGCCTATCTCGCCGCGGCGCCCGGCGGCCTATCGCAGGTGATGGGGCTCGCCGCCGAAGTCGAGGCCGACATCCGCGCCATCGCCATCGTGCAGACCGTGCGCGTGGTGATCATCGCGGTCGGCTTGCCGGCGGGTCTATCGCTGTTCGGGCTCGTCAGCCGCGGCGCCCGCAGCGTCGGCGGGCCGTTCGATCCCTCCCGGCTCGGCGAGCTCGCGATTCTGGTCGTCGCCTCGACCATCGCCTCGCTCATCGCCTATCGCGTCCGGTTTCCGGGCGGCCTGCTGTTCGGCGCCATGCTCACCTCGGCGACGCTACACGGCAGCGGCGTCATTCACGTGGTGATGCCGTGGTGGGTGACCAACACGGTAATGGTCGCGTTCGGCGCGGTGACCGGCTCGCGCTTCGCCGGCACACCGTTGCGCATGCTGGCGCATTTCATCGGCGCCGCCTTCGGCTCGTTCGCCGTGGCGGTGGCGGTCACCGCGGTGTTCGCGGCCGGGCTGGTCGGCATTTTGGCGCTGCCGATCGGCGAGGTGATGATCGCTTACGCGCCCGGCGCGGTAGACGCCATGATGCTGCTGGCGCTCGCGCTCCATCTCGACCCGGTCTATGTCGGCGCGCATCACCTGGTGCGCATCTTCTTCGTATCGCTGGCCATGCCGCTGTTCGCGCGCCGCGCCATACGTCCACGCAAGGCCGCGGCGCCGCCGCCGGCCAAGCGGCCGCCGTTCGAGGATTGATCCCGTTACGTAATTGCGGAACGAGCGGAAATTATTCCGCCGCCATCGCCCGTTTGCGGGTCGGCAGATCGAGCCGTTCCCAGACGTCCACCAGCGCTTCCGCCAGAGCGTCGATTAGCGCGTCGTCGTGATAGGGCGACGGCGTGATGCGCAGCCGTTCTTCGCCGCGCGGCACGGTCGGGTAGTTGATCGGCTGGATGTAGATGCCGTGCTCGCTGAGCAGCAGGTCGCTCGCCGCCTTGCACTTCTCGGCATCGCCGATCAGCACCGGCACGATATGGGTGGTGCTCGGCATCACTGGCAGGCCGGCGGCATTGAGCACCGACTTGACGCGCGCGGCGCGATCCTGGTGCCGCTCGCGTTCCCATTGCGACGTCTTCAGGTGCCGGATGGCGGCGGTCGCGGCGGCGCAGATCGCCGGCGGCAGCGCGGTGGTGAAGATGAAGCCGGGCGCATAGGAGCGCACCGCGTCGATGAGCGTCTCGCTGCCCGTGATGTAGCCGCCGAGGCAGCCGAACGCCTTGGCCAGCGTGCCCTCGATGACGTCGACGCGGTTCATGGCGTTGTCGCGTTCGCAGATGCCGCCGCCGCGCGGGCCGTACATGCCAACCGCGTGCACTTCGTCGACATAGGTCATGGCGCCGTAGCGCTGGGCGAGATCGCAGATCTGGTGCACATGGGCAACGTCGCCGTCCATCGAATAGAGACTCTCGAACACGATCAGCTTCGGCCGCGCCGGATCGGTGGCGGCGAGCAGCGCTTCGAGATGCGCCATGTCGTTGTGGCGGAAGATCTGCTTCTCGCAATGCGCCTGGCG
>Ga0182024_10005325_pt1 | contig 28923 bp, 26 predicted proteins | sample P32metaG_FD_120480 | JGI IMG/M metagenome (GOLD analysis project Ga0182024, IMG submission 120480) | Permafrost microbial communities from Stordalen Mire, Sweden - P3-2 metaG (Illumina Assembly) | ecosystem: Environmental > Terrestrial > Soil > Wetlands > Permafrost | place: Sweden: Stordalen...
GCAAGCGACGCAAGCCTATCGGGAGGCCAAACCCCTCCCATATGGGGATACTTTACACGATTCGCTGCCCAAAAGGCCTAAGAAAGCCGCGTAAATGCCTGGAGGGGCGCGACCACACCCGTCCAGTATGGCACCAGATATGATGGGACGGAGAATCTAGGCGCCCAATCGTATAACGGAGGCAACTCGGCGGTAGGGAAAGTTGTCCCGATCGCCACCATCACGCCTGCGGGTGCCGGCAGCGTCGTTAAGGCAGGTTGGAATTTCAGGCGCGACCGTTGGTGTCATGACTTTAAGGACGGTGCCAAAAGCCTGATATATTTTGACACGGCCTGGACGAATGACACATCGAACGCGGCGTTTCAGGTACTCACGCCAGACGCGAATGACAAGATCTACGACCGCGATGCCCCGAATATCGGCGCCGCCGGCACTGCCGACTATCAAACCTATAACAACTTCCAGGAGTATGTGCAGTGGAACCCGACACCGGCGGTGTTTACGGCTCGGACCCCAACGACCTCCGCTTACGCACCTTGGTACTGGCAAGGCCGCTGGCAAGCGGCAAAGACACCGCAGATCACGCTGATGGATGTGGGCACGGGAAGTATCACTCTGCCGAATAACCCAGCCCCATGATCCGGGCGGGAGCGAGGAGCCTGTCCGAAGTTATGGCCGAACTGGGCGTTCGTTTCTATTCGACGGTCGTGCGAGCGCTCTTCCGTCTCTGTGGCGTGCGATTGGTTTGTGCGTCTTGGACTCGGAACCCCTCGTTCGGCCAGGGAGGATTTCCTCATGACTGCTCAGCGACACGTTTTCAGTCTGTTCGGCATCGGGTGTTTGACTCTGGCACTCGGGGCCGCCCCACCCGCGGATAACCCTGGTGCGGACAAACCTGGTCCGGGGAAACAAATGGAAGGGATTCTCGCCAACCTCCCGAATGCCAGCGAGCAAGAAGGAGAACAAATCGCCTCTCAGCTCAGTGGCGAGCGTGCGGAACTGCAAAGGCAGCTTCTTCTCCAACTCGCTTCGCCCAAGTCCAAGCACCACCAGATCGTCGTCGTGTATCTTCTGGGGTTGTACCGCATGGAGGGCGCGACACGAGACCTCGCCAGCGTAATAACCCTTGAGGCAGAGGCGACGATACATAAGAGGGAAGCGCTATGGGATCTTTACCCCGCAGTCGAGGCTCTCGCGCGCATAGGCTCGCCCGCCGTACCGGTGATGATTAAGAAGATCGAAACGTCAGGCGACAAACATGAGGTCGAGTTGTGTGTGCTGGTTCTGCGTAGTGTACTCGGCCGATCGCTCGCCGGACACGCTCTTGAAGACGCCATCGCAGAGCAATCCGATGCTGCGAGGGTGAAGCAGCTGCGGGAGGCCATCGAATCCCTCAAAGCCAAGCCGCCAGGATGACCATCCCCTGGCGGATGTTCCCGGCCTTTTCTCATGGGGAAAGAAATGGGACGGCGAAACGAGCCTTTTTCGATCCGGAATGCCAGTATTTGGGTCGGAATGCTGGTTTTCGGGGTGATGGCCTGTGTTCGTGCGTCCGCCGGGGCGGCTATGAACCCCGACAAGCCGAACGGCGCGGAACCTGTGCAGCTGCGCGCCGTCCCGCTTCTCCAGAAGCCGATCAGCGGCGAATTTCGGAACCCGAAGGCCCAAGACCTTGTGGACCTCGTGCGGAACGAGACGGGGCAACGGATTTCCCTGGACCCTTCCGTAATCCAGGACCGGCCGATTCAAGGGGATACGAAGTTAAGCAAGGTCCCCGCCTGGGCGGTCCTGGAGAATTTGGCGCGGAACCAATACATCAAGGGGCGCTGGCTAAAAGAGGGAGAAGAATATCTTCTCATCCCGAGCTACTCCGGCTCGCCTCCGCCAATGCCCCCGCAACTGTCCCCGCAGTTGCGCGACGCGATGGAACGGGCGAGAAAAGGCATCCCGCCCGATCCCCAGCCCGACACAGGCCCGGAGGATACCGGTGCCAGGCGATTTTGGATGGTGGTTCTGTCGGCCTTTCTCTTGGCCGCGCTTTGCATCGCCATCTTCTGGCCACGCAAAGCCGGTGCGCGGTTCGCATCGGTAGAGATCCGCAAGAAGGAGAAAGGCAGGTAGAGGACGGGTTTCCGCCTGTGCCGCAGTCGAAGCCCCCCGGTCGGTGCGGCCGGCTTCTGTATTTCGGTTCGCGGATGGCGTTAGCCGACTCCGGCGGAAACCACAACTCGACCGCCTACAGCGGTTCGTTCGGATAAGACGGTGTCGGGGCATCAGGCGTAGAGGCGCGATATGTCCGCTCTCAATCGTCCGCTTCGGTCGGCATTTACCCTGATCGAACTGCTGGTCGTGATCGGCATCATCGCCGTGCTGATCGGTCTGCTCTTGCCCGCGGTGCAGAAGGTGCGCGAGGCCGCCAACCGCATGGCCTGCGCCAACAACCTCAAGCAGATCGGCCTGGCCTTCCAGTTGTACCACGACTCCCTCGGCGCCTTCCCCGGCAACGGCGGCTGGGACGGCCAACAGTTCATCTACGCCACCGACGGCACGCCCACCTACGTCTCCACCGACGACTACACCGCCCCCGCCCCCTACATCTGGGGCGTCGGCGACCCCAACCGCACCGGCGCCGACCAGCCCGGCTCCTGGGCCTTCGCCATTCTGCCCTATATCGAGCAGAAGAACGTCTACGACGCCCGCGCCTGGACCGTGCCGGTCAAGCTCTACGTCTGCCCGAGCCGTCGGGCGGCCGTGGCGCTGCCGGCCCACAACGACGACAACGGCGTCTACAACGGCGGCGGCTGGCTCTGGGGCAAGACCGACTACGCCGCCAACAACCTCGCCGTGCCCAACCGCCCGGCCGGCCTGGTCAGTCTCGCCGCCTTCACCGATGGGACCTCGCACACCCTGCTCGTCGGCGAGAAGGCCATGGACGTCGATTACTACTCCACCGGCTCCTGGTACTGGGACGAGCCGTTCTTCACCGGCGGTTCCGACAGCACCTCGCGCAAGGGCGACGCCCTCCTCCGCGACGCGCGGGGGACGTTCCTGCTGATCCGCGAGAACTGGGGGGCGCCGCACCCCGCCGGGGCGCAGTTCGTCTTCGCGGACGGCTCCGTCCATACGCTGCCGTTCGATACGTCGCCGCAAATCGTGACGGCCCTGCGCACGCCCAACGGCGGCGAGGCCGTCCCCGACTTCTGAATCGTCCTTGCCGTCCGCGCCGGAGCAACCCCATGCCGCTCGCCACGCCGCTGCCGTCCGCGCCGCCGGATGTTTCGCCGCTTCCCCCCGGACAACCGCCACGCCCGCCGCTGACCGTGCTCATCCCCGTGTACAACGAGGAGCGGACGGTGGACGAGCTGCTGCGGCGCGTGGCGGAGGGGCCGTACCCCGACAAGGAAGTGATCGTGATCGACGACGGCAGCCACGACGCCACGCCGCGGCTGCTGGAGGCGTGGGCCGGCGTACCCGGCTTCCGCGTCCTGCGCCACGCCAAGAACCGGGGCAAGGGCGCGGCGGTGCGCACCGGGCTGGCCCAGGCGACGGGCGAGGTCACGATCATTCAGGACGCCGACCTGGAGTACGACCCGACGGACTACCCGCGCCTGGTCGAGCCGATCCGTCGGGGCGAGGCCGAGGCGGTGTACGGCTCACGCTACCTGGCGCCGACCCGTCGGCTGCCGTGGACGCGGTTCCGGCTGGGCGTGTCCTTCTTCAACCTGCTGGTGCTGCTGTTGTACGGCCGGCGGCTGACGGACGAGGCGACCTGCTACAAGGCGGCGCGGACGGGCCTGTGGCGTTCGCTGGACCTGCGGGCGGAGCGCTTCGAGCTGTGCCCGGAGATGACCGCCAAGCTGTGCCGGCGCGGCGTTCGCATCTTGGAGGTTCCCATCTCGTATCACCCCCGCGGCGCCGTCGAAGGAAAGAAGATCGGCTGGCGCGACGCGGTGCAAACCGTGTGGACGCTGCTCAGATGGCGGCTAATTCCACTTCGGAACGTACCCATTTCTTACCGATGGGTTGCAACGGCTTCGCCGACCGGGTGAGAGGCGAAACGGGCGCCCGGACTACCGCCATCTTCCCAGATCGCCCGGCCTGTTTCGCCGCCGGTCGGTCTTGCGTCCCGGCGCGGCCTGTGCCATAGTCCCGCCCGTCCTGACGCCCCCCGGTCCCGCGAGGCGAAATGTCACGCATGTCCGCCAGGCGCCGTCCGCCGCTCTCCGAAATCGACGCCCGCCGTATCGTGCTCCTGAAGCCGAGCGCCCTCGGCGACATCGTTCACAGCCTGCCCGTCTTGACCGCCCTGCGGCGGCGCTTCCCGCACTCCCACATTCGCTGGGTGGTCAACCAGGGATACGCCGACCTGCTGCACGGCCACCCCGACCTCGACGAGGTGTTGGTGTTCGACCGCGGCGCGGCGCGCGGCGGCCTGTGGCGGGGCGCGCGGGCCTTCGCCGCCCTGGCCGACGAGGTGCGACGGCTGCGGCCCGATCTCGTCGTCGATCTGCAAGGGCTGTTCCGCACCGGCCTTTTGGCCCTGGCCAGCGGGGCGCCGCGGCGAGTCGGCCTGAGCACGGCCCGCGAGGGCGCCGTTTGGTTTTATACCGACGTGGTGCCGGTGGCCGATTTCGAGGCGATTCACGCGGTCGATCGCCTCTGGCTGATCGCCAAGGCGCTGGGCGCGGGCGGCCCCCCCAAGGAGTTCCGGCTGGTGCTGTCGGATGAGGCGCGCGAGTGGGCCAACGAGCAGCTGGCCGGCCTGCCGCGGCCGTGGCTGGTCGTCGGCCCCGGCTCGCGCTGGCCGACCAAGCGCTGGCCGCCGGAATACTTCGCCGCCCTGGCCCGCCGGGCGCAGGGCCGATTCGGCGGGACCGTCGTGTTCGTCGGCGGCGGCGACGAGGCGCCCGTGGCCGACGCCGTGGCCGCCCGGCTGACGGGGCCGACCCGCAACCTCGCCGGCCAAACGACGCTGCCGCAGCTGACGGCGGTGCTGGCCGAGGCCGACGTGATGCTGGCCAACGACACCGGGCCGTTGCACGTGGCCGCGGCGCTGGGGCGGCCGGTCGTCGCCCCGTATACCTGTACCAAGGTGCTGCTGACCGGGCCGTATGGCGGCGAGGCGGCCTGCGTCGAGAGCCGGGTCTGGTGTCAGGGCAGCCGGCTGAAGCGCTGTCGCCGCATGGACTGCATGGCGGAGCTGACGCCGGATCGCCTGTGGCCGCGTCTGGAAGAGGTGCTGCTGACATGGGAGAGCCGACGCCGCTCCGCCTGATCCTGGCCAGCGCCTCGTGGGGCCGACGCGAGTTATTGACCCAAGCCGGATACACTTTTGAGGTCATGCCGTCCGGCTTGGACGAGCCGGAAACGGGCTTCGCCGACCCGCGTTCGTTCACCGCGGCGGTGGCCTGGATGAAGGCGGCGGCCGTGGCGCCGCGCGTGGACTCCGGGCTGGTGCTGGCCGCCGACTCCATCGGCTGGATCGACGGCGGCCCCGTCCTCAAGCCGGCCGACGAGGCCGACGCCCGCTGCATTCTCCGCCTTCTCTCCGGCCGCGAACACGAACTCTGGACCGGCGTCGTCCTCTGGCGGCGGCCGGACGACCTGCAAGTCTGCTGGCAGGAGCGGTCGCGCGTGGCCTTCGCCGCCCTGACCGACGCCGACATCGACGCCTACCTCGCCACGCGCGTCTGGCGGGGATGCGCGGGGGCCTACGCCATTCAGGAGAAAGACGATCCGTACGTGCGCGTCGCCGAGGGGAGCGTGAGCAACGTGGTCGGCTTGCCGATGGAGACGATGGCGAAGGTGCTGCGAGGGCTTGGCGGGCCGGCCCCACGCTAATGGGGAAGTTGCGGTTGCCGGCGGAGTCCGTACACTGAGCGGGTCCGTCGGAAACATCCGGTATCCGCGCCGCGGGGAACCATGAACGCACGCCAGGTCGTCATCACCGGCCCGAACGCCGTCGCCGTCCGCGAGGTCGATCTGCCCGACCCCGCCCCGAACCAAATCCTGGTCCGCACCGAGGCCAGCGTCGTCAGCGCCGGCACCGAGTTGGCCGTCTACACCGGCACCCACCAGTGGCTCAAGGACCCCAACCTGCCCGACTGGAAGTTCCCCTTCCGGCCCGGCTACAGCGCCGCCGGCGTCGTCGTCGCGGTCGGCTCGGCCGTGCCGCGCTGGAAGCCGGGCGACCGCGTCAGCTACCCCGGCAACCACGCCTCGGCGGAGCTGCTGACGCTCGGCCACGAGCGCGGCAAACTGTGGCCGCTGCCGGCCGGCCTCGACGCCGACAAGGCGGCCTGGGCCTGCGTCGCCCGCTACGGCCTCGGCGCCTCCATCCGCGCCGGCCTCACCCTCGGCCGGTCGGCCGCCGTGCTCGGCCTCGGCGTCATCGGCCAGTTCGCCCTGCGCGGCCTGATCGCGGCCGGCGCCCATCCCGTCGTCGGCATCGACGCCGTGGCCATGCGCCGCAAAGCCGCTCTCGCCGCCGGGGCCGACCACGTCATCGACCCGGCCGCCAGCGATCCCCGCGAACAACTGGCCGGCTTTCTCCATCGGCGCGGGGCGGAAGTGGTGGCCGACGCCACCGGCGTTCCCGACGCGGTGCCGGTCGCCATGTCGTTGGCCTGCGACGGCGGCCAGGTGATCGTGGTCGGCAGCCCGCGCGGCAAGGCGAAGGATGTCAACTTCTATGACGATCTGCATCGTCGCTATATCGAGGTTTGCGGGGCGCACGGCAACATGCTGTTCGAGCCGGCCCACACGCGCCTGGCCGGCGCCTGGGACGTGGATAAGGCCCAAACCTGGCTGCTGGCGGCCCTGGCGTCCGGCCGGCTGAGCCTCGACGGCCTCGTCACACACACGATCCGCGCCGAGGAAGTCGGCGCCGCCTACGAAGGGCTGCTCAAGAAGAAGGAAGAGTACCTCGGCGTCCTGGTGCGGTGGCGCTGATGTGGCAACAGGTTTGGGTCTACGGCTCCCTGTGCGCCGCCGCCGTCGCCGCCGGGGCGGTCAACGCGGTGGCCGGCGGTGGCACGCTGCTGACGTTCCCGACGCTGTTGGCCGCCTTGACCGGCCCGCTGGGCGTCGCGGAGGCGTCCGTCGTCGCCAACGCCACCAGCACCGTGGCTCTCGTGCCCGGCTCGCTGGCCGGGGCGTGGGGATTCCGCCGCGAGTTGAGCGGCAGCCGGCGCTGGCTGATGCTGCTGTTTCTGCCCAGCCTGCTCGGCGGCCTGGCGGGCGCCCTTCTGCTGACCTGCACGAATCCGGACTATTTCAAGCTGGTCGTCCCCTGGCTGCTGTTGGTCGCCTCGCTGCTGTTTCTCGCCCAGCCGTATTTGACGCGCCGGTTCCCGCCGCACCCGGAAACCGGCCGTCCCTCCTTCGGCGTCCAGACGGCGGTGGTCGTCTTCCAGTTCTTCGTTTCGGTCTACGGCGGTTACTTCGGGGCCGGCATCGGCATCCTCATGCTGACCTCGCTCAGCTTCATGGGCATGGGCGACGTTCACCGCATCAACGCCGTCAAGGCCGTCCTGGCCGTCGTCATCAACGGCGTCTCCATCGTGGTCTTCGTCGCGGCCAACAAGGTCGTCTGGTCCTACGCTCTGGCGATGGCCGTCGCCTCGGTCGTCGGCGGCTACTACGGCGCCGTCGTCGGCCGGCGGCTGCCGCGCTGGCTGATCCGCGGCTTCGTCGTCGTCGTCGGCCTGGTCCTGGCGGCTTACTACTTCCTCGTCCAGGCCGGCGTGGTGAAGTGAAATCTCCCGAGGCGCGGGCCGTCGCATTCCCGCGTCGAATCTGCTATCACATCCTCATGGGCAACGGTCTCTTCCCTTTGCCGAAAGGAAGGAAGGCATGAAGAAGTATCTCTGGCTGGCGCTAGTGCTGGCGGCCGGCGTGTTGGTTCTGTATGTCGTATCGTCGCCGGGGACGGCCGACGAGAAAAAGGAAGGAAAAATCGTGACCACGGATTCCGGGCTGAAATACCAAGACCTCAAGGAAGGCACGGGCGACGCGGCCAAGGCCGGCGACGTGGTTCAGGTCCACTACACCGGATGGCTGACCACCGACGGCACGACCAAGGGCAAGAAGTTCGACAGCAGCGTGGACCGCGGCGACCCGTTCAAGTTCAAGCTCGGCAACGGCGACGTTATCAAGGGCTGGGACGAGGGCGTGGCCGGCATGAAGGTCGGCGGCAAGCGCCGGCTGGTCATCCCGCCGGCACTCGGCTACGGCGACCAGGACAAGGGAGACATCCCGCCCAATTCCACTCTGCTCTTCGAGGTTGAACTGCTCAAGATCAAGTGAGCATCACCGTGGCGAGCGGGGGGCGTCAGCCCCCTGATTCCGCATCCTGTCGGTGACGACATGCTAAATCAGGGGGCTGACGCCCCCCGCTCGCCAAGCTCTGGAACCATCTCCCATGAGCGCGGTCCTCCTCGACGGCAAGGCGCTGGCCCAGACGATGCAAGCGGAGATCGCCGACGCCGCCGCGGCCTTCACCCGCGCTTCCGGCGTCCGGCCGGGCCTGGCGGCGGTGCTCGTCGGCGACAGTCCGCAGAGCCAGAGTTATGTCCGCAGCAAACAGCGGGCCTGCGAAAAGGCCAACATCACCAGCTGGCTGCATCATCTGCCGCAAGCCACGTCGCAGGCCGATTTGCTCGCGCTCGTCGCCCGCCTCAACGCCGACCCGGCCGTCCACGGCATCCTGGTGCAGCTGCCGCTGCCGGCCCACATCGACGAGGCCGCGGTCGTGGACGCCGTGTCGCCGTTCAAAGACGTGGACGGCTTCGGCCCCGAAAGTCTTGGCCTGCTGGCCGCCGGCCGGCCGCGCTTCCTGGCCTGTACGCCGTTCGGCGTGCAACAACTGCTCGTCCGCAACGGCGTCGCGCTGGCCGGCGCCCACGTCGTCGTCGTCGGCCGCAGCAACATCGTCGGCCGGCCGCTCTCCCTTATCCTCTCCCAAAAGGGCGTGGACGCCACCGTGACGCTCTGCCACAGCCGCAGCCGCGACGTGGCCGCCCTCACGCGCGCCGCCGATGTCGTCGTGGCCGCCATCGGCAAGCTCCACTACCTCCGCGCCGACATGGTGCGCCCAGGCGCCGTGGTCGTGGACGTGGGCATGAACCGGACGCCGGACGGCAAGTGGGCCGGCGATGCCGACTTCGAGGCGCTGCTCCCGGTCGCGTCGGCGATCACGCCCGTCCCCGGCGGCGTCGGGCCCATGACCATCACCATGCTGCTGCACAACACGGTCCAGGCGGCGAAGCTCCGGCGACCGTAGCCCGAGGAACCTCATCCTTTGCTGCCGAGCCGGCTAAGCGCACTCCGGGCGTCGTACACCAGCGGGTTGCCGTCGTAGGCCGTCACCATCTGGTACGACTTCACCGCATGGGCGCGGTCGCCGAGCGCCTCGTAGGCCTGCCCCAGCTTATACAGCGTTTTCGCCCCGCTCTTGGCGCTCTTGCGGAACTCGGTCAGGCACGGCACCGCCAGGTCCGGCCGGCCCGCCTCCAGATACAGGTCGCCGAGCAGCTGGCAGGCGATGTACCACGCCTCCTCGTCGTCGCCCTCGAACCGCTCCGGCTTCGGCGCCCGCACCTGCTCCAGCAAGGCGATCGCCTCGTCCCGTTCGCCGTACCGCAGCCGGACGCGGGCGTAAAGGACTTTCGCCGTCAAGCTCTCCGGTTTGACGACTAACGCCAGCTGGATCAGGTGGGCCGCCACGTCCAGCCATTCCGGGTCCGTCAGCCGGCCCTCCAGCACCGTCCGCGTCCGCCGCAGGCAGTAATCGAAGTCGAAGCCGCCGCGCGCCGTCTCCAGCCGCGCCTTGAGGTCGTCGGGCATCACCGAGTAGTAATATTTGTCCTTGCGGGCCAGCAGGTCCTTGTCGTTGGCGTTGTACAAGAGCGCCTGGTCCGTGACGCGCAGCGCCGATAAGGGATCGCCCTTGCGCTCGTAGAGGTCGGCCAGGGTGCGCAACGTCTCCAGGCCGCTGCGCTCCGACTCGGCGTACAGGTGGTAATTCTCGACGGCCGCGTCGAGGTCGCCGGCCGCCATCGCCATTTCGCCGAGGTATTTGACCGTGTAGAAATAGGCCTGCCGTTCGGCGTCGCCGAGGTTCTTGGCCCCGATGGAGCGGCCGGCCCGCTTGGCCAACTCCAGGTTGTGCCGCGCCTCCTCCGGCTTGCCGGCCTTCTGCTGCGCCTGGGCGATCTGCAAGAACAGCGTCGGCCCCTGCGTCGGCATTCCGTGGGCGGCCATCCGCAAATACTCGCCGCCGCGGCGCCACTGCTTGTCGTCGTCGATCAGGGCCAGGCCCAGCTGCTGCACGTAGGCGTAGTCGAAAACCGGCGGCCCCTCGCCCGGCGCCGGCGGCTGCTCGCCCATCGTTTGGAAATAATCCGCCTCCGTCAACTCGCTGTAAAGCAGCCGCTTCAGCCCGTAGGCCGTCTCGTCGGCGCCGTTCTCGGCCAGCCGGCGTTCGACCAGGGCGATGGCCTCCATGCGCCGGCCGGGTTGCGTCAGCTGGGGGACGCCGACCCGTCGGCGCAGCTCGTCCGAGAGCGTCAGGGCCATTTGCCAGGCGGGCAGCAGCACCGATAGGCGTTGCGGGTTGTCGCGGCCGTAGTGCGCCGGGTCGAGCAGCCGGGCCAACTCGGCGGCGGCCTCGTCGTACTGGCGGGCGTGGGTGTGGGCCACCGCGCGCCAGTAATCGACCGCCGGTTGCAGCCCCGGCCGCAGTTTCAGCACGAGGTCGAGCAGCTGATGCGCCTCCTCCAGCTGGGCCGGCGTCGGCTTGCCCTGCACCAGCAGCGAGCCGGCCCGGTCGAGACAGAGGTCGAGATCGACCAGGGCCAACGTCTGCGGGTCGTCGGCGACGGCGTTGAGGTCGAGCGAACGATGCACGTCCCAGAGGCCTTGGCGGGCCAGCTTGTTTTGCGGGTCGAGTTGGAGGGCGCGGCGGAACGACTGGAGGGAACGACGGTAGCGGCCGACCCGCGCGAAGGAGAGGCCGCGGAACGAGTGTTTGACGACGCGCAGCCACGGCAGGACGCGCAGGGCGTAAGCGAGAAACAGGACGGCGGGGATGAGATAGAAGACGTAGCCGACGTGTTCCAGGCTTTCCGGCGACAAAAAGGAGCGGCTATAGACGCCGAGACTGACGGCGAGGCCGGCGCACATGGCGGCGCTTTCCACCTCGGTTTCGTCCTCGCGGCCGGCGAAGGTCAGGACGTAGAACAGGGCCATGCCCGCCAGGATTTGCGTGGCGAAGATGGTTTCGTTGAGGAGATGGTGTTTCTGGCCGTAGTCGCCGAACTGGCCGAGCCAGAACAACAGGCCGCCCGCGACGACGGCGCCCATCACGAGGCAGTAGGTCAGACGTTCCAGCTTGCGGCGAACCGGGCGGATGAGGCAGAAGACGACGCCGAGCACGGCCCCGCCGCCGACCACGGGGAGGAACAGCGGGTCGTCCCAACGCTTGGCCGGGACGTGAATCCAGCAGAGGCCGAAGATCGCGCCGGCCAGGACGCCGAGGTAAACCAGCCAGGGACTTTCGAGCAGCAGAAAAAGAAGGAACAGGTGGAATTTGCCGCGCGCGCGGAAGCCTTCGCGCAGCTTCATCGCGGCCGCGACCAGCAGGGCGAGCAGCAGTCCGACCACGGCGGACAGGTTGACCCAGGCGAACCGCTGCCAGCCGTCCTGGTCGGGCGGAATGTCGGCTTGGTAGAGGGCGGCGTAGAGGGTCAGACCGAGGAAGACGCCCTTGAGAATGGATTCGGTTTGCAGCCAGCGCATGATGATCGCCGTGACTCCAGAGGATGGCGGGGCAGCGTCGGGAACGGACGAGGGGCATTCTACGGATAGGCCGTCCCCGGGTTCAGGAGGAGGCGCCTACATCGACAATCCCCGCCTCCTCTACGGCGACGACCGCCCGCGGACGCGGCACGGCGACGAGTTCAACGGCGTCCGCTTCAACCTGGCCTACTGGCTCGACGACGCCCATTCCGTCGCCGTCGAGGGCAACGCCTTCTTCCTCGAACGCGATTCCACGCACTTCAAGGCCGTTTCCGACGGCGGCGCCCTCTTGGCCCGGCCGTGTACCAAGCCGGATACCCGCTATCTTCTCTCTGTGCGCTCTGTGACCTCTGTGGCTGATTCTTTAGATCGCCTCAAAAATGGTCGCGATCCCCTGCCCCGCCCCGATGCACATCGTCGCCAGGCCTAGCTTCGCCTTGCGATCCATCATCACATGAATCAGCGTCGTGGCGATTCGCGCCCCGCTGCCGCCGAGCGGGTGGCCGATGGCGATGGCGCCGCCGCGCACGTTCACCTTCTCCGGGTCCGCCTTCAACACCTTCATCACCGACAGCGCCTGGGCCGCGAACGCCTCGTTCAACTCGATCAGGTCGATGTCCTCCAACTTCAGGCCGGCCCGTTCCAAGGCCTTGTGCGTCGCCGGCACGGGGCCGATGCCCATCACCGACGGATCGACCCCCGCCACCGCCATCGCCCGGATGCGCACCTTCGGTTTCAGCCCAAGTTCCTTGGCCCGCTCTTCCGACATGATTAGGAGGGCCGCCGCGCCGACGTTGAGCGGACTGGCGTTGCCGGCCGTCACCGTGCCGCCCTCCGGCATGAACGCCGGCTTCAACGCCCCCAACGCCTCCAGGGTCGTGTCGCGGCGGATGCACTGGTCCTCCGTCATCACCTTGCGCCGACCTTCCTCATCCCGGCCCCAGGTCGGGATGATTTCGCGGGCGAACTCGCCGGAGTCGGTGGCGCGGGCGGCCCGCTGGTGGCTGCGCAGGGCGAACTCGTCCTGTTCGCGGCGGCCGATGCGGTAGCGCAGGGCGAGGTTCTCGGCCGTCAGGCCCATGTTCATCACGGCGGGGCTGTGATGATAGTAGAGGCGCGGGCTGGCGTCGAAACCGGCCTCCATCGGGATGTGGTGCATGTGCTCGACGCCGCCGGCGATCTGCACGTCCTCGCACTCGGCGGCGATGCTCTGGGCAGCCTGGTTGATGGCCTGGAGGCTGGAGCCGCAGTTGCGGTTGACCGTCACGCCGCCGACCTCCAGCGGCAGGCCGGCGATCAGCGCGGCCATGCGGGCGACGTCGTATCCCTGTTCGCCCTGCTGCTTGACGCAGCCCCAAACGACGTCCTCGACCTCGGAGGCCGGGACGCCGACGCGCTCCAGCAGCGCCCGCATCAGGTCGGCCGAGAGGTCGTCGGCGCGGACGTCGCGGTAGATGCCCTTCTCGGGGTGGGCGCGGCCGACGGGGGTACGGACGGCGTCGATGACCACGGCGCGGCGCATGGCGAAATCCTCCGGGAGTTGGAGCGAATGTCTATAGGGCATTGTACGCGCGAGCCGGCCGCTTGCACCGGCCCGTGCGGCGGGGTAGCATAAAACGGATTTGGCGAATCCGGCACGGCGTCGGACGAGGGCAACGGGAGGGCGGCCGATGAGGGACGAATGGTACGTGGCCCGCAGGGGCCAGGGCGAAAACGCCCGTTACGGCCCGGTGCCGCTGCGGCATCTGCGGCAGTTGCTGGACGACGGCAAGGTACACGGCGATGACCTCGTTTGGTGCGAGGGCATGGTCAACTGGCGGCGGGCCGACCGGTGCGACGCCCTCTTCCCGCGGCACCCTGGCCGGGGACGCGACCCGCGCGACTACCGCCCCGAATATGACGACCGGCCGTATGTCCGCCGCCCGCCGCCGCAATCGTCCGGCTGGGTGGGCGGGTTGGTGGTCGGCGTCGTCATCGTCGCCTTCTGTTTCCTGGCCTGCGCCGGCATCGGCGCCGTCGGCCTCCTGGGCGCCCGCTCCGGCCCCGCCTTCGCGCCCCCGGTCGCCCCGCCGATGGTGAACGTCCCCCCGGTCGCGCCCGTCCCCGACGACGACGGGGCGATCTTCAACCCCAACTTCAACGGCGGACTGCCCGGCGCCCTGGGTCAGAAGATCGCTTTCAAGACCTCGGAACTATTCTACACCGCCAACGTGACGGCCGACGAAGCCCAAGACGTGGGGAACTATCTGGATGACAAGGGCGCCTTCCCGGACGACCACGCCGTTACCGTCCAGCTGGATAAGCCGCTCGGCGCCTATCAAGTGCGCTTCTGCGTGCGGCCGGGGGCGGCCGACGACGCCGACGTGCTGAATTACTACCGCGACATTCGCTCCGAAATAGCGGACAAAATCCTTCCGGGGATGGACGTCGAAGTCCATCTGTGCGACCAGAACATGGTCACGGTGCGCGTCCTACGGGCGGGGGACTGAACGCGAAACGCGACCGCAAAGGGGGCGGCCCCGTTGTCATCGCAGCGATTCCAGCGGCTTCAGCCGCATCGCCGACAGGGCCGGCAGCAAACCGCCCACCGCCCCCATTACCAGCGAAAACGCCAGGCCCACGCCCAAAATTCGCCAGTCCACGATCAGCTTCAACACCACGCTCTTGCCGCCGCCCGCGCCGCTGCCGGCGATGCTCGTCGCCGTCCAGCCGTGGGCCAGACAACCCACCGCGCAGCCCAGCAGACCGCCGACCACGGCCAGCAGCAGCGATTCCAGAAAGAACGACGTCAGCACCTGCCACCGCGAATAGCCGAGAATGCGGAGTACGCCGATGTCCTTGGTCCGCTGACTCACCGCCGCGAACATGGCGTTCATCACGCCGAACACGCCGCCAATCGCCATGATAACGACGATAAAAACGACCGTGTAAAGGAATTGCTGATTGGTGTTGTTCAGCTTCTCGTAGTATTCCGTCTCCGGCTGGGCCGACACGGCCGGCGTCTTGTAGTTTTTCGTCAGGTCGTCGGCCGTGCTCTTCGCGGTCGCCGCGTCGGCCGTGCGCAACACCACGGTGGTGTAACTCGGCTTGCCGAACATTTCGCCGACGCGCGTCTGCTTGGCCCACACCTCGGAATCGAAAGTCGAGCCGGCCGATTGGAGGACGCCGGTCACGACCCACTTGCGCGGCCCGAGGTCGAAAACGTCGCCCGGCCCCAGCGACGGCTTGCCCTGGTCGCGGCCCATTTCGCGGGCGATACCCTCGCCCAAAACGGCCTGGATGCCCTTGCCCGAGCCGTCCGGCAGATCCTGCACCTCGTTGAACCACTGGCCGCCGGGGCGCAGCGGCAGGTTGTGGACGCGGCCAGATAGCACCGGGTCGAGCATCCCGCGAACCTGGACGAAACGGCGCATCCGCCCGCCCTTGACGGCGCCGGGGATCGGCTGATTGACGACGACGTAGGTTTCCCAGCTGACTAACGGTTTGCCGCTCTCATCGCGGGATATGTCATCGCGGGTGGCGATCTGCGTGATGTCGTCGTAACCGAGGTTGCTGAACAGCTCGTCGGTGGCGCCGTCGGCCAGGACCATGACGTTGCCCGGTTGGCCGCTGCCCTGCGTCAGCTTGTACAGGCCGTTGACGAAGGCCAGCATCACCGTCATCAGGCCGACGACGAGGACGAAGGCCAGGGCGGTTAGCAATGTGCTCGGCCAGCGCACCAGCAGGTTGCGGAAGTTGTAGCTGAAGGGGACCCGCTTCAGCACGCCGACCGCCTGCAATCCCACCACCACGATCAGGGGGATGCCGAGCAGCAGCATGGCGACGACGGCCAGAGCCAGCGCGGCCACGAAGACCGCCACCAGGGCGACCACGACCCAGACGAGGGCGGTCAGGAGAATGTACATGGTCGTCCTCCGAGGCGAGCGGGGGGCGTAAGCCCCCTGATTCGTCGCCTTTTCCGCGGCGCTATCCTAAATCAGGGGGCTTACGCCCCCCGCTCGCCTCGGACTCACGCGGTCTTGGAAAACACCTGGGCCACGTTGACCCACATGGCGAAGATCGCCGGCACGACGCTGCCGGCCAGGGCGGCGCCGGCGCCGATCAACGGACCCCAGGCGAAGGCCAATACCGGAATTTTGAACGCCGGAAAGAAGGCGATCGGGAACGGAATGCCGCCGTACCAGACGTTCACGACCAAGTACGTCAACGCCACGCTGAGCAGGCCGCTGCCGGCCCCGACCAGCAGCCCCTCGCCGAGCACCATCCACAGGATGCGCCAGGGGCCGAAGCCGAGCACTTTCAAAATCGCCATCTCCGTGCGCCGCTCGCGGACGCTGATGCTGATGGCCGTGGCGATCACCACCGCCATGCTGACGAGTGCGATCGGCGAGAACAGGTATTCCATGCCCCACAAGAGATCGCGGTAGGCGTCGAGGAACGAGGCCACGCCCGACGACGCCGTCTCGCACTTCACCGACGGCGTGCTGTCGCGGTAGGCCGTTTCGATCTGGTCGGCCATCTTCTCGTAGGTCTTGGTGTCGGGCACGCGCAGCCAGACGAGGTTGAGGCTCTTGTCGGCCAGCGGGTGCTTCTGGCCGGCGTGGGTGCGCGGGTAGTCCTCGTTGAGGGCGTCGTTGAGGTACTGGCAGTTCATGACGGCGCTCTGGGCGTAGCGGCCCGGCGGCAGGGCGCCGATGATCTCCACGTCGAGGTTGAGGTCGGTGTAGTTCATGCTGTGGACCTTGACGCGCTCGCCGACCTTCTTGTTGAGCGCCTTGAGCCGGTCCACGCCGATGACGACCTTGCGTTTGTCCTTGACCATCTCGTCGGCCCACTTCTTCAGCTGCTCGATCTGGTCCGGCGTGAACTCGTCGATGCCGTCCATCATGGTGAGGAACTTGTTGGGGTCCATGCAGAAGAAGAAGACGATGTTCTCGCGGGTCATTTTGCCGGCGTCGAGCGTTCCGCCGTAGAACTGCCAGGTCATGGAGTCTTGCGGCTTCACGTCGCCGGGCTTGCGGGTGGCGCCGTCGGCCAGCGCGGCGCCGTAGGAGAACGGCATCTGGCTGGGGACCTGCCAGCGCTCCGTCACGATGGCCTTGAGGTCCTTGCTCTTCTCGGTCATCACCTGATTGAGGAACCACAAGACCGTCCATACCAGGGTGACGATGAATACCAACAGCATGGTGGCGGCGGCGGTCAGGCCGGTGCGCAGCGGGTTGCGGAAGAGGCTTTTGAGGACGAAGCGGAGGTAGAATAGGATCGTCTGGTGGAAGGCGACCACGAATAGCAGCGTCACCGCAGCGGCCACGACGACGGCGAGCCAATAGGTGAAGGCCTCTTGAAAATAGGGCGCCGCCAGGATGCAGGGGACGGCCACGGCGGCCCCCGCGACGCCGAGGGCCAGGAGCCACATCAGGACGGCTTTCAGCGCTTCCATTGAAGAGACTCCCTATCCTACGGCTTCCTGGTGAACATTTCGCTCGGCCCCGCTTCATGGCCGGCCGTCCGGAACGCCCCGTCGCCGGGGTTGGTCACGTCATCGACGAGCCGGCCCTTGTCGAGGTGCAGGACACGCTCGGCCCGCGACGCCGCCCGCGGGTCGTGCGTCACCATGATGATTGTCTTACGCAGGCCTTTTTGCAGTTCGACGAGCAGGTTGAGGATTTCCTCGGCCGACTTGGAGTCGAGGTCGCCGGTCGGCTCGTCGGCCACGATCAGCGTCGGGTCGGTGACCACGGCGCGGGCGATGCCGACGCGCTGCTGCTGGCCGCCGGACAGCTGGCCCGGCCGATGGTGCAGGCGATCCGACAGGCCGACGAGGTCGAGGGCCGTCAGCACCTGTTGCCGACGCTGCGCCGCCGTCAGCGGCAACAGCAGCAGCGGCAATTCGACGTTTTCATAAGCGCTGAGCACCGGCAGGAGGTGGTAGAACTGAAAGACGAAGCCGACGTGGCGCGTCCGCCAGGCCGCCAATTGGCTCTCGCTCATGTCGCTGATGACCTTGTCGCCGACGCGGATGACGCCCTCGCTGGGGCGGTCGAGGCCGGCCGTCAGGTTAAGCAGCGTCGTCTTGCCGGAACCGCTCGGCCCCATCAGCGCCAGGAACTCGCCCTCCGGCACGTCCAGGCTCAGGCCGATCAGCACGTCGATCTTCTCGCTGCCGCGCGTGAAGAACTTGTGGAGGTTGCGGACGGAAACGATCGGCTCGTCGGCGCCCATGCGAAGGTCTTCCGTGGGTAATGGTTTCGTCCGGGGCGAGCGGGGGGCGTTAGCCCCCTGATTTAACATTTTGTCGCCGACCGTGGGAAGAATCAGGGGGCTTACACCCCCCGCTCGCCCCTCCGCGTCTTACTTGCCCGTACCCTTCAAAAACTCCACGATCACGCCCATGTCCGGCTTGAGGTAGACGCCTTCCTCGCCCGTCGGGATGTCGAGCTTGACGCGCACCGGGATGGCGCCCTGGCCGCGGTCGGCGGTCGGCATCAGCCGCGACACCTTGCCGGTGTAGCCCTTGGGGTGGATCGTCAGGAATTCGGGGTCGGCCTGATACGCCTCCGGCATGGCGATACAACTCTGCCCTTTCTTGACCTTGGCGATGTCGCGCTCCTGGATTTTGAGGTCCACCTCCAGATCGGACAGGTCGGCCATGTCGCACAGGCTGGCGGAGATGTTGAAGGCGATGGGGTTGACGATGTTGCCCTTCTCGGCCGACTTCTTGAGGATGGTGCCGCTGACCGGGGCCGTGATCGTGCAATTGTCCAGGTTCCATTTCGCCTTTTCCAGGTCCGCACTGGCGGCGCGCATGTCGGCCTCGGCCGCCTCACGGGCGTGCAGCAGCGTCGTCTGCTTCTCGTCCACGACCTTCACCAGCCGTTCGACGATGTTCCTCTGGGACACCGCGTCGGTTTGTGCCTTCACCATGTCGCTCTCCGAGATCGACCGGCCCTGGAACTGCCGCTGGTCGCGGCGCAGGTCGTCCTCCTTGAAGGCGAGCGTGGACCGGGCGTCGGCCAGGTCGGCCTGGGCCTGCTGCACCTGGAACTCGAACAGGTTCTTGGCCTGTTCCCAGCGCTCCTTGGCGGCGACGTAGGCGCGGTCGGCGTGTTCGTAGGTCGTGCGGTAATCCACGTCCTCGATCTTCGCCAGTACGTCGCCCTTCTTGAAGCGGGCGCCCTCCTCCAGGCGGGGATCGACGTCCACCAACATGCCGGCCACCTTGGGGCTGACCTGAATCTGGTGGACGGGGATGATGTAGCCCTTCGCCTCCAGGACCACGTCGCCGGACGAGGCCACCTCGCCGCCGACGGCCGACGCCGACTTGGCGGACGTCGTCGCGTCCGCATCGGCCTTGGCGTCCACGGCCGCCCGCGACGGGGCGATGGCGTAGGCGTAGTAGCCGAAGGCGACGCAGACGCCCAGTAGGATGACGCACAGCCCCCACGGCAGCAAAACGGCCGGCAGCGACGAGCGCTTGCCCTCGGGGGCGCGTTCCGACAGCCGCAGCGAGCGGACGCGGTCGCGCAGGGTGGACGCGCCGTTGGCGGACGGGGCGGCGTCGGCGGGCGGGCGATTCGGGGCGGCGTCGTTGGCGGTGGTCATGTCAACCCTCGCGGGTATTCGGGGCAACAGGTCCGTTGGGGCGCAGGTAGGCGCCGAGCATGTCCAAGAAAAGGTCGTGTACTTCCTGGCGGTCGTAGGCGTCGGGGTCGCACGAGCTGTTCACGGCGAACTGTGGAAACGGGCGGGATTAGATGCTGAAGGTTCCGCTTGGGTAATCGTGGCATCGTTTTTGTTTTAACTATAGACCGATTGGACTAGAAATGTCAACGTACTTCCCAATCGGTCGGAGCCGGAAGCGTAAGCGACGGTTTTTGTCCTTCGTCGCTTACGCTTCCGGCTCCGACCGGTTTTGTCCGACAATCCTTAATAATCCAGCCCCTGCGGAACGTCGTTATTGGCCCGCGTACAGAGCGCTCCGACCGAGCGCTCCCCTTCGGGTCGCGGCTAAACACTTCTTGCCACCTACCGCCGCCTCGGCTACAATTTTCACGGTATTACAAAGTATTCCATCCCCGAGGTGGCCCGATGACGAGCCGACGGCTGACCCTGTTCCTCTTCGCGCTGACCACCCTACCGGCGGTCCTGTCAGGTTGCAGCTCCGCGGAGAACCCCTGGCCGGAAAAGGGCGTGCGCGTCGTCGTGTCGTTCGCCCCGCTGGACAGCTTCGCCAAGAAGGTGGTCGGCGCCCACGGGACCGTCCAGTGCCTCTGCGAGGGGCAGAACGGCGTCCACGACTTCGAGCCGTCGCCCAACCATGCCGTGATGCTGCACCGGGCCGACTTCCTGTTCATCAACGGCCTCGGCCTGGACGACGCCTTTACCGAAAAGCTGCGCATCAACTGCGGCAACCCCAAGCTGAACTACGTCAAACTCGGCGAGCTGATCCCGCCGGCCGACCTCATCAAGATGAAAGGCGGCGACGAGACCGATCCGCACGTCTGGCTCGGCGTCTCCCGCGCCATCGTCATGGTGAAGGGGATCCGCGACCGGCTCAAGGAATTCGACCCGGCCAACGCCAAGGACTACGACGACAACACGGAAAACTACGTCAAGGAGCTGAACGATCTGCTGAACGACGGCAAGGCGAAGTTCGCCAAGCTCAAGGACAACAAGCTCATCAGCTTCCACGAATCGCTGAACTACTTCGCGGCCGATTTCGGCGTGGACGTGGTCGGCTACATCGAGCCGGGGCCGGGCGTCGAGCCGTCGGCGTCGCGCTATAAAGATATTGTGGACCTGTGTAAGAAGTATCACGTCCACCTGGTCGCCACCGAGCAGCAGTATTCCGAAGTGGCGGCCCAGAACCTCAAGACGGAGTTGAAGAAGCGCGACGCCGAGGTGACGCTGGTCCGGGTCGATCCGCTGGAAGCGGCCACGCATGAGGATTTGAACGACCCGGATTTCTACGTCAAGAAGATGCGCGAGAACATCGACAACCTGGCCAACGGACTGAAATGAACGCCGACCTGGTGACGATCCGCGACCTGTGCGTTGACCTGGGCGGCAACTCCATTCTCAAAGGGGTGAACGCCGGCCTGGCGCGCGGCCGCATCACGGCCCTGATCGGCCTGAACGGCTCCGGCAAGAGCACGCTGCTGCGCGCCCTGGTCAAGGAGGCGCCGTACCGCGGCCAGATCGCCTTCCACTGCGGCCACGACCATACGAAGCCGACGCCGGAACAGGTCGGTTACGTGCCGCAAAAGCTGCGCGTCGAGGCCAATCTGCCGCTGACGGTGTACGACCTGTTCGGCATGGCGCTGCAGCGGCGGCCGTTGTTCCTGGGCGCCGGCCGCGCGGCCCGCCGGGGGATGCAGGAGGCGCTGGGCCGCGTCGGCGCCCTGAAACTATTGCACCAGTCGGTCGAACGGCTGTCGGGCGGCGAATTGCAGCGCGTGCTGCTGGCGCTGGCGCTCCAGCCGAAGCCGGAGTTGCTGTTGCTGGACGAGCCGGCGGCCGGCATCGACTTCCAGGGCGACGAGGATTTTTACCGGCTGATCGCCGACCTCAACCGCCAAACCGGCGTGACGATCCTGCTGGTGTCGCACGACCTGAACATGGTGAGCCTCATGGCCCATCACGTGCTCTGTCTTAAAGACGGGCGGATTCAGTGCGAAGGGGCGCCGCATGAGGTGGTCAACGACGAGTCGCTGGGGCGCACCTTCGGGGCCGAAAAGGGTCTTTACGCCCATCACCACTCTCATACGCACGCCGAACCGACGGGGACCGGCGAGCGGGGGGCGTCAGCCCCCTGATTACGCATCCCGTCTCCGACCGGACGAAGAATCAGGGGGCCGACGCCCCCCGCTCGCCGGGTCGAAGGAAACGCCGGTTACTTCCGGTCGTGTTCCAGGCAGATCTTCAGCTGGTGAATGGCGCCGTCGATCGCATCGATGGCTTCCTTGCGGTGGCCGTCGAAGTCGTGATCGGCGTTCTCCAGGTCCTTTCGGGCGTCCCGCAACTCTCCGATGGCGGCGTGGATGTGCGGGTGCCGTTCTTCGCGGTCGGCGGCCTTCGCGGACGGGACGAGGGCGGCGGCGCCGGTCAACAGCAGGCCCGCCGCCGTCGGGCCGAAGACGCCGCCAGGACGATTTTCCATCCTCGATTGAACATGGTTTCCTCTTCCACGATGGGACATGCGGGCGACGTTGAAGGGTGCGGACATTCAACCCCGCAACGGATCGCCGGTTCCTGTGAAAAAGGGTTCGAGAAGGAACGACGTTACTTCTTGTCGCCCTTCTTTTCGCCGCCCTTCTTTTCGCCGCCCTTCTTGGCGTCGGCGGCCGGGACGACGGCGCCTTCCGCGACGGCCCCTTCTTCTTCCTTGGCCTTCTTGGCCTTCTTGACGACGATCTTGAGGACGCGCACCTTGGGCAGGTTGTAGGGGCCGCGGCCGTCCGGCCAGCGATCCTCGTCCTGCAACACCTTGATCCGTTCGCCGCGCGTCAGCACGTTCCGCGCCCGCACCAGCGAGTTCTTGCGGCGCAGGCTCTTATCAATGGACATGGTTTTACCGTCCCTCTTCGGATGCCCCAAAACTGGAACGGTCATCATAGAAAACGGCCGAATCGCGGACAAGGGCAGGCCGAGGGTTGAAAACCCGCCCCCGTCCGGTCACAATGAATGATGTACCCTCGCCGACCAACCTTGTCCCGGGACCCGACCCGCCATGCGCATTCACCTCGATTACGGACGCACCGGACTGGACGTGGAGCTTCCCGAAGACCGCCTCGTCGGCCCGCTGGCCATCCGCCCCGCCGCGCCGCTCGCCGACCCGGAAACGGCCGTCGCCGAGGCGCTGCGCCGGCCCATCGGCAGTCCGCCGCTGGCCGAGGTCGCCCGCGGCCGTAAAAACGCCTGCATCCTCATCTGCGACGTCACCCGCCCCGTCCCGAACCGCCTGCTGTTGCCGCCGATCCTGCGCACCCTGGAAGAACAGGGGATCGCCCGCCGCGACATCCTCATCCTCAACGCCACCGGAATGCACCGGCCCAACGAGGGCGCCGAAATCGTCGAGCTGGTCGGGCCGGAAATCGCCGCCAACTACCGCTTCGAGAACCATCACGGCAAGGTTCGCGAGGAGCACGATTTCCTCGGCGTGACGCCCAACGGCGTCCCGGTCTGGCTCGATTCGCGCTACGTTCGGGCCGACCTCAAGATCACGACCGGCCTGATCGAGCCGCACCTGATGGCCGGCTACAGCGGCGGCCGGAAGCTTATCTGCCCCGGCGTCGCCGGTCTGGATACGGTAAAGATCTGGCACGGGCCGAAATTCCTCGAACACCCCAAGGCCGACTACGGCATCGTCGAGGGCAACCCCGTCCACGAAGAGAACACGCGCATCGCCCTGATGGCCGGCTGCGATTTCATCGTCAACGTCTGCCTCGACGGCCAACGCCGCGTGACATGGGTCGGGGCCGGCGACATGATCGAGGCGTGGCGGGAGGGCGTGCGTTTCGTGGAGAGGGTGGTCAAGGCGCCGGTGCGCGAGGCGGTGGACGTGGTGGTGACGAGCTGCGCCGGCTACCCGCTGGATACGACGTGGTATCAGGCGGTCAAGGGGCTGACGGGGGCGCTGCCGATCATCGCGCGGGGGGGTACGATTATCCTCGCCGCCAGCATGTCCGAAGGGATCGGAAGCCCGGAGTTCCAGCAGCGGATTGCCGACAGTTCCTATGTGCAACGATTCTCCACGGTAGATCGAACCGTGGCCGCATTGAAGAGAAGAGCTGGCGAAGCTGAAGCTTTCCACGGCCAAACGGCCGTGGCCGAATTGAGCTGCGAAATGGACGAATGGCAACTCGTCATGCTGGCGAAGGTGCTGGCGCGCTGCCGGGTGAAGGTGGTGAGCGACGGCGTATCGGCCGAGACGCTGCGCCGCTGTAACGTCGAGCCGGCGGCGACCGTGGAGCAGGCCGTGGCCGAGTGTTTGGCGGAGTACGGGCCGGCGGCGCGCGTGGCGGTCATCCCCGAGGGGCCGTATGTGCTGCCGTACGTGGCGTAGGGGTGCGACGGAATTCGGTTGGGAATTTTTTGACAGCTAGGCCTTCAGGCCTGGGAAATAGCACGGAAATGGCGGGAATTAGGGCTTCAGCCCTTTGCGCGGGGTCGAACATTCTACGGGCTAAACGACGTCGTGTATCGGCGCCCCTTGAGGTGCCGGTGCGGCGTCGTCATGGCGGACTGCCGGCGCCGCCGCACGGTGCGAACCGTGACGTGAAACAGTTCGGCCACGTCGGCCTGCTTCCGGCCGTGGTGGAAGATCGGGTCAAACCATTTGCCGTCTTCCGTCGCGGGGCCGCCTCCATCCGGGGAACGCTTGCCGCCGTTTCGTCTGGATGGCGCGGGGCCGAATGGGGTAGCATCCGGGCCGGCGCCCACCCCGTCCTCGACCCGGAGCACCGGCCCATGACGAAAAGGTCTCGCTGGTTGTGGTTCGGCCTGTTGCCGGCGGCCCTTGTGGGCTGTCGCCCGTCCGCCGCCGCGCCGGCCCCCGTCGCGTCCATCCCCTCCGCCGCCGACCCCGCGGCGGACGCCGCGGCGCAAGCCCTGGAAAAGCTCGGCGCCCGCGTCGAGCGCGACGAGGCGGCGCCGGGCCGGCCGGTCGTCGGCGTCGATTTCTCGTCCGCCTTTCCCCGCGTCGGCGACGCGGAATTGAATCGGCTGGCGAGACTCGGCCGCCTCCGCACGCTCCGGCTCACCCACTCCCGGACGACCGACGCGGGCATGAAGGAGTTGGCCAGGCTGAAAAATCTTCAGGAACTCGTCCTGGCCAACACGGCCGTCGGCGATGCGGGCCTGAAAGAGCTGACGGGATTGAAGGACCTCCGACGGCTGGACCTGTCGTACACCGAGGCGACCGACGCGGGGATGCGGTTCATTGCGGAGTTGACGGACCTTCAAGAACTGAACCTGGAGGGCGCCGTGGACGGCAAGGCGTCGATCACCGACGCGGGCCTCAAGGAATTGGCCGGGCTGCGGGACCTACAACGCCTGAACCTGTTCGACCGGAAGGTCACGGACGCGGGTCTCAAAGAGCTGGCCGGGCTGCGCGACCTGCGGGAGCTGAACCTCGAAGCGACCGACGTTACGGACGCGGGGCTGAAGGAACTGGCGGTGCTGCCGCGTCTCGAAGCCTTGATGCTGGGCGGCGGCCCGCTGACGGGCGAGGGGTTCAAGGACCTGGCCGGGGCGGCGAGTCTGAAGAAGTTGCGGCTGCGGGGTTCCCAGCTCAACGACGCGGGCTGGAAGGCGCTGGCCGGCCTGTCCGGCCTGGAAGAACTGGAGATCCAGTATACGCCGACGCCCGATTCCGGGCTGAAGCAGCTGGCGGTCCTGGCAAACCTCCGTAAGCTGGAACTGGGTACGACGGACGCCAGCGACGTCGGCGTCGCCGAACTCCAGGCGGCGCTGCCGGGCTGCGAGATCAGAAAGTAGCGCGAAAACGTGGCGGCCGATTCGGCGTCATTTGACGCGATAAATGTTGAAAAAGCGCGTGTTCCAATTGCCCGCCATGTAGATCGTGCCGCCGTCGGCCGCGAGACCGAAATCGTTCGGCCCGACCTTCGACTTCTCCGCCACGCCGCCGAAGGCGAGCCGGCCGGTCTCCGGGTCGCGCGAGAACCAGCCGAGACAGGCGCCGCTGTTCTCGGGGCTGGACGTGTAATAGCCGGTCTTCCCGTCGGCCGTGAAAACGATGTGGTTGATCCCCACCATGTTCGGGTCAACCTTCAACTCTTCCGCGAAGGTCAAGGCGCCGGTCTTCGCGTCCCGGTTGAACAGGCCCAGCGCGTTGTACTTGTACGTCCACAGGGCCGCGTAGACGTGGCGGCCGTCCGGCGACACGGCCACGGTCTGCGCACGCAGTTCGGGCTTCGGCTTCAATGCGGACAGGTCGCACGAGCCGCCGTAGGCCACTGAGCCGTCGGTCCCGACGTCCACCCGGCCGATCGCGCCGTCGCTCACGGAATAGAGTTGTTTGCCGTCCGGGGACGGAACGCTGACGTCGCCCAGACCCTTGCCCGCCACCTTGGCGCCGACGGTCGGCTTGCCCGCCCCGTCGAGCGTGATCGGGTAAAAGGCGCTCGAAAAGCCCGCGCTCAGGATCAGACCCTTGCCGTCCGGGGTCGTCTGAAGACGGCCGGCGTCGCAGGGAACGGCGCCGAGTAGCCGCGTGGGGCCGTCCTTGGGGTCGAACTTATACCAGCGCAGGCCGAGGCCGTCGGCGTTGCCGTGGGCGTGCGTCCAGGCGCCGGTGACGTACAGAAAGTTGTCGCCGGCCAGGACCGGGAAGGCGTCCAGATGCGTCCCCGGCCGCCCGAGCTGGACCGCCAGGTCCACGAAATTGAGGTATTTCAGATCTCCCGTCTTCACGTCGCGCCGGAAGACGTTCACCCGGCCGTCGCGGTGGGAGGTCGCCAGGACGAAATCGCCGTGGACGCGGATCGTGTTGACCCAGTCGAGGCGGAGGTCGGCCTTGCCGTCCTCGACGATCTGCTTGACGAACACGACCGCGGGTTTGCCGTCGGCGGCGCCGGCCGGCGCGGCCAACAGAACCAGGGACAACGCCGGCCATGTCATTTGCTTCATATTTTCTCCTGTAAAGGGCGAGCGGCGCGGCGTCAGCCCGCCGGTGTAGGGTAGCTGACGCCGCGCCGCTCGCCGCGGCCCTTCCTACTTGCGGGCGTCGCCGGCCGGCGGCCGGTTGATTCCCGTCGTCAGCGGGCTGGGCAACGTCTTGAGCTCGTCGTTCAGGCCCGTCGTCGCCTGCTTGGCCCCTTCCGGGAGCGGCAGCGGCTTCTGGTCCGGCCCAACCACCTCGCGCCGGACGAACATCATCCGCGGGTAAACCGGATACTTGTCCTTGGGCGTCGGCACGTCGATCTCGAACGTGGCCGGCAGGTCCTTGGCCGTGAACACCTTTTGCACCACGGTCGGCGTCGTCTCCCACTTGGCGTTATGCGCCCGAGCGATCTCCTTGTCCTCTTTGTACATTTGTTCGTAACTTTCGTTCCGCGCGCCGGGGCGGTAGGCGTAGGTGACGACCAGCCGGTTGTCTCCCAGCGCCTTGGGATCGGCCACGGAAACGCTCACGGTGTTCTTGCCCGGCGACAGGAAGGGCAGGGCGAAGGGATTGTTCTGCACCGTGGCCGTGAGCCGGAGGTCCTTGAGGGCGTCCTTGACGGTCAGGCGCACCAGCGCGCTCACTTGCCCCTTCACGGCGGGGCCGAAATCCTTCAGCCCGGCCGTCTTCCACGTTTTGCCGTTGTCGATGCTGGCTTCGAGCTTGTCCACGCCTTCGGCCGAACCGGAAGCCTGGGTGATAATGTACGGCGACTGGAGCAGCACGGTCACCGACGCCGGCTTGCCCGCCTCCGCCGGCACGATCGCGCCGCCGGCGATCTTCACATTTTCCACGGCGGCGAACGACTTCAGGCAGGCTTCGCCGGACAGGTCGGGCGTGAACGACAGCGTGCCGTTGGCGTAGCTCTCGCGCTTGAAGTCGGGACCGAGGTACGGCTCGGCCACAAGGCCCTTTTCCGGAGAATTGCGAATCTCTTTATCGCCGCAGGTGTGGCCGGGGCATTGGGGGCTGTCGTTCCAGTACCAGGCGGCGTCGAGCTTGTCCCAGGTGCTCGTCAGGGCGAAGCCGGGCGCCAGGTTCACGTCGGCCGAGTAGTTCCCCGTCGCGTGGTTGATGCCGGCCCAGCCGTCCGGGCTGCCGCTCCGGGTATGGTGTCTCAGACCCTTAGCGACGCCCGCCAGTTCGTCGCCGCAGACGAGGAAGGCCGGGGCCTGCCAGTTGGCCTTGTCGCCGATCATTCGGAACTGATCGTCCTTGGCGTACACGACGTTGCGCGCCTTGTCGAGCACGAAGGCGTCGGTCAGCAGACCCTTCGGGTCGGCCGCCAAGTCGTCCTGGCCGGCGATCGTCCGCTTCGTCGGATCTTTCGGGTCGGGCATCCAGGCGTAGAATTTGAGAAAAACGTCGAGGTAGTGCCAGCGGCCGTCGTAGTACGCTTCCACCGTGGTATGGCCGACGTCGGGCCAACCGAGGAAGCGCCAATTCCAGCCCAGCTCGCGCCACAAGGCCGATTCCGTGGCGTGCAGGCCGCCGCACAGGCTCCAGCCGTAGCAGTTGATCTCCTTGAGGGCCGGGATGCCGCCCGGCTCGCTCGGGTAGGCGTAGTGGTAATGCGTCATCCGCATGAAATCGTAGATGGCGACGGCCTTCTCGTCGTTGGTCTTGCAGTCGCGCGTCACCGATTCGACGATGCTCTTGAGGCTCGAGCAGTCCGGCGCCTTGTCCGGCAGGACCTTGATGCCGTGGACCGTGGCGGGCGCGGCCTCGGGCGCCGGCTCGGCCGTGGGGGCCGCCGCCGTCAGGGCGAAAAGAAGGGGCAGAGCGATTAGCATCGCTCGGGGTCGGGTGGCCGTCATGTTAGGTTCCTATGGCTTGAGAAGACGGGCGAGAAGGCGGCGTGCGGCGGGTTGTGCAGGATTTAAGGATAACCGGAGCGGTCCCCGCCGGCAAGGACGCCGACGGCGGGGTAGTGGCCTAATTTGAGTCGTAAGTCCAGTCCGCATCAGGGTCGAAAGGATCAAATTAGGCCACTACCGACGGCGGAGCCGGGAACTCAGGATGGGTTACGGGCGGCGGCCTGTCGCAGGCGGTCCACGAAGACGGCGTGTTCTGCGGACGCCAGCCCTTGCTGGGTGGTCCGGGCGACGGCGGCCATGTCGCCTCGGATCAGGGCGGCCGGGTCGAGCCACAGGCCGGGGCAGGCCTCGCTGTGGTAGGACAGATCGGCGGCCGGCGCCAGGCGGTCGTAGCGCCCTTCTCGGAGGACGAACCAGTCGATCGTCTGCTCGAACACGCGCCAGACGACGTACTCGCGGACGCCGTTGCGTCGGTAGGCGTTGAGCTTGGCGTGCAGGTCGATGCTGACGGTAGTGGCCGACACTTCCGCCACCAACTCCGGCGCGCCCACGATATAACCTTCTTCGTCGATCCGGGCCTGTCCGCCGTGCGTGGGCAGGACGATCAGATGGGCGTCGGGCTGC
>Ga0182024_10005326_pt1 | contig 28923 bp, 24 predicted proteins | sample P32metaG_FD_120480 | JGI IMG/M metagenome (GOLD analysis project Ga0182024, IMG submission 120480) | Permafrost microbial communities from Stordalen Mire, Sweden - P3-2 metaG (Illumina Assembly) | ecosystem: Environmental > Terrestrial > Soil > Wetlands > Permafrost | place: Sweden: Stordalen...
CGGAAGGCGATGGAACACGCCTGACCACGACGTTCGACTACGCGCTGCCGGGCGGCGTGTTCGGCAAGATCGCTGATGCGCTCATCGTTAAGCGCATGAATGCCAAGAGTCTCCAGGAAGCTCTCCACAACTTCAAAGCGCTCGTCGAACGGCAGTAGGTTGTTAGGTGACGGGCGAGGCGGGTTTCGAACCCGCGACCTCTCGCGGGTGAACAGCGCCGGGACGAGGAGCACGTTGATCGCCGGGCGTCCTTGCATGTGGCGACGAGGTGGGACCGGTCGGCAACGACGAAGGAGGTCTTGATGCGCAAGCTGATCTACTCGATGACTGCGTCGCTGGACGGCTTCATCGCCGGGCCGGACGGCGCGATCGACTGGTCGGTGCCCGACGAGGAGCTGTTTCGGTTCCACACCCAGCAGGTGCACGAAACCGGTATGCACCTCTGCGGACGGCGGCTCTACGAAACGATGGTCTACTGGGAGACCGCCGAGGAGAGTCCGCTGGCCGCGGAGCAGGTCGAGTTCGCCCAGATCTGGAAGGCCCTGCCGAAGGTTGTGTTCTCCACCACGCTGGAGAGCGTGGTGGGCAACACCAGGCTGGCGAGGGACGGTGTCGGCGAGGAGGTCTCGAGGCTCAAGGAACAGCCCGGAAAGGACATCGCCGTCGGCGGCGCCGGCCTCGCCCGCGCGTGTATGAAGCTGGAGCTGATCGACGAGTGGCGGCTGTTCGTCAGCCCGGTCCTACTCGGCGGCGGCACGCCCTACTTCCCTCGCTCGGAGAACAAGATCAGCCTCGAGCTGATCGAGACACGCACGTTTGGCTCTCGCGTCGTTTACCTCCGCTACGGACGCGTGTCAGACGGCCTGTAGCTGCTCGTCGGCACCCGCGCTCCGTGGTAGGACCGAAGAGAAAGGGTCGTGCCGCCCTTGTGGTTGCACTATCGCACTGACCACACAGCGAACGTCGCTGAATCTCCGCGACTGACGATCGCTTGGGACTGCGAAACCGAGCGTCTTGCTGGTCGAGGAGTCGTCCTTGCGACGTGCTTGCTCCTCGTAATGGAGGGGTCCGGGGTTCGAGTCCACGGGTCGGCCCTCAAACGCGCCCAGCGAGCGGCGCATCGCCTACAGCGCGCTTGACGGTGCGACCGCGGCCCAGGCGCTTGGCCTGGTAGAGGGCATTGTCGGCGAGCTCAACCAAATTGGTGGGCGCTGCATCGGGGTGTGAGGCCGTCGCCACGCCGGCAGAGCACACCAGCGTGGCGTTATCGACTCGGAGGTCGGCGATCGCGCTGCGGGCGCGCTCGGCGATCTCGTAGGCGGCGTCGGCGCTGGTCTCCGGAAGGAGCATCGCGAACTCGTCGCCGCCCATCCTCGCGAGCGTGTCGTGCCCGCGAATCGACGTGCGCAGTGCCTCCGCGACTCTCATGAGAACCTGGTCGCCGTAGGGGTGCCCGTGCTCGTCGTTGATCGCCTTGAAGTCGTCGAGGTCGCACATGACGATTGACACCTCGCTGCCCGCACGCTGGGCGCGGCTGAACTCTGTGGCACAGTTGCGCAAGAAGGCGCTGTGGTTGGCCAGCCCCGTGAGCGGGTCTTCGGCGGCCTGGCGTTCAAGGCGCTCGACCAAGTGGGCGTTCGACAGCGCGATCGCCGCGTGCGCAGCGTATGCGGACAGCGCGGCGCCATCGCCGGGCAAGAACACGGTGGAGCCGTGGGCAAGCAAGGCCAACACGCCGAGCAGACGCTCGCGGAAGACGAGCGGCGCCGCGCACATCGAGCCGAGCGGCATCTCCGCCTCGCGGGGCAGCTCGGCCAGAGCGGGGTCGGTGGCCAGGTCGTCGACTATCCGGACGCCGCCCCCGAGCAGCGTTTCGCGATGCTCACCGGCCCATGACTCGAGCGCTTTCAACGATGCAGGCGGGATCCCCGAGTGCCGATCGGCGCGCATCGTGGCGCCGTCGGCGAGCAGCAGCGCGAACTCCTTACAGCCAACGGCGGTTTGTGCCTTCGCCGTTATCTGGTCGAGCACCTCGTCCAGGCGCAGGTCCGAGGAGAGGTCCTCGAGCGAGGACAGCAGCCGCGCCGCTGCGTCGTCCCGTTCGCGCACGCGCGCCTCGAGCAAGTGCACCTGCCGGCGCATGAACCTCATCGCCCGCACACCGAGCGCTAGCTCGCCCGCGACGAGAGCCCCGGCAGCCACCGGGACGAGCACCGGCTCTGCCAAGGCACCGGCGCCCGCGAGCGCTCCTGCACCGGCGGCCAGCGCAACCGCCAGGCGTCGCAGGCTCTGGGTGCTGGAAGTCCAGCGGACGTCGAACTCGCACCAAGGGTCACCGCGCGCGCCGCACATGGGATGCGTGACGCTCGCCGGCGGTAGCCCGAACAGCTGGGGCACCGTGGCCAGCAATCCCTTCGTGTAGTCGCAGTCGTATCGGTGATAGCCGACGCCGGCGATGTCGGAGTAGCGCATGCGGACATGCCCTGGACTCCTCTGGAGCAGGACCAGCTCGTGCGCCCAGTTGAACTTGGCGTTCGCTCGCACGACGTTGCCAAAGACGAACGCGGGCGTGCCAAGGGCGCGCAAGGAGTGCTTGAGGCCTGTCGCCACGGAGAGCTCGATCGCCGCCGACCCGACATGCTCGGCGATTTCAGGGTCGCCGAGCACCTCTTCGGCCGCGCTCCACAGCGCGAGCTTTGTCTCGTAGGAGAACCAGTAGCTCTCATCGCGCAGGCGCTCCTCGGCATCGGAGAGGCCGGCGCGTGCAAGCATGCGCTTGACCGCTTTCAAGCCGGCCTCGCGCTCCACGTACGTGAGGATCAGGCGCGAGGTCAGCCCGGAGCCGGCATGCTCACGCCGCCACGCCGAGTTGACCTCGCCGTTAGGACCAGTCTGCTGTTGCGCCTTGATCTCCTCATAAGCGATCATCTCCTCCGAGATGTCAACCATCTCGCAGGTGATACAGCCGTGATCAGGGTCGGCCAGCATATTGTGGTTGGTGACCTCAAACCAGACCCACCCCCCGTCAATGTGACGGTGGCGAAGTCGTACTCGCCGTGCAGGCCCTGGGGCGGCAACCATCTCCATCCAGTTGTCGATCGCAAGCGCACGATCCTCAGGGTGTATGAACTCGAGCGAGCGACGCCCCACCATGTCGTTAGCGTCCCAGCCGAGAAGTTTGGTGATGGTCTCGTTGATCTTGATGATGAAGCTGTTTTCATCCTTATGAATGGTGGCGACTCGCGGCTTGACGGGAGGTAGGTCAAGAGGGCAGGTCGCACCATCAGCCTCATCGGCCGGGATGAACACCGCCACGATGACACCGTGCGTCTCGCGAAGGTCAAAGCCACAGAATGTCGCTGCGCTCTCCGGGGAGTCGGCTAGGTGGATAAGCCGGCGCGAGGCTCCCACGGACAAGACACGGTCCCAGGTTGTGAACAGCCCGAGGCGGTCCTTTTCGGCCACGGCATCGGCGCCCGACCGTGCCTGCAGAACGGTGTTTCGTTGTAACGGGATCGACTCAGGCATGGGCACTGCCGCGCCGCTTGCTTCAAGCGCCATGACCGGCGCCTCGGGGTATACGGCGAGCAGCGACGCAAGCGCCGTTTCTAGGCCCGTGGCATCCGCGTGGTCAGACTGCGCGTCAAATACCCGATGGCGACGAGGCTTGCTCGTGCTGCCGGTCTTGGAGCATGAGCCAGGCTGGCTGCTGGTCTTGCGCATCAGTCGCCTCAGGTACCGCCAACGCGAACGCGCTGGCTGGCTGTGCTGTATGCGCGGATCCACAGTCACAGTGTCGTCTCGTGCGCGCTCGGTCTTGAATGAGCAGAACAAGCGTGGACTCACGGCCAGCGGACTTGACTTCCCCGGCGTGGACTCCCGCTAAGTCGAGCCTCTCCGGGGTGGAACTGTCCGTCTACACGGAGGTGACGTATGTTGCGGGGATGGCCCGATCGGGTTACGCGCTTCTTAGGCGTAGCCGTGGGCGGCGTGCTGCCGTCGGAGCTTCGCGAGGCTCACTGGGGTCGGGTTGTGGAGATCCTCGATGAGCAATTCGGAGTATCGACCGACGCGGAGACACTCATGGCATTGCCCTTCAACCTGCTTACCGTCGGCGGGCTGTCGGAACTAATCGGCTCGTCGGGGCTCTAACCGTCGCGAAGTCGACGATCTCGACCGGTAGCCTCCAAGCGGGAGGAACAGGCTGCACGCCCCGGCCGGGAGGAGGAGATACCGGGGCGCGCCCTTTCGTGGTGGGAACGTACGGAGCGACGGCCGGCGGCACCCGCCGCTCCGCGCCGGTGTGTTCACACTTTGGTTCAAACCCGGTCTGTTTGCACTGGCCACCTCGCGCCCGGGCAACGAAAAACCCCGCCATAGCGGGATTTTTCTGAGGGTGAGCGAGGGGACTCGAACCCCCGACCGCCTGGACCACAACCAGGAGCTCTACCAACTGAGCTACGCCCACCATGGGGAAGAGACGGGAGTTTAGCGTCCGTGGGGTGAGCTCAGGTCCGGCGCATGCGGACCGCCGTCGAGTGCTCGGGCCGCGCCCAGCTTTCGTGCGCGTTGAGCACCTGCTCGAGCTCCTGCTCCCCTACGGAGGCCCCGTCCGAACCGGGGTCGCCACGACTGCCGTCAGTGCTGCCAACCGGCGTGAGCAGCACGATGAGGCCCGTGTTGAGCAGCGACTCAACCGAGCGCTCGGCCAGCATGAGGGCTTCACCTGCGGTGCGCTCGGGGAAGCGTTTGGCGGCAAGCCGCCACGCGTAGTACAGCGGCGCGGGCCCGTCGGCCAGCAGGGCGAGCAGCTCGAGGCCCAGCGAGTCGGCCTCCAGGGCGGCATCGGATACAGCCTGGGGCGGGCCCTGCTCGAAGACCTCATGTTGGCCGGCAGCCCGCTGGGGCCGTTCCTCCGCGGCGGCGCGCGCCGCCTCGGTGGCCGCCGCGAGGATACGGTCGGAGACATCGGTGCCCTGACGTTCGGCGGCGCGCCAGCCGCGGCCCATTGTGAGCTGGGCGAGCGGCAGCTCGGGACCTTCGATGATCCTGAGTCTGGCCTGCTGGGGATTCCACTTGCGACCTTCTATCTCAACCCAGGGGTCGGTGGTCCAGGCCTTGACGATCGCGCCGAGCGCCCCCGGGTCGAGGTTGAAGTGGCAGAGGTTGTGGAACGACTGGCGGAGCTCTATGTGGTACATGGGTCAAAGGCTCGCATGTCCCAGCCGGCGGTGCCGGGCGCCGACCCGCGGGAGCTCTACGCCGGCGGCGGCGAACTCGAAACGCCGTCGCCCGCCTGCTGCAGAGGCCCCAGGCGCGCACGCATCACGCGGACGGCCTCCGGATTGCAATCGATCAGCACATAGCGACGTCCCAGCTTGGCGGCCACCGCCCCGAGCGTGCCGCTGCCGGCGAAGAAGTCAAGGCACCAGTCGCCGGGCCGGGTCGAGGCCTGGACCATGCGACGGATGATGCCCTCGGGCTTCTGGGTGGGGTAGCCGGTCTTCTCCCGTCCGTTGGTGGGGACGATGGTGTGCCACCACACATCCGTGGGGAGCTTGCCTCTGGCTGCCTTCTCGGGGGTGACCAGCCCCGGAGCCATGTAGGGCTCGCGGTCGACCCACTCGGAGTCGAAGTGGTAGGCGGAGGGGTCCTTGACATAGACGAGGATGGTGTCGTGCTTGGAGGGCCAGCGGCGCTTGGAGCGGGCGCCGTAGTCGTAGGCCCAGACGATCTCGTTGAGAAAGCAGTCGCGCCCGAAGATCTCGTCGAGCAGCAGCTTGCAGTGGTGGGCCTCGCGGTAGTCGATGTGGAAGTAGAGCGTCCCCCGCAGGCTCAGCAGCCTGTGGGCCTGTTCCAGACGGGGGGTGAGGAAGGCCAGATAGTCCTCGAAGGAGTCGCGATAGGACGATTCGCCGAGCAGCCTGGTCTTGTAGCGGCGACCCTGAAAGCCCGTGCGGTCGCCGGCCTCGTCCGCCACCGCCTCGAGCGTCCTTCGCGACTGCACGTTGCCGGTGTTGAACGGGGGGTCGATGTAGATGAGCTGGAAGGACTCCCCGGCAAATCCCGGCAGGATCTCGAGATTCTCGCCGAGCAGAATCCGGTCCGCGGGAGCGGATTTGCTAGTGCTGGACACCCGTGAAGAGGTTACGTTGCCCCCCCGATGGAGCTACGCCGTGACGAGTTCGATCCACTCATAGGTTCGACCGCACAGCGATCGCCAGCGTCCGGGTGCGACCGCGAGGAGTGGCTGCTGCATAGGAGCGGCGGCCGGGGTGAGGAAGACGCCGTAGAGGTCAGCCGAGCCGCCGTTGCCTGGGGCGAGGCTGAAGCCGGCGCGGGTGAGGGACAGGCGATGGCGGCCGGCTGAGAGAGAGACCGCCAGAGGGCTGGTGGTGTTGCGGACGACCGAGTTGCCTCCGAGCTGCGCCCCGATCGAGCCCAGTGGATGCCCATCCACGCCGACGGTGACCGGGGGCATGATCTGGCCCTGCAGCCACACCTCCCAGACGCCGGCGGCCGGCACCGCGAATTCCGCCGAGAGGCGGCCGGGGGTGTTCATGCCGAGGCCCTCCCGCAGGCGCGACCAGTTAGCTGGGCGAGAGGCCCGCGTGATTGCGATCGTGACGATCTGCGCCGAGGGGGCCGCGACCAGGCGCTCTCCGGTGACCCCGGCGACCCCTGCCAGGCGGGCGATTCGAGCGCACTGTTCGGCGGGAGAGCCGGACAGCCCGACGTCGGCGATGGCCGCCGATGCGCCGCGTTGGCGACCCCACACCTGGTAGTAGGTGCCCTGCCACAGCAGGCGGTAGGCCGACGGGGGGCGATCCGCCGAGGGATCGCGGCGTGTGACGATCAGCGGGTAGGCGCGCAGCGCCGCGGCCGGCAGGCGATCGAATTCGACCGGGTAACGGTAGTTGGCACCAACGCCCCTGAGCGCGGGAGGTGAGTACTCGAAGTTCGGTCCGCCCACGTCGAGGTCTCGCAGCTCATACAGCGCGTATTCGTCAAAGTCGGCGAACAGCGTCGGCCCCTTGCCGGCGAAGCGGTGGTCGATCGAGGCAAGCTCCTGATAACGCGCCGTGGGTGCGAGATTCGAGCTGTGGTACTGCAGCGCGTCGGAGGCCACCACACCCCCCGCCAACGCGAGCGCGACCAGCGGCGCCGCATGGCGCAGCGGGGACGACAGCAGCGCCGCCACCCCTCCCCACGCCAGGATCACGAGCAGGGGCGTGGTGAGCATGAGCGTCTTTGCATCTACCCAGGTGGTGCTGTACTCGCTCAGGAGGAGCCACACGATGAGCGTCAGCGCCAGCCACCCGGCCAGCGGGTAGTCGCGAGTGTGGATCAAACGCAGCGCGCCGAGCAGCACCGCGGCCAGGACGACGGCGATGAGCGTGTCTGTGATCGCCAGATCAGCACCCACGGGCGGGTGCTTGTAGGTGCTCCACACCCACACGCCGAACACCTGCAGGGTCTCAAGCGGCGCACGCAGGTTGCCGGGGTTGCCCGTGGCGGCGATGTTCTGGGCCACCTGCAGCGACCGGGACAGCTGGGTCCAGGTCGGCAGGGCGGCCACCAGCGCGACGATGACCCCCACACCGATCAGGCGGAGCGAGCGCCACGCGGCCTTGAGATCGGCCGCGCCCGTCCGCAGGCCGGCGGCGGCGTCGGCAACCATCACCACGGCGAGGATCGCCGCGGCCGCGAGCACCCACGCGCCAAATCCCGCTCCCAGCGCGGAGACCCCGGCGGCCGCCGCCAGGGCAAACGGGATGGCGCCGGTCGCACGGCCTCGCAGCCAGCGGGGATACAGGACGACCAGGGTGCCAAGCGTGAGGATCATGCCGAGCGAAGTGATCTCCTTGATGGAGCCGATCAGCACGTAGCCGTAGACCAGTGCGGGCACGGTCGCCGTGAGGGCCGCGAGCGCCGCCCAGGGGCCGGTCAGGCCGATCCTGCGGACCAGCAGCCAGGCTGGGCCCGCCGCGAGGGCGAGCATGAACGCGTTGAACGGCTGGAAGGCCCAGATCAGGGGGAGCCCCAGCAGAAAGGCGCTGCCGCCGAACAGCGTGTCCGAGCCGGAGGGGTAGCTGGTGTTGTAGTAGTCGTTGATGTACTGCCCGTAGGAGTTGCGCAGATCGAGGTGGGCGTAGGACTGGCCGTGGTGCAGCAGGTAGTCCGCACCGGTCATGTGCACGGCGGAGTCCGACAGGGTCAAATAGGAGGAGAAGCTGGGACGGCCCGCGAGCAGCACCGGCGCCAGCGCGAGCAGGTAGGCCAGCACCGGCGCCACGGGCTGCCAGGGGCATTCCCTCAGGCGGCCGGCGAGCACTCGCGCCCTCGGCCAGGCGAGCGCGAACCCGGCGGCTGCGGCCGCGGCCATCAGGTAGGGGGTCGCCTCGGCGACGGGCGCCACGTAGGTGGTCAGCTCGGAGAGCCCGATCAGGGCCGCCGCGCCGGTTGAGGGGAGAAGCAGGCCGGGCAGCCAGCCGCCAGAGCATCGGTCGACCAGCAGGCCCGCGCCGACGCAGAGCGCCGCAAGCACCACCGGGTAGACCAACGTGGTGAGGACGAACATCTAGAGCAGGTGCAGGCTCACCGGGCGCAACCGCCGGGCATCTCGAAGGGACACGGCCGGCGGTCGATCTTCCCCGAGCATCGATGCATCATCCCAGCTGCCGGGACCCGGCCGTCACAGTCGGCCCAGCCCTCTAGCAGCTCGCCATCGCCGCGACCCCCCGCTGGAGCGCCGGAGTCCCGCTCAGGAGCCGCACGGTCCGGATATGCGGGCCGTTCATGATGCCCCCGGCTGGACTCGAACCAGCAACATCCGGCTTAGAAGGCCGGTGCTCTATCCAGTTGAGCTACGGGGGCCGGGCCACGCCCAGACCGGTGCGCCCATGGCAGCCGAGCTTGACCGGGCCGGTTTCATCGTCGCACGTACTTAGGCATCGTTGAGCAAAAACCTGTAAAAGTTGCGTCTGTGAGCGACTCACGCGATGACGATCCGCAGGACGACGAGGGCGATCTGACGCGCAAGCAGCGGCGCGAGCAGGCCCGCACCCAGCGCAGGGAACTGGAGCAGGCCGAGGCGGCGAGCGCCGTTCGCCGGACCCGCCTGACGCGGCTCGGGATCGTCGTCGCCGTCGTCGTCGCGGCGATCGTGGTGATCCTGCTCGCGACCGGAGGCGGCTCGAAAAAAGGCATCCCCAAAACCGCGCAGGCGAAGACCCAGGCGGTCAGCGAAGTCACCTCCCTCGTTGGCGGCATTCCGCAGAACGGCAAGGTGCTCGGCAACCCCAAGGCCCCGGTGACGCTTCAGTACTTCGGCGACCTGGAGTGCCCGATCTGCAAGGAGTTCACGCTGGGGGCCCTGCCTTCGATCCTCCGGCAGTGGGTGCGCAGCGGCAAGCTGAAGATCGAATACCGCGCACTGGAGACGGCGACGCGCGAACCGGAAGTGTTCAAGACCCAGCAGGTCGCGGCGCTGGCGGCAGGCAAGCAGAACAAGATGTGGGACTTCCTCGAGCTCTTCTACCACGAGCAGGGAGAAGAGGACTCGGGCTATGTCACCGAAAGCTACCTTCAGGCCCTGGCACGGCAGGTTCCGGGACTCAACCTCCCGCAGTGGACGAGCGATCGCAACGACCCGGCGCTGGCCACAGAGGTCACGGGCGACACCGAAGCGGCCAACAACGCCGGGTTCACAGGCACACCGTCGTTCGAGATCGGCAAGACCGGGGAATTGCACCCGTTCACGCCGGGCACCTACACCGAACCGGGCCCCTACAACGCCCAGATCGAAAAGCTGCTGAAGTCCTAGACGGCGATGAGCGGTCGAGCCCTCAGGACCACGATGATCGTGCTGACGACGATCGGCCTGGGTGTGGCCGCGTATCTCACCTACGTTCACTATTCCGGCGCCACGCCGGTCTGCTCCATCAAGGGCAACCCCTGCAGCCAGGTGCAGAAATCGGTGTACTCCACGCTCGTCGGCGTTCCCGTGGCACTGATAGGCCTGATCGGCTACATCCTGATTCTCGGCTCGCTGCTGGCTCCGGAAGGCGAGCGGGCCAGGTTCGCCACGACGGTTCTGACGGTTGGGGGCTTCGGGTTCAGCGCCTACCTGACCTATCGGGAGCTGTTCACGCTCCACAAAATCTGCGAGTGGTGTGTCTCAAGCGCCGTGATCGTGACCGTGCTCATGCTCCTTTCGATCTGGCGGTTTCTGCGGGGCGATGTCCCGTCCCCGGGCGGCCCATCCTCGCCTGCCCCGGAGCTCGAACCGGAGCCCACACCTCCCGTGGGCGCCACGCACTCCTGAGACCCCGCGCGCGGGGTCTTCAGGAAGCGCACAGCAGGCTCTGGCCGCCGGCAGCCGCAGCCCTCGCGCGGGCGTGGTGTGAGCGTGATGCCCCCCGCTCGCCCTAGTCAATCCGTCCACTGAGCGGACGCTGCGCCGGAGTTAGGGCGCCACGGCACCGACGGGTGGGACAAGGACATGCACGCCCCTGCGACGAGCACCAACCCAGAGCTGACGATCGAGGCGGCCGCTCCGGTCGAGCCTCGCGCTGCCGCGGACGCCGAGCCTGCGGTCGAGTCAGGCGTTCCCGGCAAGCCGGGTGCCGTCTACGTCGAGTCCGCCGCCGCGGTCGGCTCCGGCGACGCCGGGATCGCGCGGCTGTTCGAGATGACCAGCGATCTCTTGGCGACGATCTCGCTCGACGGCCGCTTCAAGCTGGCGAACCCTGCATGGGAGCAGGTGCTGGGCTGGACTCGCGAGGAGCTCGAAGCCCACAACCTGCGCGAGCTGATCCATCCTGATGACGTCGAGCAGACGATGGCGCTGGTGCTCGCCGGGGAAAGCGAGACGGCCCGTCTTGACGGCTTCACCAACCGCTTTCGCCACCGGGACGGGTCGTGGCACTCGTTGCTGTGGAGCGCCCGCTGCGACGGCGAGCTGTGGTACGCGTCGGCCAAGGACGTGACCGACCACAGCGGGGAGGAGCACGAGGCTCTGCATGATCTCGAGCACCAGGCCCTGCACGACCCGTTGACACATCTGCCCAACCGCAGCCTTCTCATGGACCGCACGCGCCAGGCGGTGGCCCGGCTGCATCGCAGCCCCGGCGTGGTGGCCCTGCTGTTCATCGACCTCGACCGCTTCAAGGCGGTGAACGACAACCTCGGACACGAGGTGGGCGACATGCTGTTGATCTCCGTCTCAAAGCGCCTTGAAGAGCTGATGCGCGACAGCGACACGGTCGCCCGGCTCGGCGGCGACGAGTTCGTGATCCTCGCCGAGGAGATCGTCAGCGACGGCGAAGCCCTGGCTCTGGCCGAGCGGGTGCTGCACGCCATGGAGGACCCGTTCCAGCTTGGCACGGCCGAGGTTTCACTGCTCGCAAGCGTCGGCGTATCGGTGTCACACGATCCCGACAGCGACCCCGAGAGCATGCTGCGCGAGGCCGACGTGGCCATGTACCGCGCAAAGGGCGCCGGTGGAAGCCGGCTCGAACTGTTCGACGAGAAGCTGCGACGGGAAGTCAGCGCGCACATGGAGATCGAGGGAAGGCTGCGCCATGCACTGCCACGGGACGAGCTCGTGCTCGCCTACCAGCCGATCCTCCCGCTCGCCGGCGGATATGCGGTGGGCTGCGAGGCGCTCGTGCGCTGGAATCCGCGCGGAGCCGACCTGGCAAGGACCGGCCAGCTGCTGCCGTCCACCTTCCTTGCAAGGGCCGCGGAGAGCCCGCTGATCGTCGAGATCGGCGATTGGGTGCTTCACAACGCCTGCGCTCAGGCGGCCAGCTGGCACCGCAACGGCAACCAGGTTTCCGTCTTCGTGAACATCTCCGCACGCGAGCTGACCGAGCTCGACCTCGCTCAGCGGGTGCAGAAGGAGCTGAGGGCCTCGCGGCTTCCGGCGCGCTCGCTGTGCCTGGAGGTGAGCGAGGAGGCCGTCCAGCGCGACCCCGAGCGTGCCCGGGCTGCGCTGAACGCCGTCAAGAAACTCGGCGTGGTGATCGCCCTGGACAACTTCGGCGCCGGTCAGTCCTCGCTCAGCCTGCCGAGGAACCTCCCGCTGGACATACTCAAGCTCGACCGCGCCCTGATCCAGGGTTTTGAGCACGATCGCAACCGGCGGGCGATGGTCGCCGGGATGATCGCGCTCGCCCACGAGGCCGGCCTCACGGCTGTGGCCGTGGGCATCGAGACAAACCGCCAGCTCGCGGTGGCCCGCGAACTCGAGTGCGCGGTGGGGCAGGGCAACCTGCTGCATCCGCCGGAGCCGCCCGAGCGCCTGCGGTTCAGGGAGACCTCCGGGGCTGTAACGTCCCTTCCATGGCGTCCCCTCGTGCGAGTCCGGGGCAGCTGAGCGACGACGAGGTCATCGCTCGGCAGAAGCGCGCCGCCGCGCGGGCGGCTTCAGAGCTCGTCGAGGATGGCATGCGCGTCGGCCTGGGCACGGGCTCAACGGTCGCCTATCTGCTCGAGGCGCTTGCCGAACGCGAGCTGAGGGATGTGAGCTGCGTGGCGACCTCGCCGGGCACCGAGCGAGCCGCGCGGGCGCTCGGGTTGACGCTGCGGGCGTCCGAGGAGGTGGGCGAGCTCGACCTGGCGATAGACGGCGCCGACCAGATCGACCCGGGCGGATGGTTGGTCAAGGGCGGGGGCGGAGCGCACACGCGCGAGAAGATCGTGGCGGCGGCGGCGAGGCGGTTCGTGGTTATCGCCTCAGCAGAGAAGGCGGTCGAACAGCTGAGCCCACCGGTGCCGCTCGAGCTGATGCGATTTGGCGTGGAGAGCACCCTCAGAGCCCTCGCCCATGCGGATCTGCGGCCGCCGGCCGCCGGGGAGCCGCGGTCGAGCTCTCCCGCCGCGCAGCTGACCCCCGACGGAGGGCTGCTCGCCAGTTACCTCGCGACGTTCGCCGACCCCCGTGAGCTTGCTGCCCGGCTGAGCGCCACCCCGGGCGTGGTCGAGCACGGGCTGTTCTCACCGGAGATGGTGAGCGTCATCCTGATCGCCTCAGACAGCGGTGTGGAGCGGCGCAGCGGCCGCAAGCAGAACGGCTAGCTACGAGTGGGCCGCGCGCTCGAGCGGGCGCAGCTCCTCGCTCGAGGACACCGCCTGGCGGGCGAGCACGCCATCGTCACCGATGACGTAGGCCCCCATCCGGTCGAGCGGCGGCGAGTACACATGGAGCGTGACCGCGGGATCGCCGCCGGTGTGGTGTACGCGGTGGATGTCGGCGGGCGAGAAGTGGAACGTGTCGCCCGTTGCGAACGTGCGATCGCGCGGGGGGCCGTCGATCGTCAGTCGCTGCTCGCACACCGCCCCGCTCACAACCGCCACGGCCCCGGCCGAGACGTCGTGGTCGTGGAAGCCCGTGTCATGGTCGTCCATCCAGCAGATCAGCCACGCGGTCAGGTGATCGTCGCTCAACAGCTCCTCGTACACGCGCTGGCTGGAGTCATGCTTGACGAGGTGAATCCATAGCTCGGGGCGATCGGCGAGCTCGGCGACGAAGGCTTCGAGCTCCGGCCCGGACAGGTCCCGCCCCGGCGGGCGGGGCACCCAGGAGAGGGGCGAGGGGTTCCCGCCGGCAGCCACCGCGACCAGGGGCGTCCGATTGCCGTGGAGCCCCAGGGAGGAGTCGGATGCGGGATTCATGTGCGCACCGTTCCCGTCTCGCCGAGCGCGCGCCGCGTCCCATCCGCGATCGGATCCCAATCGAGCGCCTGCGGCATTCCCAGCTCGCCCGGCTCGACGACGGGGCGATCCGAGCCATACAGCAGCTGCTGTCCTCCGACGAGTTGCTCGAGCATCCGCACCGCGGAGGCTCCGTAGGAGGAGGTGTCGTAGAACACCAGCGGGTCGGCCGGGCTCAGGGACGGGCCCCCACGCGAGGACAGGCGCTCGGCATGCAGCGGAGCCAGGCCGGCGAGCATCGAGAAGACGACCCGCAGCTCGGGGTGATTGGCGCGGCCGCACGTGACGAATGCCAGCCACGAGGCGTGCATCTCGGCCACATAGCGAGTCAGCGCCGGCCACCACAGGGGGTCGCCCAGCGAGGCCTCCGCCACGGCCGCTGAGGCGCTCCAGTGCGACCCGGGGCCCGGATGCACCAGAAGCGGCGCTCCAAGCTGCTCCAGTCTCCCGAGCAGCGGGCGTAGGCGCGAGATGGCCTCGACGCCCCGGAGCGCACCGGCGGGAAGCGACAGCCCCACGCAGCCGCGAGCGAGCGCGCGATTCACATCGTCGGGATCGAGACGGTCGAGCGCGACCGCTCCCCACACGCCGAAGGGGCCGCCCAGCGAAAGCGCCCCGTCGTGGTAGGCGTCTATCAGGGGAAGCGACTGCTCGCGGGGAAGCGACTCGATGCCGAGCGGGCTCGACAGGCACAGCAGTGCGCGGTCGAGACCGTCCTGCTCGACCAGCGCGGCACGACGAGCGGGAGTCTCGGCCGGCAGGTCGATCACGTAGGGACGCTCGCTGGCCATGAAGAGCACCGTCAGCCCGTGCTCACGGCGGACGAAGGGAAGCTCCTCACGGTCCGCCAGGGCCTGCACGAGCGGCTCGGTCCAGATGTGTTGATGAACGTCGATCCTGGTCATGGCTGTTTGATTGAAGGCAGCGGCAGCGGGGGTATCCGACTATTGTAGAGATTGCTGATCCGTTTTATGCAGATTAGCAGACGGCGCGTGGCGCGGGCGTCTCCGCCGGCGGGCGCTCGTCCTGATCACGCCGGGCCCCCGGGACGCATTCAGCTCATCCGCGCGGATTGCCCAACCCTCGCCGGCGCGGAGCGACTGCGGCGTCGCCTCAGCGGGGAACCGAGGAGTCGAACCTCGCGTTGCGGTTTTGGAGACCGCAGCTTTAGCCCGCAGACACGGGCGATTCGTCGGGTCCGGGCCAGTCTGCGGGCCAGTCCGGGCGAGTCGATTGCCCGTCGTCTGCCTACATGCTCCCGAAGATCGAGCCGCCGCGCAGCAGGTCCCACCTGCCCGGACTCGGCGGCTCAGAAAGGACCGGGGCGTGCGCATTGGCACCGGCCCCCGGTTTCAACTCCGTGAAGGCCCAACCAACGCGTCAAGCCGATCCGGACTGGCGGACTGGCCCTTCACCCATGTGCAGAGCTGATCCTCGAGCTCGGGGAACGCGCCGACGTGGTGGACCTTGCCCTGTTCGTAGAGGGCGCTGATCGGTTCAGCGCGTAGGACCTTGCCCTCGTGGGCATGGACGAGCGTGATCGGCAGCGAGCTGTCGACGGTCCGCAGCACGCCTTCGACGAGCTGCCCCCCCTGGTTGCGCTCGGCGACGATCCGGTCGGCGCCCCACTTGGCATACGCGTGCGCGACCTTCCGCGCCCAGCCGTCTGGCGGCAGCTTGCAGGTCAAGTCATCGAGGACGTAGCCCTGGCCGTCGCCGTCGATGCCCGCGACGACGATTCCGGTTTCGTCCGAGTGTTCGCCGGCCGTGACGGCGGGATCGACCGCGACGACGACGCGCAGGAGCTCCTTCCGGTCGACCTTCGCCACGCGAGAGGACTCGATCATCTCGCGATCCCATAGCGCGCCCTCCACGTCGTCGAGCAGCTCTCCGAGGAGCTCTTGCCTACCGATGCGGGTCCCCTCGAAGCGGCGGAACTCGGCGAGCGCCCGCGGGCTGAGGTTCTCCGCGTTGTCGAACGTGGTGCCGCGTGTGATGACGACCGACCCGTCGTCGCGTGATAGCCACTCGCGCAGCAGCGGCACCGACTTCGGCGTCGTGGTGACGACCACCTGCACGTCGCCGATACGCACGGCCGGCAGGAGCGTCCCCGTCCACGTCTGAGCGAGGAAGCGCCAAGCAGCGAGCTCGTCGCACCAGACCGCCGAGAGGCTCGGACCGCGCGTGCTTTCCGGTGACTCGGCGCTGTAGGAGTAGATCACCGACCCGTTCGCGAGCCGGATCTGCCCCGTCCCGCGCCGGTACTCGCGCGAGCCGATGCGCAGCCCGAGCGCGCCCAGCAGTCCCGAGCGGCCCTCGATACAGGTGTCGCGTGTGTCCTGCTCCGATCGCCCGATGACGCCATAATCGCCCGGCGTATTCATCGCCTGCTCGGCCAGCCAGCGCGCGCCGGTCCAGGTCTTTCCCCACGCCCTGCCCGCGAGGATCAGCCACATGAACCAGTCGCCCTCCGGCGGGAGCTGCTCCGGGCGCGCTTCCCGGCGCCAAGCGCTATCGGGCGTGCGTGCGGCGAACAGATCAGCCGCAGCTAGGAACTCCGGCGGGGGTGCTGAGAGGGTGGCGGTCGCCATGCCTACAGGCTAGACGCCGTGTAGGCGCACCGCGCGGGTCGGAAGGTCGTGTGGCTCAGCTCCGCTAACACCGATCGTGCGAGGTTTCCCACGGAAGGTGCGAGGTTGCTCCACCCAAAGTGCGAGATTGCCGTCGCAAGGTATCTACCCTCCCTCGTGGGGCTATTGCGGCAAGAGGGAGACGAGCGAATGTCGGATACCCACCCGCTGACGAAGCGGCAGATCCGCTGCCTGGAGAAACTCCCCGAGGATCACGAGGTCGTGAGTAACGGCGACAGTCCGCCCATTGTGCGCGGGCCAAAAGGGCAGCTCTTGCGCGTCAAGCAGAACGGGCACCTGGAGGCCCTTGTTGAGGGGGTTCGGTCCTATCTACAGGTCGAGGGGTAGGCTCTGACTCGCTCGCAGCGCACTTCCCCTTGGCGCTCGAGCGAGGGATGGGAGAGCGAGCGCCCCCGGTCGGAGGAGGAAACAACCGGGGGCGCCTCCCACTTCTGGATGGAGAAGGCGACCCTAGACCAGTTGCAGCAGCCGTCAAGGGGTTGTGTTCTGAAGTCCCCGCACGTTGCGGCGGAAGCGATCAGGCGTTCGCACGAGACTGTCTCCATGCCCCCGCTCTACGAACATCTGTTTGCATGACGCCTCGTCCCCGCACCCCGCGTGTCGACACGCGGGGTGCTTAGCAGCACGCGCGTCAGAGCGAGACAGCTAGCTCGGTGCGCCAGTCCGGCGACGTATCGTCTAACAAGCGCTCGACGGAGTTTTTCGCGTCTTGCGCCGTATCCTGCGGGAACCGAAAGACGACCGATCCGTCACCGTCCCGCTGTGGCAGCGCATCGAGCCGAGGGCGGAGTGCGGACACCGTCTCATCCTCAACACGAGCACCGTCTATGCGGGTGATCCTGACTGTTGAGGGCATTGCCCAAGCCTACACCCGAGGTTCGGTAGCGATGCCTGAGCGCCGGGAGTTGCACCTGTCCTCCGGGTGTCACGCCCCCGGCGAAGGGATCACGCGCGGGGGCACTGTTCTGTCTGCAAGCCGAACAAAAGAAGCGCCCCCGATCCCTCAGGGGCGCTCCGCTCCCTCCTTCGACTGAAAGAGCACGTCAAAAGTACCGCTGCCGCGCTCGACGGGCAATAGGGCACCCGGCCCATGCGAGTAGTGGTCAATCCTGCCGCCGAAACCTTGGCCGCCTTTGAGCGGCGTCAGTCTGTGCCTCACGGTCTCCCTTCCTCTTGCGGAGCGCGCGGGCCCGCCTTAGCGACTCGGCAGCACGCTCACGAACCCCCTTGGCACGGCGGATGATCCTCCGGTAACGCTCGGCATCGTTCTCACGGCCTTCCACGCTTCCATTATCGCGTTTCGCTAACTCAGGTCACTAGGCGCAGGGCGCGGTGCTACGGCCACCGCTACTCCGATGGTCGGTCGATGGTTGCGGCTCGGGGGACTCGGGGGGAGGGCGCGACCTTCTCCAAGTTCCGCAGGAACGCCTCCCGCGCTGGAATCGGGATAGGGCTTGGGCCGGCCTCTCAGCCCTGCGCCGCAGGGTAGATGCGCGAGTGAACCGGCTCGTCGCCCACGTAGAGCATCGCCCCGTTCCAGCTCTGACCGCGCTCGGTGAACTGGACCCACGCGTAGCCGGCCTCGGCAAGTTTCTCGCCCCTTTCGAGCAGGGCATCCCTCAGCATCGGCAGCGCGTCGCCCTGCGGTTTGCCCTCGAGCACCGGCAGAAGATCGTCGACGGGCTGCTCGACGACACGATCCTCTACTGCTACCTCGTAGTGGTAGAGCGACTGGGCAGCGAGGATGGGCGTTCCAGCCTCAACCTGAGCGACGAACTCGGCGCTTACCGGCCGCATCGTCCAGAAGTCGCCGTGCCCGAACGGGGGCTCGTCATCCGACCTTCGATAGATGGTCGTCACGGCCGCGAGCGTGCGTAGGCGGTCCCCACGAGCGCGAACACGATCAGCGAGAGCAGCAGGACGGTCGAGCCGGTCAGGGCACCGAAGAAGATCGCGATGGCGAGCGTCGTCCACAGATAGCCGCCGTGCTTGCGGAGCCAGACACGGCGCGCCTGCCAGTAGCTCCAGGCTGTTGGGTAGCCCTCAGGACGGGGGCGCGCCATCACGGATCACTGCCGAGATCCTCAAGCGCCCGCTGGAAGGAGCGGAGGACCATCCGCGCCCGACGCCCATCCAACGAGTCCTCATCCGTGCCGTTCACGAGGGATTGCGCGACGGCTAGATCAGCCTCGATCCGTGAGTGCAGATCGCGCTTACGTCCACCCAGGTCAATCCTCAGCTCCCGCTCGTCAGCCATCACGCCGCCCCAAAACCTCTCAGCACGGCGAAGATCGCCACTGCAACCGACGCCAACATTAACGCGATCCGCTCGGCCCCGGCCATCACGCACCCCTCTCTGTCGTCGTGGTGCGTGACTCGTAGTCGGCCACCATGCGGTCGAACGCGCCGTCCTCGCGGTCCAGCTTCTGCCGCAGCCACCTGCGGTCGTCGTTGGTCAAGGTGTGCCATATCGGGTCGAAGTGGTGCGCGAACACCGCGCGCTTGGCCGCGAGGTTCGATTCCGGCTCGGGGGGCGGGCCATCGTCGTACAAGTCGACGCCGATCGCCGTGAGCCCAACGAGGTCGCGGTCGATCACCGTGGGGTCGGTTGGATCCGTCATCGCCAGAACATTCGCCACACGTCGGAGCTGCTGAGTGTCGCGTACTCCTCCATGCCCAGAGCCCTCGCCCTCCGCCTTCCCCGGCTATCGTCCGGCACGTCGCACCTCCAGATAGGTGTAGGCCATGCCCCCGGGCGTTTCCCCACGCCGCGGGGGCGCTCTCTTAGGTGCTCTCCATGCTACTCCGTCGGAGGCGAGCACTAGCGCCGTTTTGCACGGTTTTCCGGCCCTAACGAACCGCCGTGCGCTCCGCTGCGACGATCAAACAGGCGGCCGAGATCGCGGCGTCGCTCGACGGGCCCCTGCCCGGAGCCTTAAGACGCCACTGGACAATGTGGTGCATTTGGAGAACGCACCGCGCCACATAGGCGCACCACGGGGCGCCAAAGTATTGATCCAATTAGGTGGGTCACGGAAAGACAATCTCACAGGTACCTGGAAGCCTGTGACAGGAGGAGAATGCGAGATGGGTCGCGATCCTCTGCGGCCCATCCGCATCGTCTCACCTCATCGTCCCTCCCAACGGACCGGGGACCTTGCGGCCCCCGTCCGTTCTGGAGTTTCGCGCTCGCCTATGCTCGTGTTATGAGACTGCCACTACGGAGCGAGCGCCCAGCTCACTCCTCCGGCCGTGCTCCCCTGTTGGACCATCACGTCGAACAGTTCTCCAGGTCCGATGGTGATGCTCACCCTTTCTTTTCCCTCGCTGTAGTCATTGATCGAACCAGAAGTAATCTTGCACGCATTCGACACACTGACGCCATTAACTCTGACGGTGAGCACGTCTTCCGTACCCGCGCCGGGCGTCGGGCCATAGCAGAAGAAATGCGTGAAGGTCGTCGAAACCCCCATGACCTGCTCGACGACTTCCTCGGTCGCGTTCTGAGAGGCGAACCCGGTGAACACTGTGGTTGAGGCGGCGACTTCGCTACCGCTTCCACCCTCCTTCTCAACGGGTCCAGGTTCACCGTTCACTCCGTTGCTTCCGTTGGCTCCGTTGCGTCCGGCGGGTCCGTTGATTCCGTTGCTTCCGTTGGCTCCGTTGCTTCCGTTGCTTCCGTTGCTTCCGTTGGCTCCGTTGCTTCCGCCTGCTCCGTTGCTTCCGGCTGCTCCGGTGGCTCGGTTGCTTCCGTTGGCTCCGTTGCTTCCGTTGGCTCCGTTGCTTCCGTTGGCTCCGTTGCTTCCGTTGGCTCCGTTGCTTCCGTTGGCTCCGGGCGGTCCGGTCGCGCCCTTGAAACACTTATAGAGGTTGACGTAGCGGAATGCGAATCTTTTCGACTCGAATTCAACTTTGCCCAGGCCACTGCGTGTGGCGCCAGTGGGCCCTTCCCATAGCTGGAAGAAGAGTGGAACGACCGCTTTGGCTTCCAGGCTGAACGTGATTGGCAGAGTACGAGTTTCTACCACTTCCGGCACCGTACTACCGGGCCCGAATTGTTCCTCGATTCCAGGGTTCACCCATTCGACTCTGGGTTTTGCACCTAGTGGCAGACCAGTTCCGTAAAAGGTGACTATTTCGCCAGGGCATCCTTCGGCTGGTGTAGATGCTGTGGTCCCGAGCACCGTCCCACTATATGAGTTGAGGTAAGGGTTGGGGGGGACATTGCGCTGGCGGGGGGCGTTGTGTTCTTAACACCGGTTACTGTGAGTGCTGATGCCGCTTGGGCGCCGCCGAAGAACACCAGCAGTCCGAGTGTGCTAGCAAGGAGGCTCTGCCCCGTCCTTGCGAACGGTATGGTTCGTGGGAGCTGCTTGTGTCTCATGTCTCTCTCCTCTTTCTTGCGGTTGCGGTGCGCGATCAACCCGTCCTGTCGTCGCCCCGCTTCCTGTTCGTTTGAGCTTTCTGCTCCCGCACATGCGAGAAGGCCGCGCGCCGATCCGTGAGCGCGCGCGCGGCTCTGAACGGTGGTGGCACGGCTGCCTTCAGGCAGGAGCCACCTTCGCCTCGTGGTCGGCATTAGATCCGCTGATACTGCCCCCCCTGTGCGGCGTACCTGTCGCTATGACGAAACAGCCCGTGAGGTCAGCGAGCAGCAGGTCTTGCCCGCCGGATGCCTGCGCGAGAGCTTCGAGCAGAAGCGACCGATAACGATCCCGCGTGCCAGGCTACTCCTTTTTGCACAAACCGACCAATTCCTATGCAAACCGTGCCTGATGGGCGCGCCGGGCGCCTGCGGCCCCGGACGGACGAGCAGGTGGCGAGGCATCAGAACGATGAACGCCCGGGGCGACCGAAAGGGCGCCGGGCGCTGATCGAGGAGCCGATCGGCGAACCGTTGGCGGCCCCTATCTAAGAGCGCCGAAGGGGCGCTGCGAGCAGCTTCGCACCAAGGACGGACACCGAGCACGACGAAGCCCCGCGCTCGAAGGGAGAAAACGCGGAGGCTTCGTCGTTTCAGTGGCCACACATTTCAACGGGTGGCCGGGTCCGGAGAGCAGCTCAGGAGGAGGTTGAGTTGGCTCTCCGACGTCCGGGGTTGCCCGGCTCGACAAGTGAGTGTGCTCGCTTGACCCATAGCTACCAATGGGCCATGCGTACTATTTGCGTTCAGTGACCTGAACCCGCCCAGCCCCGATCTCGAGCGCGTCCGCCGAGCCAAAACGACAACGCCCGAGCCGGAATGACTCGGGCGCGTCGCAGAGCGCCGCTTCACGAACGACAGCCCTTTTGCGCGCAGAAAGGAAGGTGAAAGACGCGCAAGTTGTTTCCCGGCCCTGCCAGCGCGAAGGCCAGCAGGGCCGGGCGCGGGAGAAGGCGAAGGCGGACCCCCGCTAGCGCCGGCTCGGGAGAAGGCCCACAGGGGCGGCGCACGATTTGGTGTCAGATGACGAGGGGTGACCGCCGCTGCCCTAGTTCGCTCTGGCGGGCCTCCTGCGCGCGCTGGAAGCCCTGCGAGTGCTTCGCCAGATAGCTCCGCGTCAACTCGGCGTGCGCCTTGTCCAAGCGCTCGCGCATGTCGTCGCTGGCGTGAATCTCACCCTTCGCGATCGCCGTGCGCGTGCCTTCGCACTTCGCCAGCTCATCAGCGAGTGTGCTGTCATCGTCGTCGCCGGTGAATCGCTCACCCCTGTCACTGTCTGCGACAGACTGCAGCGGGCCGAGCACCCCGGCCACGCGGGGGTGGGCAGCGTGCGGGGAGAGCGCACGGAGGGCGACCTGTACGGCGTCGCGAGCGGCCGGTGAAAGCTCGTCGTCTGTGCGGGTGCCCTGGAGCGGAGTCGGCCCTGAACGTCCGCGGAGGGCCGCGTCGCCGTCGCTGTCGTCCTTCTCGAGCCTGGCGGCCTCCTCGAAGTACATATCTGCATTGAGAACGGGTGCCATGTGGTCATCTTCCTTTCTAGGTGTGGTTGTGAGTGTGAGTGTCGCGCCACGGCCGGGGTTGCCCGGCGCTCAACGGCGGCGCATGTCGCTGCGAGCCGAGCTACAGGGCGGAGGCGTACGACCGGCGCACCAAACGGAAGGTTCGCCGCAGCTTCCCCACGGCCGCGGCCGCGAAGCAGTGGCGCAGCGATGCGATCGGCGATGTCCGCCGCGGCAGGCTAAGAGCGACATCGAGCCCGACCCTCCAGGAGGCGGGCCAGGCGTGGCTCGCGGGGGCGCGGGACGGCAGCGTCCGCACGCGCTCGGGCGACCCATATAAGCCGTCCGCAATCCGCGGATATGAGGCAGCGCTCGAGCACCGTATCCTGCCCGACCTCGGCGGACGCCGGCTCGCGAACATCGCACGCACGGACCTGCAGGACCTCGCCGATCGGCTACTCGCCGAGGGCCTCGACCCCTCCACGATCCGCAACCAGCTCATGCCCCTTCGCGCGATCTTCCGGCGGGCGATCCAGCGCGGCGAAGTGAGCGTGAACCCGACGACCGCCCTCGAGCTCCCCGCCGTCCGCGGGCGCCGAGACCGGATCGCATCGCCGACCGAGGCCCGCGAGCTGCTCGACGCACTCTCGCGCGACGACAGACCACTATGGGCGACGGCGGTTTACGGCGGGCTGCGCCGTGGCGAGCTCATGGCGTTGCGCTGGGAGGACGTCGACCTCGCTGGCGGCGTGATCCGCGTCGCGCGCTCGTGGGACCCGAAGGCGGGGCTAGCCGTCGAGCCCAAGAGTCGGGCGGGCATCCGTAGCGTCCCGATCGCCGCCGCGCTGCGCGAGCTACTAATCGAGCACAAGCTCGGTTGCGGTTGGTCGGAGGGCCTCGTGTTCGGTCGCTCAGCGACAGCACCATTTGCGGACTCAGCCGTCGTCCAGCGTGCGCAGCGCGCGTGGGCGCACGAGAACGAGCGCCGCATCGAACGGGCCGAGGACCCCGAGAGCGTGAAGCTGCTCGAGCCGATCGGTCTGCATGAGTGCCGCCACACCTTCGCCTCACTGATGATCGCCGCGGGCGTCAACGCCAAAGGCACTCAGTACCTACATGGGCACTCGAACATCGCGATCACGATGGACCGCTATGGACACTTGATGCCCGGCAACGAGGCCGAGGCGGCAGACCTGCTCGACGCTTACCTACAGCGCGCCGACACGGCCGCTCGGGTCGCGCAGCTCAGCTAGACGTCCACTCGTACCGGCGGCGCTCGAGCCGGCGGGCGCCGCTCGAAGGGGCGTCCACTGCGTCCACTGCTTCTGGACGCTCGGGATCTCCCGCGAAGGGAAATCGCCGTAACGGGCCCAAGCCCCGCCGTCTGACGGCCGGTCTCCGGGGCGGGCGTCGTCGTTGCGTGGGCCAGTTGTGGGCCAGTCGGGCCAGTTGTCGGGCGGTTTTGAGCGGTCTTGACCGGATGAGCGACCCCGCCAGGCGGGAGTCAAATACCGCATAACCATGCGGGATTTGGCTCTGTGAAGCGCTACGGGGAACCGAGGAGTCGAACCTCGCGTTGCGGTTTTGGAGACCGCCGTGTTACCGATACACCAGTCCCCCGGGATCGCCGATTGTACGGCGTCTCCCCCGTGGAACCGGAGCATCGCCGGATGACGCCGGCCAACGCGAGCATGGCCCGATTCCGCGTCTCACCCGCCCGAAAGCGCCCGTGGAGCGCTCCGGCGCGGCCCCGTCCTCGTGTTTATCGAACGCCCGTCCGGCTAAAGCCGAGGTCCTCCCCGTGCCGAAGCGTATGTAGCCAAGTACATCCTTGTAGCAATGCGCACTTTCTTCGACAAATTCCGGTCCGGACAGCGACTTCGGCTGCGCCCGCCCCAGCTTACGATCGCTCGCACACGAGCGATCGCCCGCGCCTGCCGCGAGCGCGTGTCCACGCGCGTGAACCCGCGAGCCCAGGAGGGCTTCCTGCTCGTGGAGGTGATCGTCAGCGCGCTGCTCGTGGCCCTGATCGTGGTCGCCACCTTCAACGGCTTCGACGTCGTAAACCGCGCCCAGGCCGAGAACCGTGCCCACGACCAGGGCGTGATCCTCGCCGCCCAGTCCCAGGAGCAGCTGCGCACCGACCCCGTGAGCACGCTGCAGGCCATCGAGACGACGCCCCACACCTACACGCAGACCGTCAACGGGACGAGCTATGAAATCACGCAGGAAGCGTCGCCCAGCAACGGCTCGGCGAACACCACCGGCTGCAGCGCCGTCGAAACCACCAAGCAGACGGGCGCCAACGTCGAAATCACATCGAAGGTCACCTGGGCGGCGCTCGGCGTGGCAAAACGCCCCGAAGTCAAGCTGTCGAGCATCATCACGCCGCCGACCGGCGCGGGCCTCGAGGTGGACGTCGGGAACAACCCCAGCCCCACCGAAGGAGTCCCCGGCGTCACGGCGCTCGTGACCTTCACGCCGGTCAGCTCGACGACGCCCGAAACCCGCGAAGGAACCACCAACAACGCAGGATGCGTCGTCTTCGGCGACATCGAAGCGACGTCCGCCTCTGTCGAAATCAAGGAAAAATCAGGCTTCGTCACGCCCAGCGGCACCCTGAAATGGCCGACGAAAGAAGTGACCCTCGCGCCCAACATCACGGTGCACTACCCGGTCACCTACGACCAGGGTGGAGCAATCAAGGCCAACTTTACGTGGAAAGGCGAATCGGTCACCGGCGACAGCTTCGTGGTCGTCAACGGCTCGATGCCGCCGGAACCAAAATTCCAGGTCGGCGCCAACCTCTTCTCCTACGAAGGCACCGGGGAAGAACACTACGCCGCCGAAACGGGCAAATACGCCTCCTCGGCGACGACGGCCAAAGGCACCCGTTACTCCACCGGCGACCTGTTTCCCTTCCTCGAACCGAACAAGTGGGCCGTGTATCCCGGCGACTGCCTCGCAAACGACCCGTACTCGGTCAACTCCGCGCTCAAACACGAAGAAGCCCTGGTCAAACCCGGCGCCACGACGGAAGTCAACGTGCCGATCAGCAAGACCAACCTGCTCGTGCGGGAAGGGACCAAAAGCAGCTCATCCGCGGCCCCGAGCGGCCTCCAGGTCAAGATCACCAACACGGCCTGCAGCTCGTCCCTGACGCCGAACAACGCCTCCAAACTCAACATCGCGCACGAACAGAAAACCACGAGCGAAGGCAGGCTCGAATTCCCATTCCAGCCGTTCGGGTCCTACGAACTGTGCGTGGCCAACAAAACCACGAAAAAGCGCTACAAATACCTGGGCAGCAATATCTCTGAAGAAGGAACCGCGCCGGCCGTGTATCTCGGCGGAAAATCGTCAACCGAAAAATCCGAACTCAAGTCCAAAAAGGAAACCGAAGAAAAAAGCACGGAAACGACCCGGAAAACGGAAGAAGCCGCGGCCAAAACGAAACGGCTGGGTGAAGAAGCCACGACCAAATCGAACAGGGAAGCCGCAGAAAAACCGACGAAAGAAGCCTGGGAAAAAGAAACCACCAAAAATGCGGAAACGAAAACAAAAGAAGAAACGAAGAAAACTGAACGCGTCAACAAAGAAGCCGAAGAAAAAGCACAGTGGAAAAAGGAAGAAGAATGCTACTACAAAGGCGAAAAAAAGTCCTACACGTCGTACTGCATAGCGTCCGGCGACAAATACATAACGACCGCCGAAAAAACAACGAAAGAAAATAACCAGACAACGAGCAGAAACACAAAGCTAGCGGAAGAAAAACTCGCCGAAGAAGCACGCAAAACCGCAGAAGCGACCACGAAAGCCAACCGCACAGCACAGGAAAACACGCAGAAAGCCAAAGAAACAACGGAATCCGAAACTAAAACGGCGAACGAAACGGCTGAAGGCACACTCAAAACCAAAAAGCTCGGCGAAGAAGAAGCCACCAAAAAAGCCCGCGAAAAAGCAGAAACCGAAGAAACTGAAGAAGCGACCACGACCAAAGTCACGGTCGAATCGGGAGCGTCGGCCGAAAAATGCTGACCCCCGCCGCCATCGCCCCGCGGCTCGCGAGGGCCCGGGACAGAGCGCGTGACGCCCGGGGCTTCACGCTGATCGAGACGCTCGTGGCGATTCTCACCGGCATCGTCGTCACGGCAGCGCTGTTTGCGATCCTCGAAGTATCGCTGCACCAGTCCGCGAGGGCCGGCGATGTCGTGCAGGCCAGCCAGCTCGGCCGCGCGACGATGACGCACATGGTCGACGAGCTCCGCTCGTCCTGCCTGGCCACCGAATTCGTCCCGATACAGGAAAAAAGCTCCAACACCGAACTGTACTTCCGTAACAGCTACAGCGAAAAGGCCATTCCGACGAGCGCCTCGGAACACAAGATCGCCTGGAACGAAAAAACAGGGGCGCTCACGGACTTCACGTTTCCCTCGAACGGCGGCTCGTGGCCGAACTTCACGTACTCCGGTACCGAAAGCCCCGCCGGGGGCACGCTCATCGGCGAACGCATCGCGGCGCAGGGCACCGTCTCCGTGAAAAACAAAGAAGGCAAAGCCGAAACGATTCCGACGCCGATCTTCCGCTACTACAAGTATGCGACAACAGCCGGCAACGCCGAAGATGACACGAACCTCCCTGTCGGGACGCTCACCTGGATCGAACTCGGATCGAAAGAAGAACTCAAAACCAAGGCCGCGGAAGTGGCGGCGGTCCTGATAAGCATCCGAGCCGGAGCCACCGACGGGCTGTACACGACCAAAGGCGGCGTCGCCGACTTCTCAAACCAGGTCACGCTCGCCTTCAGCGCTCCCGTCCCGGAAGCCAAAATCGAAGATGGGCCATGTCAATGATCACTGCCAGGCACCGACTCCACCTGCGCGCCGGCGAGCAGCACGGCTTCACGATGATCATCGCCCTCGGCGTGATGCTCGTGACGAGCCTTCTGCTGGTGGCGGCATTCACGGCGGTCAACGGCGACATCAACACCTCCCACGAGAACGTCACCCATCAGCAGGCCTACTACGCCGCCCTCTCCGGGGTGCAGGAGTACGAGTACAAGCTCGAGGCCAACAACAGCTACTGGCAGAACTGCGAACCACTGAGCAGCAACGAGGAAGGCGGCGAGCGCTACGAAGTCAAGCTGCTGCCGGCCGAAGGCCAGTCCGCATGCAGCTCGTCCAACCCGTTCGAAACGGAGATCGAAAAGACCGGCGTGGCGGCCAACACGTTCCGCATCCTGTCCGTCGGCTGCGCCGGCAGCAGCACTCTCTCCAGCTGCTCCGGGCAGAACGTGTCGAACGTGTCGAAGCGGTCGATCGTGGCGACGTTCAAACTGACGGGCTTCCTCGACTACGTCTTCTTCACCCAGTACGAAGACATCGACCCGACTCTCAACGGTACGAACCAGACCAACTGCAGCAAATACTACGAAGAAAAAGGCGTCAAACGCGCATCAGAATGCCAGACCCTCATCTTCTCGAAGGAAGACAGCGTCAACGGGCCGATGCACACCGACGACGCCGCCAACGTGACCTGCAACAAAGAACTGAACTTCGGTCGCAAAGTACACCCGGCCGGCACGCCGGATGATACCGTCGAAATCGGCGGCGGCACCTGGCCGGCGTGCACAGCGGGCAATGAACCCACGTACTACACCGAATCCAAAACCTACTCCAGAGGCACCGAACTCGTTGCCCCGGAAAGCGATGAAAGCCTGGGTGCATACGTCGAATCGGCGGACAAATTCAAAGGCGTCACCGAACTCACGCTGAACGGCACGACGAACGAAATCACCGTCGCGAACTGGAAAAACAAAGAAAAGAAAGAAGAAAAAATTCCGTGGCCGAAAAGCGGCCTCCTCTATGTCGAAGCCAATGGCGCGTGTACATACAAATACAACGTCGAAAACTCCGACAGTTCGGGCGAGCGTGGCGAAGAGGAAAACTGCGGCACCGTCTACGTCGAAGGCACCTACAGCAAATCGCTGACGGTCGCGGGCACGAATGACGTCGTCGTAAAAGGGAACATCTATCCCACGGGCGTGGCGGGCAAACTCGGCAGCGAACCGACGGGTACAGCGACCGTCGGGCTGATCGCCACCAACTTCGTGCGGGTCTACCATCCATGCACCAGCTTTGGCGGTAACCAGTCCGGCTATATGCAGGAACCGTGGATCTACGCCGCGATCCTTTCGACCGACCACTCCTTCGTCGTCGACAACTACAAGTGCGGGGCGCAGCTGAAAAACCTCAACGTCTACGGCGCGATCGCGCAGAAGTTCCGCGGTCCCGTCGGACAGGTCGGAAGCCACGGCTACTCCAAGGAATACATCTACGACCAGCGCCTGGCCAGCGAGGAGCCCCCCTACTATCTCTCGCCGCTGAAGACGGGCTGGAAAGTCTCCCGCGAGACCGCGCCGACCGGCGGGTAGGAGACCGAGCGCCCCGCGGCCGCGCGGCGGCCCTGCTAAGGCAGCAACCATTCCTCGATGCGGTTGTTCCCGGTATCGGCGATGAAGACCTTGCCCGAGGAGCCGACTGCCACCCCCTCAGGGTCTGAGAACTGCCCGGCGCCTGAGCCCTCAGAGCCGAAGGTGGTGATGAAGCTCCCCGCTGAGCTGAACTCCTGC
>Ga0182024_10005327_pt1 | contig 28922 bp, 32 predicted proteins | sample P32metaG_FD_120480 | JGI IMG/M metagenome (GOLD analysis project Ga0182024, IMG submission 120480) | Permafrost microbial communities from Stordalen Mire, Sweden - P3-2 metaG (Illumina Assembly) | ecosystem: Environmental > Terrestrial > Soil > Wetlands > Permafrost | place: Sweden: Stordalen...
AACTCGACGACGAGGATCGGGCGTTCATCGATCGCATCCTCAAGTCGATTACGCAGGGCAGCAAAGGCGTCTTCGTCGTGCTGCACCCCAACGACCGCATGCAGTACATGCTGCTCAACACCAACCGTGCCGGTGCGATCGCGCTGCTGGCCAAGGTGATGCAGCGCACGGCCGAGGCGCTCGAAGCCGACCTCGATTAAACAGCGATAGAGCGTTGCGAGTCGCCGACCGCGGCGACCATCACGTCGACGATGGCGGGATCGAACTGACGACCGCGACCGCGCTCGATCTCGAGCAGCGCGCGGTCCGGTGTCATCGGAAAACGGTAGGGCCGCTGCCCGGTCATCGCGACGTAGGAGTCGGCGACGGCAACAATGCGCGCCACCAGTGGGATCGCGCTGCCGCGCAAACCATCCGGATAGCCGCGCCCGTCGTAGCGCTCGTGGTGGAATCGCACCCCGTCACGGTAGTCGAGCAAGCCGTATTCGGCGAGTAACCGCACGCCCTCGATGACGTGCTTCGCTACGGTGATGCGTTCGGCGGCGAGCAGTGGCCGCGCGGCGCGCAACAGCTCGTCGGGGACCAACAGCTTCCCGACGTCGAGGATCTGTCCCGAGCGGACGACGTACGCCTGTTCGGTGGCGGGCAAGCGCAGGTACTGCGCCATGCGGGAGCACCAGCGCGCGACCCCGCGGCCGTGAGCGGCCGTCGCGGGGTCTTCGGAATCGAGGCGTTCGACGAGCAACCGCAGCGGATCCACGCGTTACGCTCCGAAAGGCGCCGGCGCGATCCGTCGATAGACAGGCATCCCCTTGCTTATCGGCTGCCGAAGCGGATCCGTTCAGCCTGTTCGTCGAGGTCGATGACGAAGCGGGTCCACAGACCGATTCCGATGTGGGGCTCGACTTGCGTACGCCGCACGAGCGTGCGCGTTGGGCCGAGCGTCAGCGATCCGATCCGTACGTCCGGCACCTCGATCGTAAAGTCATCGGCCGTGCCTGCCAGCCCGGTCGCGAAGCCGCGCGCGAGGAGCGGCCATTGCGGTCCTTGACGATAGAGCGCATAGCCCATCGAGACGACGGCGTCATCACCCGTATCGAGCAGGGCGGAGACCGGCTCGGGACCGACCTGGGCGGCCAGCATCGGCGACCCGGAGCGAAACGTCAGCGCGACGGCGTTCGCCGCGGCCGTGCCGCCGGGCGGCGAGACCGACGCGGTTCCGAGCCGGCGATCGAGCACCAGCCGAAGCCGGCCGAGCAGATCGCTGCCGACGATGACGTCGAAATGGAGCGCGTTCGACGGCGGGACGACCGCAAAGCGCGCGCTCGTGAAGTGCGCCGCGCCCAGATCGAGCGGTCCCGTTTCGATGAAGCCGGTCGCGAAGCGCGAGAAACCGCTGATCTCGATCTCGCCGTGGGGCTCGAGCTTGAGCGACTCGGCCAACGAGAGCGTGACCGCGCTCGGCGTCGTGCCGGAGTCGATCAGACACCGCACGCGGCGCCCGCCGACGGTGCACGGCACGATCGGGACCGGTTCGGCCGCGAGGGCCAACGGCGCTTGCGCGCCGAAAGCGGGCACACTCCCGGCCGGTGGCCCGAGTGGCCCCGGAACGGCGACGACGCTTTCGAGCGGCCCGATCTCATCCGCATCGTTGCGATCCAAGGCGAAGGTCGCCCCGTTCGCCCGGCGCTCGCGGCGATATACGGCGACCGGATTGCCGCCGGCCGTCTCGACCCGTGCGATCGACTGCGTGGCGGAGTCGGCGATCGCGATCAGCTCGGCGCCGGCGGCGGCGCGCACGCGCCAGCGGCTCGGGCCGGCAGCGTTGACGGTTCCGCCGGCCGCGCGAAATGCCGGCTCGGCGAAGGCATACGAAACGATCGCGGCCAGCGTGCGCCGCAGGCGCGTCGCGTCGTCAACCGCTTCGGGCAGCGCGACCTCGTTGAGGCCGAACGTCCAACTGCGCGCGCCGTCGAACCAGATCCCGCCGCAGACGCCGGCGACGCAGCGTTCGATCAGCTCGGTGGCCCCGAGCTGATCGAACGTCGTCGTCACCGTGCGGCCCTCGATCACCCGGCTCGCGCTCGCCCGAAAGTGGACCGCGGCCGGATGGCCGTTCGCGGCCGCCAGGGCGGTGAGGGGATCGGAGGGCGGCGCGGCGGCGAGATTGGCGAGCGCCGCGGAAAGCGCAGCCAGACGCACCGCGAATCGCATCGGCGTGGAACTGCACCCTCTGGACGGATACCTCCTCGACGGCGTGCCGGACAAAGCCGCCGCGATCGCCGCGGCGCTGCGCGACCGCTCGGACGATCCGCGCGCGCAGCCGTTCTACCGGGCGCTGGAAGCGGTCGGTGCTCGCGCCGCCGACGAGGCGCTGCTCGCGCTGCGGCTCGTGCTGGGCGGCAATGCGGCCACGGACGAATCGATCGTGGCTGCGCGCGCCGCGCGGGCCGCGGTCAAGACCGGCCAACCGGGCGCGCGCGAGGCGTACCTTCGGACCACCGGTACCACCGGGTCGGTCACGGAACGTTAATGCAGTTCTCATGCGTTATCCCAGCGTGACCCGACGCCTCGCCGTCCTAACCGTCTTGGCCGTTTTCCTACTCCCCGTCGCCGCGGCGGCGGCTCCCCCGCCCGCGCCTTCCCCAACGGCGACCGTCGCCGACGATACGGAAGCGCACAACGGCGGCGTGATCTTCGGCCGGGTCACCAACGTCAACTATCAGAACGGGATCGTCACCGTCGACTCGAAGTCGCGTGGCCGCGTCGACGTCTCGACGATGCCGACGACCAGCGTGCAGTCCGAGGACCCCGGTTACCATACGCTGACCGACGTGTCGAAGGGCTCAAAGGTGCAGATCTTCATCTCGCGCACCGCCGGGAAGCTCGTCGCGCAAATCATCCGGCTGATCAAGCACTGACGCCGGCGTCGCTCGCGCGGGGCGTGATCTGCGTCGGCTTCGACGGATCGAGCGCCGCGAGCGCACCGATCGACGCATTGCGCGCGTTCGGTCCGGGCGCGGTCATTCTGTTCGGCCGAAATGCCGGAGCGGCGGAGCGGACGCGGGAGCTCGTCGCCGCATTGCGCGGCATCTCGGACCCGGCGCCGCTGATCGCCGTCGATCAAGAAGGCGGCCGCGTCGAACGCCTGCATGACGGCGTCGCGTCGCTGCCCTCGGCGATGGCCTTTGGCGCCACCGGCGACGCCGATCTCGCGGCGCGCGCCGGAGCGTTGCTCGGCCGCGATCTCGCCCGGCTGGGCATCACGGTCGATCTTGCGCCGGTAGCGGATCTCTCACTGCAACCGCGCAGCCGCGTGATCGGGACGCGCGCCTATGGCGACATACCCGACGATGTTGCAGCGTTCGCCGGTGCCTTCGCGCGCGGCATCGAACGGGCCGGCGTCGCGGCCGCGCTCAAACACTTTCCGGGACAGGGTTCGACGGCCGGCGATTCGCACGTTACCCTGCCGCGCGTGACCGCCGATGCGGCGACGTTGCGCGCCCGCGATCTCGTTCCGTTCGCGCGCGGCATCGCCGCAGGCGTCGCGTCGCTGGTCGTCTCGGCACACGTCGTCGTCGAAGCCTTCGACGCGCAGCATCCCGCGACGCTCTCGCGCGCGATCCTGACCGATCTGCTGCGCGGCGAGCTCGGTTTCACCGGTGTCATCGCAACCGATTGCCTCGAAATGGACGCAATCGCCCGCGGCGTCGGAACGGTGCAAGGCGCGGTCGACGCGCTCGCCGCCGGCGCGGATCTGCTTTTGATCAGCCACCATCTCGAGCTCGCCGCGCAAGCGGCCGACGCGATCGTCGGCGCGGTGAAGAGCGGTCGTCTTTCACTCGATCGGTTGCGCGACGCCCACGCGCGCGTCGAGCGCCTGCGCCGGCGCGTCACGACCGGGAAACCGCCGCTCGGCGACGTCGACGAGCGTGCGCCGCTCGAAGCAGCGCAGCGAGCGGTCACGCGGGCGATCGGCGATCCGCGGTTGCGCGCCGGAAAGGCCGTTACCGTCATCTCGTTCGAGGGCGTCGCGGCCGACAATGCGGCGGCTTCGGGCGGCGCGACAAAGGCCTCAACCGCGCCGTCGTTGAGCGGGGCGTTGCGCCGGCGCGCCTGGAAGAGCGAGGTGATGCGCGTTCCCGCGGAGCCGGCCGATGACGATGTCGAACTCCTGCTCGAACACGTGCCGGCACTCGGCGACCGCGAGTTCGTCGTCGTGACGCGCGACGCCCATCTCGCCCCGGCGCAAACCGCAGCGGTCGCGCGCATCCTGGCGGCGGCACCCGACGCGCTGATCGTCTCGGCCCGCTCACCGTACGACGTGCGGCAGTGGCCGAACGCGCGGCGCGCGGTCTGCATCTACGGTGACGGTGCGATCGCGTTCGAGGGCTGCGCCGACGTGCTGTCGGGGCGCGCACCGTTGAGTGGCAGACTGCCCGTCCACCTTGATGGCGTCGACGCAATTCGCTGAGCTCGACGCCGTCGTCGCCGCAGCGCTCGGAACGCGCTACAGCGCGGCCGTCGTGCGGATCGAACAGGGCGGCCGCCTGCGACACGAGCGCGCCTTCGGGCGCACGCGCGACGATGGCCCCGCGCTGCCGTGTTCGGTCGACACGCGCTTCGATCTGGCTTCGATCACCAAAGTGTTCGCAGCGGTCGCAGCGCTCGCGCAGGTCGAGCGCGGACTGCTCGCGCTCGACGCCCCGCTGACCGATCTCATCCCGGAATGGCGTGGGAAGGCTCACCGCGAGATCACCTTGCGCCGTATACTGGCCCACGACGCCGGCTTCAAGAGCGGCGCCGATTATCGGACGCTGCTCGGCCGCGACGTCGAGACGTTCGCCTTGACCGAGCCGTTGGCGGCTGCTACCGGCGAACGCGTGATCTACAGCGATCTGGGCTTCATCGCGCTCGGCACCATCCTCGAACGCGCTGCTGGTCGCTCGTTGGCGGCGGAGCTCGAAGCGGCATTGCGCAGCCGCGGCCTGAGGTCGACCGGATATCGCCCGCGCGGCCGGGACCGGAGCACGATCCCCGCAACGGAAACCGACGCTTGGCGCGGAAGCCTTCAGGGCGACGTGCACGACGAGAAAGCGTATCTCATGGCCGGTGTTGCCGGGCACGCGGGTCTGTTCGGAACCGCGCGCGACGTCGCGTGCCTCGGTGAATGGCACCTCGCCGCGCTGCACGGTCGCCCGACACCGCTCGATCGCGCATTGGCCCGCGAAGCGGTGCGCGAGCAAGCCTGGGATCCGGTCCTGCGGCGCGGCTTGGGCTGGGCACTCAAGACGAACGAGGACAACTCGTGCGGCGGGCTCATGTCGAACGATACGTTCGGTCATACCGGATTCACCGGCACTTCGATCTGGGCCGACCCGGTGCGCGATCTGAGCGCGGTGCTGCTGACCAACAACGTGCATCATGGCCGCACCGATCTGCGCGATGTGCGCATTGCGGTCGCCGATGCGGCCGTTCGCGCGTGCGACGCGGCGGCGCGGGCGTGAAGATCGCCGGCGCGATCTCGGGAACGTCGCTCGACGGGATCGACGTCGCGATCTGTGACGTTGTCGTGCGCGACCGCGCGATCGCCGTTCACTGCGAGCGTTTCGCGACGCTCCCCTTCGATCGGGCTCTCCACGATCGCATCGTGGCTGCCTATCCACCGGCGCAACACGACGCGCTCGAGCTCAGCGCCCTGCACGCGGACGTCGGTGAAGCGTTCGGTGACGCGATCCGCACCGTCGCCGCGAGAACGAAGCTCGACGCGGTCGCGTCGCACGGCCTGACCCTTGCCCACGACGGCGACGCCCACCACACGCTGCAGATCGGCGATGCGTTTCGCATTCGCGAGCGCGTGCACGCGACGGTGGTCTACGATTTCCGGTCGGCGGACACCGCCGCCGGCGGAACCGGTGCACCGCTGGTGCCGTTCGTCGATGCGATCTTGTTCGCGGCTCAGGCGCCCTGCGTCGCGCTCAACCTCGGCGGAATCGCCAACCTGACCGTGCTTCCGCAGTGTATCGCCTTCGACTCCGGTCCGGCGAACTTGCCGATGGACACTTACATCGCGTATCGCAGCAGCGGCGCGGCGCGCTGCGATTGGGACGGCGAGCTCGCGCGCGCCGGCGAGCCGAACGCGGAGCTGTTGGCGCGGATGCTCGACGACCCGTACTTTGCCGCCGATCCGCCCAAGACGACCGGACGCGAACGCTACGGCCGGAGCTGGGTCGAAGGGCACCGCGACGCGCTCGATCGTCTCACGATCGAAGACGCCGTTGCGACGCTGTGCGCGCTTACCGTGCGCACCGTCGCCGGCGCGTTGCGCGCCGCGGCGCCCGACGCGCGCACGCTCATCGTCAGCGGCGGCGGGGCGCGCAATCCGGCGCTCTTCGACGGTTTGCGCTCGGCGCTGCCCGAGGTCGTGGTGACGGCCTCCGATGCGTACGGGGTCGATGCCGACGCGAAGGAAGCGATCGCGTTCGCGGTTTTGGGTTATTGTGCGCTGACCGGACGCGCCGCCGGGATTCCGAGCGTCACGGGGGCGGCCGGTCCGCGCGTGCTCGGTGCGATCGCGCCGTACGAGCTCATCACGCTGCTCGAGTGCGAGCGTATCGAGGAGGCGACCGCGCGATGATCTGCATCGGGGTCGACGCGGGCGGGACGTCGACGCACGTCGCGCTCTCGGTGAATGGTGCGCTCGAGCGCGAGACGCGCGCGGCGGGCGCAAACGTGACCACGATCGGGGTCGACGCGGCTGCGACGATCATTACCGCCGCGATGCGCGAGCTGCTCGCCGGCGCTGAGCCCAGCGCAATCTACATCGGCGCGGCCGGTGCGGGACGCGCCCCGATCGCGGTCGGCCTACGCGAACGTATCGCAGCGGCGTTTCCACGGACGCGGCTCGCCGTCGGCGACGACGCGACGATCGCGCTGCGCGCCGCGATCCCGCAAGGCGACGGCGCGGTGCTGATCGCGGGAACCGGATCGGTCGCCTATGCCGTGTATGGTGAGCGGGCGGAGCGGCGCGGCGGACTCGGGTATCTTGCCGGTGACGAAGGTTCCGCGTTCTGGATCGGAATGCAGGCGGTCAAGCTCTACGGTCGCGTTCTCGACGGCCGAGTCACCGCCGACGAGACGACCGCGCTCGTCGGCCGAGCGCTCGACGCCGCCGATCGCGAGCACTTCGTCGCGGCGCTGTACGACGCTCCGCTCGACCCCGCGAGGATCGCATCGGTCGCACCGGCGATCCTCGAGCTGGCGGGCACCGGGAATCGCGCATCGACGAAAATCGTGCAACAGGCTGCGCAAGAGCTCGGCGACCTCGTGCGCGCGGTCCTCAAGGCGGTCGAACGGCACGATGCATCGCCGGTCGTCGCATTCGCCGGCGGACTGCTGCGCGAGAACAGCTTGCTGTCGTTCCTGCTCGAGACACGCTTGATCGGCGACGTCGCCGGGATCACGATCGTCAAAGGCGGCGACGATCCGGTGCGCGGCGCACTGCGTTTGTCGGAGGCGCTGCGGTGAACGACCTCCCGTCGACCGAGGCCCTCGACCCGGCGACGATCGGCATCGACGCGCTGGACGACGTCGCATTGGCGCGATTGCTGGTCGAAACGCACCGCACCGCAGTCGATGCGGCCTCCGCCGCCGCGGAAGCGATCGCGCGCGCAACGACGGCGGTCGTCGAAGCGATCGAAGCCGGCGGGCGCGTGGTGCTGATCGGCGCCGGAACGAGCGGACGGCTCGCGGTGCTCGACGCGGCGGAGTTGCCGCCGACCTTTGGCGCCGATCCCACATCGTTCGAAGCGCGTATCGCCGGCGGTGACGGCGCGCTGCGCCGCGCGGTCGAAGGCGCCGAGGACGATGGCGCCGCCGGCGCGCGTGCCGTCGACGACGTCGCGCCGGGTGACGTCGTGATCGGCGTCTCGGCCGGCGGCGGCGCGCGGTTCGTGCGCGCCGCGATCGCAGCGGCGCGCGCTCGCGGCGTTCGCACCATCGCGATCGTGAACGCGCTCGGTACGCCGCTGGCAAATGACGCCGAGTTGGCGGTTGTGGCGGTCACCGGTGCGGAGCCCATCCAGGGTTCGACGCGCATGCGCGCCGGAACGGCGCAGAAGATCGTGCTCAACGCGATCTCGACCGGCGCGATGATCCGGCTCGGCAAGACCTACGGCAATCGCATGGTCGATCTCGTCGCGACCAACGCCAAGCTGCGCGCGCGCAGCGAACGCCTCGTGCGCGATCTCGCTGGCGACGTCGATGCGCGCCTTCTGCTCGACGCTGCCGGCGGCTCCGTCAAGCTCGCCGTCGTCATGGCGCGCCGTAACGTCGACCGCACCGAGGCGGCGCGCTTGCTCGCGGCAGCGCGCGGCCGGTTGGCCGCCGTCATCGGCGGTCGAGCATGAAGCGCGTCCCGCCCTCGTCGCGGTAGCCGCGCGCGGCGAAGAATCCGCGCAGCGCGGCGTCGTCCGGAATCGCGGCGGCGACGCGTAACACCTCGAGCTGGTCGAGGCGTCCGTGCAGCGTCGCGAGGAGCGCCGAACCGATCCCGCGCCGGCGGCGTTCCGGGACGACCCACAGGTCGCGCAATTGCGCCACCAGACCGCCGCGCTCGGTCGAGATCGCGAACGCGACGGAGACGCACGCAGCGGGTACGCCGTCATCGTACGCCAGCCAGATGAAGCCGTAGTCCGGGCGATCGACGAACAGCGCGAGCGCGTCCCCCAGCGCCGCCTCGTCGATGCGAAAGGCCGTCATCAGCGCGAAGCCGTCGGGCCGTTCCGGGCCGCTCATCGTCCGGCATTCGATCATGGGCGGTCATTCGGCCCCAAGAGGTCAACGGCTTCTCCGCCGAACGGGCGCGAAAGTGCTCCCCGTCGCGTCGTTCTGTTGCTCCCTGCTCGCCCTGACGTTCGTCGTCGTCCCGCTCGACGACCGTCCGGTCACAGCGCAGCTTCCACGATTGCTCGGATCGATCGCCGGCGTGCATGTCGTCGAGCCGCCGCGCGCGCTGCTCGGTCGGTACCTGATCCCCGGTGATTCAGACGCCGTCATCCGCTGGCTGCGCGAGGACGCGCCGCGTGACGCGCGCGCGTACGTCGTCTCGAGCGACATGATCGTCTACGGCGGACTCGTCGCGTCGCGCATCCCGGGAACGTCGCGCGCGGTCGCGTACACCCGGCTGCAAGACCTGGCCGCGATTCGTGCGGCGCGCGGCAATCCGTCGTTCGCGGTGTTCGGCACGGTGATGCGGCTGGCGCCGACCGGCGTCCCGAAGGCCGGCTCGGCTGCGACGTTCCCATTCGCGGGCGGCGACGTGTGGGGTCCGATTCAACAGTACGCGAACCTGCCCGACCCGCCGCGGACCGACGAGCAGCGCGCGTTGGCCGCGAAGCTGCGCGCGCAACTCGGTCCCGCGCTCGACGCCTATCTTGGCACGCGCGCGCGCGATCGCGATGTGGACCTGTTCGCGCTGCGCATCGCGGCGGAAGGCGGTTTCGACCGCATCGTGCTGGGGCAGGACGATGCGGGTCCGGTCGGTTTGCACTTGCGCGACCTGGCGGCGTTGCGTGCGTTCGCGGCCCGCTGGCTGGCGCCGTCGCGCGCGTCGATCGAACCGGGTGCCGACGAGCTCGGCATGGTGCTGGTCGCCGCCGCCCTCGCCCGCGAAGCGAAGACCACGCCGCGCGTGCGCGTCGTCTATTCCCGACCCGACGGTGCGACGGTCAACGATCCGCTCGAGTTCGCGCCGATCGCCACCACGATCGCCGATCTCGTTCGCAGTTGCGGCGCCGTGCAGGTGACCGACCGCGAAGACGCCGACATCGATCTGTTCGTGCGCGTTCCCGGCACGAGCGACGCCGACGAAGAAGCGTTTCTCGGCGCGATCGGACAGGATCTGCCGGCGATCGGGACGACGTCCTCGCGCTTCTCACATCGGCCGCCGGTTGCAATCGCCGATCTTTCTTTCTTGGCGGCCAACGACTACGCCGAGCAGCGCCGGCTCACGCGGGAGCTGGTCGAGCGTGGCCTTGCGGGCCGCGTCGATGCGTTTGCGTCGTGGAACACCGTTGCGAACACGGTTGGAACCGCGCTTCCGGAGGCGATTGCGGCGCAGGCCGGCCGTCTGCTCGGAACCTACGACGAACGCGCTCACGCAACGTTCACCTTGATGCGCTTTGTCGATGACGTCGTCTTCCACACCGAGGTCCGGCCGCAGCTCAACGGGGACCTCGACGTCCAGGGCATCGACGACCACACCTACTTGCCGCCGGACGTCGCCGAACGCGTTGCGCATGAGAACCGCGCGCTGCTCTGGCCGGCCGGACTCGATCTGCTCGCCCGGATCGCGCCGCAGTTTCGCGACGCGGGATTCACCATCACGTTGCCGTGGGATCGTACCTTCGAGACCGAGCTCGACGTGCGCCTCGCCCCACAGCCTTAGACTTTCCGTTTGGCGGATCGAGCGAAGCTCAGCCTGTCCTGAGCTTGTCGAAGGGCGAAGGGTTCGCGCAGAGCGCGAACCCACCACTATGGGTCGCGGATGCCGATCTCGCCGTAGCCGACCGACTCGGGACCGGAGAGGCGATTCGTCGGGCGCACCTCTTCGAAGGTGATCGTGACGTCGTCGAGCTCGCCTTCGTCGGTGTCGAGCGGCTCGAGGGCGGTCTCGCGCACGACGTACGTGCCGCCTTGCAATTGTGTGAAATCGACGCGCCACGCAACGCTGTCGAGCGGCGCGGTACTTCCGATCCCTTCGACGATTGCCCGAATCGGCAGCGAGGTCTTCGCGTCGGTCCACAGCTCGCGCAAACGGTATCGCTTCGGATCGCGCAGCGGGCGCAGCCGCATGTGATGCTCCGCGCCGCCCGGGTCGGCGACGTCGCCCAGATCGGTGACCTCATAGTTGCGCTCGATGGCTCCGGTGCGTCCGATATGCTGCAGCACGACCTTGCTCGATGCCACGTCGCTCATGTCGTCGGTCGCAACGATCGGCTGCGCATCGATTGCGAGTCCGAAGTCCTGATCAACCGCAAAGGTGAGCTCGCCGATCGGATCGTCGGGACGCTCGGGATTCATCGTATGCGAGGCGGTAATGCTCTGCGCGCCGTTGCCCGTGGCGCCGGGCGCGACGGGTGCCGATGGCGTGATCGATCCCGAGAGTCCAAAGTTCGTGCCGTGCGGCACGTGCGGGTGTTGGCCTTCCTCGCGGCTGAGCGCGTGCGAGCGCACGAGCCTGCGCCGCATGTCCTCGATCGTGTCCCAGGTACTCGTCAACGGTCGATTGCCGACGCGGCAGCGAAGGACCGTCGCGTAGACGCTGTAGTGCGCATAGGCGCTCTGCGTTCGGGCTTCGCGCGTCGCGCTGAACATCGTATCGGCGGGAGAAGCAGAAGCGGGCAGCGTGTCGAGCACGATTCCCAGCATCAGCAAGAGCGCAATCACGGCTCACCTTGCGCCCGGCCGGTCGAGAACCCGAAATGGTAACTCGGGATTGAACGCAAATCGACCTCGGCAAAGGCGATGCCCACGTCGTGCAGGACACCGGCTTTGCCATAGTCGACGTCGCCGAGCGCCGTCTCGCGCGCGATGTACGTCGCGCCTTTCGTTTGACGGTACTCGATTCGCCACGACACCTTCGTCAGCGGCGGATGGTTGCCGATGCCGGCCACGACCGACTCTTCCGGCAACCAGGTCGTGCCGTCGACCCACAGCTCGCGCAAGCGAAAGCGATCCGGATCGCGCACCGGCGTCAATCGCAGATGGTACTCCGGGCCTTGCGCGTCGGTCACCGTTTCGATCAAGCTGACCTCGTAGTTGCGGACAACCGTTCCGGTGTGTCCGATCACTGGCAGATTCGAGCTCTGCTTGTCGAGCGTGCTCAAAGAGTTCGTCGACGTCAAGTGCCGCTCGTTGGGGGCCAGCCCATAGTCTTGATCGATCGCGAAAGCGACTTGACCGACCGGATCGATGGGCTGCTGCTTGTTGATCTCGCCGACGAACGGCAGGCTGATGCCGATCCCGTGCGGCGTGGTCGGATACGCGCGCTCTTCGCGGCTGAACGCGTGCGAATAGACGAAGCCGTGCCGAATGTCCTCAGTCGTTTCCCAGGTTCGGCGCACGAACTTTGAGCCGTTGTGAAACGAGACGACCGCGACGTACTCGGCGTAGCGCGGATACGCACCCGCCCCCCACGCCTTGCGCGAGGCGGCAAAGATTGCATCGGGATCCGGTGTCGGTGTCGTGGTAGCGGCGGGCGGCGGCGACGCGGCCGCGGATACGGCCAGGGTGAGCGCTGTCGCGATGAGTCGGAAGGCGCGGTTCGCTCGCATCATCCCGGCAACGCCGCTTCGCGTACGAGGGTTCCCGGCGCCGTCAACCGCTTTCGCGCTGACAGAGCTCGATCAGCACGCCGCCGGTCGACTTGGGGTGCAGAAACGCGATCGTATTCCCGTGGGCGCCGCGCCGCGGTTGCTCGTCGATGAGCCGAACGCCGGCCTCGCGCAGGCGTTCGAGCTCGGCGTGAATATCGTCGACACGATACGCCGTATGGTGCAGCTTGGTCTGCGAATCACCGCGGTATTTTGCGATCGGCGAGGTCTCATCGAGCGGGCGCAGCAGCTCGATCACCGCGTCACCGGTGCGCACGCCCACTGCCTCGACGCCTTGGTCGGCGACGATCTCGCGGTACACCAAGCTGAATCCCAGCGTTTGGGTGTAGAGCGCGAGCGCTTCGTCGAGATCTTTCACCACGATCGCGACATGGTCGATCGGCGGGTCGATCATGCGATGCGCTCGTGGGCGACGTATCGGCCGAAGACGCCGCGCAGCACGTCGCAGATTTCTCCCAGCGTCGCTCCGGCGTCGACCGCCTCAATGAACGGCGGCATCAGATTGGCCGTTCCTTCCGCCGCGTGGCGCACGTCGTCGAGGGCGGCAGCGGTTCGCGTTGCGTCTCGCCGTGCGCGCACGGCGCGCGTGCGGGCGACCTGTTCGGCTTCGATACCCGGGTCGATCCGCTGGATCGGCATCGTCACGCCGTCCCGGCCGTCGTTGAAGCGGTTGACGCCGACGATGACGGAGCGGCCCGACTCGATCGCGTGTTGCGCGCGATAGGCGGACTCGCCGATCTGCTCCTGCATCCAGCCGCTCTCGATCGCGGCGACCGCGCCGCCCAGCGCGTCGATCTCGCCGATGAGACCGCGCGCGCGCTGCGTCAGTTCATCGGTGAGCCGTTCGACGTAGTACGAACCGGCGAGCGGGTCGACCACGTCCGTCACGCCGCTCTCGTAGGCGATGATTTGCTGTGTGCGCAGAGCGACGCGCGCCGACTGCTCGGTCGGAAGCCCGAGGGCTTCGTCCTGTCCGTTGGTGTGCAGCGATTGCGTACCTCCAAGGACGGCCGCCAGCGCCTGCAGCGAGACGCGCACGACGTTGTTCTCGGGCTCTTGCGCGGTCAGCGTCGAACCGCCGGTCTGGGTGTGAAAGCGCAGCATTTGCGACTTGGGATCGTGCGAGCCGAACTCGTCGCGAACGATCTCGGCCCACAGCGTGCGCGCGGCGCGAAACTTCGCGACTTCCTCGAAGAAGTCGTTGTGCGCGTTCCAGAAGAACGAGATGCGCGGCGCGACCGCGTCGACGTTCAGGCCCGCGCGCTGCGCGGCGCGCAGGTACGCTTTCGCGTTGGCGAGCGTGAACGCCATCTCTTGCAGCGCCGTCGACCCCGCTTCGCGGATGTGATAGCCCGAGATCGAGATCGTGTTCCAGTTCGGCACCGACTGCGCGCAATACGCCATGACATCGGTGACCAGGCGCATCGACGGCGCCGGCGGGAAGATGTACGTTCCGCGCGCGACGTACTCTTTGAGCACGTCGTTTTGCGTCGTTCCGCCGAGCCGCTCGAACGGGATCCCCCGGCGGCGCGCGACGGCGAGCACGAACGCGAGCAGAATCGCCGCCGGCGAGTTGATCGTCATCGACACGGTCACGTGGTCGAGCGGAATCGCGTCGAACAAGATCTCGACGTCGTCGATCGTGTCGATCGCAACGCCGACCTTGCCGACCTCGCCGCGCGCCTGCGGCGCGTCGGAGTCGTAGCCGAGCTGCGTCGGCAGATCGAACGCGACCGACAGTCCGGTCACGCCGTTGGTCAACAGATACCGGTAGCGCTCGTTCGACTCGGCGGCGGTCGCAAAGCCCGCGTACTGCCGCATCGTCCAGTGCCGGCCGCGGTACATGTCGGCGCGAATCCCGCGTGTGTAAGGGAACGAGCCGGGCGGCGCGCGCCGGATCGGGGGCTCCGTTGCCTCGTAGAACGGTTCCAGCGGGATTCCGCTGGCATTGAGTTCGCGAGCGCTCACCTCGTACGGTTGCGCCGCGCCCATCCGGCCGCCCTATGGGCGCGGGCGACGAGGGGCGGAATGAAGGCAGGCTTACCGGCGATCCCTCCCGGCTTATGGTACGTTACGAGGGATATGAAGCGCAGCACCGTTCTGTCCGGGATCGCCGGGTTGCTTGCCCTCACTGCCGGCGGCGCGCGCGCCGCGTCGGTGCAAACGGTGACCCACTCCGACGCCGAGTGGCACCGCTTGCTGACTCCGGAGGCGTACGACGTGCTGCGCCAGGAGGGTACCGAGCGGGCGTTCTCGAGCCCGCTCGACGAGGAGAAGCACGCCGGAACCTACTTCTGCGCCGGGTGCGACCTCGCCGCGTTCTCCTCGAAGACCAAGTTCGATAGCGGAACCGGTTGGCCGAGCTTCTGGGCGCCGCTGCCGAACGCGATCGCGACGAGGCATGACGGGTCGCTGATGATGGAGCGCACCGAAGTGCACTGCCGGCGTTGCGCCGGCCATCTCGGTCACGTGTTCGACGACGGCCCCAAGCCGACCGGCCTGCGCTACTGCATGAACGGCGTTGCGCTGCGGTTCCGCCCCGGCAACGCGGCGTAAACGACGAACACCACCGCCAGTAGCGCCTGAAACGGGATCGGCGCGACGATCTTCCAGGTTGCCGGAAGCGCGCCGTGCAGCAGCGCGAGCGTCGGTAGCACGACGGCGAACAGCTGGTCGAGCGCGCACAGCCAGAGCAGCGCGCGAAAGTGCCGCGGATCGCGAAATGCGAGCGCGTAGACGAGCGCGGCGACGATGAACTCGCCGCCGGCGATTTGCGCGGTCGTCACGTCGCCGATCGGCACGTCGAGCAGCGACTGCATCAACGAGGGTGCGAAGATCGCCAGAAGTCCCACGAATCCGTCGATGCAAAACCCGATGGCCAGCGCAACGCGAACGACGATGGTGAAGAGATCGCGCGTCATGCGAGCGTGATCAGCGGCGCGCGGGCTTCCACGGTCGCTCCCGCTGCGACGTGCACGGCAGCGACCGTGCCGGCCTTGTGCGCGCGGATCTCGTTCATCATCTTCATGGCCTCGATCACGGCGACGACCTGTCCTTCGGCGACGGCCTCGCCTTGCTTCGCTGATACTTCGACGACGACACCGTGCATCGGCGCGATCACGTCGTTCCCGGCCGCGGCGCGTGACGGACGAGAGCCGCCACCTTTTTTCGGCGCGGCCGGACGAGTTGCGCCGCATCCGGCGCCGCTCGGCAACGGCAGGTCGACGAACCGCACGTGAAACAGCCGCTCGTTGACCTCGACGCGAATCGTACCGTCCGGTGCTCGTTCCGTTTCATCCTGAGCTTGTCCAAGGACCGTGTCGCCGTCGGCGCCCTGCGCTCGGCGAAGGATCGCGTCTTCGGCCGCAAACGGCTCGAGCGTCGCGGTGCCGTACGACGCATCGCGCACCGGACCGAAGTCGATCAGCGCGCGTAACAGCGGCAGCGTCGTCGGCACGCCGCGGACGACGTACTCATCGATCGCGCGTCCGAGCCGCGCCAGCGCTTGCTGACGATCGGGCGCGCGGACGATCAGCTTGGCGATCATCGAATCGTAGTCGGGCGTGATCTCGAAACCCGGATATGCCGCGGAGTCGACCCGCACGCCGAGGCCGCCCGGCTCGCGATAGCGCGTCACCGTTCCGGGCGCGGGACGGAAGTTCTGCGCCGGGTCTTCGGCATTCACGCGCACTTCGATCGCGTGCCCGCGAAACGCCACCGCGTCCTGGTCGAATGCGAGCGGACGCCCCGCCGCGACGAGGATCTGCTCGCGCACGAGATCGAGCCCGGAGATCTCTTCCGACACCGTGTGCTCGACCTGAATGCGCGTGTTCATCTCGAGGAAGTAGAACGCGTTACCGCTGACCAGACATTCGATCGTGCCGACCGAGTCGTAGGCGATCGCGCGCGCCGCCTGTACGCCCGCCGCGCGCAGCCCTTCGCGCACGGCGTCGGGGATGAGCGCGGGCGCTTCCTCCCACAGCTTCTGGTGGCGCCGCTGCAGCGAGCAGTCGCGCTCGCCGACGTGCAGCACGTGGCCGTGTTTGTCGGCCAAAATCTGCAGCTCGATGTGCTTCGGATTTTCCAGATATCGTTCGGCGTAGATCGTTCCGTTGCCGAAGTATGCCGTCGCTTCGCGCTGGGCGGTCGAGAACGCCGACTCGATCTCGTCGATCGTGCGCGCGACCTTGAGCCCCTTGCCGCCGCCGCCGCTCGAGGCTTTGAGCGCGAGCGGCAAGCCGTACGATTCCGCCGCGCGACGCGCGCCGGCAACGTCGGCGATCGGTTCGGTCCCGCCGGGAACGACCGGAACGCCCGCCGCCACCATGGCCTGACGCGCGCGCACCTTGTCGCCCATCGCATCGATGGCATCCGGGTGCGGACCGATCCAGGTGATCCCGGCCGCGATCACGCGACGCGCGAACCCGGCGTTCTCGGCGAAGAACCCGTAGCCGGGATGGAGAGCGTCGGCGCCGCAGCGCTGCGCGACGTCGAGCAGCTTGTCCGCGTTCAGGTACGATTGCGCCGGCGTCGCGGGGCCGAGGTGAAAGGCTTCGTCCGCGTAGCGCACGTGCAGCGCATCGCGGTCGGCGTCGGAATACACCGCGACGGTCACACAGCCGAGCTCCTTGGCGGTGCGCATGATGCGCACGGCGATCTCGCCGCGGTTGGCGACGAGGATCTTCCGGAAGGGTGTCTCAGCCATCGAGCCGCCCGGCAGCCTTCCACCGTGAGATCGTGCCGGCAAGCCGGGCGCGCGCCGGCACGACCGGCAGCCGCGCGGCAAGCCGCCAACGCGACGTCACCGGCGCGGCGGCCAGGTCGTCGTTCGCCCTGTACAACACATATGCCGCCGCGATTGCGGCGAGCTCATCGGGACTCGGCGACGCGGCCATCAACCCTGCGCGGCGACGTCCGGATACATTCCCATCGCATGATAGCCGGCGTCGACGAAGTGCACGTCGGCGGTGACCTGCGACGAGAGATCGGACGCCAGGAACACGGCGACGTTGCCGACGTCGTCGATCGTCACGTTGCGCTTGAGTGGCGCCGCGCCCGCCACTTTGCCGAACATCGCACCGAGTCCGGCGACTTGGCGCGACGACGCCGTCTTGATCGGCCCGGCCGAGATCGCGTTGACCCGGATGCCGCGCGGACCGAGGTCGAACGCCAGATAGCGCACCGTCGCCTCGAGCGCGGCCTTCGCGATCCCCGCGATGTTGTAGTTGGGCACGATCTGCGTCGCGCCGAGATAGGTCAGCGCCATGATCGACGCACCGTCGTTGAGGTTGTCCCGGAGGTGCCCGACCAGCGCCATCAGCGAGTACGCGCTAATGTCCATCGCCATCGCGAAGCCGTCGCGCGAGGTGTCGTAGACCGTTCCCGACAGATCCTCTTTCTTCACGAACGCGATCGAGTGCACCAAGCCGTCGATCTTCCCGACGTTCTCCCCCAGAGTGCGCAGCGAGGCATCACTGGTCACGTCGCATTCGAATACCGCCGCATGACCATGCTCCTCGGCATGGTCGCGGACGGCGTCCTCGACGCGATCGCCCTGGTAGGTCAGGATCAGTTGCGCGCCGTGCGCGCGCAGCCGGCGCGCGATCCCGCTGGCAATCGACCACCGGTTGGCGATCCCGGTGACGAGGATGGTCTTTCCGTCGAGCAGTGCCACGAGGTCCGATCATCGGCCGCCGCGGTCGGACAACCCTCCTGAGCGGGACGGAACCGCCGGCATGCGCCGCGCAGTAGTCCGCATGCGTCATCTTGCCGCGGCCATCGTGTCGCTCCTGATCCTCGTCGTGCCGTTCGCGTCGGCGCCCGCCGCCGGCGGACCCGCGCCCGACGATCTCGCCGTCCCACGCTACAAGCACATTTTCGTCATCATGGGCGAAAACAAAGACTGGTATCGCGTCGATGGGTCGGCCAACGCACCGCGCCTGGCGGCGCTGGCAAAGTCGTACGGCGATGCGACCCACTTCTATGGCGAGGTCCATCCGAGCGAAGCGAACTACGTGGCGCTGCTGGGCGGTTCGACGTACGGCATTCACGACGACGACGCGTACTATTGCGCGCCGAGTTCGACCCGGCCGTCGTGTCCGCACGCGGGAAACGCGGGGTACGCGACGCACACGATCGATGCGCCACACCTCGGGACGCAGCTCCAAGCGATGGGCCTGACCTGGAAGAACTACAACGAGAGCATCCCCGAGCCGGGCTCGCTCGCGGTCGTCGGATCGAATCCCGCGGCCGACGGCCCGGACGCGCCTGCGTACTATGCGTCGAAGCACTCGGGGTTCATCAACTTCGCATCGGTCCAACACGATCCGCACCGCGCCGACCGCATCGTCGGCTACGACGCGCTGCACCACGATCTCGCGTCAGGGAATCTGCCGAACTTCGGGTTCATCATTCCGAACTTGTGCAACGACATGCACGGGATGGGCGCGGCCGCCGGCGTGCCGGACGATTGTGTGTACGAGCATCTGGACGCGCTGATCCAGCGCGGCGACGCCGCGATCGGCAAGACCGTCGATGCGATCATGGCATCGGCAACGTGGCGTTCGAGCGACAATGTCGCCATCGTCGTGACGTTCGACGAGGACGACGGAAGCGGGCGCGAAGGCTGTTGCGGTGTCACGCCCAATGCGCCGTCGAACTTCGGCGGTGGTCACATCGCAACGATGGTGATCACGAATCATGGGCCGCGCGGTATGGTCGATCCGGTGCCGTACAACCATTATTCGCTGCTGCGCACGATCGAGGACGCCTTCGGAATCCACGACTACCTCGGGCTCGCGGCCGCCTCGTCCCAAGGCGTCAAGCCGATGCTTCCTTTGTTCCGGGTGAGGAATACGCGCGAGTAACTGCCGCTCGCCCCTTGCTTTTTGGCCCCGAGATTTGAGGTGCTTTTCTCCATTTAATGCGGTAAGTGTGCATTCCGCGGTCGCGGCGCCGCCCGGTTTGCCGCTATAAAAGGGTGTGCCAATGACGCAAACCGTTTTCGTCCTGGAGCCGCAAACGGTCTTCATCCCCGAACTGAGCCGCATCGTCGCGGCGGCCGGCGGCCGGGTGGTGGCGTGTTCCGACTCCTTCGACGTGCTCGAAATCGCCGCATTGCGCGCCGAGTACGCGATCCTCGATCTCGACTACGCGCTGCCGGGCGTCGTCGACGGCCTGGCCTACTTCCTGGAGGCCGCGCCGCGCGTGAAGCCGATCGTGCTGACCAATCAACGCGACTTCCGGCCGCTTGCCCGCTACCGCGACTACGGCGCCGTGGTGCTGCAGAAAGCGCTCTCTTGCGGCGAACTGATGTTCACGCTACGCGCGATCTTTCTCGACGACGCCTATCCGATCACCGGCGTGCCGCGCAACGTGCGCACCATTTCGCGCGAATACGTCAGCATCGACGAACGCGCCTAGCGGCCGAAACCGTCGCGGCTAGAGCGGAATGTTGCCGTGCTTGCGGTGTGGGCGATCGACGCGTTTGTTGGCGAGTGCGTCGAGCGCCACCGAGACGGCGTGGCGCGTTTGGGATGCTTCGATCACGTCGTCGACGTAGCCGCGCTGCGCGGCGATGTACGGGTTGGCAAAATGCTCGGTATAGTCGGCGACGAGCTCGGCTTCTTTCGCAGCCGGATCGTTGGCGGCGGCGATCTCGCGCCGATTCAGGATTCTTACCGCGCCGGCTGAGCCCATCACCGCGATCTCGGCGGTCGGCCAAGCGAAGTTGAAGTCGGCGCGGATGTGCTTGGAGGCCATGACGTCGTAGGCGCCGCCGTAGGCCTTACGGGTGATGACCGTAATCTTGGGGACGGTCGCTTCGGCGAACGCGTAGAGCAGCTTGGCGCCGTGCTTGATGATCCCACCCCACTCCTGGCTCGTCCCCGGCAAGAATCCGGGCACGTCTTCAAAGGTGAGCAGCGAGATGTTGAAGGCGTCGCAGAACCGCACGAACCGCGCAGCCTTGATCGAGGCGTTGATGTCGAGGACGCCCGCCAGGACCTTGGGCTGATTGGCGACGACGCCGACGCTGCGCCCACCCACCCGGCCGAACCCGATGACGATGTTCTGCGCCCACAACGGCTGGATCTCGAAGAAGTCGCCGTCGTCGAGCACCGGAACGATCGCATCGACGATATCGTACGGTTTGTTCGGAGCATCCGGAATGAGATCGTCGAGCTCCGGCGCCGCGCGCTTTGGATCGTCGTCGGTCGGAACCAGCGGCGGATCGTCGAGATTGTTCGACGGAATGAACGAGAGCAGCCGCCGGCAGTGCTCGTTCATCTCGTCTTCGTCGACCGCCGTCAAATGCGCGACGCCGCTCTTGGTCGCGTGCGTGATCGCGCCGCCGAGCTCTTCGAAGCTGACATCCTCGCCGGTCACGGCCCGGGTGACGTCGGGCCCGGTGATGAACATCTGGGAGATGCCCTCGACCATGACCGTGAAGTCGGTGATCGCCGGCGAGTAGACGGCACCACCGGCGCACGGTCCCGCCACCAGGCTGATCTGCGGCACGACGCCCGACGCCTGGACGTTGCGCCAGAAGATCTCGGCGTAACCGCCGAGGCTGACGACCCCTTCTTGAATGCGCGCGCCGCCCGAGTCGTTGATCCCGATGACCGGACAGCCGGTGCGCACCGCCAGGTCCATCACCTTGCAGATCTTCTCTGCCATCACTTCACCCAGCGATCCGCCGAGCACGGTAAAGTCCTGCGAAAAGAGGAAGACGCGCCGCCCGTCGATCGTCGCATGCCCGGTGATGACGCCGTCGCCGAGGAACGACCGTTCGGCGAGCCCGAACTCCGAGGTGCGATGGACCGCAAACCGGTCGAGTTCGACGAACGAGTCCGGATCGACGAGCGCCTCGACCCGCTCGCGCGCGAGCCGCTTGCCCCGGGCGTGCTGCTTCTCGTTCGCGTCCTGGCCGGCCGGCGCGAGCGACTCGGCGCGCATCTGCTCGAGCCGGCGGTGCGCGTGATCCTGCGGCGATTCGGTCGACATCAGGTTCGCGCTTCGCCGCCAACACTTCGGGTCCGTCCGCGCGTCCTATCGAGGTGAGCGATTGGGACCCGGACGTCGGTCGGGCCAAAAACGGCGATCCCGACGCCTTGGACCGGCTGTTGCGCGCCTACTGGCCTCGTGCGTTCCGGCTCGCGCTCGGGATCACGCGCCAACCCTCCACGGCCGAGGACGCGGCACAGGAGGCGCTGATGCTCGTCGCCGGCCGGCTGGCCGCGTTGCGCGACCCAGCCGCGTACCCCGCTTGGTCGAAGCGTATCGCCGTCAACGCCGCGACCTCGGCCGCGCGACGCCGGCGTGACCATGCGACGATCGAGGACGCGCCGACCGCCACGTTCGAGGACGAGATCGCGGATCGCGTCGACGTGTTGCGCGCGCTCGGCACGCTGCCGTTGTGGCTGCGCATCCCGCTGGTGCTGCGCTATGTCGAGGGCCTCTCGAGCCGCGAGATCGGTCGCATCCTGGGCGCGCCGCCGGCAACGATTCGCTTCCGACTGGTCATCGCGCGACGCCGCCTCGCCGCCGCCCTGGGCGCAGGCGACGCCGTCGTTCTGGAGACGTTTGCATGACGGAAGAGATGCTCGCTCAGCGCGTGCGCGCCGCCATCGAGGCGTTCCACGTGCCCGCGTACCCGCCAAACACGACGACCAGCGCGCGCCTCACCGCCGTTCAGCTGGTTCGGCCGCGACACCACCGCGCGTTCGTTTACGCGGCGATCGCCACATGTGCGTTGGCGATCTTCGCGACATCGGCGGCGTTTGCCGTACCGCCGGCCTTTTCCGATCGGGTCATTCGTGCCTTTGAAAGCGTCGGCGTGCATCTGCGAGGCGCGCAAGTCCGCAGTCTAGATTCTCGAGAGGTGTCGCTCGAGGAAGCGCGCGCCGCCGCGGATTTCGCCGTCGTCGTGCCGGTGGACATTCGCCTGGTGAAGACGCTACTCACCAACGACGCCGCGCGTCACCACGTATTTGTCACCTTGGTGTTCGAGGACGATCGGCGAAACCAGCTCGTTCTGTCGGAAGAGCGCGTCAATCCCCGTCATCCGCCTTCGCATTTTCCGGCGTTTCGCATCAACAACGACGGCAGTGTACGACGACTGCCACCCGCGATCGCATGGCGTCTTGGCGACACGCAGCTCCAATTGAACCCCTACGGTACGGCCTCGCAAGCACTTGCCGAACGCATCCGGCGTGCGACGTTCGTTAGTGGTAAATCGTCCCGTTGACCATGACGTAGCCGTCGAAGGCCCAGCCGCGACCGTTCGTGGTGTGGGTCTGGTTGATTCCCTCGGCACCGCCGTTCTCGCGATGATAGCGTCCGCGTACTACGACGATGTCGCCCGGCTTGACCGAAACGATCGGGCCGTCGGTAACGACGTCGATCGGATCGCTTCCGTCGACGTCGAGCATGAAGCCGGGATGCGAAACCCCGCGGCCGCTCGCTGGAGCGGCGCTGCCGATCGCCGTTCCGCAAACGGTTACCTCGCTTTGCATCGGCATCGGAATCGCGCGGTACGCGAGGAACGCATCGTTCGCGCACGCGTCGATCGCCGACGGCTGCGCGACCGTCGGCGGCGGGGAGTTGAGCGCGTAGAGCGGCGCGAGGGTCGGCGTCGCCATCGGATTGGGCGAATCGCGACGCGCTGCGGCGGGCGCGGTCGCCGTAACGGCGACGACGGCAACGGCGGCGAGCGCGAGAGCATTGCGTGGTGCGAGCGTCTTCACGCTCGGATCATACCCGCGCGAGCCGGCGTTGCGTCCGAGCGGTTTACCAGATTCCGAGCGCGAGCTTCACGTCTTCGCTCGCCATCGTGCGCGGGTCCCACGGCGGGCTGAACGTAATGTCGACGGTCGCGTGCTTGACGCCGTCGACGCTCTCGACTTTGCTGAGTACCGCTTGCTTGAACATCGGCCCGACCGGACACATCGGCGAGGTCAGCGTCATCGTGACGGTAACGTCCTCGCCCTCGGCGCCCTCGCAGACGACGTCGTAGACCAGACCCAGGTCGAGGATCCCCATGTTGAGCTCGGGGTCTTCGACGTCTTTGAGCGCGTCGCGCACGATTTCGGTTGTCACCATAGCAACGTCTAGGATACCTCGGCGGGCGCCAGGGTTCCCGGAGCCAGGCCGGCGTGAGGGCCGACGACCAGTGGCCAGGGCCGGCGGAACAGGCGGCGCGCGATCAAGACCAGCGGAATCACTGCCAAGAACACCGGGAATGCCTGCGTCCCGTTTACGCCAATGCTGACGAGGGCGATGGTGAAGCCTGGGATCGCCGCGACGCCGGCGATGAAGGCGCGCCACGTGTCGCGCCGCTGCTGCGCGTCGAGATAGCCCCATGCGCGGCGCATGCCGCGGAGCGTCAACAGCCAGCTGAACCCGATCACTCCCAGGATCACCGCCAAATACAGCAGGACGCCTTGTGGCGCCAACGCGTCGTTGCCGCGCATGCGGGAGTACGTCACCAGTGCGTACGGCGTGAGCGCCACGAACGCCAGGAACGCGAATAAGAGGATGACGTCGATTCGCCGTGGAGCGAAGCCGGTCGACATGATGCGGTGAAAGCGAAACCAGAAGCCGCTGACCACGCCGAAGGCGACGAAGAAGACGATGTAGCGGAGCGAGTGGGCGAAGACCTCACCCGCCGTGCGCGGGATCTCGAGCTGCAGTGCCAGCTGCGACATCGAGAAGCCGACGACGATGTCGCCGAACGATTCCAGCCTTCCGATGAGATGCCGATCGCCCAGCGGGAGCGTCTGGCGGAATCTCACACCGCGAGGTACCGCTGCATCATCGCCTCGTCGGCGCGCAGCTCGGCGATCGTTCCCGAGCCGACGACGCGGCCGTTCGAGAGCACGTAGCCGCGGTCCGACAAACTCATCGCGACCTGCGCGTTCTGCTCGACCAGCAAGATCGTGTTCCCCTCGTTGCGGATCGAGCGCACGACTTCTTCGACGCTGCGCGCGACCAGCGGTGCGAGCCCTTCCATCGGCTCGTCGAGCAGGATGATCTCCGGATTTGCGACCAGTGCCCGCGCGATCGCGAGCATCTGCTGTTCGCCGCCGGACAGCTTGGCCGGCTTGTCCTTGCGTTCACCGAGCACGGCGAACGTTTCGTAGACGCGCTTCTCGGTCCACGCCCCTTTGCGGCCCGCCAGCGCGGCCAACCGAAGGTTCTCGCCGACCGTCAAGTTAGGGAAGATGCGGCGGTCTTCGGGGACGAACGCGATCCCTTGCTGCGCGAGCGCGAACGGCGTGTTGTTCGTGATCGCCTTGCCTTTGAAGGTGATCGTTCCCGAGCGCGCCGGGACGAGTCCCATGATCGTCTTACAGGTGGTCGATCGGCCCGAACCGTTGCGGCCCAGCAAGGCGACGACCTCGCCGGCGTCGACGTTCAGCGAGACGTTCTGCAGCACGTGGCTCTTGTCGTAATAGGCGTTGACGCCCTCGAGCTCGAGCAGCATCAGACTAGCTCGCCCAGATAGGCGCGTTGCACGGCTTCGTTGGCGCGGATCTGTTGCGGCGTCCCGCTCGCCAGCACCTGACCCGTTTGAAAGACGGTGATCGAGGTCGAGATCGCCATCACGACGTCGATGTCGTGCTCGACGAGCAAGATGGTGCGGCCGGGCGAGATGCGCTGGATGAGTTCGACGGTCTCGTGCGTCTCGGTCGGTGACATACCGGCCAGCGGCTCGTCGAGCAGCAGCACCGGCGGATCGCTCGCGATCACCAGGCCGATCTCGAGCCTGCGCTGGTCACCGTGCGAAAGGTTTTCCGCGCGCGCTTCGCGGGCTTCGAACAGACCGACGTCGTGCAGCACGCGCTCGGTCTGCGCGAGCAGATCGCCCATTCGCCGCGCGGGGAGAAAGAAGTTCGCTTTGCCGTCGTGCACCGCTTGCACCGCCAGCCGCACGTTCTCGAACACGGTCAAGTGACCGAAGATATTGGTGATCTGGAACGAGCGAGCGATTCCCAGACGCGCGCGCTGGTACGCCGGCAGCGTCGTGATGTCACGATCCTTGAACCAGATGCGTCCTTCGCTGGGCGGAAGCAATCCGCTCAGCAAGTTGAAGAACGTCGTCTTGCCGGCACCGTTTGGCCCGATGATCGTGCGCACGCCGCCGCTCGGAATCGTCATCGTGACGTCGTTGACGGCGGTGAAGCCCGAGAAGCGCCGCGTCAAACCTTCGGTGCGAAAAACGGAGTCGGTCGCCGTCGCGGCAGTCGTCGTCATGATGCGGGCTCCGGCGGAATCGGCTCGTCGAGCGGGGGCAGCTCTTCTTTGATGTCGGTCTGGTAGCGCGCGCGCGACGAGAACCCGCGGCGCAGGGCGTTGGCAAAACCGTAGTGGCGGATGTCGTCGGCCAAGCCCATGATCCCGCGCGGTCCGAGCAGCACGAACACCACGAACACGGCACCGATCCAGGCCTCCCAGTACTTGGTCGCCTGCGAGACGTTGTTCTGGAGTTCCCAGTAGACGATCGCGCCGATGATCGGGCCCATGAACGTCTGCATGCCGCCAAGCAGCGACATCATGACGACGTTCCCCGAGTACTCCACCGAGCCGGCGTCCGGATTCATCGACTGTTGGAAGAACGCCCACAGCCAGCCTGCGACGATCGGAAAGAACGCCGACAAAACGAATGCGTTGACCCGGTACTTGTCGACGTCGTAGCCCAAAAAGCGCGCGCGCTGCTTGTTCTCGCGAATCGCGTGCAGGACGCTGCCGAACGGTGAGCTGATGATCCAGTACAGCAGCAGCAAGCAGATGAAGACGACGACGGCCGTGAAGATGTAGTAATTGATCGAGACGTGGAACCAGTCGGAGCCCAGCGGCCCGAGCGACGGCCGCGCGATGCCCTGAATCCCGTCTTCGCCGCCCGTCAGGTCGCTATAGTTGAAGGCGACGAAGTAGATCACTTGCGCGAACGCGAGGGTGATCATCGAGAAGTAGATGCCGCTCGAACGCGCGACGACGAGCCGGGCCAAAAACCAGGCCCACGCCAGCCCGACCAGCAGTGAGAGCCCGAGGGCGACGAACATGTTGTCGGTTGATACGTGTTGGAGCTGATGGCCGAACAGGACGACCGAAAAGCCCTTGGTATAGAGCGCCGTCGCGTACGCGCCGAGCGCGAAGAACATCGCGTGGCCGAACGACAGCTCGCCGACGTGGCCGAACAGCAGGTTGAAGCCGCTGGCGAACAGGGCGAAGACGAGCATCGTGGTCGCGATGTCGACGAAGCCGCTCTGGTGTGCGAAGGGATTCGCGCCGGCGACGAACGGCAGCACGACGAACAGCAGCGCCGTCCACAGCAGCGGGTTCGTGAGCGCGCTCCGCTTCACTCGAACAGCCCTTCCACGCCGAACAGACCGCGCGGTCGCACGAGCAAGATGATCCCCATGATGACGTAGCCGGTCAGCTCGACGGCCGGCGGGAAGAAGAGCGACATCAAACTAGACAGCACGCCGATCAACAACCCGCCGACGATCGCCCCCCAGAACGACCCGATCCCGCCGACGATCACGATGACGAAGGTCAACACGATCCACTGCGATGCAAGCTGAGGCTGCACTGCATAGATCGGAGCGGCGAGCGCGCCGGCGAGGCCGGCCATGAACGATCCGATCCCGAACACGAGCGTGAACATCAGCGGCATGTTGATGCCCAGGATCTTCACCATTTCCGAGTCGCGCGTACCGGCGCGAATGATGATCCCGATGTTCGTCTTGTTGAGCAGCAGCCAGACCAGCGCGAGGATGACGATCGTCAGCAGTACCAGCAGGACGTCCTTGTAGAAGGGCAGCTGGTACGAGCCGATCGAGATCGACTGCGGGATGTAGGCGGGCTGCTCGACGCGGACGGCGTCGTCGCCCCAGACCCGCCGGACGACCTGCGTGAAGATCAGTGCCGTCCCGAAGGTCAGCAGCAGGGTGTACTCGGGGATGCGCTTGTAGAGCGGGCGGATCAGACCCGACTCGAATGCCATCCCGAGCAGGCCCACGATGATCGCCGCGCCCAGGATCGCCGGCCAGAATCCGATCGCTCCGTTGAGCTGGTACATCAGGTAGGCGCCGAGCATGAAGAAGGCGCCGTGGGAGAAGTTGATGACGCCCATCAGCCCGAGGATGATGTTCAGCCCGAGGGCGACCAAAATGTACAGCATCCCTAACGTGACGCCGTTGACGAGCTGATCGAGCAGCTCAGGTGCCGATAGCAGTCCTAGGAAGTGGATTGCGGCGTCCTCCGGGTGCGACGGGAAGAACCCTCGTTCGCGCAACATGGGTCCGCTTCCATGCCATGAGGACGCGGCGTTTGAAACTGAACCAGGGGGCCGAAAGTTATATGTACACCACGCGGCGCGACGATGTCGGTAGAAACTCGCGAGCGTCCGTGGCAGGGAGCGGCTGGGCCGCTCGGGGAGTTTCGTAGAGTCATGTCAATGTGGGAACCGTTCACCGAACGCGCGCGGCGCAGTATTGTGCTTGCTCAGGAAGAGGCGCAAAGGCTCGGGAACAACTACATCGGGACCGAGCACATCCTGCTCGGCATCATCTCCGAGGGGGAAAGCCTCGCGGCGAAAGTCCTCGAGACGCTCGGGGTCAACTTGGCCAAAGTGCGCCAGGAGGTCGAAGCGATCGTCGGTCGCGGCGGCCAGACCGTGCAGCAGGAGATGGTCTTCACCCCGCGTGCCAAGCGGGTCATCGAGCTGGCTTTTGAAGAGGCGCGTCAGCTCAACCATAATTACATCGGCACCGAGCACTTGCTGCTCGGCTTGATCCGCGAGGGCGAGGGTGTCGCCGCACGGGTCCTCACCAATCTCGGGGTCGACCCGGCCAAGGTGCGGGTTCAGACCACCTCGCTGCTCGGCGCCGAAGGGCAGCCGCCCGCACCCAAGGGCAAGTCGAAGACGCCGACCCTGGACGCCTACGGGCGCGACCTGACCACCCTGGCGCGCGAGAACAAGCTCGACCCAGTCATCGGCCGGGCCAACGAGATCGAGCGGGTCATCCAGATCCTCAGCCGCCGCACCAAGAACAACCCCGCCCTGATCGGCGAGCCCGGCGTCGGGAAGACGGCGATCGCCGAGGGCTTGGCCCAGCGCGTCATCAAGAGCGAGGTTCCCGAGCCCCTGCGCGACAAGCGCGTCATCACGCTCGATCTGGCCGGCCTGGTCGCCGGGACGAAGTATCGCGGCGAGTTCGAAGAGCGGATGAAACGCGTGATGGACGAGATCCGCGGCGCCGCCGGCGAGATCATCCTGTTCATCGACGAGCTCCACACGCTGGTCGGCGCCGGCGCGGCCGAAGGTGCCATCGACGCCTCGAACATCATCAAACCGGCTTTGGCGCGCGGCGAGCTGCAGTGCATCGGCGCTACGACCCTCAACGAGTTCCGCAAGCACATCGAGAAGGACTCCGCGCTCGAGCGCCGCTTCCAGCCGGTCATGGTCGGGGAACCGTCGGTCGAGGAGACCATCGAGATCCTCAAGGGCCTGCGCGACCGCTA
>Ga0182024_10005328_pt1 | contig 28922 bp, 24 predicted proteins | sample P32metaG_FD_120480 | JGI IMG/M metagenome (GOLD analysis project Ga0182024, IMG submission 120480) | Permafrost microbial communities from Stordalen Mire, Sweden - P3-2 metaG (Illumina Assembly) | ecosystem: Environmental > Terrestrial > Soil > Wetlands > Permafrost | place: Sweden: Stordalen...
CCCCCGCTCAGAATCACTTCCACCGCCGATCCGGAGAGTTCGGCGGCGATATTCACCGCGTTGGTGATGATTGTCAGGTTCCGAAAGTTTCGCAGGGCGCGGGCAATGGCGGTAGTTGTAGTGCCGGAATCAAGAATGACCACTTGCCCTTCCGACACCATGCTCACCGCAGCCGCGGCAATCTGCATCTTCTCCTTGCGATGCAGCTTCTCCTTTTCCCGCAAAGTGGGGTCTTCCAGGGCGCCGTCGCGCGCTGGAAGTGCCCCGCCATGGGTGCGATGAATCAGGCCTTTCAGGTGCAGGATATCCAGGTCCTTGCGGATGGTGACCTGGGAAGTGTGGAACTGTCTGGCCAGGTCCACCACCAGGACCCGGCCATCCCGACGCAGCAGCTCAAGGATCGCTCTTTGCCGCTCTTCGTTTAGCATTCAGAAACTTTGAGCCGCTCCACGGCACACCTGCCATAGGAGATACTCTTGGCTCTTCATCTTTTATCCCGCATGGCATTCGGTTGTCTAGGGAAAAGTTCCAATCCGGTTCGCCCGAGTCTCGTTCGTCGATGCACCCCTGGGCAATCGCTCGCTTTCCCGTGTGCAACCCGGATCGAACTACGGCAACGTTATTCGGGCCGAACCTCGATCAGCAGGTGTTGACTAAACTCAGCCGAAAATGTGGCCTTCGGGCCGTGCACCCTTCCCAGGTCTTTGTTGTTCACGTAATCGACAATGCGATAATTGCGGTCTTGCAGACCGCGCAGTTCAATCGGTCCGCTCCAATGGGGGGCGAAGAACGCATAGTAAAGTTCCTGGTCCTTCCGGATAACATGAGTCTCGGGAAGATCGAACCCTATGTCGTAAAGATCTCCGCGATACTCACCTCGCGATAGCATTTTATCTTTATAAATATGCAGCCACTTCTCAAAGATCTTCTGCCGCTGCGGGGTCAGATCCGACTTGCTGTGTTTCTTGACCAGATTCGGGAGCACGAACTGCGTACCCACGACTCCTCCCACCCCAACGGTCGAGGCGAAATCAATGGCCCCGTCGCTTAACTCGACATGGTCGCCAAAGTAAGGCACGTTATCGCCCATGAGCGCCTTCAACGTCTTGCCCTTGGAGCGGACCTGAAACGAACTTTCCGGATCGGATGCCACTGACATATTGAAATGCGGCATCGTGAAAAACGAGTAGGCTGTGCCGCAGGGACAAAATTCCACTAGGGCGTCCGGCTTCACGCTGCGGGCAGTTTCGTAAATCTCCCGGAAGAAATCGGGCAGCCCCTCAACCGAGTCTTCCGGGCTCTTGTGGTGATGCGCCGGATTGTAACAAGGAGGAACGGCGTTCATGTGTTGACCATCGAGCTTGAGTCCGTCGAATCCCCACTCTCCCAGGATCTTACGAACCAGCGCTTTGTGATATTCGATGACCCCGCGGTCGGAGGGACATAAATAAAAAGAATTCCACCATGAGATCTTCCGTTTGGATCCGTCGCGATTCAGCAGAACGAAGTCGGGATGTTCTTTCAGTAATCTTGAATCCGGGACGGCGCTTAACGGCGACCACCAGAGTTGCGCTTTGAAACCTTCGGAATGAATTCGATCAACCAAGGCTTTCATGTCGGCGTCGCCGTTGGGGAATTTCTTGGGGTCGAGTGCCCAATCGCCGTAGTTGTTCTGCCAGCCATCGTCGAGCGTGACCCAGGCGAAGCCCATTTTCTTGACCGTCGGAAGCGTGTCGTAAACCTGCTTGAGTTGTACCGACCGGCCATAACCCCAGGCGCACCAGATCGGGCCAAAGGCGCTGTCTGGCGCCGACGCCATTTGAAATCCCTGCCGCACCATGAGGCGGCGGTACTCGGCGAGGGTGCGAAAGTAGTCCCCGTGATGCACGGAGACAAAGGTGCGGAGAGTCTTGAAACTCTCTCCTGATTCCAGCGTGCGCTCACGGGTTGAGCGGACCGCGACGCTAGCATGGCGTGCATCGGGCATGGAAACGGGAAGCGATATCAGGCGGGGTCCTGGTTCTACGTGGCCTACCGCGAGACCAATGTCTTTGCGCCATACATCGACGATCGGAGTTCCTCCGCCGTAGTCGCTGGCATTCATGCCGAGATAGTTTTCCTGTTTGAATCCGGCACGCAACGGAAGCACCCAATTGGGGCGCTTCTCGTAGGACCCACTTTGATAGGACCAAAACGCGGGGCCGCGTGCAGCGGAGATCGCGTGCAGTGAATATTGATGGTTGGCCCAACCGCGAATTACGAGTCGAGCAGCCCCTTCGTTCGTGTAAGTAACGTCGAAGATGGCGATCGATGGAAAGTCAGAGTAAATCGTGACGGAGACATCCTTGCGCAGATCGCCGGCCTTGCCCGTCAGAGACAGCCGCTCGCCGGAGCCAAACGTGTCCGACACACGTTCCCGGCGGCTTGCGCTCAGGGGAAAATCGCTCCAGGGGCGAGCGCCAGTGACCGTTTCCGACGCGGAAAACGGGGTTAGTAATTGCGGGCTTTGACCAACCAGCGCGACCACACGGCTGCGCAGGTTGTGGTCAAATTCGATTCGCAAGACTGAGCTTTGGATCTGAAGATTAGTTGAGGCTTTGAGCGCGCCAGCAGGAGTAGATTCTTGCGCCAAATTGTTTTGCCCGGAATTCCAGACAGGCAGCGCAAGGCCAAGCAAAACACAGCACGCTTGCGCAACAGTCCGCCCGCGCCTCCTCCTCGAAAGGGACCATCGGTCTTTCTCTGGTCGGGATCTCACGCCCCGATCAGGTTGGTTTTTCATGTTGCCGCCTGTCCAGTTGGATAAATCTCCGCCAATCGAAAATATTATGATGTATCGCGAATAGGTTCGTTTTACTTTCTATTGTTCGGCGTTGTCAAGGGTGACTGCGCCTCACGGGTTGCGGGAGAGGCCTCTCTCAGAGACAAACAAGAGACTCTCGCCAGTGCGGTTTGAATCGTGGATGGCCGCGGGCATCCACTGATATTCGGACGCCTAACGCCGGAACCGATGGCGCGGACTTGCGTTTTGCGCTTGACAAAGCACTGGGATCGAAAGTAATAGTGTGAGCGAAAGTAAACGTTATAAAACACAAGTATTCCGAATACACCTGCTTGATCTTTAGCGGGAGGCCGTCCATGCGAGTTCGAAGAGCAGAGTGGTTGCCGGTCTGTCATCGTGTCTGCGCCACCGTGCTGTTTTCCGTTGTCGCAATCCTTGGTTCGGCCATCTCCGTTTGGGCCCAGGGAGCGTACCGGGCGCAGTTGCGCGGGGTTGTTTCCGATGCGACGGGAGCGGTTGTCGCCCATGCGAAGGTGACCATCCGGGACGTCGGCACGAACATTGCCAGTTCCGCGCTTACCGACGACAAGGGCTCGTATTTCTTCACCGATTTGCGCCCTTCCACCTATGCGGTCAAGGTCGAGGCCTCCGGCTTTCGCGCGGCGGAACGAACCGGCGTGGTTCTGGCGGTCGATCAGGAGTCATCGCTGAACTTCCGGTTGGACATTGCAGGCGCATCGACTTCTATCGTCGTTACCGCCGCGCCGCCGCTGCTGGACACGGACAACGCGACGCTGGGCACGGACATCACCAGCGAGTACGTGAAGGAACTCCCTCTGATCAACCGCAGCTTCTTCGGCCTGATGTTCTTATCGGCAGGCGTGACCGAGGTAGCGGGGTCGGGCACGGCGGATAGCTATCCTTCGGGGACCAACTTCGTTTCCAACGGGCAGCGCAACGCGACCGCCGAGGTGCGGCTGGATGGCGCCCTGCTTAGCGCGCCGGAACAGGGCGAGGGAGGAAACTCCAACGTTTACTACGAGCCGCTGGTCGAGAGTATGCAGGAAGTAAAAGTCGAGAACAACAGCTTCTCGGCGGAGTTCGGCAACAACGGCGGCACCGTCGTAAACATGGCCATGAAGAGCGGGACAAACTCCTTCCACGGCAGCGGCTGGTATTTCTTGCAGCGTCCGCAGATGGACGCCCGCGATTTCTTCAACCCCGAGCCCAACCCCAAACCAGACGCCAGGCGCGACCAGGGTGGTTTTTCCGTCGGCGGCCCGATCAAGAAGGGCCGCACTTTTTTCTTCGTCGATTTTGAGAAAGTCCACAGCATTTCCGCGTCCAGCTATGTCGCATCTGTGCCAACCATGGCGGAACGGAATAATGGCGACTTCTCGGCGACGGCGAATACCATTTACGATCCGTTGCACCCTTGGGTCGCCTGTGCCCCGCCTGCGACCGGTCAATGCAGGCCGCAAGTTCAAGGCAATGTGATACCCAAGACAGAAATTAACCCCATCGGGCAAGCCGTCCTGAATCTTTGGTACTGTCCTAATTTGAATTTCTAAACCTCAACCCTTAAACAACCTGTGGAAAAGGAGGCACAAGCATGTATCAGGATACCTATGTCTCAAATTGCAGCGCTAGGGCCGTGGTAGGCAGACCTAAAAAGATGCCTGAACCGTTGCGACTACCTAAAGCCGAAGAAATAATCTCTGAGGCAACCTTTTTTATTGACAAGGTTATGTACAGGTTATATAGTCTGGTCATGCCGGGAAGCAATGACATTCTCGAACGGATGAAACAACGGCTCATACACGAGTGCAAACGTTTGACAGCCGTTCGGAATGAGATGACAGCCCTAAGCGAACCCTACAACCGATTTCTTGACCTGCGCGAAGAACAGATCAAGCGGGAAAAGAGAGCGGCACAGATTCTTGGAGTTCTTGGTCCTGAGCCTGATTTACCCGAAGAACTGCTAAAAGCAGCAGACTTTGGGAATCCCGACGTAGTAACAACCTCTGGCATCCCGCTGTGGGAAGCAATGAGGGAGTATCTGCAATTCGTGCCGGAAGCGCGGATTGGTGAAATGACGGGGTTCTTAGGCGATCTGATGGGGTTCAAACGGGCTAATCGTCAGGCAGTCGAATCGGTGCTAAAGCGTCATCCCGACGTATTCAAGGTCCGAAAGAAAAACCGAGATAAGTACATCTCGCTAAAAGATTCGGCCAGAGAGGAACGATAATGCCGCCTCCACCAACCGCAAATAGCGAAACCCGTTAGGAGCGTCAACTCCTAGCGGGTTTCAAAACCGACAATCCGGCAAGCCGAAATGCCGATCCTCAAGACTCATTTTGGCTTGCCTTAACCGAAAGGTCAAGGCCCAAAATGAACACTCTTGCGACCGCTAAGAAAGTGTCCGTTCTATCCGCTCTGCTGGAAGGAAACAGCGTGCGGAGTACCGAACGGATTACCCGCGTTCACCGCGATACCATCTGCCGCTTGCTAGTCGAAGCTGGCGATTCCTGCAACGATCTGCTAGACGCCAAGATGCGAAACCTTCGCCCTAGGTATTTGCAGATTGACGAAATATGGACGTATGTCCAGAAGAAAAAGCGCCACGTTCGGGACGGCGATTCGCCCGAAGTCGGGGATGCGTGGGTTTACGTTGCGATTGACGCGGACACGAAGTTAATTCCCGTCTACCACGTCGGCAAGCGTCATCTCGCAGATACGCGAATCTTCCTCTGGAATCTGTACGGACGCATCGAAGGCCGCACGCAAATTACGACCGATGGACTCCACCACTACACTGCTAGCATTCCCGATACGTTCGGTCTAGATGTGGACTTCGCGCAGCTTGTGAAGCTGTACGGCGATTATGGCCAGCATGGAAATGAGCGGTACTCCCCAAGCCCAATCGTGGAGACGATATCCAAGATACGAACGGGCAATCCTGACCGAGCACACATCTCTACGTCCTACGTTGAGCGCCAGAACCTCACCATGCGTATGCAAATGCGCCGATTCACGCGCCTTACGAATGCGTTTTCTAAGAAACTGGACAACCTAAAAGCCGCTTGCGCTTTGCATTTCGCGCATTACAATTACTGCCGCGTTCATTCAAGTTTGCGGGTAACGCCTTGCATGGCGGCGGGGATTGCCGATCACGTTTGGGAGCTTGAGGAATTGATAGCAGCATAGGGTTTTATCAGACCCAAGCGAAAGGAAATTGCAAATGCCTGAAACAAGAGCCTACGGCTGTATCTGCCCAAACTGCCAACACTCAATCCGCATCGGGGAAATAGAAATTGACCGTATCGCACCGCTCTCAGTATTGCACGATGAGCTTTCCCGTGGAGGTTGGCAAGACAAGACGGTGGGGTGTAATCGCCCACGATGCTTTGGTGAGAGGCTCTGTACAGTGGGTGACACGATATTTCTGGCGGAAGCTCCCCTAGGACAATAGCGGGTAACCGCCCTCGCGCAGGGACGAGCAGGGTTGTTAGGTCTTTGTGGTACATGGCAAACAGATGGCTTCCAGCGACTACAACGAAAAGTTAAAAGATCCGAGATGGCAGCGGAAGCGATTGGAAATTTTCCAGCGCGATAACTGGACGTGTCAGCTTTGCTGTAGGACGGATATGGAATTGCATCTCCATCATCTCTATCGAACTGCCGAAAACCCTTGGGACGAGCCGAATCTAAACCTGCTAACGCTATGTAGGCTGTGCCACGAACAGCAACTAAGCAATCCGCACGGCGGGTTCAAACATCCCAAGCGCCTATACAGAACCGATGCCGAATGGTGGAAAGAACATTGCGACGAATACGAAGATGAGGTACAGATGGCCCTCGATATGACAAGCGTTAGCGGTCGCACGCTCCGAGAGGTTAGGGAGAAACTTCGCCTAATCGGAGATCAAATTCACGCTTTAAGGCTAGCGCGGGACGTGGAGCGCGGGGAGGAACAATGAAAAACATCCTTACACAGATTGTAGATTGTTTGTCGGATACGGTGGCAAGTCTTGATGCGCTGGAAGCGGAACTTGAAACGAGCGGTGTATTGCGGAAGGGTGCAATCGGCAGTCGCTTCCATACCCACAAGGGAACTGTTGAGAGTCATCTTGCGGCGCTTCGAGTGGCGATAGCGGGTCTGCGGGAGTAGGCACATTGTGCAGAGCCTCTCGCTCTACGCAATTCTCTTGCCGTTCGGATTGCTCGGAATTGTTTTTGAGATTCAAAGGGAGTATTCGATTCGCCGCCGCCGCCCGATTTTAAATCTTCGTCTCGGTAACCCCTCCAAATATGATTGCCGCAACCCGCTAGTTACCACTAGACGGGAAGCACGGCCTTTGGAGAGACAACCGAAGGATTTATTGAAGTAGAGAAAGGCAACATGAAACAAAACAAAGACGGTACACGGTCGCTAGGACTAACGGCGTGCAGTATCCCCTGTTCGGCTTGGACCGAACGGGGGTTTATTTTGCTTCCCTCGCCTTGACCGAGCACACATCTCTACGGATTGCGAGGAGTGGATTCGGGTTCAGGAGTGGACTCTGCCGACAGCCCCAAACTTCGACCCAAGCATCGTGCTAGAGATAGCTTGTCCGCATTGCGGCGCAACGCAGCTTCCGCGTGCGCGATTTCTTCGGGTGATAACCGAAGATAATCGGATCGTACACCTTCCAAGCGGATGATTTTATTAGGCTGGTACAATTGCCGCCTTGGGAACCACAGACAGACTGAATATCCGGTGTAACGGCTTTTCAGAGTGGGCGGGACTCGGAGATGCCGCATTAAATCGAAGTTAATCTTTCTCGGGCCGTTGGACGCTCTTAACGGCCAACGGTGTCGATAGCGGTTTGGACGGTTGAATGGTGACAAGAAAGTCATCAGGCGCGTTCATTTGCCCCTGACTGCACTCAAGGATAAGCACGTTGGATTTCAAATCTATTTTGAAATCATCGCCGCAAAAGTGCAGGGCTGAGTACAACTGCGTGTTATCCCCCCTCGGCATTGCTTTTGCCCACACTCCATCGTCTCCGGACATACGACCGGGGGTGTTCTTCGCTAATTTGCCTTCCAATGGCTGGTTAAATTCTATTTTCAAGCGGATCGGGTTAAATGTTGCGCTCCCTAGATAAGTTATGTAGAGGGAATACGCCAACAAGCTAGGATCAGAAACGCTTCTAACATTTTGATGCAGATAACTATATTTGATTCCTTGTTTTGTCCAGCGTTCACCCTGCTTGGGCGAACATTGGCGAGCTTTCAATTGAGTTATTTCCGCGTCCTTAGCCCCAGGATCGGCGGACGCCGAGAGTGTCTTTATATCGGAACGGAAACTCATGAAAGCTAAAACTGCTCCTGAGCCAAATGCACAAACAAGAAACAGCACAACGAATACACCACCGATGCCTTGCTTGACGGTCCCTACGCTTTCGTTCTTATGTTCTAGCCATACGGAGCGAACTAGATTGACGACTGCATATAGACAAAAAACAATAGCTGCGCCTACCGAACCGTTAAATAAAGCATCCACGAATGAACTGTGGCCGTGAGATCGAAAATAATCCGTTAATCCGCCAGCGACGCCTCCGACGAAGGTGCTTAGCACTTCGGAAACCCATGTGCGGTAGCACTCTTTCCCAAATTGTTGAAGTATGGCCCACCACAACTTTGCCCAATGGGTGTATTTGACCATTGCCACCTCCACAGAGCCAAGAGTCTACTCTTGGACTCATGAAGGATAGTCTTTTCGGGGATCAAAGCAACGGGCGGCGGCAATTCTTGTTCCAAACTAGGATTTAAGCACCACGGGCGAGATTCAAATTAGGACACTACCGAATCTTTATCCTCAACCGAATCTCCCGGGAGAATTCAACAACTACAATTTCACCAGTACAGCGAGTTCGCCGGATTACCAGTTCGACATCAAGATTGACCACCAGATCAACGATAAGCAGCGCATCAACGGCCGCTACAGCCGGAGCTGGACCAACTTCACCACTGCGGAGACTCTGGGAGACGGATTTGATAATGACGGAATCGCGAACGGCCCGACTACGGCGCAAAACGGCTCGTTCGAATATTCCTGGACTCTCAACCCGCGAACTGTCTGGACAAACCACGCGGCCGTGGATCGGGTACACGAAAAGGCGACGTCCGGTATTCCCTCGATCACGAGCTTCAACGCTTCCTTGCCGACCGGCGTTCAGGGATTGCCGGCCTTGTTGCAACAGGCCAACGGAGTGGACCAGATGCCAATGTTCGGCATGACAGGGTCGTCGCCATGGACCGATCTTTTCGACCAGTGCTGCATTGTCACTACCTTTGCCCACACCCTGTACAGCTATTCGTCTCAAATGGTGATCTCCAAGGGCTCGCATCTGATCAAGTTCGGCGGGGAGCAGAGGCTGTTCTACAACAACTTTTTTCAGCCGCCGAATCCGACTGGCGTATTTAACTTTTCCGATTACGTCACCTCGCCGACTCCCAACAGCGACACGGATGCGCTTGGGAATCCAACAGGCAACCCGTTTGCCAGCCTTCTGTTTGGCTACGCCGACAATGTAAATCCCCCAAACTACGCCTCTCCCTCGCTCAATATCTATCCCTCGGTGGCCAATAAATCGGCTGAGACAGGCTTCTATATCCAAGATGACTGGAAAGTGAACTCGAAGTTCACGCTCAATCTCGGCCTGCGTTACCAGTGGAGCACGCCATACAACGAGCGCCACAACCGGATCCAATTCAGCAATTTCACCGCCGATAGCGGCGTGAACATCAATCTTGCCAACGTTCCCAGCAGTGCCCCAGCGGGCACTTTGAGCGCCCAGGCAATGATGCAGGGGATCGCGAATCTTCCGACAACAGAGGAACTGGACGGCACTACGCAGTTCGCCACCTCCAGCAACAGGAGTGTTCCAACCTACCGCAAAGACCTTGGACCGAGACTTGGTTTTGCCTACCAGATCGATTCGAAGACGGTCGTGCGCGGTGGGGCTGGCATGTATTTCGGAATGAGCCCAGCCACAAACTTCCAGTATCCGGGCACTGCCTTCCGCAAGACGGCAACCATGTTCTTCACCAACGACAATTTCGCAACTCAATCTGCGACCCTGGAAAATCCGTTTCCGGGTGGACTTACGGGTCCGCAAGGTATGCAGTACGGCGCGCTGGCGAATTGGGGATACGGCAACAACAACGATCTGGGTACGACTGCCGCGCGAGACGCCGAGATCTACCAGTGGAACCTCGGAATCCAGCGGGCGCTGCCGAGCGAAATCGTACTCGGTTTGGACTACTCCGCAAACCGGAGCACCCATCTGCCCTGGTCCGGCACGAACAACCGGGATTTCATCCCGTCGGCTCTGCTGGCGAAGATTGCGGCTGCGGTAACTCCCACCGATTCGAACTGCCAGACAGACAGTTGCGTGAGCGGCTTTCTTCAAACGCAGGTGGCTAACCCGTTCTCGTCGATGTTCAGCCCTCCTTGCGCTTCCGCCCCGTGCTTCAACGAACCCGATTCGAACTATGGCCAGCCGACCCTCCCATTGGGAAATCTACTCAACTCCTACCCGCAATTCGCCGGAGACTTTGAAGGCCTGATGTTGGAGGAAGCCAGCTCCTGGTACAACGCGATGCAGATTCGTTTCCAGAAGCGTACTACGCACCACATCAGTTTCGACGGCAGTTACACGGTGTCGAAGGCGACCGACGATTCCTCGGCGGGCAGAAACAACTTTATCGGTTCTCTGGCGTACGGCCTCCCGCAACAACTGGATCGCCTGTATTTGGAACACAGCATCGGCGCCAACGACACGCCGCAGCGTCTGGCGGCTGCGGTCGTCATTGACATGCCCATCGGCCGCAAACAATGGATTGGCGGCGATATGAATCGCGCGCTCGACGCCGTCGTTGGGGGCTGGTCGATCGCGACCTTGATCACGGAGCAATCCGGTCAGCCGATGGCGCTCGGTATGGCCGCGCCGCGGCTGGCGAACGGCACCCAGCGTCCCAGCGTCGTGTGCCCGCAACTCAAGTCTGGGCTTAGCATGAATGACGTCGCCCTGAGCTGGCAAAATCCGACGCCGCTCTCTTTCTTTAACTCCAACTGCTTTGCCGACCCTGGCGACCAGAATCCGGGCAATGCTCCACGCTATTTTCCCGGGCTGCGCGTCGCCGGCATTCACAACGCGGATGTGAATCTTTATAAGTCGTTTGTGCCCCGGGAGGGCATGAAGTTGGACGTGCGAGCGGAGATATTCAACCTCACCAATCATCCTCGCTTCGGCCTCCAGCAGTCGAATCTGGCTTTTGGAAATTCCCAATTTGGGGCAATTGCCAGTGATGCACCAGGGTACTTGCCCCGGTACTTCCAGTTCGGATTGAGGTTCGAGTTCTGAAGAAAGCAACCATGAAAAAATGTGAAGTCTGGATTGTGGCCGCGGTCTTGGTTTCCCTGAGCGTGTTCCTGTTGGGGCAGGATGGTGCTCGAGATCAGGTCGGGGCGAACCCAGACTCGCGGAATCAAGACTGGACAAATTACGTCCGTATCGGTGCGTGGTCCTTGGGGACAGGCGACGCGGAGCGAATTGTCCGCGAGGCGGGCGAGAGCCACGTCTCCGGCATTGAAGTGGACAACGATATTCCGGGCCGCTACGAGAGCTTCCTCAACCCGGAAGCGAAACTCGCCGCGATTCGTGCCGTGGCCGAGCGCGCGCACAAAGCGAGAAACCACGCCTTCGTTTACATTGCGGGGTTGGAGTGTATTACGGCAAACGCCGACCAATCGCCCCATTCGGTAGCCAAAGATCATCCGGGGTGGTTGCAACGCAAGATCACGGGCGAGCCCGCAATCTTTGGCGGCGGCACTGCTTTCTGGATCGCAAAAGGCGACGAGGATGTGTGGATCAGTCCCTACGCCACAGAGTGGCGCAAGACGTACATGGAGCGGGTGCGGCAGATTGCCGCCACAGGCATTGACGGCATCTACGTGGACATCCCGTACTGGATGACTCACTTCGATGGTTGGGAAGACACCTGGGCTAGCTTTGATGACGCGACGGTCGCGGCGTTTCGCAAGCAGACTGGGCTTGACGCACGGCACGACCTGAAGCTGGGAGATTTCTCCGACCCAAATTTTCGACAATGGGTCGATTTTCGGATCCAATCGCTGACCGACTTCATGCGGGAAATCGATCAGACCGCGAAAAGTGTAAATCCACAAATCAAGACGATTCCCGAAATTTACCCGGGCATCGAGGCAGAAGCCGTGCGCGTCGGCGCGGATGTATATAGCTTGTATGCCGTCAACGATGCCATTGCGCACGAGTACGAGTTTGGCGACGGGGATCATATGGCGGCTTCGCGAACGCCGCTGGATTGGTTCCGTTACCAGATCGGCATGCAGACCTTCCGCGCATTTGCCCAGGGCAAAGCGACCTGGATATTGAATTACTCCTGGGACGGCGATCCCAAGGTCCGCGCCTCCGCGGCGATGCAGAACCTCTTCATGTCGGAACTCATGGCGGGAGCGAATGTGTGGGATGCTGCCACTCACGTCATGTCCGGCTCGAACGACCTGGCCACGCGGAAGCAAGTGTTCACCTGGATTGCAGCGCACGAGAAGATGTTTTATCGCCCGCGGACGGCGATTGATCCCGTCGGCATCTACTTCTCTCCGGCTACCCGCAACTACTTCACGAGAGAGTTCCTTCGTTCGTACCAGGGAACACTCCTACTTCTGATGCAGGGTCATCGCGAGTATCAAATCGTGACCCCGAGGACCCTCGGTTCGTTCCGCGGGAAGAATTTGATTCTGCCCGATGTTCGCATCCTCTCAACAGAGGAGACGGCCGCCTTGCGAAAGTATGCTGGTAGCATTGGAAAGATCGTCGCCACCGGCGCCGTCGGCGAAGAATTACTGACGCAGACCAACCTAACCCACCTCGCCGATTCACCAGGAGCCCGCTACCTGGCTCTGGCGGAAAGTCACTTCGACGATTCCTCCCCGAATAGTGAAAAGCCTTTTCTGGACAGCCTGGGCGGTGGCGAGATTCGAGTAAAAGCATCGCCGATGGTTGCGGCACAGATCGCGTCCGTGGACAACAAGATCCACGTATTTTTCGCCAACTTTCAGGGCCTTCGTGCCAGGGAAAACTCCGTGCAGACTCCCGAGAGCCGCGCCGAAGTAATTGTGCCGGGCAAGGTGAAGGGCCACTTCCTGCCATTTCTCGGCGAGGAGACGGCGATCACCGGTCGATTTGAAAACGGGAGCACGCTGTTCCATCTGCCGGAGATCGCAAAGGGTGCGGTAGTCTGGTTCGAGCCCGCCAAGCCGTGAGACGACCGCCCATTGGTCCTTGTTAGACCCAACCAGTAGTGCATCGACTCGGTTTCATCCGGCAGTGAGCGCCAACTTGACCAGCGACTTCCGGCACACAGTCCACTGCTACGGGTGTCGTGGAGAAAAAACACGAGCCACAGGTTTAGTCCACAACTGCGTCTTGCTTGCGTCGGCGTATTCGATATATAGTGCAATAATTCGTAAATATTCGTAAGCGTACAGTAATCTTGATGGACTTTGCGAGGAGACTCTGGGGGAGCGCCCGGATTGAACCCTGTGATTCAGAAGCGCGGCCACAACCCAAGCGCCAGCTTGCAGGATGTATTGATCCGTAATCGCCTCTCAGGAAAAGGCGGTGTTTATGCGGTCTGTTCCGCACATCCCTGCGTCATCGACGCGGCCATAGAGCAGGCCATGCAAGACGATTCTATCCTCCACGTGGAGTCAACTTCCAGTCAGGTCAATCAACTGGGTGGTTACAGCGGTCAGACGCCGAGTCAGTTCGCCGATTTTGTCCACGCAGCGGCGCGGCGCATGGGGCTTCCCGAAGATCGAATACTGTTGGGCGGGGACCACCTCGGGCCATTTCCGTGGAGGACCGAAGCATCAAACAGCGCCTTGAACAAGGCTTGCGCACTAACTCGCGCTTGTGTGCTCGCCGGCTATCGGAAAATCCATCTTGATGCGAGCATGGCATGTGCCGACGACGCGGAGGTCCTCCCTGAACAGATTGTCGCGCTGCGGGCCGCTGTGCTTTGCCAAGCCGCTGAACAGGCTGTGAAAGACTTGCCGCCCGGCGCCGACCATCCTCTGTATGTCATCGGGACGGAAGTCCCCGCCCCAGGGGGCGAGTCGGCTCTAGGCGCACCTCCTGCTGTGACCACGGTCGAGAGCCTCCATCAGACTCTGCAAGTCTTTCAACAGGCCTTTGAAGAGAAAGGTTTGTCAGCGGCCTGGCAAAGAGTGGTCGGGGTGGTGGTGCAGCCCGGGGTGGAGTTCGGCGACGATGTCGTATTTGAATACGACGGCACAAGGGCTCATTCACTCTCGGCAGGATTGCCTCGCAGCCCTTTGCTCGTATACGAGGCGCACTCCACGGACTATCAGTCTCCCAGCGCTCTGGCTCAAATGGTCGAAGACCACTTCGCCATTCTGAAGGTGGGCCCGTGGTTGACCTTCGCATTCCGGGAAGCCGTATTCGCTTTGAGTGCGATCGAAAGAGAACTACTTGCCGGGGAAAAGAGCCAGAGGTTATCGCAGCTGCGGGAAGCGCTTGATCGGGCAATGCTGCGCGAACCAGCCTACTGGCGCTCATACTATAACGGGGATGAGAACCGGCTACGCATCTCGCGGGCCTACAGCTATAGCGACCGCTGCCGATATTACTGGCATGAGATCTCGGTCCAAGCAGAGATCGAACGCCTAATCGAGAACCTCACAGCGCGGTCGGTTCCGTTGACGCTCATCAGCCAATACCTGCCTCTGGAGTACGAGGCAATCAGGGCCGAACAAATCGAGAACCAGCCGGGGGCGATCATCCGATATCACATTCGGTTAGTGCTGCGCTCCTATGCGACGGCATGTGGAATGGGCTGAAAGCGACTTCTACGACTGTGCCGGAACATCGGATAAGGGGACAAAATGGCGAAATTGGACGTATGTGTGGTTGGTGAAATCAATCTGGACTTGATCCTCTACGGGCTACCCAAGGAACTGGTGCTCGATCGCGAGTTATTGGCCAGTGGTCTGGCGCTCACGCTGGGCAGTTCGTCCGCGATTTTCGCCCATAACCTTGCAATGCTGGGAACCAAGGTCGGGTTTATCTCGAAAACTGGCGGAGACCCATTGGGGAAGATGGCACTGGAACGGCTGGTGACTGCAGGGGTTGACGTGACCCGCGTGAAGCAAGCACCCGGGCGAACACCGACGGGACTGACCGTTGCTTTACCCTACTTGCAGCATCGCTACATCCTCACATTTCCCGGCACCATGTTTGAGATGCAGTACTCCGACATCGACATGGAATACGTCCGGTCGGCGCGCCATCTGCACGTCTCGTCGTTTTTTCTGCACCGCGCGTTGCGCCCGCGGATCGCCGATCTGTTCCGCCAAGCGAAAGCTGTGGGATTGTCCACGTCACTCGATACCAATGACGACCCTGAGAACAAGTGGGACCGGGACCTGTTCGAAGTTCTCAAGTATGTCGACATTTTTCTCCCGAACGATCGTGAAGCGAAAAAGATCGCCCACACTGACGACCTTTCGCAAGCCATTAACGTGCTCGCTGGACTGGCCAAAGTTGTGGTGGTGAAGCGCGGCTCCGCGGCTGCTATCTGCCGGTCCGGGCAGGAACAGTGCAGCTTATCGCCCCCCAGCGTGAAAACTGTAGACGACGTCGGCGCTGGCGACAGTTTCGATGCCGGATTCATCCACCAGCACATGCAAGGGGCGAAACTCGAGGATTGCCTGGCATTCGCCAATCTGGCGGGAGCCTACTCAACCACTAAGGAAGGTGGCACCGAGGCTTTTCGTGATCGCAGCGCACTCATCAGTTTCATGCGCCAGCAGTGGAATGCCACGGGCAGGGGCTCGCTCCCCTTGAAAGGCTAGCGGGGCCTTTTTCACGCTCGGGAGCAAGATTATTCCAGTTGACAAAGCTCCTAAAACGGAAGTAAAAGTAATAGTTCGTAAATTTACACAATAGATCGCGGATGCAAGAGTTCAGCGCTTTTGGATGCGACTCAGGAGGCTTGCCATGCCCGTGCTTTTCCACCCCCGACAAATTCTCGGTGCGCTCCTTCTTCTGCTAGCCATCGGATTCGCTACCCCATTATGGGCGCAAAAGGATGCCGGGACCATTGTAGGAACCGTGCGCGACGCGAGCGGCGCGATAGTTCAGGGCGCTAAGGTCTCGGTCGAGGACGTGGATCGAGGTGTCCAAATGACTCTCTCCACCAGCGATGAGGGCGAGTATGTCGCGAGTCCACTGCACATCGGACGCTACAAGGTCACAGTCGAGAAGGCGGGGTTCAAAAAAGCGGTGTCAGAGGTTGTCCAGCTGGATGTGCAGGGGCGCGTCGCCATCAACATAGCACTGCAGATCGGGCAGCAGACCGAAGAGGTTCTGGTCACGGGTGCGGCGCCCCTGCTTGAAACCGAGACTTCGGAATTGGGACAGGTCGTTGATCAGAAGCGGGTGAGCAACCTGCCGCTGAACGGGCGAAACTTTGCCCAGTTGGCCCTGCTCAGTACGGGCACGGCGCCGAGCGAACCGGGCGCGCGCGATGAAGGCGGATACGGCTTCAGCTCCAACGGAGCACGATCGCTACAGAACAATTTCTTGCTGGATGGCGTGGACAACAACTCGAACCTGCCCGATCTGCTCAATGAAACGAACTTCGTAATTCAGCCTCCGGTGGAAGCTCTGCAAGAATTCAAGGTGCAGACCAACGCTTACGGCGCGGAATTCGGGCGCGGCAACGGGGCGATCGTGAACGCAGTCATCAAGTCGGGGACCAACCAGCTTCACGGCTCCGCCTGGGAATTTCTGCGCAACAACATCGTGGACGGGCGAAACTATTTTGATCCGGTGGGACCGGTTCCCCCGTACAAGCAGAACCAGTTTGGCGCGACATTCGGCGGTCCAGTCTTGCTGCCCCACTTGTACGACGGCCGCGGGAAAACCTTCTTCTTTGTGGACTATGAAGGATACCGTGTGCGCCAGGCGCAAACCCAGGTTGCGTTCGTTCCACCGACGGCGTGGAGGACGGGAGATTTTTCGAGCCTGATTGACTACACGACCGTGACCGGTACGGATTGCAACAATGTGCCGACCTATGCGGGCGAGATTTTCGATGCCAAGCTCGCGCAACCCGCTTGCGGCGTGCCGTTCCAATATGACGGGACTGGAAAGCCTCTGAATATTATTCCAGCAACACCCGTCGTGCCTGGCGGCGGCGCGCTGGATCCTTTGGCGCTGCGCCTCGCAGCGTTGTATCCGGCAGCCGGCCCGATCAACTCGAGCGGCAACAACTTCGTCGGCAATCCTGTGCGCCAGGAAACACGCAACAACTTTGACGTTCGGGTGGACCAGAAATTCTCTGACGTGGACAACGCTTTCTTCCGTTTCAGTTTCGAAAACCAGCCCAGCTTTATTCCCGGGACCTTCGGCGGGCTGGCCGATGGTGGCGGATTCTTCAGCGGCCAGGAGGATTTCGCCTACCGTAGCTTTGCCACCAGTTGGACCCACATTTTCAAGCCCGAACTGATCAACGAATTCCGCCTGGGCTACAACCGGGTCAATGCACATCGTCTCGAACTGAACGCGGATACTAACGTTTCGGCTGAGCCCAACATCGATTTCCCAGGCGTTCCGTATTCGCCGGGCATTGGCGGGTTGCCACAGCTCACCTTTAGCGACGTCGCCACCCTAGGCAGCCCCACATTCCTGCCCTCGGTCGAGCTCCAGAATTCCTACACCCTCTCCGAAAATCTGACTTGGGTGCGAGGGCGCAACACCTGGAAGTTCGGCACGGAGATCCGGCGAGAAGAGTTCACAATTTTCCAGCCCGCCGCGGCGCGCGGGACGCTTGCTTTTAGCCCCACGCTCACCGATAATCCCGCGGCCATTGGCACCGGCGGTACCGGCTTTGCTTCTTTCATGGCGGGGTTTACTGACGGCGGAAGCATCAATAACCTGCACAACGTGGACTATTTCCGCAACACTTATGCGCTTTACGCGCAGGACGATTGGAAGGTCACGCCGACGCTGGTGCTGAATCTGGGCTCGCGCTACGAACTTTTTGGCACCGTGTCGGACCGCCACAACGACGTGGGAAACTTCGACCTCAGCAATCCCACCGATCCCACTATCTTTGTGCCGAAAGGACAAACGGCACAGCTCACGCCCTTCATCGCGCAGTACGTCAAGATCAGCGCCACCGGCAGCCGTGGGCTGATCAACTCGGACCTGAATAATTTCGCGCCGCGCATCGGCCTGGCTTGGCAGTTTGCCCCGAAGACCGTGTTGCGAATGGGCTACGGCATTTTCTACGGCGGGCAGGAAAACGGACCGTACTCGAATCCGAGTCCCGGATTCAATCCTCCGTTCTTCACGAACGAATCGTTCATTTCACCCTGCGGCGCGCCGACGGCCAACGCTTTAGCGGGAGATTGCCGCGTAACTCAGATTCCCGCTCTAGCTGGCGGTTTCCCCGCCAACTCGCTGGTGGATCCCAACACTCCCATCTTTTTCTCCGTCGATAAGAACCTGCGCACGCCCTATATGCAGCAGTGGCATTTGAGCTTTGAACGTGAGCTACCCGCGAACAGTGTGTTCACGCTCACTTATGCAGGTTCCAAAGGGACGAAGCTATATACGTTCTTCAACGGCAACCAGGCAGCCCCCGACCCAAATCCGAATGACGCGACGGCACCGCGCCGGCCGGTATTTGCGACACTCATCAATCCGCCGGATCCGCACACCTGCTCGCTGCAATATTCGGAGGACTGCTCGCCGGTATTCGATACCGGCATCGATTGGTTTCGCTCAACTGGCGCTTCCAATTACAATTCTCTGCAGGCAAGTTTGGAAAAGCGTTTCGCGAAAGGCCTGCAGTTCCAGGCGTCCTACACCTACGCGCACTCGCTGGATATCGCTTCCAACGCGAACCTTGGTCCTACACAGAACAACAGCGATTTCCGCTACTTCCGCGATCCCCAGGCGGAACACGGCAATTCCGATTTCGACGTGCGCAACCGCTTCGTGTTGAATTCGATCTACGAACTGCCTATCGGTCACGGCAAACACTTCCTGGGGAACGCCACCGGGTTTGCCAACCAGGTGGTCGGCGGCTGGCAGGTTGCCAATATCCTCTCTATCTCCAGCGGCAACTGGTACACGGTGCTCGACGCGGACGGCAACTTCGCCAATGCTGACGGCGGCGCCGGCGGCGTCTCCCAGCGTCCGGACCAGGTCGGCGACCCAACCCGGGCGGGCATCGTACCGGGAAATCCTACCTGTGTTGCTCCCGCCAAGATTCATACCCCGACCGCGTGGTTCAACACCTGCGCGTTTGCCGATCCACCTTTAGGTTCGTTCGGCGACGTGGGCCGTAATACCGTCGAGGCACCAGGATACACAGAATGGGACTTTTCAGTATTCAAGTTCTTCCACACCTCGGAGCGGACGGATCTCGAATTTCGTGCGGAGTTCTTTAATCTTCCCAACCACACCAACTTTCTGTTCGCGGAAAGCGGACCGCAAAATGGAAACAACGCGACCATTCTTGGGACGCCACAGTTCGGCGATTTGACCGCCGCAAGGGCGCCGCGACAGATTCAGTTTGCCCTGAAGTTCTCTTTCTAAAGGGACCGGCAGGTTCTTCGCTCAAGCGGCTGTCGCTTTCGGAGTCAGCCAAGCAGTTGATCGTAGAAGCCAGGCGAAAACCGCCGGACGTCAGGTACAGTCAGTCCGTAAGCGCGCGTATCTTCGAAGCAAAGACTTTCTCCAATAGAGTTAACTCATGAGAAAAGCACAGTGTCTGATCCGAAAGCTGGCAATTGCGCGGCGTGCGATCGAAACCGCGCGAACGGTGCTTGCAGGCTTGCAGTGCAGCATGATGGGCGCAACTATTGCCATCTTGACGCTGGGCGCGGTGCGGTGTCCCGCCCAGCACCTGACTAATGGCACTCTGTCCGTGACCGTCAATGGTCAGGATGGCTCGTATGAATTTGGGCCGCTTGGTAGCCAATCCGTTCTGCAAGCAGGTATCGGTGCGCTGGTCGATCACACGTGGCTGCGTCCCGGGAGCTATCCCTCGCATTCGGTTTCCGAGTCGCCTTTCAGCGACGCGCTTGGCTCCGGGAGACAATTGACGGTCACATGCAGCGGACTACGCGGCAGTCCTGATCTTATCTATGTGCTGCAGCTTTACGCTCAAAATCCCTACGGCACGGTTCAAGTGCGGGTCAGGAACGAAACGCGCAAAGTGTCGTCGGTGCAGGCGCTCCGCAGTGTTGAAGCCTTGGGAAACCCGATCGTTAACTTGGGTGGGCATCCATCGGATGAGCGCGTCCTCTCCGATAGTTTCAGCGAAGATTGGCCCAACTTGGTGATCTACGACCTCGGGGACGCCCCAGGTGGGATGCACCGCGGAGTCGGAAGCCAGCTTATCTATAACTTAAAGACCAAGCAGAGTTTATTTCTTGGCGCACTCACATCGGATCGTTTCTTGACTCTTTTGCGACTGAAGACCGATGGCAAAGGCGTCGCAGCTAAGATCGCATCATATGCCGTCGAATCTACCGGAACCACGGAGATTCAGAAGGATTTCAATCTAGCAGATTCTCCTGCGAGCGACCGGATCGAACTGAGTCTTCCACTGAATCCTGGCGAAGAGCTGAGCTCTGAACGATTGATGTTCGCGGCTGGGCCGGACTACCATGGGCAACTTCTCGCCTATGGTTCCGCAATTCGGCGGCTGCATCGCCCACGCGTTTCGAGTGAAATTCCAACCGGATGGTGGAGCTGGACCGTTTATTATGCCGCGATCGACGAGGGCGAGACCCTGGCGAATGCCGATTGGCTGTCGCAAAATTTGAAAGCGCTCGGTTACAACTATTTCCAGATCGATGAAGGCTATCAGTATGCGCGCGGAGAGTACGTCACCGCCAACGCAACGCAATTCCCGGACGGCATGCGCTTTGTCGCTCATCGCATTTTGGGAGATGGCCTGACAGTTGGTCTCTGGACGGCGCCATTCGAGGTAACTAACCGCGCCTGGGCTTACGAACATCACAAGGATTGGCTGGTCCACAATGCCAAGGGCCAGCCGATTCCCTTAGGGGATGTGTGGGGGCAGCACACGGATACGCTTTATGCGCTCGATACGACACATCCGGGGGCGCAGGAATACTTGCGCCAGACCTACAAGACGCTGGTTCGGGAATGGGGAGTTCGTTTCATCAAATTGGACTTCATGGACACGACGGCCATTGAAGGCTACTACTACCGCCCAAATACCACCGCGCTAGAAGCCCAGCGTATAGGCTTGCAGCTCATCCGCGATACCGTCGGCGACGATGTGATCCTGGACAAAGACGGAAGTCCGATGCTCAATCCGGTGGGGCTCGTGGACACAGGCCGTGTTTCTGCAGACACGGGGCACAGTTTTCTGCGGTCGAAAACTGCCGCACCCGGCATTGCTGCCCGCTTCTACATGAACGGTAACTTCTTTATCAATGACCCGGACGCTTTCAACATCACCGATACATACTTGGTGGAGCAGTCGGACGAGCGTTCCTCACATTCGCTGGCGACAGCGCAGACTTCGATCGCACTCTCTGCCATCGCAGGTGGCATGTACGAAATCGGCGATGATCTGCTGGTGCTCAACAGTGAGAAGGATCGGCTAGCGTTAGTGGAAAACCGAGACCTGCTAAACATGGCCAAGGCCGGGCGAGCCTCTACGCCAGTAGATCTGATGACCTATGATCCGGAGGACGGACAACCGAGTCTCTTCTTGCTCCGGCAAAGCCCTCGCCAAAGCATCTTGACCGTTTTCAACTGGACCGACAAGCCACGCTCGCGCTCGTTGAGCCTCAGAGACCTCGGGCTCCCAGTCAACTCCACGATGGTGGCGACTCCGGTCATCGGTCCAAGCTCCGCCTTTGTGCTTGAAGGTGGCGCGATCCAGCTTGAGAATCGGTCGCCGCAATCGGCGGTGGTAATTAAGCTGGTGGACACTGCTGTCGCCAGGGCCGCCCCAACTGTCACGGCCCGAGTCCCTTCTCAGTCGAAGGTCGGGGAGACGATAGCCTTCTCGGCTCAGGCCGACCCTGACGGCGTACCCGCACTCCGCTATCACTGGGACTTCGGCGACGGGACGATCTCGGAAGGGTCCAACGTTTTTCATTGCTATACCAGGGCGGCCGATTTCCTTGTCCGGCTCACAGTGGACGGACCCGACGACGCGCCCTATGAACAGAGCTTTTCCATCGGAGCAACGGGTGAATTGAAGCCGGCTCCCGAACTCCGCTCCAACCGGCGTTTTGAGCCGCCAGCCGACAAATGATGCGCGCCTCCGGCTCCTGGGCGGCGCAGCGAAATCGAAATCGCGTGGAACGCAAGGAGGACACAAGTTTGATGCAGCGCAGAGACTTTCTAAAAAGTGGGGTTGCATTGGTAGCGGCTGCTGAACTGGGAACAAACAAAGCGCAAGGAATCGTCCCCGCGCACAACTGGGGAAAATACGACTTTGGTTCTGGCCCAACCGTGACCGACCGTCTCAATCAGGGTCCGTTCTCCCAGTACCCTCCCGATGCTTCCATTCCCACGGATGAAGTGGTTATGACCACAACTCCTTCGGAAGAAGTCGTGCCCAACTACGGGAAGGGACTGATCACCTATATCACGGCCGATATGGGCACAGAGGAAATCAAATCGGACAACATTCCCCAAGCTATTGAGGATCTGGTTCGATTCCCTCTGGGCCAGCAGCTTTACATACGCCCGACGTGGCGGGAGGTCCAGCCGCGAGCTGGACGCCTCGACCTGTCTGACTACTTGCAGCTGGTTTTTGATTTGGCGAAGAAAAATAACAAGCGCATCGGAATGCGAATTCAGATGAGCGCTCCGGACTATTCAAACCAACCGGCGTTGCCGGATTTCGTTCTCGACAAAGTACCGACCGTTGATCTGGTCCTTGGTGAGAAGGAAAGCAGGGCGTCGGCGGAGCGATATTTGCGCAACCCATATGCGCGTTATCAGCCCCGGTTTGACCATCCTTTTTTTCAGCAGGCATTCAGGGAGCTGATTGGGCTGTTGGCAGCGGAATTCAACGGGAGTCCCGCCATCGAGTTCATCGATACCTTCATGTATGGGTTCTGGGGCGAAGGTCACACCTGGCCCTTCGGCAATAATCCTTTCCCCGATTACCAGACTGCGGAGCGGACCTGGATCAACATGCTGGAAGTTCAGCTAGAGCACTTTACGAAGACCCCTCTGATGACCAACACCCAACCCGACTACAGCCGGGTTGGCAACTCAGAAGTCCTTGACCGCACGGTTCGCAGCAATAACTGGATTCGGAGTGACACCATCTTCATCGAGAATGAGCAAATTGAAGCCCTCAGCAACCGGCCGCCCTGGATCGCTGCGGTGCTCGAACAGGGGCTTCCAGGCAAAGCTCCGGATACCTTCGCCATACAGGAAGGGATATCGCCGTCCGACAACATGATCGCTCATGTGATGGATGTAGGGGCGAATTACTGGTCGCTTTGGAACTTCCACCAGATCAGCGCCAAGAATCTTATGAGTTACTACCAGGCATCGCCAACCTGGTTCGACCGGATCAATCGTCGAATCGGCTATTGCGTGAGGCCGTCGATGATCTGGAGCTACGAAGATGGCGGCTCCGTAGGGCTGATTGTCGGCTTCGCCAACGACGGCATTGCGGGCGTTCCGGGTGTGCTGCGGGTGACCGTGGAGAGCGAGGACGGGAAAGCGCTTAAGAGCGGCTGCTTGGATCCCGGATATCCCCTGCCCGGAAAGGTCCGGCAGGCGCAGTTTGTGCTACCGCCAGGCACCCAATGGCAGGGATTGAGGCTCGGGGCGGAGATCGAGGTGAAAGGTATGCGTTACCCGGTGCGGTGGGCTTGTCACCAAAACCTGAATCACGATGGCTCACTCACTCTGCGCCCCAACCTCCATCACAATGTTTAGCGCAACCGCTGGTCTCGTGATTAAGGTTGCCAGAGTCTCGATCACCCAGAACACGAGGCGGTTCATGGAATGCGGAGACACTGCCGGTTACATTTAGCGTCCTCTCCGGGCCGGGAACGGTGAGCGGCAGCACGCTGACAATCACGGGTGTGGGTACGGTGGTGGTGGTCGCAAATCAGGCGGGCAACACCAACTACGCGGCAGCGCCACAAGTGACCCAGAGCATTGTGGTCAATTATTCAACGCCGATCGCTAATGCGGGTCCTCCGCAAACGGTCTACTTAGTTTTTGTTGCAGATGTGGTGGGCAACTACGTCGTGCAGCTCATTGTGAACGACGGATTCTCCAACCGCACTCCTTCCACGGTAACCATCAGTACCATCGATTCGCCGCCAGCTTTTACGGCGATCCTTCGATGTTAACGGTTCCACCCTCCCAGCAGTTCGGCGGCCACTACACGGTTCTGACTCCAACTACGGGATTCCGCGCTAACTACGCCAATGTGGTCAGAAATAGAACCCCCGCAAGCCACAATTTTGAGGACCAAACGCTCCCCAGACCTTTTCGTGTTCCCCCCAAGCTACAAGCAGGTCAATGAATGATAACGTCCTTTATCATTCACGATCCAAGCGAATGTCCCCTCCCAGCCGCAGCAGGATTGTCCGACCTGGAAGTAGGCATGCCATTTGCACATAACCTTCAAAACAAAGATGAGTGGAATCTGACCGGCTCGGTTAAGAGGAACCACGGATCGGCCCGCAGTTGTCAATTCTTTTCAGCTCAATCGCGCACGGGAATGCCAGGCCCGATTCGCCAACGTCTTCGGACTGATTGCTAACGCTGAGGCGAGCTCACGGACAGGGGCTTTCGTCCAGCAGCTGGCTCCGCGACGGAATGGGATTGCGGTATTCGGATGCGCGCTCCCACGCTATTCAGCGACTATCGTTGCCGGGCTTGGAGTCGTTGCGTACAGCGTGCAATTGTCTTCCTGAGCCCGCCTTCGATGCAGGTGAAACCTGTATGCGCGGCGCCCCAGCATGTCACGGCCGCGATGCCTCGACCAGTCCGTCCAGCCAGTCCATCAGGTCCTTGCGGCGGACACGCTTCATTTTTTGAGTGAACGGTGAAGACAGGCAGCCGGTTTTGTGGAGCGTTCCTGCTCGCGCCCGACGGCTGAGTTCGTAGATTTGATTGGGGCGGCATTTCAAAATGCGCGCGACCTCCCGCAATGTGAGCACTTCATTGTATTTTCGCTGTTGTCCATGTTGTCCTGCACAGAACTTCTCGACCTGCTGGACGAGGACTTTCTCAAGTGTTCTTCCCACCGTTCCCATGGCGGCGAACTGAGATGCCCGCCAGTTTATAAATAGATAGATGTCAGCCTCTGAAATGTCGAACGCGCTCTCATCACCCATCTCCTGACGGACGGCTCCGACGACCTCGGCCCCCCCCGCGCTAAGGCGTCAGTTCCGACGTGCTGTCGCCCGACGCGGAGGTGATCAACGACCCAAACTGCCAAATACGTGGCCAGTTGATGAGTTGGCTACGCCGGGGCGCCCAAAATGCCTGGACACTCAAAGTCACGAAAATGTTTCTCTCTTCCCTTCTCCAATACCGGTGATACCAACTGGTGATACCTGCCTTGCCCTTAAGTCCTTTGTTATCCATTCCACGCGTAGAGTGCTGCATTCTCCTGACACCAAGTCAGAGCAAACGCAAAGAACGGGGCGTCCGGAGAAGGAGCTTACATGAGGGAGGATTGAAAATAACGTGGTCGATGTTTGGTTCAGCCGTTCTTCCTTGCCTGCTTGCCGGCCTTGATTTCTGATGTCTTCTGACTCAGATAGAGGTCAACCGCGCGCCGGATCGATTCCGACGGCTTTGCGCCAGTCGCTCTATAAACCGCTTGCAGATCAGCCAACTGGTCATCGGTGAGGAAGACCGCTGTGCGCTTCATGCCCTAGCGTCCCATTTATGACCATACATTGTCAATGTCACCACAGGTAACCACTGTAATGGTCTGTTAGTGCTATTGTATGCCTAAGCGCCTATACATATGCTAATACCATGAGAAAAGGGATCGATGTCGACGCGATGACACGAATCGAGCAGGGTCTCTCATGCTCTTCGAGCCACGATTGCAGTTCAAGTCTAGTGTTTGGGTCCAACCCAGTGAACTCGACGCCCATTCCTAAACCGGGATCACACGTCCGCACGTTGCATTCACAAACTATGCGCCTATCTCCAAAATAGAATGTGGCTGTGAACTGGGTCCCTTCAGAAACCGTCGTCATGGTTTGTAGATAACATCCATTGCCACAAACGTCGGTAGCCGAAACCCTCATAGGAACACCGTCGCTTCTTCGCAACTCCACTTGCAGTGCAACCTGATGTCGAGAATATTGTCGTCGGTTTTCGGGGGCAAGCTCGGGCTTGGTGAGGTCGATGAGATGCTCCCAAGGGCAACGCTGTCCGCTAATGAGATCGACCGCCAAAATCACATTATGTTCTTGACGACTATCGACAAAACCCACCCGAACGCGGGCACGTTTCGCCTCGTACTGCAAGCCGAGAATTTCCCCCGGTTGAATCATCCACCCTACTCCCTCAATCCAAGCTCCGGTTCGGCTCAGGCTTCGGAACGAAGCGTCTTGGGTGAAAGTCTTTCCGTCAGCCGCACAACCCCAGATACGGACACTACTGTTTGGCATAATTAAGGATGCAGATCGATGTAAAAGTGACTACGTACTGAGCCCCACGCCCAGCCCCATTGATCGAATAATGCACTGTTGGTAAGAACCTGCCAAGATTACGGCCGATACCTTCGATTCGTTACCCGTGTTCGGGGTATTTATGTCTCGTGTAGAGACTATAAAGAGATAGCGTGGGGCGGCCCTGCGGGTCACCGCAAGGATGGGTAAAGAACGATGCTACGTGAACGTACGGCAAATTGATTGTGACGCTCACACCGCCAGCGTGACGAAGCAAAGTCCTGAATGGCGCACGGGAACGGACGAGGTAAGAACCGACCACAAAGATTTCACGCCAATTCCCCGCGTTTCACATCGACGAGGGTTCCGTCGGTGAAGGCACAATGAAAATCGTTTGCACGGCGCATTCCGCTACTGATGATTCTCCGCCAATCACATTCGTAGTACTCCGTAAGAAACAGTTGAAACCTGATCGACAGAAGGGCTTTAGACCATGCGAACGAGCCTGCTCTGACGAGAAAGACCAGTTCATTGCATCACTGCGTTAACTGAAAGACGACCACGGGCACGATGGGCTAGGTTCCGAGCAAAGAAAGCAGCCTAGAATCCTGCAAACCTGAGAAGAGGCACCCCACTCAAAGCGTGCCTTTGTGACTTCTATCAGTTTCATCACATCCCCTGTTGGAATGGCTTATTCAGGTGCATAAGCTCTTCTTTGATAGCCTCTAAACGCTCGCGTCTTATATCGTGAGCGTATCTTGCTGCGCGCAGATGAAAGGGCTGTTGTGCGTAAGTGGAGTTTTCTTTCTGAAGCGCTGCGATCTCAATTCTCAACTCTGAAATCCGTCGCTGAGTGAATGCGTCCATGCTGCTACTTACCGTTTGCGGGCTTGGCCTTGGGCTTTTCTTTCTCCGGCATCTGTAGCATTTTAGGACCACAGTGCTGCTGGAGTTTATCGACCAACTTAGAAAACGTAATCGTCGGCTTGCCCATCCGCCACAGCCCTTACTTATGAACCTTCAGCAACCCGCCCGCGTCAAATGCAGATGCTATGCGGAGCGGCTGACCTGCAAGGCAATCTTCACCGACAAAATCCTTGTCGCTTAGTATGCCAAGTGTTGCTTCCTTGCCGAGAGATAGCAGCCGTACTCGAACCATTTGTTAGAAATGGAGTTTGGTGGAGCACATCGAGGCACGAGCTTCGATCCTCGGTCGCCTGCTGTGACTGTACAGCACTGCGGGGATATTCGGAAACTTGACCACTCCCTCCTAAGTTTTATTCTGCTTACTGCTCTTCCTTGAGCTTTGCTAGGAGTCCGAGGCAGGAGGCTTATTCTTTTTCAAAGGTACGAAATGGGTACGCTCGGATTCATCGTTTGAAAAGAGGTGGAGTCGCGTGGTTTCGCTCAGTTTGAACTTGTAGGGAGTTTCCGGTCGGCAGGGACAAAGTAACCTTTGCCATTCAGGCGCACCAGCGACATTCTCAATGTAAGCTCCGTTGCTATATGTCAGCGCGATTTCTTTCAGGAGGTATTGCATGTGGCAGTTCGGACACTCGACATATAGGCGTGTTTTGGACATAAAATGTGCTCGGTCTCGGCGTCTTCCACGATTCCGAAAATGGTCGTGGTCCATGTCCTCGTCTACCACAGAGCCTACACCTTTTTGGATAATCATTCGCCACATGGTTGATCCTCGTACTCACGGAATAGCTGCGCATCAGTCGGGCATCGTATGGCTTCAACAGTTCGGACGCCGCTTCGACGTTTGTCATTCTGGGATCAATCCAGAGGTCGTACGCATCAGGATCAAGAATCACGACTCGCTCCGACAAAGGCATCTTTAGAATTTTGTTCCAAAACTCTGATCCACTCGCTCAACGCAGACCGCTCCGTTTTTGTGAACCGTCTGCGACGAATGAGTCGCTATCCCCTGTCCCTCGTCAAAACTCCACGCTCGCGAAGCACCTTCCGAATCAGTAATTTACCAAACCCCAACATTCCCGCCTGCTCCCAAAATGGCTTGAGGATGTGAAGATGTAACAATGTTACACGCGGGCAATTCCGTGCGGATGGAGTTTTGGCGAGGGACACCTAGCCTCAGCCTCGGATTTTTACGTTTCAAGATGACGATTTGCTGACGGAGGGCGCGGTTTTCCTCGCTTGGCTGTATGCTTCTTGTCCCGCCTCCATCGCATCCTTTACTTGGTCTTGCGCTAGAGCTATGGTTTTCTGTGTTCTCCGCTTTAAATCTTTGCCAGTGCCGCGGACCTGATTGACTCCATCGCTGACCCCGGCGGCAATATCGCCCCGTAGTTCCTCTCCGGTTTTGGGCGCAAGGAGTAAAGC
>Ga0182024_10005329_pt1 | contig 28913 bp, 28 predicted proteins | sample P32metaG_FD_120480 | JGI IMG/M metagenome (GOLD analysis project Ga0182024, IMG submission 120480) | Permafrost microbial communities from Stordalen Mire, Sweden - P3-2 metaG (Illumina Assembly) | ecosystem: Environmental > Terrestrial > Soil > Wetlands > Permafrost | place: Sweden: Stordalen...
ATGATGTTGCCGAAGGCGCCATGCGCACCGCTGCACCAGAAGACGACACCGGTTGCGCGGCAGATACCGCCGGAGTCGCGCGAGCCGGCAGGGAAGTGGCGGCATTCGCCGTTCGCGCACCACCTCCACGAATATCCCCGCCACCACCGCCGCGAACTTCCCCGCGAACCTCGCCACGAAGTCCCGCGAGCACTTCTTCCAACGGCGCCAGCCTCCGCGCATTAATCAATTTCAGCAACCCCAGCTCCAAATGCAGCCGCGGGTCCGGCGCTCGCCGCAATTCCGCGTCCGTGGCCAGCAAAGTATTGAAGAAGCGCGTCAGATCTTCCTCGCTGAATCGCGCCGCCTGCTCCGCCAGCCGCGGCCGCTCGTCCTCCGGCGCCGCCACCAGCTCGGAGTCCGCACCGCACACCCGCGCCACCAGCAAATTCCGGAAATGCCGAATCGCTTCGCGGCAGAAGTGCTGCAAATTTTGCCCGTCGCCAATCAGCCGGTGCACCAAACTCAACGCCATCTCCGCCGACTGCTCGGAAATCGCCTCCACCAGCGAATCCAGCACACTTTCGGCGACCACTCCCAAAAGCTCGCGCACCTGCGCGTCCGTGATCGCCTCGCCGCTGTAAGCAATCGCTTGCTCCAACAGTGAAAGCCCGTCGCGCAAGCTGCCTTCCGCCGCCCGCGCCAGCACCGCGATGGCCCCCGGCTCAATCGTCAACTTTTCTTCGCGCGCGATCCGCTCGATCTCCTCGGCAATCTCCTTGAACGAAAGCGCGCGAAACTGAAATAGCTGCGCGCGCGACTTGATCGTCTCCACCAGATCTTCCGCCCGCGTCGTCGCCAGTATAAACACCACCCGCTCCGGCGGTTCTTCCAAAGTTTTCAGCAGAGCGTTCGAGGCTTCGTCGGTCAGCTGGTGGGCTTCGTCGAGGATCACTACTTTGTAGCGGCTGGAAGCCGGCGCGTAACGCACCATCTCCCGCAGTTCGCGAATCTGATCAATGCCGCGGTTCGACGCCGCATCAATTTCCAGCACGTCCAGCGACGTCCCCGCCGAAATCTCCCGGCACGAATCGCAAGTCCCGTCCGGCTCGGCCGTCGGCCCCTTCACACAGTTTAGCGCCTTGGCCAAAATCCGCGCGCTGGTCGTTTTTCCCACGCCGCGCACGCCCGAAAAAATGTACGCATGCGCCACGCGATTCGAATTGATCGCGTTCGCCAGCGTCTTGGTAACGTGCTGCTGCCCCACAATCTCGCTGAATGTTTGCGGCCGGTATTTCCGGGCAATAACCTTGTATGTCATGGAATATGTTGTGGAACCACTCACTCCGCCGCGATTAGAGGAACTTCGGGTACTCCGCGGCACACGAGACTGATCCGCTACCGTTGCTCCCTTCCGGGCCTGGCGGGGTTTGCGGGGAATCGTTGCACAGAGCCCGAAGTTCCACCCATCGGCAGTCACCGCGCCGAAATTTTCCGCGCACAAAACTGCTTCGCGAAGTCTAGCACAGCGCTCCACCCCACGAAAGACGCGAGATGATCGTATTGGCAGGAAAATCTCTGCGGATACTCCCGGATAATCAAAATGCAGAAGGAGGCGTCAACCTAACGACGACGTATTTCCATAAATTTTCAAGTACAGGCTCAGGCGATCTAGTTCGCCCCGCCCTGTGTCGTCCGCGTCGCATCGCGTTTCAGCGCCACGCGCGCCGGCGGTGCGGCAAACGCCGTCTCCATGCGCTCGTCGCTAATCGCAGCCAGAGTCTCTAGAGTCTTGCGCGCGTCGGCACTCTGTCCCGCCTTGGTTTGCGCTTCCGCCTGCAATTGCAGCGACAAAGGGTTCTGCGGGTCCTCCTGCAGTTCCGCGATCGCGCTGGCATAGTCGCCGTGCGCGAACAGCACCGCTCCGTTGGCGGAGTGATACGCTTCCTGCACCGGGGTGCTGCGGCTGGTCTGCGCCATATTTTCCAGCAGTTTCAGCGTCCTCTGCGCCGCCTCGATCTTTCCCGCGTTCACCGCGATGAACACGCGAGCCTGTAGTATCAAAGCCAACTCATTGTCGCGATCGCCCGGCAATAAATTGTTCTTGCTCGTGGCTGAAAGATCCTCCCTCGCTTCGTCCAGGTCCTTGAACGCGCTCGCAGCGTCGGGATTGAACAGCGCCATCGCGCGATGAATTTCCGCTTCCTGTACTGTTAATCCCGCCACGTGCGCTTCGCTATCCACCTTCTCGAATTCCTCGCGCGCCAGCCGCGGCTTGTTTTCGCGATAGTAAGTCATCGCGTACAGGATTCGATAACCGATCTGCGTGGACCGCTCTCTCGTTCCCTCGATCGCCACCAAATATTGCGCGCGCGCCTTGCGTTCATCTCCCATCAGCGCGTAGGTCGAAGCCACGCCCACTTGCGACGCGTTGAAATGGGGATTGATTTGCAGCGCCTTCTTGTAATGTTCCAGCGCCGCCGGATAGTCGCCCAGCATACGCATGATCTCGCCGTAAGAATCTTGCGGATTCGGCTCATTGGGCAATGCCGCGACGTATTGCTCCATCAGCGGAGGTGCCAGCTGCGGTTGTCCGCTCAACGCATAGCAGTACGCCAGGTTGTTCATCGCCGGATAATATCTGGGATCGTTCTTCAGCAGGCGCGACAGTACCGCCTCGCCGCGCTCGTTCGCTCCCTGGTACGCGCACAGCCATTCACCGGCCAAATTGCCGAGCCGCTTGTCGTTCGGATATTTCGCCAGCAGGTCATTCATCGCGGAAATGGCTACCACTGTTTCGCCGTTCTTCGTGCTGTTCATCCAGTGGATCAGCAATTGCTCGTCGGGCGATGCGTTGTCAATAAACTTCACCGCCAGCGCGCTCTCCTGTTTCGCCTCTTTGGGATCGGCGGTGAAATAACCCAGCGCCGCGTGTCCCAGTGCAAACTGCGGATCGGCCTTTACCGCTTGACGAAAAAATTCCAGGCCTTCGTCCACGAAGAGCCGGTCTTCGCGCTGCACCATCCCCATCTCGTAAGCGTGTTGCGCCAAAGTCGAATGCGTCGTCACTGGTATGGTGTCCGTCGCGCTCGCGGCCGGCGCCGACTCTTGCGCGCGCGCTACCGCGCTCGCCACCAAAATTGCGATAACCATCCAGAAGAAGTAATTTCGGGTTTTCACGGTTTTCCTCGCATGGGATTTTGCAGTGCCGGCTAACGGCCTTTCAGGATGTACCCGGGATCAAAGGGCTGCTTGTCATCAATCTTCACGACTTTCACGCCGCCCGTGATGTTGTACACATCAATCACGCCGATCGCTCCGGCATTCCCGCCGACAATTCTCATCACTTCCTCGTCACTCTCGGCGAAAACCACAGGCACCACGGTCTTGCGGCTCGGGTCACTCAGCACTGCTTTTTCTTCGTCGAATGTCCCGCCCAGCACCTTCTCCAGAATGAATTTCGTCCCCGGCGAATTAGGCTCACGGAGAACCAGCGTGATGCCCTTGCCGTCGGGCCAGATCGTCGTCTTGGCCTTGAAAATTTTTCCCAGTTCCACCAGGCTCAGCGCCCGCGCGGGATTGCCAGGATTCACCACAATCGCATAGTCAGTCCCGAACGCGACGGACGCGACGCTCAATAGCAACACGCAGACAATACACCAGCGGTTTCGCATAGCACTTTTACCTGATCTTCAATTTCGAGGGGTTCGCCTGATTACAAAATAGCATTCCACGCAAAACGCAAGTCGGCGATTTCGCGACGCCGTGTCGCGCCAGTAAACGCGCAGTGCCAAGTATTTCCACTACACACCATTCGCCGTTGTTTCGCTCTTGCCGATGCATTCGAATCTGCGCCACGCTGCCGCCGTCATAGCGCCGTCGTCTCGTCAGCTCTTTGCGGTTTTAGTTGGCTTTGAATCTGTAGCGGCCGCCTGTTAACCCTGAGTTCGCGTCAGCGAACTCAGGGTAGGCGGGCGGTTTAGAGCAGAACGTAATCCGGCCGTCACCGATCGCCGCGCCCCAGTCAGCGCAGGTACCAACTAGAAACATCCGCGTTTGATTCTCCCGCAACCTTTCCTTCCGCTGGAGTATCTTATCCATCGAGTGCAACCTCCGCACTCCACCGCGGCGCCAGCGGTACCCCCACGAAACGGGGATGGCTCGGCTATGTCCAGAGCCCTCCTTCGCGGGAGCGCACGTCGGTCCCCGCCAAGGATCACGGAGGATCCCATGAAGCGTCTCGTTTCTGTTTCAGCTTTGTTGTCAGCCATGCTCTGGCTGACGCCCGCGGTACACGCGCAGTCCACCGTCATTCAACCCGGCACGCAGGTGCGGCTCACATTGGTCTCCGGCCTCACCACCAGCGTCGCGAAGGATGGCGACCCATTCACCGCGATCGTTGCCGAACCGGTATTTTCCGGCAACCAGTTGATCCTGCCCGCCGGCTCGAAAGTCCACGGCACAGTCAGAAGCGTTACGCGTCCGCGCTGGTTCGCCATGGAACGCGGCGGAGCTTCGATGAACCTGGTATTCAACTCAGTCGAAGTACAGAGCCGCATTTTCCCCGCACAGATGAGCATCCTTTCGCTCTACAGCGGCAGCGCGGACGACACCAAGAAACGCAAAGACCTGAAAACCACCGAAGGCGTCGTGATCGAAGAAAAGCGCGACATCAAGGGCGACATCATGACCGGCGGCCTAGGCACCGGAGCCGGCGCACTGGTAGGCGTTCTGTTCAGCAACGTCGTGCGCGGAACAGTATTCGGCCTGGTGGGCACCTCTGCGTACATCGTCGCCAAAAAAGGAAAGGACGTGGAGCTTCCAGCGCAAACAGGAATGCTAGTCCGCATGGACTCCGCTGTGACGCTGCCACCATCACTACTGCGCAGCGCCTCCTACACGCCAGAATCCGCCGGCAACTAAGCGCGGCCGCGGAGCACAGTTCGGGCGGTGCAAGGAAGCGTGACCTATAAACCGCAAATCGCTGGGAATTGTGTTGCCGGAAGTTGACTTTGTAGCGGCGCACATAAGTGCGCCATTGGTGGCGTGCCGACCGCCGCTACAAAGGCCTCACGCATCTTTCCGCAAACTGTTCAGCCGCTGCAATACCGATTTTTCGATCGCGCCGCCAGGCTCGTCGAATGAAAATCAGTCGCACGAGTGCGCCCGGCCCCCAGAATGCGCAGTCCGGATCGGCCACAGATCCTCAGCGCGCAACTTCCAGGCCCCCAAGCTCCATACATTCGACTCGCGCTCGATGCGCGCCACTTGAAACAGCACCGGCGCCGTGTCGTTCCCGCGGCGATCGTATCGTTCGATCACCCGCAAAGCCACAATCGCTTCACGGTCCACTTCCGTGCGCAGGTAGAACTTGCATCCCCGAACGCTGACGTTGCAGGTTTCCGAGCGCTCGGTAAAAAAATGCCCACAACGGTCAAACCCGCAGACGTCTATCGCAAATTGTAATGCGAGTCGCTCTGCCCGCTGCGTCGCGAACTCTGCGAGCGCTGCGGACCCGTTCGATGACGATCCCTGATTGTTCATGATCCCGTCGTAAATCGTCTTGCCTGCTCTTCCGTTTCGCCGCCAGCGTCGCGCCCACGCCGTGCCCCTGCAACTCTCTCAAAATCGTCAAGCCGAGCGGCGCGCGGCCACCGCAACCGGTTTGTCCGAACGCTTCAAGAAGCGATACAGGCTGGTGCGCCCGATCCCCAGCACCTGAGCCGTGCGCACCCGGTTCCCATTGCACATTTCCAGCACGCGTTGTATGTGCACGCTACGGACTTCGTCCAGCGGAAGCGGGCTCCACACTCTGGCGGCGGAGGAGGCGTGCCGGCGAGACCGTTGCAGATGTTCCGGCAAATCGCCCACGTCAATGAAATCGGAATTGGCGGTGATTGCCGCGCTGGCGATTACGTTTTCCAGTTCCCGCACGTTGCCTGGCCAGTCGTGCTGCAGCAGCACGATGTGCGCCCGGCGCGTCAGCCCCTGGAACGGTTTTCCGTACGTCTCGCCGTATTTTTTCCCGAAGTGCTGCACCAGAATTGGAATGTCTCCCGGACGTTCGGCCAGCCCCGGCACGCGCAGCTCGATGCCGCTGAGCCGGTAAAAAAGATCCTCGCGAAAACGGCCGGCCAGCACTTCCGCGCGCAGATCGCGATTGGTGGCCGCGATCAGCCGCACGTCCACTTTTCTCACTTCCGGCGAACCCACGCGCTGGATTTCGCGATTCTGTATCACCCGCAGCAGCTTTGCCTGCATCTGCAGCGACGTCTCGCCGATCTCGTCCAGGAAAACCGTGCCACCGTTCGCATACTCGAATAATCCCGGCCGCGTTTCCGTCGCGCCCGTGAACGATCCGCGCACGTGCCCGAACAGCTGGCTTTCCAGCAGCGTGTCCACCAGCGCCGAACAATTGCACACCGCGAACCGCTCCTGCGCCACCGGGCTCATCTGGTGCAGCGCGTGCGCCACCAATTCCTTCCCCGAACCGGTCGGCCCGGTGATCAGCGCGTTGGTGTAATGCCGCGCGATTTTTTTCGCCAGATCAAAAACCTCCAGCATCGCCGGGCTGCGCCCCACGATCCCGTGGAACAGCAGGTTGTCCAGCAGCTTATCCTCCAGATCGCGTATCTGCAGGCCGCGCGTAAACGAATCCGTCAGATCGTCCAATGTCTTCAGCAACCGCGTGTAATCGATCGGCTTGCACAGATAATCGTAAGCGCCGTGCTTGATGGCTTCGATGGCCGAGTCCACCGTGTAGGATCCCGTTACCAGGATCACGTACATCCCCGGGTCGCACTGCAGCGCCTTTTCCAGGAATGCCAGTCCATCCATCCCCGGCGTCCTCAGGTCCGCCACCACCACGCGGCAGCTTCCTGAACGCACCTTTTGCAGGGCTTCCTGAGCGCTGGTTGTTCCCGCCACCGGGAATCCAGCCGCTTGCAGCTGCTTGCACGTCAGTTCATCGTGGTCTGCCTCATCGTCCAATATGCAGATCGGGAGATTCTTGCGTGACAACTCTACCAGTGGTCTTTCTAGCAGGACGCTCATAGTAAACTCACTCAGGCAAGGAAGGGGCCAGAGCGGAACAACAATCGCTTCTCTCTGCGATTTTGATTTGTGGTGCGGAGCGAATTTCTCGCATTGCTTAATTCCAGCCGATCCTTCGCTTTACTGCAACGATGCTGACAATCAGCGGCCGAAGCCGGATGGCCTTGCCTCTACTAGAGTCCCCACGCTCTGCAACACTCCCGTGCCAATCTGGCACCGCCGTGTCAAAACAGAATTCACCCCTGCTCGACTGCTCCTCCGGCCCTCCCTCCACCTGCCCCTCCGCCTCTCAATGATTAACGCTACTCCCTATTAGACCTTCGATCCTCGTATCCTCACTCTCGCGCACCGCCATGCGCGGCTGCATCTGCTCTAGTCCCACGTCCTTGCACGATGCGTCTTTGCTTCTATCTTCCACTCTCACAGCTCGATGCGGCACCGGGAAGTCGGCTCCCCCACCCAGGGGGCGCAGCAGCCGCACAAATAGGACGCTATCGAGTCGCACGATCGCATGCAGCGCAACCGTTTTTCCTTCCCGTTCCCGCCAATCCAGCGACGTCTTCTCCACAAAGAAATTTTCCCTCGCGTCCCATCCCGATACTTCCACGCGGTAACTGTTGCCGCCGCTAGCCGCCATTGTCATCGCCTGAGTGTCGTCTGTTACGCGATTCATGATTCCACCTCGTATAGGTTCATTGCAGAAGAGATACCAACGAGGACGGCAGACTTGTATTGACGCGGAAGGGCTTAACTGTGAGACGTAACCCCGGCCAAACGTACCGACTGTTCCGTACACGCCGCTTGTGCCTTATTGAAACGAGAACCACATGCGGGGGTCACACTAAACTCTGTGGGCTGTCGCTGGCGCACTATCCCCAACTGTACCCAGGGTAAAGCGCCGCCAGCGCAAATCGGAAAATGTACGGAAACATTTTGTCGTAGGCGTACCAAGCCACCACCAATCCGAGTATCCCGAACCCCTGCGTTCGCACCCAGTACTGGAATCGCTGCGCCGTCTCTTTGTTCATCAGCAACGTCACTCCCGTCACTCCATCAAGCGGCGGTACTGGCAACAAATTGAACGTCCCCAGCAGCAGATTCAAAAGAAAGACGATGCTGAGGAACGTCGCCGCGAAACCCGCGACTCCCGGCACCAATGGTTCAGTGATATGCGTGAAATCCACGGCATCCGGTACGCCGAAAATTCCGAAATGCATCCCGATGCGAATCGCGATCGCCGATAAAATCACCAGAGTAAAATTTGCCGCTGGCCCGCCCAGCGCCATCCATGCCGCGCGACGCGGGTAGCGTTGTTGCCAGTCAGGGTCGTACGGCGCGCTGGCCCAGCCGATCATCCAGTGCGCGACAAAATACGAGAGGATCGGGACAACCACCAGACCAAACGGCTCGCGCCGGATGTGCGGCCAGGGATTGAGCGTCACTTGCCCGCCGTGGAAAGCCGTGGAATCGCCGCCGATCCGCGCAATCAACGCGTGCGCGCCTTCGTGGCAGGTGGTCGAAAATAGGAAAACGATGTACCAGATTACGCCGAGTATCAGGAATTGGAGCGTCATGCCGCTGCACAGACTAAAGTGTCCAGCCGCATTGCGCAAGGCCCGCCGCGCTGGTCACCGCCGAGACCGAACCTCAACGCCGCAGTACATCCCGCGAGAAGTCTCGCAAATTTCACAAATATTCTTGACAGTACCAAGCGTGAGGTCTAGTCTCCCCTCACAGGCTTTAGATAAAGTACCTCCCAAGGGTGGGTTCGTAAGGAGGGGCTGTGAGTTCGAATCAAAGAAATTTATCCCGGGCCAACGTCTGCTCGGAACAGGAATTCGAAAATCTGCTCCGCCGCAGCGAAGAGTATTTCAAATCGCAGCGTCCCATGACGCGCAAGCCGGAATCACTGCAGTCCAACTCCCTCAAGATTGTTCCGCCGATCCGCCGCCGCGATTCCGCGGCATAGCGGCTCCGGGTTTTACCTGGCAGAGTCAGTTCGTTCCGGGCCCAAGTGCAAGATTGAGGCCTGCAGCTTCGGCGAAGGCTCTGAAGCCCCGATCCCGCGTCAAAAGAAAAACGCCTCCGTCGATAGAGCTTTGGGCAATCAGCGGTCAGCCTTCAACTCCGCCAACGTGCGCGCGAAGCGAACCTTGCCTCGCAGATGACTTATGCGAGCATAAGTCCACGATGCCGCAACCAGCTGCAGCCCCGCACGGACAGTCTGGGTGATGCCGGTACCGCTGGCTTGTTGTGCCTTCTCCAGAAGGTCCTGCGGTACCGATACCGTGATCTTGCGCGCTGTCTCCATAAGACCTCCTCAATATCATGATGGAAGAAGAATGCGAGGTTGGCTCCGGGGCCTGGACTCGAACCAGGATAACCAGCTCCAAAGGCTGGCGTGCTACCAATTGCACTACCCCGGAACAGGGTACAAAAGTGTAGCAGACCTCCCGCCGTTTTGTTACTTCCAGCCTTCGCCTCGGATTCCCGCGCCGCGTCCCGCCGTTTGCTGCTTCGTCTGCGATTTGCTACGCTGCTAACGTTCCATCAGCGCGGAGAGATGTCCGAGCGGTTTAAGGAGCACGCTTGGAAAGCGTGTGTTGGGGAAACTCAACCGTGGGTTCGAATCCCACTCTCTCCGCCATATTCATTTTTCCCTCGCAAATCGCCGAAAAGCTGATGACCTGTCCCAAGTGCAACGCGCCGCTCGTCGTGAAGCCGGTACCGGGCGCGGTAAAATTCCCGCAACGGCTCGAGTGTCCCGTGCACGGCTGGCTGCCAGAGAGAATCACGCCGATCAGGATGCGCTTTCACAAAGACCGGCCCGATTGGTAGCCACGCTGGCGCGAGTCCACGCTCCTTCAGAAATAGCCAGAAATAAGGCGTAGAATAGACTCATGCCCTCTGTGCACGAACTAGAACGAACAAGTCCAGCCGAGCTCGCCGCTATGTGCCAGCGAGTCGCGGACAATCCGGGTGCGTATTTGCCAGCCGCATCCGCCGAAGCGTCCAAACTGAAGTTGGAATGGAATACGTTGCAGTCTTTTCCGAACCCGAACTATGCCGTGCAAAGGAAGATTGAACAACAGAAGGATCGCCTCGAAAGGCGCATGATCGAATTTCTCACCGGGATTCTCTGACCGCGGAAGTACCGATTTTGCAGCCGCGACGCAAACGCCTCAGCTCTTCTTGGCCTTCCCAGGAGGAACCAGCGCCACCGAAGCCTCGGTGGTAAGCAGCAGGAAGGTGAACGACTCCTGCAAGTACAGCCGGACAGCAGTATCCGTGTGGCTAAGGTAGCCGATCGAAACGTCCTGCCCGATGTGCAAATCGAAATCCCCGCCTCTGGTAGTCAGCACAAACGCGCCAGCAATCGCCGGCGCCCAAATAATTTGATCCTTCACCAGCCGCTTCACGTGCTCCAGCACTGGATATCCATGGTCGCTCGTCTCCGCGAGCGCCGTGTACGCATCCGCGCCAAGCAGCACAGCGTAAGGTCCGTTCACGCCCACCAGTCGCAACTGGCTCAACCCCTGCGCAATCGCATCCGGGTACTCGCGCACATCGGCCGGCAGTGTTTTGATCGGATTGCTCGTCCCCTGTCGAACGCCCCCGATCCCAGCGGCCGTATAGCCGTCAAAAATCGCGCGGTCTTCGGCAAACGCGATCTCGCGCGCCGCGTCCTTCGCTGGCTGCCAGTCAGAATCATTCGCGCCGCGTTCCACGTCGTCAATCCCCTGGCGATCCAGCTCAAACGGAACGCGCAATTCCACCAGCGCCTTTACTTCGCGCTGCCTCGCGAGGATGCCGTCCGCGGGAGCCCCGGTCTTTCGCAAGTGACCCGTCCCGACGCAGGAGACGGCGCTGCCGCCCGGCCCCTGCACGTCCACCACGCGCCGTCCCGCCAGGTAGCGCTTCAGCGTGCGTGTCGTTTCCTCTTCGATGGAAGCCCACGCCACATCTGAAATCGGAGCAAGCTCGCGATGTAGATTATTCATGACCGATCTCTCCTTTAAGTGATCCGATGCCGAGCGATCCATCCTTATTAGACGGCGCGGATTGGCCCGTCTCATCCGTCGCCTGCACGTCGTCGGCAGGAGCCGCATCCGTAGGCGGCTCGTCGCTCACATCATCCAGAAATGTCGCGGAAGGCACGAAAAACAAATTCCCGGTAACGGCGCGGCTAAAGTCCAGCAGCCGGTCGTAATTTCCCGGCGGCCGCCCGACGAACATGTTCTGCAGCATCAGCTCGATCGTGCTCGGCGAACGGCTGTAGCCGATAAAATACGTTCCAAATTCGCCTTGCGTGGGCCGCCCGAAAGGCATGTTGTCGCGCAAAATCTTAATCTCTCTCCCGTTCTCGGAGATCGTATTGAGCGAGCTGTGCGACGAGGTCGGTTTCACGGATTCGTCCAATTCGATATCCGATAGTTTCGTGCGCCCGATGATTCGTTCCTGCGCCTCCGTGGATAGCGCATCCCATCCCGCCATATCGTGCAGATATTTCTGTACGATCACGTAGCTGCCCCCAGCGAACGCAGCATCCTCATCGCCGATCACCACCGCGTCAATCGCTTCCTGCCCCCGCGGATTTTCCGTGCCATCCACAAAGCCAATCAGGTCGCGGTCGTCGAAGTAACGGAAACCGTGCACTTCATCCACCGGCTCGACGGCATCTCCCAGCCGCCCCGTGATTTGCGTCGCCAGCTCGAAGCACAAATCCATGCGCTTCGCGCGAATGTGAAACAGCAAATCGCCCGGCGTCGAAACCGCGTGGCGGCCCGAGGCTCGAATCTCCCGAAACGGATGCAGCTCCGCAGGCCGCGGCGTCCCGAACAGCCGGTTCCACGCCTCCGACCCAAACCCCATGACGCAGCTTAGCCCCGCTTCGATGTCGCGAAATTCCACCGCGCGAAACAGCGCCGCGAGATCTCCGCAGAACGACCGCAGCGTCGCGCGATTGTCCGCGCCCGGTTTTACTGTCATCACTAGGAAGATCGCGGCGCGCGTCAGCGGCGCAGCAATCGGCTGCGCCAAAGCGCGCACGCCCTGCGCCGCATTGTTCGCGCTCTTGGGATCGGGTTCCATCCGCTCTCATCCTGTGGCGCGTGCTGAATTTCGCCGGTGAAATGACGCGCGCCCCACCTGCCGACGTTCGGGCGGCAAGCTTACCATCGGCCCCCAACGAACGTCCACAGCGCCTAGGCGGCCGGCGTGCTGCCCGAAAACAGCATTCGCGGCGCATCCACTCTGGCCGCACCGGCGCCGCGGTGCGGTTCCAGTCCGTCCCCGAGGCGATTTACAGCAATTACTGTATTCCCGCTAGCTCATCCCTGCCACATCATCACCGGGAGTGCACTGCGGCGCGACGCAATTTCCGGTTTGGGCGCGTTCGGTTTTCTTCTTTGATTCGCCACATGTCGCCGCTTATTCCCAGTGCCTGGAGGTTTCGTGGGTTACTGCACCGAATTTCTTCCGCTACTAGCCCTTCTTGCGAAACTCTCGGGGCTTGGCGCTTCGACTCTCACGTTTTTCAAGATATTTCTATTGTTCGCCCTACTTGTCAGTTTGGCCGTTGTCGTTCTTCATTTTTCTGGAAAGCTGGTGATGGTACTTTTCGGTGTTTTGGATGGACGATCTCGCGGAGCGAATGACCGCTATGCCCGAAATTGAACTCTCCTCGAGTAAACAGCACGGCTCTACCGCTGGGCCGCTCCCCGTCGCCACCAGACGGCTGTGCCCGTATTGCCGAAGTGTGGAAACGGCTCGTTCGCATCGTCGCGGCCCCATCGAAAAATATCTTCTTCGCGCGATTCATGTCCGCGTGTACCGCTGCGACGATTGCGACGCCCGTTTCTACGCGTTCTCCCGTTTTGATGCAGCACCTTCGCCGAAGAAGCCATCTTCCTGACGGCGAAATGAAACACACGTTCGCCGTTGTGCGGTAGAATAGGTTAAAGCCTATGAGCGAAACGCCCGGCGATGTCTGTGGAAAATGCGGTGCCGCGATTGACTCGAATCGCAGAGTGGACTTCACTCTGAAAGACGGGACTCGCGTCTGTGATTCGTGCTTCGTCAGAGAAACACCGCGACCCAAAACCGATCGGCCCAACTGAGCGTTGCCCGTCGCGGAAACCGACTCGCAAATGCCTGGTCCATAAGCGCCCGAACCGGAAGGGCGAAGCTTCAGCCCCGCGACCAAATCCCGAAACAGAGAATTGCGTGTCATCCCGAGCGAAGTCCCGCGCTTTTTCTTTCCCGCCGCAGTTTGGCGGGCGCGGGACGCAGAGAGGGATCTGTTTTTTGCGGACTAGCCTAGATTCTCAGGGGGCGGCGCTTTGGACTCTATGTTGGACCGCGCCAGCAACTCTACGGATTCTACGAAACCACCGCCTGCGGCGCGACGCTTTCCAGCCTTGCCGCCCGCGGCAACCTCACCAGAAAAGTAGTCCCGCTTTCCGAAGTCGTCTCCAAAGTGACCGACCCCCCATGGTCCTGCACAATCTTGTTCACGATCGCGAGACCCAGCCCCGTCCCATTCAGCTTTCCCAAGCTCACAAACGGATCGAACAACGTGCCAGCGATCGCAGGCGGCACGCCCGTGCCATTATCCGCAACGCGCACCTCAAACGATTCACCCAGCGAACCAATCTCGATCTTCACATACCCCTGCGACGGCACCGTGGCCTCGCACGCGTTCAGCACCAAATTGAAAAATGCCCGCTCGATCTTCTTGGGGTCGAATACTCCGTCCATGTCGCCGGCAGTGCTGATCGAGATTTCCAGACTTCGCAATTCCGGTCTCGCGCGCACGGCATCCACGGCGCGGCGTATGGTTTGATTCAGAGACGCGGGTATCGGAGCAATCGAGCTTTCCTCTCTCGCCAATTCGCGCAGCGAGTCCAATAAATCCACCATCTGCTCCGAAGCGGTCTTGATCTCCTCGTAGATTTCGTCGCGATTGAGCTTCAACTTCTCGGCTTCGTAGAGAAACTCCGCGTTGGCCACCACCGCCGCAAGATAATGCCGCAGATCGTGCGAGATCGAGTTGGCCGCTCGGCCCACCGCCGCGATCCGCTCCGTCGCAAACCGCCGCTGTTGGAACGCAAGTAACTCCCCGCGCATTTTTGAAAACGCTTCGCCCAGTTCCGCCACCTCGCTACTTCCCCGCGGAGTGATCGAGTACGTGTAGTTACCCACGGCCAGCGCCCGCACTCCAGCCACCAGGTCATCCAGCGGATGTGTAATCGTTTGCGAAACGAAGCCCAGCAGCACTCCCGCAAGCACCACCGCTGAAATCCCCAGCAGAAAAATCGTCCGATTCAGCCGCTTCAGATACGCGTTTGCGGGTTGCAAGGACATAAGCACGTAACACTTCACCGACACCGGCGGCCCGTTGTGAATTACCACCGAAGCTACCTGATATTGATCCTGGCCCAACGCCATCTCTCGTATGCTGGCTTCCGCACCCCGGCTCTTCTGTATCAATTGCTCCAGCTGCGCCTGATCCGCGGGCGAAAAAGTGGAGGCGATGATCTTGTCGCCCGTGGTCAGCGCGATTTGGCTGCCGGAGACCAGCGCCAGCTGTTCGGCGACGGTCGCATCAATTTGATAACCGACGGCAATAAGCCCCAGTTGCCTGCGTTCATTCTCCGTGCCCGACGTGATCGGCCGCAGAAATACTCGATAGAGTTGGCCTTCGCCGTACCACCACGCCGCGTCCTCACCCTGCTCCATGGATCTCGCCAGATTTTCTTCCGCAACGTTCGTTTTCCAGCGGGGATTGGCGCCGTGAAATCCCAGCACATGTCCGTCCGGCCCGGCGAGCAGGAAAAGTTGGCTACCGGCAAGCTTCCATAGCGGTTCCGACGCGTCCTGTATCGTCAAGGCGTGCTCGGTGGTCATCAGAGCTTTCAGCGGGGGAAGTTCGGCCAGCATCGCGGCAGTTCGGGAGAGTTGCAGATCGCGCTCTTGCTGCACATTTTCGAACGCGCGCAGCGATTCGTTCGTGCTTTCCTGCACTCCCTGGTCAATTTGGGAGCGCACGGTATGCCGCACGATCAGTAGCAGCGAACCCAAAAGCGCGCAAATGATCACAAGCGTGGCGATCAGAAGTTGCGTGCGCAATCGCAAACGTGCCAATAGGCTCCTCGACCAGCGGCGCTACATCTCCAATGCAGCTGCGCTATCACCCGGTGTGAATTTGTACCCTGTGCCGTGCATCGTCAGAAAATATCGCGGCCGGGCCGGGTCGGGCTCCAGTTTTTGCCTGATCCGCAGTATGTGGTTGTCCACGGTCCGCGTCGTAGGATAGTTTTCGTAGCCCCATACCTCATTCAGCAGTTCCTGCCGCGAAATCACGCGAGCGGGACAACGCGCGAAGTACTTCAACAACTTAAATTCCTGCGCTGTAAATGCCAGCGTACGTCCGCCGCGCGTCACCACCATGCTGGTGAAATCAATCTTCGTATCGCCGAAAATCAGCAGCTCGTGTGCAGCCGGTGCGGTGGTGACGCTCGCTGTATCCGCCGTCGCGAGTCCAGCGCGACGCATCGCCCGCCGCACGCGCGCCAGCAGTTCTCTGGGGCTGAACGGCTTTGTGACGTAATCATCCGCGCCCAACTCCAGCAACAGAACCTTATCCTCCACTTCGCAATTCGCGCTCAACACCACGATGGGCACTCCCGCGGCGTGCGCCTTGAACGCCCGGCAGACTTCCTTGCCCGGCATTCGCGGCAGCTTCAGATCCAACACCACCACGTTGGGTGTTTGCTTGCGAAAACTTTCCAGTCCAGCGATTCCGTCCGAAGCAATTTGCACCCGCAGACCGTCCGCCTCAAAAAGACGCTGCAACGTGCGCTGCATCGGCCGGCTGTCTTCCACCACCAATATCGTATCCACAGAACCTTCCTTTGATTGCAGCGTCCGCTCCGGCATATCAATCCGCTAAACAGAATCAGTCGTGAGCGCGCAGAATCGCACGCCCGGTCGGCCGATTACACAACAATTCAGATGGGCCCGAAAACTTCCAGTATTGTAATCCCAACCCCAGTCTGTAATCTTCCGGCAAATAGATTGCGAGCGAAGGCCCCCAACGTTGTCACCGCAGCGTTTACCAAGTGTCAAAAACTTGTAAATTCTGGTGCTGGGCAAGTTTCCGATTACCGCGTTAATCAGGCGCTGGCACTCACCCTTTTCTGACCCGCACGGCAACTGTATTTATCGAAGGACGATGGCAACAACCAAAGTTAGGCCAATGAGAAAGAAGTAGACAAGAGTGAACCAAAGGCTTTCCCCACGCATTCGAGGTGTTATAGCGGGATAAACATCTATCGGTCCGAGTTCCATTCCCCGCCGGTACATACGAAACCAGCCGAAGAAAAGCTCCTTCGACCGTCCTCGAATTAACTGAACAATTGCATAAAGCAACCCGAACACCCAAACCGAAATGAAAGAGAGCCATAGAAGGACTAGCATCCCGCTTGATACTGCATCGAACATTTTGGACCTCAAAGGGCCCTTCAATACCCCCGTAAAAATCATTAGCCCGAGGAACGACAAGACCATGCCGACCATGCGCATCTGATTGCGGTGAAAGCGGTCGAGAACCATTCTTTGATAATAGCCTTCAGCTATCGGAGCGAGCATCGTGAGGCGCATCGGATTTCGCATAACCAAGAAACCGATTGCCGCAATCGCGGAGGCAATGAGTAAGATGAACGCGCTAGCCATCGCCATTATCCAATTGGATCTGTAGCCAGAATTGTATCCATTCAGACGCTCAGAATCGAGTGCCTCTTAGCGGGACAACTCCGTAAATCCCGATAAGTCGCGTAATCGGAAACTGGCCCGCTACCTAAAATCCATGGCTCAGCTCCCCAAGCTCAAGGATGCTCGTAGCCCTGCGTCGGCGGCGGGACGTAATCCTCTCCGTACTTGTTCTTATGCGCGATTGTAAAATTGGGGTTATCCACCACGCGGATCGCACCAAGGCCTCGTGTTTTCTCCGAAATCGTGACCACTCGGCTCAATCCTTTCAAATTCTCCGGCAAACTTCGTTCATACCACACGTGCATCTGGTACCGCCCGTCGGGAACATTCGGAATCGTCACACGCCCTGTGCGATCCGACATCGCGAAGTAAGGCGCATCCACCACGACCACCACAGCGCTCATTTCCGCGTGGATGTTGCAAAATAGGAAGCTCACGCCCGGCCGGTCGAACCGCACCGACCGGCTCGTGCCCGCTTCGTACAACCCCAAATCAAATCGTTTGCCGTCGTACATCGAAAAAATATTGTGGAAGAAGGGATCTTTGTTGGGGAACTGAATCAGCGAGCCCACTTGCACCACGAGAATGTGCGGTTCGAAGCTCTTGTTGCGTTGCACCAGTTCCGGAGTCTTTGCCGCAGCGGGAGTGGCCGGATCCTCCGCAGCTGGCGCATCCAGAGGCGTCAGCCACACGACCACCTGAGATTCGTCCGTACGGTTGGCGGCTCCACGCTGATGTCCTCCCGACCCCGGCCGCAACACCGATACCTCTGCGGTCACGGCGGCCGCTTGCGCCGCAGCCGGCGGCCCGCTCGCGCACGCGAAAAACGCGACGAGCCAACCCAAGCCTCCGACGAACCGCCTAATTTCCAACGTCCACCTCAAAATATGTACCCCACGCTAAGCCCGATTTGGTTCGTCGTCTCCAGATTGCTGTCCAGATAATACGTCTGCAAGCGCCGATATTCAGCGGAGAACAAAACATTCGAACGCGCGTGATAGATGAAATTTACAAACGGAGTAAAGTTGCGTGACGTCAGCGCATCATAATAATACACAGTCGCGGGAAAATTCCTCAGCTCGCCCGCGAAGGGATTGTCCTGCCCCAACGCAAAATTCACCTCAAAGTTCGCCTTCGGCTTGTACTTCACTTGTATCCAGCCGCCCAGCGAATCCAGTCCTCGAATCGTGGTGGTGGCATCCGTCACTGGCCCGGAGAACAGCACGCTTTGCCCGATGCCGCCTCCGAACCCGCCCACCGCGCGCCCACGGTAGAATTCTCCAGTGAAATCAAAATATTTTCCCAGCGGCACAGTAACGTCCGTCGTGCCCGCCCATCCATCCACACCCCGTCCAAATCCCCAATTCTGCCGCCCGTAGTATCCGCCCACTCCTACCGTCACGTCCCTGCCAAACGCATGATGGCTCCACGCCACGCGTGCAGCATACGCGGGCTGGCCCGACTGTTCACCCTCACTCGGCACCCGCACTTGCGCGCTGGGATAATCGCCTGTGAGCGAGTCCAGAATTCCAGCCTGCAACAGCAAACTGGAATCTTCCGCCAGCGCCACACGATGTTCGATGCGTATCTGCGGCGTCCAGACCCACAAATTCCCCGAATAGGAAAGCGCCGGAATCGCCACCGAAGCCAGCGAGGTCGGCACCAAGGGCGCGAAGAATAGCGAATCTTGTCCGGCCACAATCGAAGTGTCGGCCCAATCCATTCGGATCGTCCCCGTGCGCAAGCGCACCACTCCCATCACCGCACCGTTCGACGTGTCCGCCTGCCCGCCCGCAAAATCAAATCTCACATTGGCGCTGGTGTGCGCTCCCGCCACGTCCGGTCCGAACACCTCCACTCCCAGCTGTGACTGGCGCAGCGATCCTGCGAACGCTCCGGAAGTGCCGGGCACGTTGGGGGAAGTGGCGACTTCCGGGAAATCCAAATTGTCAACCGCGCCGCGCGTCTCAAACGCGTTCAACAGCACCATTCCGGACAGTCGCACTCGATATTTTGACCCGCTTTCCACTTTCGTTTGGCTCTGGTCCAGCACTTTCGCGTCCGTCAATTCCTGATTGTCTTCCAGCTTCGTGACGCGCTCCTCGAGCGACCCTCCCTGCTCGCCGCTCGTCGAAGGAGTGGCAGCCACCGCCGTCGGCGCCGTGTTCTCGGGCGACGCATTCACTGGCGGCGTCGCCGAAGCATAAGCGTCGTGCGCCACTCCAGGCGTCGTCACCAATTTCGCCGTCGCGCGATTCAGCTCGTTGCGCAGCGCGCGCGCCTCCGCATGCTCTCGTTCTTCCGCCGCGCGCAGCTCACTCACCTGTGAATTCAAAGTCTGCACCTGCGCCTGCAACGCGCGCACGGACTCGGCCAGCGTCCTGATATCTGGCATCGCATCGGTCGGCGATGCACCGGACGGGGACGCAGCCGGCGCGTTCTGGCATCTGACGAGTGGAGAGTGCAGCACCAGGAAACCAGCGGTCAACAACACCTGCAGAAATAATTCTCGGCGCGCTTTGCCTGGCATGGCAAGCCTCCTTAATGATTTTGGTAGGGCCTGTCTGCTCGCCCCGGGGCCGCACCGCGCGCTTGCAAATTTCTGAACGCTGTTCTCAACGTTCCCTAGAGGACGCGGCATTCCTTGGCGTCGCTCTCCTTCTTGCTGGCTTGTCCCGCCAGCACGCGCGGATCATGTCAGCCAGAGAAGTCGAGGAAAATGGTTTCTGAAGTATCGAATCCTGCTGTTTGGAAGTCGCTTCACTCCCAGAGGTTGCATATTCGGAATAGCCCGTCATGTACGCCGCCTTCATGTCCGGCCCGATCTCTTTCAATCGCTTCACCATCTCCGTGCCGCTCCTCCGGGGCATGATCATGTCCGTCAATATTACGTGAATGGCTCCTTCATGCCGCGCCGCTATTTCCAGCGCCTCGATTCCATCCTTTGCCCCGAGCACCGTGTAGCCAAGCGTCTTCAGAAACTGAGCTGCCAGCTCGCGCACCCCACCTTCGTCCTCCACCACCAGAATGGTCTTGCTTCCGCGCCGCAGCGCCGCCACCTTAGCTTCCGCTTTGGATGCAGGTCCAGAGGCCAGCGGCAGATAAATTTCGAACGTTGTCCCCTTTCCCAGCGCGCTTTCCACCCAGATAAATCCGCCGCTCTGCTTCACAATCCCATAAACGGTCGCGTGCCCCAGCCCTGTGCCCTTGCCGACCTCCTTCGTAGTGAAGAACGGCTCGAAAATATGAGTCTTGGTTTCTTCATCCATGCCAATGCCCGTGTCGCTCGGCGAGAGCAGCACGTACGATCCCGGCGGCATGCACCCATGTCGCGCGCTGTCCACCTGTGTCATTGCGACGATTGCCGTCCGCACCGTGAGCGCTCCGCCCGCTGGCATCGCGTCGCGCGAGTTGACCGCCAGATTCATCAACTCCTGTTCGATTTGCCCCGGGTCGGTCGTCACCAGCTTTAGTTTCGGCCCCAGCACAAACACGTGTTCGATATGTTCGCCAATCAACCGCAGCAGCATCTTGCCCATTTCCGCAACACCACATTCAGATCCAACACGCGCGGCTGAGCTATTGCCAGAGACGGTGCTTTGAATCCGCAAACGCGCTAACTCGAATCCACCCGATTCTTTAACGCTCCATGCGTAGATGTCAAAATGTTCCTTCCGCAACCCGGCCGCCGCGATTGTTTAATCCATCGAACCGCGCAACGTTCGCAAGCCTGTGCAGTGCTAGACCCTCCTCGAAGTTACAAATTTTTGACAAATTCCAGACGCGCCGGTGACACGCCTCAGCACCCTTCGGCGCTATAAGCTCAGGTCCCAGCGCAGAGCTGACCCACGGTTTACAGAGGGAATCTCCGAGGCTCCTTCGCCGATGCTCGACGGCGCTGATTCCGACAAGGAGAAACATCATGAAGCGTGACGCCTCTCACGACATACGATTCCGCAATCCCCATATCTCTATCGGCCCGCTGCAGATTCATCGCAAGAGCTTGCTCATTCTTGCCGTCCTTCTCCTCGTGTTGCCGGGCGCGGTCAGCGCACAGGACGAAGATCACCAGCCGTTCCTTCCCTCGCCTGTCCAAAGCGTTTCTACGGTCCCTGCAAATGGCGATGTAAATCCCTACGGCGTCGCCTTCGTGCCTCCCCACTTTCCCCAAGGCGGCACGGCCAAATCCGGCGACATTCTTGTCTCTAATTTCAACGCCAAGAGCAATCTTCAAGGCACCGGAACCACGATCGTGGACATCTCCCCCACTGGAGCGCAGTCTCTTTTCTTCGCGAGTCCCACTCCAACGGGTCTCAGCACCGCGTTGAATATCTTGCGCAGAGGATTTGTGCTGGTCGGCAACTTCCCGTCGCCGGGTGGCACCTGCGGCAACGCCACGCCCGGCTCGGTTCTGGTGATTAACTCGAGCGGCAAGCAGGTGGGCAGCATCTCCGATTCCTCGATCAACGGTCCCTGGGATTCAGCGCTGTTCGATGAAGGGGACTCGGCGAAGTTCTTCGTTGCCAACGGCTTGACCGGCACGGTCGTGCGCTTGGATCTGAATGTCAGTTCCAGCGGCGTGTCCGTAAAAAGCGTAACCCAAATTGCCTCCGGATACCTGCATCAGTGCGACGAGGTTACGTTCGTGGATGCTCCTACCGGTTTGGTTTACGATGCGGACCGCGACGTCCTCTACGTCGCTTCCACTGTTGACAACGCCGTCTTTGCCGTCGCCAACGCCGGCTGCGCCGAGAAGGATCACGGCACCGGAAGGATCATTTACCAGGACTCCAAGCACCTGCACGGACCGCTCGCCATGACCATGGCGCCAAATGGCCATCTGGTAGTCAGCAACAATGACGTCATCAATCCAGACCCCACTCAGCCCAGCGAGATCGTCGAGTTCACCATTGGCGGCAAGTTCGTCAAGGAAATTTCGGTAGATCCCAATCCCGGCGGTTCGTTCGGACTCGCGGTGACGAGCCACGACGACACCGCACGCTTCGCGGCAGTGGACGACAACACCAGCACCCTGCTGATCTGGACGTTAAGTCTGCCGTAAAGAATTTGTACGGACGCCCTCGTCCTCTCTCAGCCAAGCGCGGTCTGATCGGGGACGAGGGCGCAAACGCATTTCCGTGTCGGGTATTCACTCAATTTCCTCAGCTCGCGTTCTCTTGATTCACACCTGCGCACGATGTAGTCCGCTATGCTGTTGCACACCAAAACATCGGAGGCATTGACGTCCTGCGTCCCGAAGCCTAGGATCGAACTGTAGTTCCCCCTTCCTGCTGCTGCGTTCGACCGCGCGGCAATAAACCCAATAATTAATGGCGGCGCTGCGTACGCACGAGCCTCGCGCCGCGCACAAGGACTGTTCCTTGACTACACGCCAGGTTCCCGACGAATCGCACCGCAAGTTGAACATGCTTCTCGCAGAGGACAACGCGGTCAATCGCTTGTTAGCGCAAAAACTGCTGCAGAAACAGGGTCACCTCGTGACTTCGGTGAACAACGGCAGGGAAGCACTACAGCTGTGGGAGCAAAATCAATCCCGCCAATTCGACATCATCCTCATGGATGTACAAATGCCGGAAATGGACGGGCTTCAAGCCTCGGCCCGCATCCGCGAAAAAGAACTCGCAACAGGCGCGCATATTCCTATTATCGCCGTCACCGCGCACGCCATGAAGGGCGACCGCGAACGCTGTCTCGCGGCCGGAATGGATGGGTATATATCCAAACCCATTAATCCACGCGAACTCGCGACAACGATCCTGGCGGCCTTTCCTGCCGTTCTGAAACTTCCTGCCGTTCCAGTGGATCCGCTCCCCGAAGGACTGAGCGACGCCGAACTGCTGGCGCGCTTCGATGGTGACGGCGAATTATTGAAAGAGCTTGCCGGAATATTTCTCCAAGAGTGCCCTAGAATGCTAGACGAAATTCGCGAGGCCCTGCGCACCGCAGATCCGAAAACTGTCGAACGAGCGGCACACACGCTGAAAGGCTCGGTAGGAAATTTCGCAATGTCGGGCCCGTGGGAAACTGCTCAGCGGCTGGAGTTGCTGGCAAAGTCCGGCCAACTTTCCGGCGCCGTAGATATTTTTCACACCCTCGAACAGGAACTCGCGCAGTTCAATCAGATTCTCGTGAGCCACGCCGCGGAACCCGCCCATCAGCCGCGTTGAACCAACTCCAGACCTGCGAAGTCTCTCTGCCTTGCGTTAAGACGAGGCTTCACGTTCGCCGAAAAAGAGAGTGGCGTGTCATCCCGAACGAAGTCCCGCGCTTTTTCTTTCCCGCCGCAGTTTGGCGGGCACGGGACGCAGAGAGGGATCTGCTTTGTCCTGGAGTTTCCGCGGTGTGCGCAAATGCGCAAGCCCGCTTGGTTTCGACTAGCCGAGAATATTCTTCGCCGCCATCAATTCCGCGTTCAAGATCGCCGCGCCAGCCGCGCCACGAATCGTGTTATGGCTCAGCAGCACGAATTTGTGGCCCAACACTGGACAAGCCCGCAAACGGCCAACGTGCGTCACCATCCCGCCGCCGCGCTCTACATCCAGCCGCGGCTGCGGGCGATTCGGCGCGTCGAGATAAACAATCGGCGGCCGCGGCGCGCTCGGCAATTCCAATTTCTGCGGCTCGCCGGAAAAATCGCGAAACGCCGCCAATATCTCTTCGTGCGTCACGCTCTTCTCGAATTCCACGGACACGCTTTCTGTGTGCCCGTTCACCACCGGAACGCGCGTGCTCGTCGCGCTCACCGTCACCGGATGCAGCTCGACGGAATCCCCAACCAAGCGCCCCAGAATTTTGCGTGTTTCCGTTTCGATCTTTTGTTCTTCGCCATCAATGAACGGAATCACGTTCGCCGTCGCATCCAGCGACGCCACGCCCGGATATCCCGCGCCGGATAATCCCTGCAGCGTCGTGATGAGCACGCGCTTGGGTTGATAAGTGCGCAAAGACGCCAGCACAATCGCCAAAGGCATCGCCGCGCAATTCGGGTTCGTGACGATCGCGCCGCTCCAGCCCTTGATTTTCCTCTGCAGCGGCAGCAATCCCAAATGTTCCGGATTGACTTCCGGAATCAGCAGCGGCACCAGCGCGTCCATCCGATGATTGCGCGAATTGCTGACCACGATGTGCCCAGCCGACGCAAATTCCACTTCCGCCTCGCCCGCTATCGAAGAATCCAGCGCCGAAAATACCAGCTGCGGACCTGCGCCTGCCTTTAATGCTTCCACGGAAAGACGCGCTGTTTCCTCCGGCAATTCCGTCGGTAAACGCCAGGTCAAATCGCCGTAGCGCTTTCCGGCGGAGCGCTCGCTAGCCGCCAGCCACGTCACCCGAAACCACGGATGATTCGCCAGCAGCGCGATGAATTGCTGGCCGACCGCGCCCGTCGCACCCAGTATTCCTACATCAATTTTCGCGGAGCCTGGCCGCCATGCGCTTCCGTGCGCCGCTGGCTCCACTCCCGCAGTCTTAGTGGGCACTGGCCGCAACCGCCTTCTGCGTTTTGCGCTGATGATCCAGCAACGTAAGTCCCTCGAGCAAATCTTCCACCAAATCTTTCGCGTTCTCGCAGCCGGGCGACAAACGGATCAGCGTATCCGAAAGCCCCAATTCCGCGCGCGTTTCCGCGGGAATCGAAGCGTGGGTCATCGTCGCCGGGTGGCACAGCAGAGCCTTCACGCCGCCCAGGCTTTCACCCAGCGTGAAGTAACGCCGCGAGGAGCAGAACGCCACCACTTCCTCGATCGTGCCTTCCAATTCAAACGATACCATTCCCCCGAATCCGGTCATCTGTTTTTTCGCGATCTCGTGTCCAGGATGTTCCGGCAGCCCAGGGAAATAAACCTGGCGCACCAGCGGATGGCCCTTCAGCGAATTGGCGATGGCGATGGCGTTCTCTTCGTGACGCTGCATTCTCAGCTCCAGCGTTTTCAAGCCGCGCAGGGTAAGCCAACAATCGAACGGTGAAGGCACCGCGCCCGTGGCGTTCTGCAAAAATTTAATCGGCTCGAAAATCGCCGCGTCCTTCGCCAGAGCTGCGCCCTGAATCGTGTCCGAATGTCCTCCCAGATATTTCGTCACGCTATGCACCACGATGTCGGCGCCCAGCTCGAACGGCTGCTGAAAATAAGGCGTCGCAAAAGTGTTGTCCACCACCACCAGCGCGGATTTCGCATGCGCCAGGCTGCAGATGTCCACGATGTCGTAAACCAGCAGCCGCGGATTTGTCGGCGATTCGATCCACACCAGCTTGGTGCGTTCCGTGATGGCCGCTTCCAGCGCGCCTCGATTCGAAATATCGAACTGCTTGATGGTCACGCCAATCGGCTGATACACCTTATTGAGGATGCGGTACGTCCCGCCGTAAACGTCGCTCGGTATCACGATTTCGTCGCCGGGGCGCAGATAAGCCTGCAACACGGCGTTCTCCGCCGCGAGTCCGGACGCAAACACAGCGGCGTGCTGCACGCCTTCCAGTTCGGCCAGCACCGTCTCCAGCCGTTGCCGCGTCGGATTATTCGTGCGCGAGTAGTTGAAGCCCTTGTCCTGCCCGGGCGCGTTCTGCTCGTACGTGGAAGTCTGAAAAATGGGCGCTATCAGCGAACCGGTTTCCGGTTCCGATGGCTGCCCCGCGTGAATCGTTTTCGTCGCAAAATTCATGGTCGTGCTCCTTAGCTTGTACGTTTTCTTGTTTCTATTTCTGTTCGGCCCCGTTGTTTCATGACCCTGCTTCTTCACCGCTCCCGATGTTGCCCATCTTCAATCCGCGGATGCCGCCGCGCTCGTTTCCCGCGGCGCGCGCGCGGTCTCAATTGCAAAATGTGAAATTCGGCTGCACGGCGCCTTTTCGTCCACGCTGCGAATCACCAGCGGCAACCCCGCGCGCGCAGCCGCCTCAATCGCACGGCGCTGCACCAGGTCGCACCCCGCCGCCAATTGCAGAGCATGTTCGAAAGTTAAGTGCGGAATATGGCTGGCGGAGGAATCGCGGTGGGGATCGGCGGTGAAATAACCCGGAACATCTTTAATCAATTCGCAACGACAAGCTCGCAAGCCCTCAGCCAGCAGCACCGCCGTCAGACCCGAGCCGCCACGGCCCAGCGCTACGATCGTGTTTGCGGAATTCGCCGCGAGAAATCCCGGCACTACAGCGACAGGAAATTTTGCCAGCACGCTGCGAAGCCGTCCCGCATGCAAATGGATTCGCCCTACTTCGTTTTCGGTTTCTGGAACCGTCAGCCCTGCTTCGTGGATGTTCAGGGGCGCAGCCGCAACCCCCAGCCTCTGCAGATGGAGTGTAAGCAGCGCCACCGAACGAATCTCGCCCGTGGACCACAGCAAGTCCAGCGCCGCGCGCGCCGGCTCGCGCACAATCATTCGCGCGCCGCGCTCCAGCCGATCCGTCGTTCCTTCCTGCGCGGAAACCACTACCACCAGCCGCTCGTGCGGTGCGGTCCGCAGCGTGTGCCGGACAAAAGTCGCGGCGCGGCGATACGCCTTGGCGCTCGTCAAGATCGAACCGCCTACCTTGATAACCGCTATGGACTCTTCCGCTGCCATACTCTGCGACATCCAGCTCCTCCCAACCTCGCGGAATGCGCTCCGCCGCCGCGTCATGGACGGGTTCAGGCCCTTAAAAAAATGTATAGAAATAGGCCCAGCCCAGCGCTCCATGCGCTGCAATAAACGTTGCGAGCATTCGCTTTTGCGAATGCAGGCTTCAATTCGACTTCAGCTTGGGAGTTGAATCTTCAACGACCGGTGGCCGGTCTATCGAGGATCTTATCTCTCCCCACTGGGCAGGAATTAGCACCTTGGCAGTTGCACCAGGTTGCTGTGGCGTCGCAGGGCCTGTCCCCTCAACCACTCTTGATAAGCGCTGCTGGTAAGGCAGCCCCCGCAGAATAGCAGAAATAATTGTCAGGTCAAGCGAAGATTGCGCGGACGCCTCGTCGCGCACAATGTTCCCGCCGATTGCGCAGCCGCCGCAGCGCTCACAGCAGGGCGTTTCTCTGCTGACTCTGCGCCTCTGCGGTGAACTCCTCGCGTCGTTCGAACGTCGCCACGGAGTGCCGCAACACCAGTCGCCCGAGCTCGTCGCAGGCCTCGGGGCCTAGCTCCGGACTGTCCGACAGAACAGGGTGATATCCAAGCGGCAAACCCAATCAAACCTATAGACACGCCCTTTGGCTATCCCTCAGAGTGATAGGGAAAGTGGGTAGGGCATTCCTTCGTCTGGGGGCAATAGGCGATGAAATACATTTCTGTTCTATTGGGCGGCCTGCTATTCGTGGCCGTAAACGCCGGAGCACAAGCGAACTTCGGGGATTCCGTTACGCTCGCGACCCCTTCCTTCATGACCTACGCGGTTACTCCGGTTACGCCAGCGACCCCGGCGAGCCCAGCATCCAATTCCCCAGCAGTATTCGTGGCGCCAGCGTTTGCCAGTCCGGCGCCTGCGTTTCCGGCGGCCATGCCACAGGACGTGCAAGGTGTCTTTGACAAGTACAGCTGGGACCTCTACGCAGGTTACACGTTCTTCCGTTTCTACGAAGTTCCCGGCACCATCTCGAACATGAACGGCGGGAATGCTTCCGCGGTTTACTGGTACCGGGATTGGCTGGGAGCCGACGCAGAAGTCATGGCCACCTACGGCAGCCAGCCTGGACAGAATTCCTGGCTGGTATTCGCAGGCTTGGGTCCGCGGGTTCGTTACGTGGGGCCAAAAGGGATCGATGTGTGGGCGCATGCGATGGTAGGAGGAATGTTCATCACGCCGCAAACGCCCTATGGCGGCCAGGGTGCAGTCGCTGGATTGGCAGGCGTGGGCGTGGATTTGAACGGCCATCATCGGCACGCGGCGGTGCGAGTTGCCATCGATGGCATCGTCAGCGGTTTCTTCAACACCTATCAGATCAGCCCGAAAGTTTCGGTAGGCATCGTGTACAAGTTCTAGTAGTCGCAGCGCAGTCTGATCGCCTGAATCCCACCTGCGGGATTTTCAACCGGCTCCTGTTTGCGGTTCCGTATTGCCACTTACCGGCAGAAACTTTCCATTTGTGGTCACTGGTCGCTGCGCGGCGCATGTTCGGGCGATGCAGCGTCACGCAAACCCACTGTTGTCCGCGCATGAGTCAGTATTTGAGGCTTCGGCGAACTTTTTACGATGGAAATCCGCGTGCATGCCGATACTTAATTGGTTGAGGCGCATCTAAGCAGTATGCAGCCAGTAAGCGGCCACGAGCGCTTGCGATTCTCGTGAAGCGAGACGATTGGTGCTGATCAATTCGTTCCAGCAGGCGAAACGGATCGTCAAAGTACTCATCGGGTTCACTCTGCTCGCGCTGGGAATCGTGATGATCGCGACTCCTGGGCCTGGCTGGCTCACCATCATGCTCGCGCTCGGCATCCTCGCGGCGGAATTCGTCTGGGCGCGCCGTCTGCTCGATCGCCTGAAAGAGCAGGGCGTGCGAATTCGCGACACCGTGATGCCCCGCGAGAAGCCCAACAACGCCTGACCTGTTTCTCGGCATTTGCTGCTTTGGCGCCTCCCCGAGTTGTGCTTTCATCCCATCAGTCTTTCGGCCTAGCCGGCTCGAATAACGCAAGCGTCGCTGTGATAGAGTCTCGGGGAGCGGCGTTGAGAACTGGTCGTCGCCTGATCGGAGGTTTCTGTGGCGGAAAAGTGGCAGCAGGAATGGCGGGGGAAGTGGGCGCTCATCACCGGCGCGAGCGCCGGGATCGGTCTGGAGCTGGCCAAGCTGCTCGCGGCTGGCGGGGCGAACCTGGTGCTCACGGCGCGGCGGATTGACCGGCTGCAAAAACTGGCTGCTGACTTGTCGTCGCAGCACGGCAACAGGACCGAAGTGTTCTCCGCGGACCTGACGCGTCCCGAAGCGCCGGGTGAGATTTATGCGTTTACGGCCAATAAGAAGATCGAGATCGAATTCCTGATCAACAACGCGGGGTTTGGCGCATACGGCAACGCATACGAGATTCCCGCCGGGACGATGCTCGAGATGGTCCAGGTGAATTGTTCCGCGGTGGTACATCTCACGCGGCTGTACCTGCCGGGAATGGTTCAGCGG
>Ga0182024_10005330_pt1 | contig 28912 bp, 36 predicted proteins | sample P32metaG_FD_120480 | JGI IMG/M metagenome (GOLD analysis project Ga0182024, IMG submission 120480) | Permafrost microbial communities from Stordalen Mire, Sweden - P3-2 metaG (Illumina Assembly) | ecosystem: Environmental > Terrestrial > Soil > Wetlands > Permafrost | place: Sweden: Stordalen...
ACGACAGATAGATTTGCGTGCGGATACGTCTTTGTTAGCGTCCGCGGATGCGGCGCCGTCACGTACCTTTTTTTGGTCAGCGCTTTGCTATGGCGGGGCGGCACGGAGCCGCGCTCCGGTGTCATGATCGAGTAGGGAAACCCGCTGTCGCCGCCCATCTCGAAATCGCGCGCCGGCGCGGCCGCACTAAAAGCCGTCACGAGCGCAAAACCGAATATCAGACTATATCGAATACCCACTTGCGCCTCATCTGGCCGAAAGCAGGATCACGGGAATAAACCCCGCGTGACGCGCCTTGTTCCTGACATTACTCGACCGGCGCTTCGTCGATCGGATCGTAGCGCTTGGCGTCGAGCCCGAGCAGATTCCAGGATTGCTGCATATGCGGCGGCAGCGGCGCGGTAACGTCGATCGTGCCGCCGCGCGGATGCGGCACCGCGATGCGGCGGGCGAGGAGATGCAACTTGTCCTGCATGCCGCCCGGCAGCTGCCAATTTTCCAGCGAAAAATATTTCGGATCGCCCACGATCGGATGGCCGATATGGGCCATATGCGCGCGCAATTGATGGGTGCGGCCGGTCACCGGCTTGAGCGAGAGCCAGGCAAGGAGCGGTCCAGATGTGTCCACCACCGCGTAGTAAGTCACGGCATGCATCGCTCCTTTTTCGCCATGCTGCGCGATGCGCATGAACGATTCATCCTCTTGCTCCTGCTTGGCGAGAAACGTCGAGACGCGTCCCTGCTGCACCTTCGGCACGCCGGCGACCAGCGCCCAATAGACTTTGCGCGCCGAGCGCGATCGGAATGTTTTGGCGAGCGCCGTCGCCGCAAAGCGCGTCTTGGCGACGAGCAGGCAGCCGGCCGTGTCCTTGTCGAGCCGGTGCACCAGCCGCGGCCGCTGGCCGTGGGCGTCGCGCAAGACTTCCAGCATGCCGTCGAGATGGCGCGTGGTGCCGGAGCCACCCTGCACCGCAAGCCCCATCGGCTTGTTGAGGACCAGCACGTCAGCGTCTTCGTAAAGTGTGATAGACTTGAGGAATTCCCGCGTTTTGTCGTCAGCCGCGTCGCCCGGCGCGCGGGGCTTCGGCGCATCGAGGCGCAGCGGCGGAATGCGGATGGTCTGACCCGCCTCCAGCCGGTTCTTCGGCTGGGTGCGCTTGCCGTTGACCCGCACCTCGCCTTTACGGATGACGCGCTGGATGTGGGAGAAGCTCAAGCCCGGAAAGTGGGATTCAAGAAAACGGTCGACGCGCATGCCGGATTCGTCGGGCGTGACGGCGACGTTCTGCACGCTGGTCGGCATCGGAGCCGGCACGGCAATCTGCGTTCCGTCATCCTGAGTCGCGCGGCCAACGGGTTCAGCCTGCGGCCGGCCCGATGACAAGCTGCGCCGCGCCTCGAAGGATGTACGGTCCGGGCGGCCGCCCCGTCCGAGATCGGGTTTACCCGATTTCGGTTTTTTGAATTGCGAGCCGGAGTTGGCCGACGTGTTGGATCGCTTCCCGGCCGCCTCAGGATGACGGTGAACGGAACGATGCTGATGCCTAGAGCCAGCGATCTGCTTGCCGCCACCCGGTTGCCTCGGCCCTCGATCGCTTCTCAAGTGTCACTCCGCTCGCGCCGCAGCTTGGCCCAATACTCGAGCCGCTTCCTGATCTCGCGCTCAAAACCACGCTCGGGTGGATCGTAGAATTGCCGGCGGCCCAGCGATTCCGGGAAGTAATCCTGGCCGGAGAACGCCTCCTCCGTGTCATGATCGTATTCGTAGCCCGAGCCGTAGCCCTCGGTTTTCATCAACTTGGTCGGCGCGTTGAGGATGTGCTTGGGCGGCAGAAGCGAACCCGCTTCCTTCGCCGTGCGCATCGCCTCGCCGAACGCGACATAGGTGGCGTTCGATTTCGGCGCGGTGGCGATGTAGATCACCGCCTCGGCGATGGCGAGCTCGCCTTCGGGTGAGCCGAGGAAATCGTAGGCGTCCTTGGCGGCATTGGCGATGACCAAGGCCTGCGGGTCGGCAAGCCCGATATCCTCGACCGCCATGCGCACGACGCGCCGCGCCAGATAAAGCGGGTCCTCGCCGGCATCAAGCATGCGACAAAGATAATAGAGCGCCGCGTCGGCGTCGGAGCCGCGCACCGATTTATGCAGCGCGCTGATGAGATTGTAGTGGCCATCCTGCTTCTTGTCGTAGATCGGCGCCCGCCGTTGCACCACTTTTTGCAAGCTCGCGGCATCGAAGGTCTCGCCCTGGCGCGCGGCGCGCCAGACTTCCTCGGCCAGCGTCAGCGCGGCGCGGCCGTCGCCGTCGGCCATGCGGATCAGCGACGCACGTGCATCCCCATCGAGCGGCAGCTTTCTGCCTTCGATCGTCTCGGCGCGGGCGAGCAGCTTCTCGACGGCCTCGGCCTCGAGTGGCTTGAACACCAGCACGCGGGCGCGCGACAACAGCGGCGCAATCAGCTCGAACGACGGGTTTTCGGTGGTGGCGCCGACCAGCACAATAGTGCCGTCCTCCATCACCGGCAGGAAGCTATCCTGCTGCGCGCGATTGAAGCGATGAATCTCGTCGACAAAGAGCAGCGTGCCCTGCCCGGTCTCGCGGCGCATCCGCGCGGCATCGAACACTTTCTTCAAGTCGGCAACGCCGGAGAAGATCGCGGAAATCTGCTCGAAATATAGCTCGGTCGCGTGCGCGAGGAGCCGCGCCACCGTGGTCTTGCCGGTGCCGGGCGGCCCCCAGAAGATCAGCGACCCGAGCGAGCGGGTATCGAGCATGCGGGTGAGCGTACCGTCCGGGCCGAGCAGATGGTCTTGGCCGACGACGTCACCGGGATTGTCGGGGCGGAGTTTATCGGCGAGCGGCCGCGGCGCGTCATGTTCAAGGCCGGCGGCGGCGAACAGGTTTGGTCCCTTTTTAGGGCACAAGCTCATCCGGAAAACATGACGGAGATCTGCTGCCCGCCGCGCATCAGCGTAATGCGCCATTGCCGGCTGCCGGTGCCGGCGACACGCTCGAGATCGGCGGGTTTATCGATCTTCTGATTGTTGACGGAAACGATGATGTCGCCCTTCTGGAAGCCGAGCGATTGCGCCTCCGAACCGTCGGCAACGTTGGTGACGACCACCCCTTCAGCGTTCGGATCAAGCCGCATCTCGTCGGCCAAGGCAGGCGACAGATTTGCTACGGTGGCTCCGTGGAACGGCGAGCGGGAGCGGATTTCGACCTCCTCGCGCGGCGTATCGGGCAGGCTCTGCAGGGCGACCGGTACGACGATGGCGTGGCCCTGCCGGATCACGCCGAGTTGCGCCGTGCCGCCGACCGGCTTTGTGGCGAAGCGGTAATTAAAGGCGGTCGGATCGTCGACCGGAGTGCCGTCGACGCTGACGATGACGTCGCCGGTCTTGATGGCGGCACGCGCGGCGGGGCTGTCGGAGGCGACGCTTGCTACCAGCGCACCGCTCGGCCGCTGCAGGCCGAGGCTGTCGGCGATGTCCGGCGTCACCTCCTGCAGCTTGGCGCCGAGCCAGGGCCGCTTGACGGACCCGCTGCCGCCCTCCGCCGAGGCCACCACCACCCGGACCATATTGGCCGGGATGGCGAAACCGATTCCCTGCGAGCCGCCGGAGCGCGAATAGATCGCCGAATTGAGCCCAACCATGCGGCCGTTCATATCGACCAGTGGGCCGCCGGAATTGCCCGGATTGATGGCGGCGTCGGTCTGGATAAAGAACTGATAGTCGCTGACGCCGACGTCGGTGCGCGCCACCGCCGAGACGATGCCGTGCGTCACCGTCTGGCCGACGCCGAACGGATCGCCGATCGCCAGCACCACGTCGCCGACTTGTGCCTCGTCGGAGTTGGCGAACTCCAAGGTCGGAAACCGCTCCTTGGCGCCCTTGATGCGCAAAACGGCAAGATCGCTGCGCTGGTCCTTGAGCACGATATCGGCGGCAAATTCGCGCTTGTCAGACAGCGCGACCTTCACTTCGCTGGCGCCTTCGATGACGTGATAATTGGTGACGACGAGGCCCGACGGATCGACGATGACGCCGGAGCCGAGCGAGCGCTCCACCTGCTGGCGCGGCACCACGCCGAAGAACTGGCGGAAGAATGGATCGGCCAGAAAGGGGTTGTTGTTTTCGACGACACGCGCGGCGTAGACGTTGACCACCGCCGGCGCCACCCGTTTCACGATCGGTGCGAAGGAGAGCTGCAGTTGGGCCGGCGAAGCCGGAACTTGACGCTCGAGCTGGCTCTGCTGCGCGCCGGCGCCCGACAGCGAAATCGTCAACAGGACAAGCGCAGCGGCCGAAACGGCCAAAACATGCAGACGCGGCATGGAAAACCCCGGATTCAATGCGCTCGGATATAGGCATCAGACCGAGGCCGTGGAAGGTCGACGATGTCGCCCCGCGCTCGCTGGCAGTTACGCCGGAACGGACGCTTCCGCCTCGGTTCCACGCTCCTGGACCGGGCCGGAATCCAGCCCCTTGGCATCGACGTCGCGGTCGACGAACTCGATCACCGCAACCGGCGCGGAATCGCCGTAGCGGTAGCCGGCCTTGAGCACGCGGGTATAGCCGCCATTGCGCTCCTTGTAGCGCGGACCGATCACGTCGAAGAGCTTCTTGACCATGGCGAGGTCGCGCATCTGGGAGATCGCCTGGCGGCGGGCATGCAGTCCGCCGCGCTTGCCGAGCGTAACGAGCTTCTCGACAACCGGGCGCAAATCCTTTGCCTTCGGCAGCGTGGTGACGATCTGCTCGTGCTTGATCAGCGATGCGGCAAGATTTGCCAGCATCGACTTGCGATGATCCGAACGGCGACTGAACTTACGGTGCGTCTTGGCGTGGCGCATATTTTCACCCGTTCCCGACTACCGATCGAAGATCAGTAATGATCCTCGAACCGCTTGGCCAATTCATCGATGTTTTCCGGCGGCCAGCCCGGCACTTCCATGCCGAGATGCAGCCCCATCTGAACCAGCACTTCCTTGATCTCGTTGAGCGACTTGCGGCCGAAGTTCGGCGTACGCAGCATCTCGGCTTCGGTCTTCTGAACGAGATCGCCGATATAGACAATGTTGTCGTTCTTCAGGCAGTTCGCCGAACGCACCGAGAGCTCGAGCTCGTCGACCTTCTTGAGGAAGGCCGGATTGAAGGCGAGATCGGGGATCGCCTCGTGCGCGGTCTCGCGCTTGGGCTCCTCGAAATTGACGAACACGTTGAGCTGGTCCTGCAGGATGCGCGCGGCATAAGCGAGCGCGTCCTCCGGGCTCACCGCGCCGTTGGTCTCGATCGACAGCGTGAGCTTGTCGTAGTCGAGGATCTGGCCTTCGCGGGTGTTCTCGACCTTGTAGGACACTTTGCGCACCGGCGAATACAGGCTGTCGACCGGGATAAGCCCGATCGGGGCATCCTCGGGACGGTTGCGCTCCGCCGGCACATAGCCCTTGCCGGTGTTCACCGTGAATTCCATACGGATTTCGGCGCCCTCGTCGAGCGTGCACAGCACGAGATCGGGATTGAGCACGACGACGTCGCCGACGGTCTGAATGTCGCTGGCCGTGACCGTGCCGGGCCCCTGTTTCTTCACCACCATGCGCTTGGGCCCATCGCCCTGCATCCTGATGGCGATGTCTTTGATGTTGAGCACGATGTCGGTCACATCCTCGCGCACGCCGGCGATCGAGGAGAACTCGTGCAGCACGCCGTCGATATGCACCGACTGCACCGCAGCACCCTGCAGCGACGAAAGCAAAATTCGCCGGAGCGCATTGCCGAGCGTCACGCCGAAGCCGCGTTCGAGCGGTTCGGCGATCACCGTCGCCGAGCGGCGCGTATCGGCACCGGCGCTGACCTGCAGCTTGTTGGGCCTGATCAGTTCCTGCCAATTCTTTTGAATGGTCACGTTATCACCCATCGCGTTGCGCGGCGCCAACGTCTCGCGCGCCCCACTCCGCTCCGCGGGGCTGAAATTGGTTTGATGCTCAAGCGGCGGCAGATGTTCCATTTGATCCATCGACCGGATTTCCTATACGCGCCGCCGCTTGCGCGGGCGGCAGCCATTGTGCGGGATTGGAGTCACGTCGCGGATCGAAGTGATGGTGAAGCCGGCCGCCTGCAACGAACGCAGCGCCGACTCGCGTCCCGAACCGGGACCGGCAACCTCGACTTCGAGCGTACGCATGCCGTGCTCTTGCGCCTTCTTGGCGGCGTCCTCGGCGGCGACCTGCGCCGCATAAGGCGTCGACTTGCGCGAGCCCTTGAATCCCATCGTGCCTGCCGTGGACCAGGCGATGGTATTGCCTTGGACGTCGGTGATCGTGATCATGGTATTGTTGAACGTCGCATTCACATGCGCGACGCCCGAAGCGATGTTTTTGCGTTCGCGTTTGCGAACGCGCGTAGCATCCTTACCCATTCTGAACCCTTAATCCTGGATCGGAGCCGGCGGCTCCGCTGCCGTCACGTCGTCCTGTTCCACGCGCTACTTCTTCTTGCCAGCGATCGCCTTCGCGGGACCCTTCCGGGTCCGGGCGTTGGTGTGCGTCCGCTGACCGCGCACCGGGAGACCACGGCGATGGCGCAGACCACGATAGCAACCAAGATCCATCAGCCGCTTGATGTTCATGGCGACTTCGCGCCGCAGGTCGCCTTCGACCATATAGTCGCGGTCGATCACTTCGCGCAGTTGCAGTACTTCCTGGTCGGTCAATTGCGACACCCGGCGCGATTCCGGTACCGACACTTTGCCCAGGATCTCATGAGCCTTGGCGCCGCCAATGCCATAGATGTACTGCAGCGCGATCACGATACGCTTGTTGGTCGGCAGGTTGACGCCAGCGATACGAGCCAAGTCTGTTACTCCTCAAGCCAGTTGCATCTTGCCGCGGTCCAGCCACGGACGACCCGTAGCGCTCGACCCGTCCCTATCGGTTCCAATGTCACCCGAGAAGGCCACAAACGTAAAAAGCCAGCGGCTGCCCGCCGTTTCGGCCTGGCATCGCTGCTAAAGCTCCGACTGGATATTTCAGGCTTATTAATGGATTCAAAGGGCTTTCGTCAACCTCGGCCGGCATTTTCTTGTATAAACTTGCTTAGCGCCAGCGGCGGCTTTGGCGGGCCGCCCGCTTGGGCGAGGGTCTCTTAGCCTTTGCAGGCTTGCGGCGGGAGGTAATCGTCTCTCGTGCGGACTTTTTTCCTATTACTCCCGTTCCTGGACGCCTACGGCGCGGTGATTTGAGGGGTTGAGCTCTTCGCTTTTTTTTTTGCCAGCGGATGGCCGGTCGGCCGGCAAGAACTTGTCGATGGCCGCCGTCACATCGGAAATGGGCGCCATGCCGTTGACGCTCCGCAACAGGCCCTTCTGCCGGTAATAGGCGATCAGCGGGGCGGTCTGCTCGCGATAGGCTTGCAGCCGATTATGCAGCACTTCCGGGTTGTCGTCCTCACGCAGCGTCTCGCCGCGGGACTTCATCTCGGCAATGCGGCTTTCAATCCGCCGCATCAAGGCATCCTCGTCGACCCGCAGTTCGACTACCGCATCGAGCCCGAACCCTTTGGTCTCCAGTAGCCGGTCCAACGCCGCCGCCTGGGGCACGGTTCGCGGGAACCCATCGAGAATGAAACCTTTTCGCGCGTCCGGCTCTTCGATGCGCTGGCCGACGATGCCGACGACGACGTTGTCGGGCACCAAGCCACCACGCGCCATGATTTCCTGCGCCTGGCGGCCGACCGGCGTGCCGGCCTTCACGGCGGCCCGCAGCATATCCCCAGTCGAAAGCTGGACTATCCCGTATTTGCCGACGAGCCTTAGGGCCTGCGTTCCCTTGCCAGCCCCCGGCGGGCCGAGCAGGATCAATCTCATCGACGGCGCCCCCTCAATTTCGATCTTTTTATCAAGCCTTCGTACTGGTGAGCCAGGAGGTAGCCCTGGACTTGCGCCACAGTATCCATGGTTACGCTGACCACGATCAAGAGCGATGTCCCGCCAAAATAGAATGGCACCGCTGCGTAGGAGATGAGGATCTCCGGAAACAGGCACACTATCGCCAGATAGCCCGCGCCGATGACCGTGATTCGTGACAATACGTAGTCGATATATTCGGCGGTGCGCTCGCCAGGACGGATACCCGGAATAAAGCCGCCGTGCTTCTTCAGATTGTCCGCGGTCTCGGTCGGATTGAACACGATCGCCGTATAGAAAAAGGCGAAAAAGACGATCAATCCCACGTAAAGAATGAGAAAGAGCGGCCGGCCGTGCGCCAACTGCGTGGTGATGACGGTAAGCCATCCGGGCCCCTGCCCGGAGGTGAAGTTGGCGAGAGTGGTCGGCAGCAACAGCAGCGATGACGCAAAGATCGGCGGGATGACGCCCGAGGTATTGAGCTTGAGCGGCAGATGCGAGGACTGCCCCTCGAACATGCGATTGCCGACCTGACGCTTGGGATACTGGATCAAGAGCCGGCGCTGCGCCCGCTCCATGAACACGATGAAGGTGATGACCGCGATCACCATGAGGATGACGATGAGAATAAGACCGGTGGACAGCGCACCCTGACGGCCAAGTTCGAGGGTGCCGGCGATCGCCGAGGGTAGCTGCGCGACGATGCCCGACATGATGATGAGAGAGGTGCCGTTGCCGATGCCGCGCTGGGTGATCTGCTCGCCGACCCACATCAGGAATACGGTGCCGCCGGTAAGCGTGATCACCGTCGAGATGCGAAAGAACAGACCCGGATCGCTGACCACGTGAGCCGCGCCTTCCAGCCCCACGGCAATGCCGTAGGCCTGGAACGCGGCCAGCACCACCGTCAGGTAACGGGTGTACTGGTTGATCATCTTGCGGCCGGCCTCACCCTCTTTCTTGAGCTGTTCGAGGGTCGGCGACACCGTCGTCATCAGCTGGATGATGATCGACGCCGAGATGTAGGGCATGATGTTGAGCGCGAAGATCGCCATGCGGTGGATGCCGCCGCCGGCGAACATGTTGAACATGCCCAGAATGCCGCCTTGCTGCGACTGGAAAATCTGGTCCCAGGCGTTCGGATCGATGCCGGGCAGCGGAATGTAGGTGCCGAGCCGATAGACCAATAGCGCGCCGAGTGTGAACCAGATGCGCTTCTTCAGCTCTTCGGCTTTGGCGAGTGCCGAGAAGTTGAGATTGGCCGCCAGTTGTTCTGCTGCAGAGGCCATGCGCTCCAAGTCCCCTTTATCACGTCACAGCCGCGCTCGTCCTGCCCATCCACGCCTCGTTCACAGGTAGAAGTCGTGGATGTCCGGCACAAGGCCGGGCCGGACGCCTATCAGGCCGCCTGCTCGCTCGTCTCCGCCTTGGGGGCGAGGATTTCAACGCTGCCGCCGGCCTTCTCCACCGCGGCCACCGCCGATTTCGAGGCGCCAAAGACGGCGAACGCGACCTTCGCCTTGATTTCGCCGGAACCGAGCAACCTCACGCCATCCTTGGCGCGGCGCAGCAGCCCGGCTTTGACCAAAGCCGCGGCGTCGATCTTGCCGGCCGCGTCGAGGGTGCCGGCATCGATTGCAGTCTGGATGCGCCCGAGATTTATCTCGTTGAGCTTGCGCGCGAATTTCGTGTTCTTAAAGCCGCGCTTGGGCAGACGGCGATGCAGCGGCATCTGGCCGCCCTCAAAGCCCTTGATGCGCACGCCGGAGCGTGCGGTCTGACCTTTGCCGCCACGGCCGCCGGTCTTGCCCTTGCCCGATCCGATGCCGCGGCCAATTCGCTTGCGCGTCTTGCGGGCGCCAGGACGGCCAGAAAGGTCGTGAAGCTGCATGGCTATTTCTCCACCACTTCGACGAGATGAGCAACCTTGGCGATCATGCCGCGGGTTTGCGGGGTGTCGCGAAGGTCCGCGATCCGCCCGATTTTATTCAGCCGCAATCCGACCAGCGTCTCGCGCTGGCTGTGATGGCGGCGTGACGGGCTGGCGGTCTGCCGGACTTTGACGGTCTTGCCGGCGTTTTTATCGGCGTTCATGGCGGGCTCCGCGTTCAATCGGCCGGCGCTTCGGCATCGACATCGCGGCGGCGCGCCTGCAGCGTCGAAACCTTGACGTTACGGCGAGCGGCGACCGAGCGCGGCGAGTCCTGGTGCTTGAGCGCGTCAAACGTGGCGCGCACGACGTTGTAAGGATTGGACGTGCCGATCGATTTCGCCACCACGTCCTGCATGCCGAGCGTCTCGAACACCGCACGCATCGGACCGCCGGCGATGATGCCGGTGCCGGGCGGCGCGGCGCGCAGATAGACCCGGCCCGCGCCGTGGCGGCCGGCGACGTCATGATGCAGCGTGCGGCCTTCGCGCAACGGCACCCGCGTCAGCCCGCGCTTGGCTGCATCGGTCGCCTTGCGGATCGCCTCCGGCACCTCGCGCGCCTTGCCGTGGCCGAAGCCGACCCGGCCCTTCTGATCGCCGACCACGACCAGCGCGGCGAAGCCGAAGCGGCGGCCGCCCTTCACCACCTTGGCGACGCGGTTGATGTGCACGAGCTTGTCGACGAACTCGCTGTCGCGCTCTTCGTTTCTTCGCTCGCGGGGTTCACGTGCCATATCAATGAGCCTTTATCGGTCGAACTCGTTTGCAGTTTTCAGAATTTGAGCCCGCCCTCGCGGGCGGCTTCAGCCAGAGCCTTGACCCGGCCGTGATAGAGATAACCGCCGCGGTCGAACACGACGTCCTCGATGCCCTTTTCCTTGGCGCGTTCGGCAATGAGTTTGCCGACCGCCTTCGCGGCGTCGACCCTGGCGCCGGTCTTGAGGCCCTCGCGCGCCGTCTTCTCGATCGACGACGCCGAAGCCAGCGTAACGCCCTGATCGTCGTCGATCAGCTGCGCGTAGATGTGCTTGGACGAGCGGTACACCGAGAGCCGCTTGCGCTCGCCGGCGGCCAGCCGCAAGGCGCCGCGCACGCGGCCTTGCCGTCGCATGAACCTGTCACTGAGCTTGGTCATCGCGCGCCTGCCTTACTTCTTCTTGCCTTCCTTGCGGAAGATGCGTTCGTCGGAATATTTGATGCCTTTGCCCTTATACGGCTCCGGCGGCCGATATTCGCGGATTTCGGCGGCGACCTGGCCGACTTTCTGCCGGTCGCTGCCACTGATGATGATTTCGACCGGCCGTGGCGTGGCGATCGTGATGCCTTCGGGGATCGGATAGATGATGTCGTGGCTGTAGCCGAGCGCGATCTGCAGGTTCTTGCCCTGCACGGCCGCGCGGTAGCCGACGCCGTTGATCTCGAGCCGCTGCTCGAAGCCCTTGGTGACCCCGGTAATAAGATTGGCGATCAGCGTGCGCGAGGTGCCCCACTGCGAGCGAGCGCGCTTGGTCTCGCTGCGTGGCTCGACCTTGATCTGGCCGCCCTCAAGCTTGACCGACACGTCGTCGTGCAAGGCGACCGAAAGCGCACCCTTGGGGCCCTTCACCTTCACGGTCTGGCCTTCGACATTGGCGGTAATCCCGGAGGGTACCGCGATCGCTCGTTTACCGATCCGGGACATCAGAACACCGTGCACAGGATTTCGCCGCCGACATTGGCGTCGCGGGCGTCGTGGTCGGCCATGACGCCTTTCGGCGTCGACACGATCGTCACGCCGAGCCCATTGTTGATGCGCGGCATGTTCTTGACCGAGGTATAGACGCGGCGGCCCGGCTTCGACACGCGCTCGATCTCGCGGATCACCGGCTCGCCGTCGAAATATTTCAGCTCAATCTCGATCTCGGAGCGGCCGTCCTTCTCGACCACGGCGTAACCGCGGATATAGCCTTCCACCTTGAGCACTTCGAGCACACTTTCGCGCAGCTTCGAATTCGGCGAGGCGACTTTCGACTTGTTGCGCATCTGCGCGTTGCGGATGCGGGACAGGAGATCGCCGATCGGATCATTCATGGCCATCGTGCGCTCCTCCTACCAGCTCGATTTCACCAGGCCGGGGATCAGCCCCTTCGAGCCGAGCTCCCGCAGCGCGATGCGCGATAATTTATGCTTGCGATAGTAACCGCGCGGCCGACCCGTCAGTTCGCAGCGGTTTCGGATACGGGTGGCGGACGAATTACGCGGCATCTCGGCAAGCTTCAGCGTCGCGGCAAAGCGTTCCTCCACCGGTTTCGATTTGTCGCGCGCGATCGCCCTGAGCCGCCCGCGGCGGCCCGAAAATTTCTTCGACATCCGGCGGCGCCGGTTGTTCTTCTCGATCGAACTCTTCTTCGCCATCTAGTGCTCCCAATGTCCCGCGTTTGAGGCCTGCTCGGGCCTCACTGCCGGAACGGAAAATTGAAGGCCGCCAATAAAGCGCGCGCTTCGTCGTCGTTGCGCGCGGTCGTGCATACCGTGACGTCCATGCCCCAGATATCGGTCGCCTTGTCGTAGTCGATTTCCGGGAACACGATGTGTTCCTTGATGCCGAGCGTGTAATTGCCGCGGCCGTCGAAGCTCTTCGGGTTGAGTCCGCGAAAATCTCGCACCCGCGGCAGCGCGATATTGATCAATCTGTCGAGAAACTCGTACATGCGCGCTTTGCGCAGCGTCACCTTGCAGCCGATCGCCTGACCGGTGCGCAGCTTGTAGGTCGCGATCGACTTGCGCGCCTTGGTGATGACCGCCTTCTGCCCGGTGATCAGCCCGAGATCGGTGGCGGCGCCGTCGACCTTCTTCTTATCGGCGACGCCCTCGCCAATACCCATATTGATGACGATTTTATCCAGCGTCGGCACTTGGAAGCGGTTCTTATAGCCGAACTGCTCGGCGAGCTTGCTGCGGATCGCCTCCTCGAACTGCACTTTCAGGCGCGCCGGCACGCGCGCCTCGGCCTCGCGCGGCGCCGCCGGCTTGCCGCCGGCGTTGCCCTCGGCAGCGGCCTTATCGGCCCGCGCCTGCCTGGCGACCTTCTTGTCGTCCTTCTCGGCCCTTGCAGCCTGCTCCGGGGTCGGCGGCCGCTGGGCCTTGTCGGGCCGTTTTGCTTGCTTCTCGTCCTTATCAGCCATCGATTTCGACTCCCGACCGCGTGGCGAAACGCACCTTCTTGCGGTCCTCGCCCTTGCCGACGATTTTGAACCCGACGCGCGTCGGCTTGCCGTCCTTGGGATCGGCGAGCGCGACGTTCGACAGGTGAATCGGCGCTTCCTTGGAAATGATGCCGCCTTCCTGCGACGCGCTCTGGCGTTGATGGCGCTTGACCATATTGATGCCGCGCACCAGCACGCGCGCGTCGTCGCGATGCATTTCAATGACCTCGCCGGTGCGACCCTTGTCGCGGCCGGCAATGACGATGACGCTGTCGCCCTTCTTGATCCGCGCCGCCATTACAGCACCTCCGGCGCCAGCGAGATGATCTTCATGTGGTTCTTGGCCCGCAATTCGCGCGGCACCGGTCCGAATATGCGGGTGCCGACCGGCTCGTTCTGCGGAGTCATCAGCACCGCGGCATTACGGTCGAAGCGGATAATCGAGCCGTCGGCGCGCTTGATATCCTTGGAGATGCGCACGATCACCGCCTTCATAACGTCGCCCTTCTTGACGCGGCCGCGCGGGATCGCCTCCTTCACCGAGACGACGATGACGTCACCGATGGTGGCGTATTTCCGTTTGGAGCCGCCCAGCACCTTGATGCACATGACACGGCGCGCGCCGGAATTATCCGCCACGTCGAGGTTAGTTTGCATCTGGATCATGGGTTACCCCACTCTTTCAATTCCGGTCGTATCACGACTTACGACGCCTTCTTTTTCTCGCCCCGCACGACCGCCCAGCGCTTAAGCTTGGAAATCGGGCGATGCTCTTCAATCCACACCATGTCGCCGACCTTGAACTCGTTGTTCTCGTCATGCGCATAGTATTTCTTGGAGCGGCGGATCGTCTTCTTGAACATGGGATGGGTAAAGCGGCGCTCCACCTTCACCACCACGGTCTTGGCCTGTTTGTCGCTCACGACGACGCCCTGCAAGGTACGCTTTGGCATTTTGTTCCTCTCAGCTCTTCGCCGCAGGGCGCTTGACGCGCGCGATGGTCTTCAATCGCGCGATGTCGCGCCGCACTTAGCGCACGCGCGCGGTATTTTCCAACTGTCCGCTGGCGCGCTGGAAGCGCAGGTTGAAGTGCTCCTTCTTGAGCTTGAGCACCTCGTCGTCGATCTGATCGATCGTCATCGCTCTGATATCGGCCGGTTTCATGTCACGCGCCTATTCACTGATCCGCTCGACGAAGCGGGTCTTGATCGGCAATTTGGCGGCGGCAAGCGCCAGCGCCTCCTTGGCGATCTCGATGGTCACGCCGTCGATTTCAAACAGGATGCGGCCGGGCTTGACCCGCGCCACCCATAGTTCCGGCGTGCCTTTGCCGGAGCCCATGCGTACTTCGAGCGGCTTCTTCGACACCGGAACGTCGGGAAACATCCGTATCCAGACCCGCCCGGAGCGCTTCATGTGGCGCGTCAGTGCGCGGCGCGCGGCTTCGATCTGCCGCGCGGTGACCCGGTCCGGCTCGGTCGCCTTCAGGCCGTACTGGCCGAATGCAAGGGTGGCGGCACTGGTTGCCACACCGTGGATGCGGCCCTTGTGCGCCTTCCGGAACTTCGTTCGCTTCGGTTGCAGCATGGCTTACGCCTCGGTTCCCATTCGCTCGTTCAGGCCGCGTCCCGGCGCGGCCGACCGGCTTCGCCCTCGGCCATTTTCTTGTCCTGCGCCATCGGATCGTGCTCCATGATCTCGCCCTTGAAGATCCACACTTTCACGCCGCAGGTGCCATAGGTGGTGAATGCCGTGGCGACGCCGTAATCGACGTCGGCGCGCAGCGTATGCAGCGGCACACGGCCTTCGCGATACCATTCCATGCGCGCAATTTCCGCGCCGCCGAGGCGCCCCGAGCAATTGATGCGGATACCGCCGGCGCCGAGCCGCATCGCCGATTGCACGGCGCGCTTCATGGCGCGGCGGAAAGCAACGCGGCGTTCGAGCTGCTGGGCGATCGATTCGGCGACCAGTTGAGCATCAAGCTCCGGCTTGCGGATCTCGACGATGTTGATCACGACGTCGCTGTCGGTGAGCGCGGCGACCTTCTTGCGCAACTTCTCGATGTCGGCGCCCTTCTTGCCGATGACGACGCCCGGCCGTGCCGAGTGGATGGTGACGCGGCACTTTTTATGCGGCCGTTCAATCACGATCTTGGACACCGCGGCCTGCTTGAGCTCGGCCATCAGCGCCTTGCGGATTTCCATGTCCTCGTGCAGCAGCGTGCCATAGCTCGCCTTGCCGGCATACCAGCGCGAATCCCAGGTGCGGTTGATGCCGAGCCGAAGTCCGATCGGATTGACCTTTTGACCCATAATGCTCTCCTGACCGCTCTCTACCCGCTACGCCTGCGCTTCAACTTCGCGCACCACGATGGTGAGGTGCGAGAACGGCTTGATAATTGCTCCGACGCGGCCGCGCGCACGGACCTCGTGCCGCTTGATCACCAGCGCCTTGCCGACATGGGCCTCGGCGACGACGAGATCGTCGACGTCGAGGTCGTGATTGTTCTCCGCGTTGGCGATCGCCGATTCCAGACACTTGCGCACGTCGCGGGCGATGCGCTTGCGCGAGAATTCGAGATCGGCGAGCGCGGTCGCCACCTTCTTGCCGCGGATGAGCTGCGCCAACAGATTGAGCTTCTGCGGGCTGATCCGCAGCATGCGGGCGACCGCCTTGGCCTCGTTGTCGGAGAGCGCGCGCTCGCGCTTCTTCTTGCTCATCGATGCTCTCCCGGCCTCACGACGCGCTGGCCGCAGGCGCAGCAGGTGCCGCCCCGCCGCCGTCGCCCGGACCCGAGGCGCGCTTGGCTTTGCGATCCGAGGAGTGGCCGTAGAACGAGCGGGTCGGGGCGAATTCCCCGAATTTGTGTCCCACCATTTCCTCAGTGACGATTACCGGAACGTGCTTCTGGCCGTTATAGACGCCGAACGTGAGCCCGACGAATTGCGGCAGGATCGTCGAACGCCGCGACCAGATGCGGATCATCTCGTGACGTCCGGACGAGCGCGCGGCATCCGCCTTTTTCAGCAGATAACCGTCGACAAACGGACCCTTCCAGACCGAACGCGTCATGATCGCTCCTACTTCTGTTTCTTACGCGTGTGACGGCTCATCATGATGAACTTCGCCGTCGACTTGTTCTTACGTGTCTTCTTACCCCTGGTCGGCTTGCCCCACGGCGTCACCGGATGCCGGCCGCCGCGCGTGCGACCGCCGAGCGGATGGTCGACCGGATTCATGGTTTCGCCGCGCACATGGCCGCGCCAGCCCATCCAGCGATTGCGCCCCGCCTTGCCGATGGAGACGTTCATGTTGTCCGGATTTGACACCGCGCCGACGGTGGCGAGGCAGCGGCCGTGCACCAGGCGCTGCTCGCCCGAATTGAGCCGCATGATCACATATTCGCCGTCGCGGCCGACGATCTGGGCATAGGTGCCGGCCGAGCGCGCGACCTGACCACCCTTGCCGATTTTCAGCTCGATATTATGGACGACGGTGCCGACCGGAATATTGGCGATCGGCATGGCATTGCCGGGCTTTACGTCGACATGCTCGCCGGCAACGATGCTGTCGCCGACCCCAAGCCGCTGCGGCGCCAGGATGTAGGCGAGCTCACCGTCATCGTATTTGACCAGCGCGATGAAGCTGGTGCGGTTCGGATCGTATTCGAGCCGCTCGACCCTGGCCGGCATGTCGAACTTGCGACGCCTGAAATCGATCCTGCGATAGGCCTGCTTATGACCGCCGCCGCGATAACGCGAAGTGATATGGCCGTTATTATTGCGGCCTCCGGTCGAATTCTTGCCCTCAGTCAGCGCCTTGACGGGCTTGCCGGTATGCAGGCCGGCGCGATCGACCAGAACGAGCTGGCGTTGGCCCGGGGTGACCGGATTATATGTTCTCAGTGCCATCGCCCGCTCCCTACAGCCCCGTCGTGACGTCGATCTTCTGGCCCTCTTCGAGGGTCACGATCGCGCGCTTGGTGTCGGAGGTTTGGCCGTAGCGGCCCTTGAATATTTTCCACTTGCCGCGGCGGCGCAGCGTGTTGACGCTCTTGACCTTGACGTCGAACAGCTTCTCGACCGCTTCCTTGATCTGCGGCTTGGTCGCAGTCATGGCGACCTTGAACACGACCTTGTTGAACTCGGACGCGTTGGTGGCCTTCTCGGTAATCAGCGGCGCGATGATGACGTCGTAGTGGCGCGGATCGGTGGTCGTCATTTGAATCGCGCCTCCAATGCGTCGACGGCGGCACGGGTCAGCACCAGCTTTCGCCGCCGCATGATGTCGTAGACGTTGATGCCGGCGACAGGCAGCACGTCGATATTCGGAATATTACGCGCCGCGGTACGCACCTCGGCCGCGACCTCGGCGCCATCGACGAACAGCGCGTTGGCAACGCCGAGCTTGTCGAAGTGGTCGCGCAACGCCTTGGTCTTGCCTTCCTTCGCCGCGAGCGCCTCGATTACGATGATGCCGCCGTCCTTGGCCTTGGCCGAGAGCGCATGGCGCAGCGCCAGCGCGCGAACCTTCTTCGGCAGGCCGATCTCGTGACTGCGCGTGTGCGGACCGAACGAGCGGCCGCCGCCGCGAAACAGATTGACGCGCGCCGAGCCGTGACGGGCGGAGCCGGTGCCCTTCTGCCGGTACATCTTCTTCCCGGTGCGGTGGATATCCGCCCGGTTTTTGACTTCATGCGTACCGCGCTGGCGCTTCGCCAATTGCCAGACGACGCAACGGTGGATCAGATCGGTGCGCGGTTCGAGACCAAAAATGGCGTCGGACAAAGTGACCGAGCCCGCCTTCTTGCCGTCGAGCGTGGTGACTTGCAGCTCCATGTCACGCACCCCCTGCGTCTTGGCCGACAGAAACAGGTGCGGTCGACTCATTATCGGCGAGCTTGAACTTTCCAGGCTTCGGCACGCCGTCCGGCAGCTTTCTCTTCACCGCGTCGCGCACCGTGATCCAGCCGCCTTTGACGCCGGGTACGGCGCCTTCGACCAGGATTAGACCGCGCGCGACGTCGGTCTGGCGGACCTTGAGATTGAGCGTTGTCACCCGATCAACGCCGAGATGGCCCGCCATCTTCTTGTTCTTGAACGTCCTTCCGGGATCCTGGCGGCCGCCGGTCGAGCCGATCGAGCGGTGTGAGATCGACACGCCATGGCTCGCCCGCAAGCCGCCGAAATTCCAGCGCTTCATGCCGCCGGCCCAGCCTTTGCCCGTCGAAGTGCCGGTGACGTCGACATACTGTCCGACGACAAAGTGATCCGCGGTGATCTCGGCGCCGACCGGAATGAGCGCGTCGTCATCGACGCGGAATTCGGCCAGCTTGCGCTTGGGCTCGACTTTGGCGACGGCAAAATGGCCGCGATCGGCCTTGGTCGTGCTTTGCACCTTGCGCGCGCCGGCGCCGAGCTGCAGCGCGACGTAACCGTTCTTTTCCTTGGTGCGGTGGCCGACGACCTGGCAATTGGCAAGCCGCAGCACCGTCACCGGCACGTGCTCGCCGGTCTCGGTGAACAGCCGCGTCATCCCGACTTTTTGCGCCAGTACCCCGGAACGCATTTTCTCTTCTCCACGCCTTAGAGCTTGATCTCGACGTCGACGCCGGCGGCGAGATCGAGCTTCATCAGCGCATCAACGGTTTGCGGCGTCGGATCGACGATGTCGAGCAGGCGCTTATGCGTGCGCATCTCAAACTGCTCACGGCTTTTCTTATCGACGTGCGGCGAGCGATTGACGGTGAATTTCTCGATCTTGGTCGGCAACGGGATCGGGCCGCGGACCTGCGCGCCGGTACGCTTGGCCGTATTGACGATCTCGCGCGTCGACGCATCGAGGATGCGGTGATCGAACGCCTTCAATCGGATTCTTATATTCTGGCCATTCATTTCTTTTCCCCGCGAGGGCCGAAATGCGAATGGCGAGTGGATATCAACCCATTCGCCATCCGCTGCTCCCTATCCGCTACTCGATGATGCTCGCCACGACGCCGGCGCCGACAGTGCGGCCACCTTCGCGAATGGCAAAACGCAGTTTCTCTTCCATGGCGATCGGCACGATCAGGGTGACTTCCATGGCGATGTTGTCGCCGGGCATCACCATCTCGGTGCCTTCCGGCAGCGTCACTACGCCGGTCACGTCGGTGGTGCGGAAGTAGAACTGCGGCCGATAGTTGGTGAAGAACGGCGTGTGACGGCCACCCTCCTCCTTGGTGAGGATGTAGGCCTCGGCCTTGAACTTGGTATGCGGCTTGACCGAGCCCGGCTTGCACAGCACCTGGCCGCGCTCGACCTCTTCGCGCTTGGTGCCGCGCAGAAGACAGCCGACGTTGTCGCCGGCCTCGCCCTGATCGAGCAGCTTGCGGAACATTTCGACGCCGGTCACGACCGTCTTGGTGGTCGGCTTGATGCCGACGATCTCGACCTCTTCGCCGACCTTGATGATGCCGCGCTCGATACGGCCGGTGCAGACGGTGCCGCGGCCCGAGATCGAGAACACGTCTTCCACCGGCATCAGGAACGGCTGATCCTTCGGACGCTCCGGCTGCGGGATGTTGGCGTCGACCGCCTTCATCAGCTCCAGGATCGCGTCATGGCCAAGCTTCGGATCCTTGCCCTCGAGCGCCATCAGCGCCGAGCCCTTGATGACAGGAATCTTGTCGCCCGGGAAATTATACTTGGAGAGCAATTCGCGGACTTCGAGCTCGACGAGCTCAAGAAGTTCCGGATCGTCGACCATGTCGACCTTGTTGAGGAACACGACCAGCGCCGGAACGCCGACCTGGCGGGCGAGCAGAATGTGCTCCCGGGTCTGCGGCATCGGGCCGTCGGCCGCGCTCACCACCAGGATGGCGCCGTCCATCTGCGCCGCGCCGGTGATCATGTTCTTGACGTAGTCGGCATGACCCGGGCAGTCGACATGCGCATAGTGGCGCTTCTCGGTCTCGTATTCGACGTGGGCGGTGGCAATCGTGATGCCGCGCGCCTTCTCTTCCGGCGCCTTGTCGATCTGGTCGTAAGCGGTGTAAGTCGCCCCGCCAGTTTCCGCCAATACCTTTGTGATCGCCGCCGTCAACGACGTCTTGCCGTGATCGACGTGACCGATCGTGCCGATATTGCAATGCGGCTTGTTACGGTTGAATTTTTCCTTGGCCATGGGACTCTCCGCTCCGGCTCTCTGCTCTAATTCGTGTGAATCTTGGTCAGGCGAATTTCGCCTGAACCTCTTCGGCGATGGCTTTCGGCACTTCTGCGTAGTGGTCGAACTGCATCGTGAACGTGGCGCGCCCCTGTGACATGGAGCGCAGATTGTTGACGTAGGAGAACATGTTGGCGAGCGGCACCATCGCGTTGATGACGTTGGCGTTGCCGCGCATGTCCTGGCCCTGGATCTGGCCGCGCCGCGAATTGAGATCGCCGATGACCGAACCGGTATAGTCCTCCGGCGTCACTACCTCGACCTTCATGATCGGCTCGAGCAGAACCGGGCCGCCTTTTTGCAGCGCCTCGCGCATCGCCGCACGGGCGCAAATCTCGAACGCCATCGCCGAGGAGTCGACGTCATGCGAGGCGCCGTCGACGAGGCTCACTTTGATATCGACCACCGGAAAGCCGGCGAGCACACCGGAGCCCAACGAGCCTTCGAGGCCCTTCTCGACGGCCGGGAAGAACTCGCGGGGCACCGATCCGCCGACGATCTCGTTTTCGAACACGAACCCTGCGCCGGGCTCGCTCGGCTCGGCGACGATCTTGATGCGCGCGAACTGGCCGTGACCGCCGGTCTGCTTCTTGTGAGTATAGTCGACCGGCGCCGAGCGGGTGATCTTTTCGCGATAGGCGACCTGCGGCGCACCGATATTGGCGTCGACTTTGTAAGTTCGCCTGAGGATGTCGACCTTGATGTCGAGGTGGAGCTCGCCCATGCCCTTGATGATGGTCTGGCCGGATTCCTGATCGGTGTGAACGCGGAATGAGGGATCCTCGGCCACGAGCTTGGCGAGAGCGACGCCGAGCTTTTCCTGGTCGGCTTTCGACTTCGGCTCGATCGCGATCTCGATGACCGGATCGGGGAATTCCATTTTTTCCAGGATTACCGGCTTCTGCGGGTCGCACAGCGTGTCCCCGGTGCGGACCTCTTTCAAACCGGCCAGTGCGACGATGTCGCCAGCAAAGGCTTCCTTGATGTCTTCGCGGTTGTTGGCATGCATCAGCAGCATGCGTCCGACGCGTTCCTTGCGGTCCTTGGTCGAATTCATCACGCCGGTCGAGCTCTCGAGCTTGCCGGAATAGATGCGGCAGAAGGTGATGGTGCCGACAAAAGGATCGTCCATAATCTTAAATGCAAGGAGCGCCATCGGCTCGCTATCCGAGGCCTTGCGCTCGACTTCGTTGCCCTTGAGGTCGACGCCTGTGACGGCCGGCACGTCGACCGGCGAGGGCAGATAATCGACGACGGCATCGAGCAGCGGCTGCACGCCCTTGTTCTTAAATGCAGAACCGCACAGCACCGGAAAAAACTTGCTGGAAATGGTGGCCTTGCGGATGAGACGTTTCAGCGTGGCAATGTCGGGCTCTTTGCCTTCGAGATAGGCTGTCATCGCGTCGTCGTCGAGATCGACCGCGGCCTCCACCAGCTTTTCGCGATATTCCTTTGCTTGATCGAGCAGCTCGGCCGGGATTTCGATGTCGTGATATTTCGCACCAAGCGTCTCTTCATCCCACACCACGCCGACCATGCGGACGAGATCAATGATGCCCTTGAATTGATTCTCGGCGCCGATCGGCAGCTGGACCGCGACCGGCTTGGCGCCGAGGCGGTCGACGATATCCTTCAAGCACTGGAAAAAATCAGCGCCGGTCTTGTCCATCTTGTTGCAGAAGACGATGCGCGGGACGTTGTATCTGTCGCCTTGACGCCAAACCGTCTCGGTCTGCGGCTCTACGCCCTGATTGGAATCGAGTACGCATACCGCGCCGTCGAGCACGCGCAAGCTACGCTCGACTTCGATGGTGAAGTCGACGTGGCCGGGCGTATCGATGATGTTCAGACGTTTGCCATTCCACTGCGCGGTGGTCGCGGCGGAAGTGATGGTGATGCCGCGTTCCTGCTCCTGCTCCATCCAGTCCATGGTCGCGGCGCCTTCGTGCACCTCGCCCATCTTGTGGCTTTTGCCGGTGTAATAAAGGACGCGCTCGGTCGTCGTGGTCTTGCCGGCATCGATGTGGGCCATAATGCCGAAGTTGCGATAGTCCTCGATCGGATTTGTGCGGGGCATTTTTGGGGATCCTGCGCTTTCGCCGGCTTTACCAGCGATAGTGCGAGAACGCGCGGTTGGCTTCCGCCATCCGGTGCGTATCTTCGCGCTTCTTTACGGCGTTTCCCCTGTTATTCGATGCATCGAGCAGCTCCGCGGAGAGCCGCTCGGTCATGGTTTTTTCGTTGCGTTCGCGCGCGGCGGAGATGATCCAGCGGATACCGAGCGCCTGCCGCCGCGAGATACGTACTTCGACCGGCACCTGATAGGTGGCGCCGCCGACGCGGCGCGAGCGTACTTCGATCGACGGCATGACGTTGTCCAGCGCCTGCTGGAAAACGCCGACCGGATTGCCGCGCGTCTTGCCTTCGATGATATCGAGCGCGCCATAAACGATATTCTCGGCGACCGACTTCTTGCCGGCATGCATCACCGAGTTCATGAACTTCGTGACCACGACGTTCCCGAATTTCGGGTCCGGCAGGATCTCTCGCTTATCTGCCCTGTGGCGGCGGGACATCGATCTCTTCCTTACTTCGGCCGTTTGGCGCCGTATTTGGAACGGCGCTGTTTGCGGTTTTTCACGCCCTGCGTGTCGAGCACACCGCGGAGGATGTGATAACGCACGCCGGGCAAATCTTTGACGCGGCCGCCGCGGATCATCACTACCGAATGCTCCTGCAGGTTGTGGCCCTCGCCGGGGATATAGCCGATCACTTCGAAGCCGTTGGTCAGCCGTACCTTGGCGACCTTGCGCAGCGCCGAGTTCGGCTTCTTCGGCGTCGTGGTGTAGACGCGGGTACAGACGCCACGCTTTTGCGGGCTCTGCTGCAAAGCCGGCACCTTCTTCTTCGCGTGCTGCGTGACCCGCGGCTTGCGAATGAGCTGGTTGATCGTCGGCATACGTTCCTTCGCTCCTCGTCGTCATCCACTCGGCGCACTACGCGAATCCATCAGCGCAAAACCAAATCGCGCCATCCGCTTCCCGGCACGGAAGGGCGCTTGGCCTGCGCAGAGGACCGCGATGCGAGCGCGGTCTTGCCTTGGGTAGTCTGACTTTTCGAAGTCAGAGGCAGCGTTTGAGCTTCCTTCATCGAGGCGTCACGCCGCGTCCCTTGGCCCAAGAAGTGCCAACAAAGCTATCACGTTCAATAGCTTACAAGGGGGCCCGGCAGGGCCGTTCCGACGGGCGAAGCTCACCGCCTGCCGTAAAGTTCGCGGTATGTATCGGCGCTACCGTTCCAAGTCAACCCCGCGTGGAGCCGATATGGGCATGAAAGCGCGATGGCGCAAGCACATCTACGACATCGACGGGTAACCAATCAGCCCGGCTCCATGCCCTTGGCCCGGACCAGGCGGACGGCCTCCGGACCGCGCATAAAGTCGATGCATGTCTTGGCCGCGACGCCATTTTGGGCAGCTGCCGACATTCCGGCGGCATAGATAATGACGTTTTGCAGTTCGCTCGGCAGCGGGGCGACGAGTTCGGCGCCCTTGACCGGCGGGATGGCCACGATCTGCTGCATGCCGATCTCGGCCTCGCCGCTCGCCATGAGTTCGGCGACGGGCCGGCCGGTTAGCTTGGTCTTCGATTTCATCGCGCCGGCAATGCCGAGGCGCTCCAGCAGCGCGGCGATATAGGCGCCGCTCGGTCCGTCGCTATAGGCGATCGATTGCGCGTTAAGCAAAGTTTGCTTGAGAGCTTCGACGGTGGCGATATCCGGCTTGGGCGTGCCGGCACGCACCGCCAGCCCGACGGTCGAGCGCGCCACGTCGGCGGTGGCATCGGCCGCAATCCTGCCGGCCTGCATCAGAGCGTCGAGCTCCGGCCGCGGCAGCAGCGCGATGTCGAACACCGCGCCGTCCTCGATTTCCTTCTGCAGCACCGATGTCAGCCGGAATTCGATTTCGACTTTGGTCCCCGTGGCGCGCTCGAACAGCGGCACAAGGTCCGTCATGAGCGAGCGCATGGCGCCGCCGGAGAGGATTTTGAGGGGTGCGGGCATGAGGAATAAAAAGGGCCGCCCACCGGGCGGCCCTCGTTGTCGTTATGGCAAGCGTTACTCCGCCGCGGGAAGGGCCGCAGGCTCGGCGGCTGCTTCCGCCTTGACGGCGGCTTCCTTCTCGCGCTCGGCGAGGATGAGCGCGTCGCGCTTGATCGCGACTTCGCGGATCTTGTTCATCATGGCGCCGGTCCCGGCCGGGATCAGACGACCAACGATGACGTTTTCCTTGAGCCCATCGAGCGTGTCGGCCTTGCCGTTGACTGCGGCTTCGGTGAGCACGCGGGTGGTCTCCTGGAACGACGCCGCCGAGATGAACGAGCGGGTCTGCAGCGAGGCCTTGGTGATGCCGAGCAGTACCGGATGCGCGGTCGCCGGCTTTTTGCCTTCGGCCGTGAAGCGGGCATTAACCTCGTCGAACTCAGTCTTGTCGACCTGTTCGCCTTGGATGAGGTCGGTCTCGCCGGAATTGACGATCTCGACCTTCTGCAGCATCTGCCGAACGATCACCTCGATGTGCTTGTCGTTGATGGCGACACCTTGGAGCCGATAGACGTCCTGGATCTCGTTGACGAGGTAGCCGGCTAGCTCCTCGACGCCCTTGATCGCCAGAATGTCGTGCGGCGCCGGATTGCCTTCGACGATGAAGTCGCCCTTCTCGATCACGTCGCCGTCCTGCAAGTGGATGTGCTTGCCCTTGGCGACGAGATACTCCCTAGGCTCCTCATCCTTGCCGCTCGGCTCGATGGTAATGCGCCGCTTGTTCTTGTAATCGCGGCCGAAGCGCACGGTGCCGGAGATTTCCGCGATCACCGCGGACTCCTTCGGCCGCCGGGCCTCGAACAACTCGGCCACGCGCGGCAGACCGCCGGTGATATCGCGCGTCTTGGCGCTTTCCGTCGGAATACGGGCGATGACGTCGCCCGCGCCGACGTGGCTGCCCGGATCGACCGAGATGATGGCGTCCACCGCCAAGAGATAGCGGGCTTCGCCACCACGAGCGAGCTTGAGGATCTTGCCGTCCTTGTCCTTGATCACCAATGCCGGGCGCAGATCCTGCTGGCCGCGGGCGGAGCCCGAGCGCCAATCGATCACCACGCGCTTGGCGATACCCGTCGACTCGTCGAGCGTTTCAGTCAACGACTGACCGTCGACGAGATCCTCGTAGCCGATCGCGCCCTCGACTTCGGTGAGGATCGGCCGCGTATACGGATCCCACTCGGCGATGCGCTGGCCGCGCTTGATGTGTTCGCCGTCGGAAACCTTGAGCCGCGCGCCGTATTGGATGCGGTGCACGGCACGCTCGGTGCCATCGGGATCGAGGACGGCAACGATCAGGTTACGGTTCATCGCGATCATGTCGCCTTCGGAATTGCGGGCAACGTTGAGATTCTTGATCTTCACCGTACCTTCGAAGTTCGACTCGACGAACGACTGCTCCGAGATTTGCGCGGCGCCGCCGATGTGGAAGGTGCGCATGGTAAGCTGCGTACCCGGCTCGCCGATCGATTGCGCGGCGATGACACCCACCGCCTCGCCCATATTGACCGGAGTACCGCGGGCAAGATCGCGCCCGTAGCACATGCCGCAGCAGCCGCTGGTGGTCTCGCAGGTGAGCACGGAACGAATCTTCACTTCCTGCACGCCGGCATTGACCAGCTTCTCGACGTGCGACTCCTCGAGCAGCGTCGCATTCGGCGCCAGCAGTTCGTTGCTGTTCGGGTCGCGTACGTCCTCGGCCGTGGTACGGCCGAGGATACGGCTCGCCAGCGAAGCGACGACCGTGCCGGCGTCGATGATCGCCCGCACCTTGATGCCGCGCGTCGTGCCGCAGTCCACATCAGTGATGATGCAGTCCTGCGCCACGTCGACGAGACGCCGGGTCAGGTAACCCGAGTTCGCCGTCTTGAGCGCAGTGTCGGCAAGGCCCTTACGCGCGCCGTGCGTCGAGTTGAAGTACTCGAGCACCGAGAGGCCCTCCTTGAAGTTGGCGATGATCGGGCTCTCGATGATTTCACCGGACGGCTTCGCCATCAGGCCGCGCATGCCGGCGAGCTGGCGCATCTGCGCGGGCGAGCCGCGCGCGCCAGAATGCGCCATCATGTAGATCGAGTTGACCTGAGCCTCCTGGCTCTTATCGGCCGACGGCCGCGCCGTGGAGATCTCCTTCATCATCGCTTCCGCGATTTCCTCGGTGCACTTCGACCAGGCGTCGACGACCTTGTTGTACTTCTCACCCTGAGTGATCAGGCCGTCGTTGTATTGCTGCTCGAATTCCTTGACGAGGTCGCGTGTCTTCTCGACGCTCGCTTTCTTGGAACGCGGCACCACCATGTCGTCTTTGCCGAACGAAATGCCCGCTTTGAACGCGTGATGAAAGCCGAGCGCCATGACGCGGTCGCAGAAGATCACCGTCTCCTTTTGACCGCAGTGGCGGTAGACCGTGTCGATCATCCCGGAGATTTCGCGCTTCGTCATCAGCTTGTTGACGAGGTCGTACGGCGTCTTGGCAAGCTTCGGCAGCACCGAGCCGAGAATGACGCGGCCCGGCGTGGTGTCGTACCAGCGCGTCACCGGCTTGCCGTTCTCGTCGAGGCCCTGCCAGCGGTATTTGATCCGCGAATGCAGACTGACGACCTTCTCGTGCAAGGCAAGCTCGATCTCCGACAACTCGCCGAACAGCTTGAGCTTTTCGCCATCTACGGCGTCGCGAATGATCGAGAGGTAGTACAGGCCCAGCACGATATCCTGCGACGGCACGATAATCGGCTGGCCATTCGCCGGATGCAGGATGTTGTTGGTCGACATCATCAAGACGCGCGCCTCGAGCTGCGCCTCGAGCGACAACGGCACGTGAACCGCCATCTGGTCGCCGTCGAAGTCGGCATTGAACGCCGCGCAAACCAGCGGATGCAGCTGGATCGCCTTGCCTTCGATCAGAACCGGCTCAAACGCCTGAATGCCGAGACGATGCAGCGTCGGCGCGCGGTTGAGCAGCACCGGATGCTCGCGAATGACCTCATCGAGAATATCCCAAACCTCGGGCTTTTCCTTCTCCACGAGCTTCTTCGCTTGCTTCACAGTGGTCGACAGGCCTTTGGCGTCGAGCCGCGAATAGATGAACGGCTTGAACAGTTCGAGCGCCATCTTCTTCGGTAGCCCACACTGATGCAGCTTCAGCTCCGGGCCGACCACGATCACCGAACGGCCGGAATAGTCGACGCGCTTGCCGAGCAGGTTCTGCCGGAAGCGGCCCTGCTTGCCCTTGAGCATGTCAGCGAGCGACTTCAGCGGCCGCTTGTTGGCGCCGGTGATGACGCGGCCGCGGCGGCCGTTGTCGAACAATGCGTCGACGGCCTCCTGCAGCATCCGCTTCTCGTTGCGGATGATGATGTCGGGCGCGCGCAGCTCAATGAGCCGCTTTAGACGGTTGTTGCGGTTGATGACCCGGCGATAGAGGTCGTTGAGGTCGGACGTGGCGAAGCGGCCACCGTCGAGCGGCACCAGCGGCCGCAGATCGGGCGGGATCACCGGCACGTGGGTGAGGATCATCCACTCCGGCTTGTTCTTGGACTGGGTGAAGGCCTCGATCAGCTTGAGACGCTTGGCGAGTTTCTTCGGCTTGAGCTCGGAGGTCGACTCGATGATTTCCTGGCGCAGATCGGCCGCCATCTTCTCGAGATCGAGCGCTTTGAGCATTTCGCGGATCGCTTCGGCGCCGATCATGGCGGTGAAGCTGTCGGCGCCGAACTGGTCCTGCGCCTTGACGTAATCGTCCTCGGAGAGGAGTTGACGGTCCTTGAGCGGGGTGAGACCCGGCTCAAGCACGACGTAATGCTCGAAATACAGAATTCGCTCGAGGTCCTTGAGCGTCATGTCGAGCAGAAGGCCGATCCGGCTCGGCAGCGACTTCAAGAACCAGATATGCGCCACCGGCGCGGCCAATTCGATATGACCCATGCGCTCGCGCCGCACCCGGCTGAGCGTCACTTCGACGGAGCACTTCTCGCAGATGATGCCCTTGTATTTCATGCGCTTGTACTTGCCGCACAAGCACTCGTAGTCCTTGATCGGCCCAAAAATGCGTGCGCAGAACAAGCCGTCGCGCTCGGGCTTGAACGTCCGATAATTGATGGTCTCCGGCTTTTTGATCTCGCCGTAGGACCACGACAGAATCTTATCCGGGCTCGCGATCGAAATCCGGATCTGGTCGAAGACCTGAGCCGGCACCTGCGGGCTGAAAAGATTCATGAGTTCTTGGTTCATCGTCTGCTCCTTGGCTGCCGCAGCAGCCCGAAAGTTCCGCTTTGTCCGCCTGCGCGGGCGATGACGACTGGGAGAGCGGCATTCCGGCCGCTCTCTTTTGCTATTCCGCCGCCTCGGGCATGCTGCCGCCGTCGCCGCCGCGCTGTTGCTTGGAATTGTGCAGGTCGACGTTCAATCCGAGCGAGCGCATTTCCTTGACCAGCACGTTGAACGATTCAGGAATGCCGGACTCGAACGCGTCGTCGCCGCGCACGATGGATTCGTAGACCTTGGTGCGTCCGGCCACGTCGTCGGACTTCACCGTCAACATTTCCTGCAGCGTGTATGCGGCGCCGTAGGCTTCGAGCGCCCACAC
>Ga0182024_10005331_pt1 | contig 28911 bp, 24 predicted proteins | sample P32metaG_FD_120480 | JGI IMG/M metagenome (GOLD analysis project Ga0182024, IMG submission 120480) | Permafrost microbial communities from Stordalen Mire, Sweden - P3-2 metaG (Illumina Assembly) | ecosystem: Environmental > Terrestrial > Soil > Wetlands > Permafrost | place: Sweden: Stordalen...
ATGCGCAACCTTCGAAATGGCGCAACAAAAAAAGCCCGCCTCGGGCAGGCACTTGAAAGTGCGCTGCCAGAGACGGGCTCTTTGGATACTCGTTTTGTTGGCGAGCTCTTTAGATACCGCGATCACTCGTGGCGACCGTGCTCGGCGGTTTCACCGCTGAGTAACTCAAAGCCTATCAAAAATGGTGGCCAAATTTCAATCAGCAAAAAAGGTGAATGGGAAGGGTCGAGCGCGCCCACGCGCTGGTTGCTTCGCATGACCGGAGCAATGCAGCTCGGCGTGTCGATTAAATGCCGCGCCGCCTACTCATGATCGCGCGGGGCGAGGCGTTTGTACTGGCCGCCGTGCCAGCGCGGGATGTCGCTTTTGTACCAGCCTGATACGAGACTCTCGCTGGGGCCGCCGGGCAGATTGGTCCAGGCCTCGTCGGTGCTCATGTCGGTGACGAAATGATACGAGGGGGCGAATGTCGTTTCTCTCCGGGCGGCTTTCAGCAGGTGGCCCTGAAAGACGGTGGCGTGGCAACCGGGCAAGGCCATTTCGCCCGTGCTGAAACCGAGCGCCCGTCCGAAGATGCCGTCGTCGATGAAGCGATTGATGAAATGAAATCCGTTGGTGACGCTCCACGGTGCCGGGGGCTCGCGGTCCAGCTTTTCGCCTGCCCGGCGAATCAGCTCGCCTTTGTCGCGGCCCTCCCACCAGACCGACGTCTCGCGGATCAACAGCCGGTCGATCGCCGTGAGCAGCATCGTCGAGAAGCCGACGCGCGTGGCCAGGTAGAGCATGCGTCGCCAGCCGATGCCGCGCTCCTGGCCGAAAATCTCGAGCAGCACGTTTTGATACAACCGCGAGAACCACGTCGCCTCGACGCTCTCGGGGTTATAGCGACAATCCCAGCCGGCCAGCCGACGCTTGATTTCGCCCTCGGGCAGATGGGGCAGGAAGATCGGCAACAGTTCGCGGGCTTGCAGACTGACCACGTCGTACTGCAACGTCTGCATGTCTTCGAGCGTCGCTCCGTCGAGTTCGGCCAATCGCTCGTCGATGCGCCGGCGGCGATAGTCGGGAACGATCATCGTCACCAGGCGCGGGCCGCCGGGAGCGTTGATGTCTTCGTTGGCCGAGGCGACAAAACCGGATGGCGGATTGAAAATCGACGGCAACACTTCCGGGCCGAGCCGTCCGCGCCAATGATTCCGTTCGTCCCAGGCGGCCGCGGGCAATAAGCCGCTGGTGTGTCGCGGCCGATCGGGAAACCAGCCGTTCGCTTGCCGGCCAATGTCGCCCGTGCGGTCGGCGAAGACCCAGGAGAGGGTTGGCAACGGGCAAGCCCGGGCGATCTGCATGGCTTCGGCCACGGTGTCGGCCGCGACGATTTCCAGCCAGGTGGCGATCGACCGCCCTGCCCCGGCGCCGCTGCCGATCCAGCAGGTCGAAAGATAATAGCCCGGGGATTCGGCGGAGGGTGTCTGTTCGAGGGTTCCTTGCGGATTGGAATAGACGTCGAGGACTTCGGCCGGGTGGCCTTTGCGGAGGATGGTTTCGCGGCGGCGCTCGAAATCGTGCCAGGTGTTCTGACGGCGATATTGCCAGCCGGTGGCGCCGCCGGGTCGACAATCTTCGATGAACGAATCGCTCGTATCTCCCTTGAGATAGGTGACTCCCCAGGAGAGGGCGGGAGTGCGGGCGACGGCGAACAGCGGGCAACCGGGCAACGTGGCCCCCAGGACATAATGCTCGGAGCGGGGGCCCCAGCGCAGCACGGCCTCGTACCAGATGGCCGGCAGGCGATTGATTTCCAGATGCGGATCGGAGGCCAGCAGCGCTCCGCCCGAGGCGCTGCGATCCGGACGGAGCGCCCAAGCATTGCTGCCGGCCAGGCGGGGCAAATCGCTGAGCAGTTCCAGGGCTTCGTTCGAGAGCTGGCGGCGGATGTGCAACTGCCGCAGCAGGTCGAAATCGGCCTGGTCGATCAAGGGATGGAACAGTTCGCGCATTTTGTCGTCGGAGACGCCGGCCTGGACCAATTCGAGCAGAATGCGTTCGTTCTCTTGCTGACTGATCACCAGCCCGCCGTAGCTCAACAGGTTGCCGACCAGCAGGACGGCCTGTTGAGTCCAGGGAGTCGGGTTGAAGCCGGTGGCCCACATGGGCAGCGAGCGGCCCGACTCTTTCAGTCCGTCGTTGACCCCTTCGCAATAGGAGGTCAGTTCGGCGAAGGTGTCGTCGTCGAGTTGATCGACTTCGCGATCGAGATTGAGGTAGAGGCCGGTGCGGCGGAAGAAGCGGTCGGTTTCGAGCAGTTCGTCCTTATCGGCGATTTGCTCGGCCGAGCGGCCGCTGGCCACAGCGCGAGCGAAAAGCATTTGGGTCGGCCGGTCGAGCGCGTGCAGAAACCCCAGCCCATAGAGCGCGCCGCGCCAACTGGTGGCCGAGATATGCGGAACGCCGTTTTCGTCCCGGGCGACGGAAAGCCGCCGTCGGGCGTGTTTGAGGTGGAGTGGTTTCATGCTCGACGGGGATTTTACGCTGGCGCAGATGGGAAGACGGGAGGTCGCGGCGGCCGATTCATGAAACCATCTCTAGTTTACCACCGGATACCGGGTGGTTTTGGTGTGAGATTGAGAGTTTTGGTGCGAGCTTGAGAAAGGAATGTAGCAGACTCGAGACCGACGATCGAATTGCCAGTTGTCTGTCGGCCGCCAGAGGCGCCTTGAGCCCCAGGGGCCGAGCGACGACAATCCTGGCGGTGGCGCGATGGTTCCGATTGTTTCGGTTGTGACCCGGTTGCCACCCCTTTGGCTGCGCGGGCGGCGAATGACATGACCCGCCCTGTTCCCCTCGCTTTGGAGTCGATTGGCATGACAGAACGAGAACGCTGGACGGTCTATCCATTGCTGTTTTTGTCGCTCGGGATAGCGATGCGGAGCCATATTACCTCGTCGCTCGAACTGCACGAGATGAGTTGCGACACGCTGAAAAGTCGGACAGTGAAGATTACCGACGAAAACGACCGGGTGCGGCTCGTCTTGACGGCGCTGCGGCCCGGGGATGGGGGCGGTGGTGCGATCCAGATTTTTTCTGAAGAGGGCAAACCGGAAGTGGTGCTGCGAGCGTTGACTCATGGCGGCCTCGTCGAATTGATCTCGGCCGAAGGTATCAAGCAGGTCGTGTTGGGAGTGGCACCGCCCGGTGGATTTGTCGAAACGATCGATAATCAGGGGAGAATGGTCCGCGCGCTGGCAGTGAGCGCGGATCCGCGCGTGCGCGTTATCGTCGCGCCCCCTCCGGCACCCGCGCCCGAGAAGCCGTCGAGCGAAACGCCCGCGCCCGAGTCCGCGACACCGCCGGCTGTAGACGAACCGGCCGGCGAGAAGACGCCCGGCACAGGCGACGAACCGGCCGAAAAGGCCGCGGATCGCTGAACTCGTGGACGATTGAGCGGCTATTGAGCCGCGGCGGCACTATTGCCTGCGGCCGATGGCGAGACGCCAGGGGCGGTTGCGGCGGTCGGCGTCTCGGAACTGGTCGGGGCGGCATCGGGCGGACCGAAACGGCGCAGCCGGTACAATTCCAAGCCGTGCATCGCATGGTAGAGCCCACCACATTCAAGTTCGACTTGCTCGGTCCGCTCGAGCATATCGAGCAGGGCCAAAAGACCTCGCGTCATCCAGGGTTCGACCACCTGCTGCTGGTTGAGCGCCAGGGTCAGAAACTCGAACGTATGGCCCGAGGCCCCCAGCCGCTTGTCGATGTCGTCGGAAAAGGCCGGCCGTAGAAAGAACTGGCTCGAAAAGCTGCCATCGGGCTGCTGGTTGGCCTTGGCCTTGGCCACGGCGGCTTGAATCTGGCGGTCGGCTTTTTGCCAGGCACCGGTCAGTTCGCCCCCTTCGGCGAGATGGCGATTCACAGCCAGGGCCAAAGCATACAGCCGGTGAGTGCCGCCGCAGGGAGAAGTGTCGATCTCCTGGTCGGACTCCATGTCGACGATGCGATCGATCGTCCAAACCGATCCGTCGCGAGCAGTCCACTCGGCGTCCAAGGGCAGGTAGGTGGCAAAGGCCATCAACGTCCAAGTCGCTTCCATGCCGGGATAAATGTCCCACTCGGCTTGAGTCAGCATGTCTTCGATATGGTAGGTTTGGCCGGCGACGACCAACGGCTTGTCCAAGCTCAAACCCGATTGCGACAAGTATCCGAGCCATTGGTCGGGATGGCCCATTCCGGTCTTCGAACCGGCCTCCAAAATCGATTGGACCCCGTGATCTCCCTTGCGAAGTTTCCAGCCGTTGAGTTCCCCGCCGTCGAGCAAATAGTCGAGCGCGGGAATCAGTTTTCCCTGGCGATAGATCTCGAAATCTTTGCCGAAGGCCAACAGGCCATGCACGACTTGCCAGGCGGCGTTCTGATCGCCATCGAGGTGCCGGTTGGCACGGCCGAAATTGACCGCCCGATCGATCCGCTGGCAAAGCTCGTCGTCGCTGGGCATCGCCTTGGGGGCGGTGGCCGAAACGCCCGGCTCGGCCGATGGCGTCCCCGACGAGGCCGATCGCTGGCCACAGCCGCTGTCCAGGCAGACGACAAAAATCGCTAAGGCTTTAAATAGCAATGGCTTATGATGCGACACGGCTGGGATCCTGAGAGCGTCCACTGGGGAAAACGGCGGGCGTTGCGCGTCGGACCGCAGGCGATCCTCTTGTCAGCATAATATCCGTTTTGGAGTCAACTAGCCAGAAAGCTGGTTAATTTACGGATGTTGTAGGGATTGGGTCAAAGGATCGGCTGCCGTCACTTTGGATCTGAGGGGGGAGTTCCGAATCGCCCGCTGGCGTAGTGCTACTGCGAGACATAAGGCTTTTTGCTACATTCAGTTGCGGCGAGGTCACTCGGTCGCAGCGAGTTGTCCGGCGGTGAACTTCCCCAGAAGCTGTCGCGTAGAATTACCATTATCGAGCGGTCCCGCGATCAATTGCGAGCGGGGCCGCGATCGGTGCGTTTTGTCGTTCGACCCTTTGGGGGGCGGGCATTAGGAGGTAGCCATGTTCTATTTTGATCCCAAATATTTCCTGTTTGTCGGCCCCGCGATGCTGTTGGTCCTATGGGCACAGTTGCGCGTGAAAACGGCTTACGCCGCCGCACAACAATTGCCTGCTCCCCTGAGCGGAGCGGCGGCGGCTCGCCATATCTTGGATTCGGCCGGTTTGAGCGATGTGACGATCGAAGAGGTGCCTGGCGAGCTGACGGACCATTATGATCCGCGCGAGAAAGTGCTGCGGCTGAGCACGCCGGTCTATAACAGCCGGACGCTGGCCGCCGTGGGCATCGCTGCCCACGAATCGGGCCATGCTTTGCAGGACGCCAAGGGCTATGCGCCATTGGCAATCCGCAACGCCGCCGTTCCGATCGCCAATTTTGGGAGCGGAGCCGGCCTGTGGATGATCATCCTGGGAGCGATGTTACTTCATTCCCACGTGCTCGTCATGGCGGGGATTGCGCTGTTTGCCGGGACCGTCTTTTTTCAGATCGTGAATCTGCCGGTCGAGTTCGACGCCAGCAATCGAGCGAAGGTCCAGCTTGTGCAATTGGGTATCATCGACGCCGAAGGCCTGGTGCATGTCCGCAGCGTGCTCAATGCGGCCGCTTGGACCTACGTAGCGGGAACGCTGCAGTCGGTGATGGTGCTGCTCTATTACCTCTCGCGTTTTGGCGGCAACAGCCGCGATTAAGGCGCGAAGCCAGGCGCGCCACCGCGTGTTGAAAAATTGGGACAGGCACCTCGCTACTGCCCATTCGGCCGGGGTTTGCGCGGCCCGGCTCGGAGGCGAGTCCCATTTTTCAACGGCGGTTTACCGCCGGGCGCGGGCGTGTTTCAGTGGCAGCCAGGCGCCGCCGGCGGCGCTGCTGGCGACCGACTGCTGGATGAAGTACATCCCTTCGACGCCGTCGTTGATGTTCGGATAGATCGTGGCGGTCGGCTCGAATTTCTGGCCGGCGGCCCGCAGGATCATGTTGTCGTATGCCGCGCGGTAGACGTTGGCAAAGGCCTCGAAAAAGGCCTCCGGATGGCCGGCCGGCAACCGGCAGGCTGCCTTGCCCGACTCGTTGATGAAGGGGGCATTGGGGTTGCGGGTGTAGACCGCGTGCGGTTGCCCGTTGCGGCGGACCATCATTTGGTTGGGGTCTTCTTGCCGCCACTGCAACGAGCCTTTGGTCCCATCGATTTCGATGAACAGGTCGTTCTCGCGGCCGTGGCTGATCTGGCTGGCCGTGAGGGTCCCCAGCGCTCCGTTTTCGAACCGGATTGCGGCATGCCCGTAGTCATCGAGCTTGCGGCCGGGCTCGAAGATCTTCAGATGGCAACTGATGGCGTCGGGTAGCAAGCCGGTCATGTAGCGGGCCAGATTGTAGGCGTGAGTGGCGATGTCGCCGAAGCAGCCGGCCGCTCCGCTGCGGGCCGGATCGGTCCGCCAGGAAGCTTGTTTTTGGTTTTCGTTTTCAATCCGCGTTCGCAGCCAGCCTTGCAGGTAAAAGACGCGGATGGCGTTGATTTCGCCCAGGTCGCCACTGAGGATCATCTCGCGCGCCTGCCGCACCAAGGGGTAGCCGGTGTAGTTGTGCGTCACGGCGAAGACCACGCCCGAGGCGTCGACGGTGGCGGCCAGGCGTTCGGCCTGGGCCAGATCGAGAGTCATCGGTTTGTCGCAAATGACGTTGAAGCCGGCCTCGACCGCCGCTTTGGCGATTTCGTAGTGGGTGTGATTGGGCGTGGCGACAGTGATGAAATCGACCCGGTCGCTTTCGGGACGGGCCAGTTCGCTGTCGATCAGTTCGCCATAGGAGCCGTATGCGCGCGAGTCGACGATGTCGTAGTCGGAGGCCGAAGCCTTGGCCCGGACTGGATCGCTCGACAATGCGCCGGCCACCAGGGCCGCCCGGTTATCCAACACGGCGGCGGTCGCGTGGACGCGGCCGATAAACGCACCTTGGCCGCCACCGACCAGCGCCATGCGCAGCTTGCGGTTGAGGGGAGCATTCGTGGGCATGACAAAACTCCTGGGGGGAAGGGATCGATGGCAAAGTTGGGGGGGCAAAGGACTGCCAAACCGCGAGCCGATATTTTCTAGCACATCGCGCCGCCGTCGCCAGGGTGCCCCCGGACAAAAATGGGAGCATCCCAAGGTTCCGGCCGAAAAAAGAGACTTGCCGCTCCTCGGTTCGCCCAGAGTCGCGTTGCCCGGCAGGCTGGCGCGGCGGCGCCCGATTTCTATGGATTCGTCGTGCCCAAACCGTTACGATGCAGACTGTTGACAGCTCGCGCAACCGACTGACCGCGGAAGGAATTTTGCCATGCTCCAATCCCGCTGGGCCTGTGGATTTTTGGGGGTCATCGTTGGAGCGGTGGTGGCAGCGAATGTTGCCGGCCTGTGGCCGCAGATTCCGGTCCATGCCACGGCCACGCACGGTCAGGAAAACTTCGCGATCGCGACCGGACCGATCGGTCTCGACGTCGAGGCCGTCTATATCCTCGATTATTTGACGGGCGAGTTGAAAGCGGCTGTCCTCAATCTGCAGACCGGCAAGTTCATGTCGTTCTTCGAGCGCAACATCACCAAGGATCTGGCCGTCGGCGCCGGCAAGAACCCGCGCTATTTGATGGTTACGGGCATGGCCGACATGCGTAAGGGGGGACAGGGCCAGCTTGGCAGTTCGGTGGTCTACATTGCCGAATTCACCAGCGGGCAACTCGTGGCGTACTCCTTGCCCTGGACCATGTCGCGCGCACAGGCGCTCGACAAGTTCACCGGCGAATTCTTTCCGCTGGACGGGCTGAAGTTTCGTTCGACGGCGATTCGCAACTGACGAGTCGGCGAGCAAAAAGGGCCGGCAATCCAATGGCGCGGGCAAACGGCGCGGGGCTGCTTGCCCCCCTCGCGCGGCGCTTCTACAATGCGCGTCGGGTCGGAAGTGGCGAATTTACGGCGTTTTGCCGGTTTCTTCACGCGGGCGGGGGCGGCGTGCAAATCACGGTCAACGGCAACGTGCACGAAGTGGCCGCGGGGACGAGCATCGCCGCGCTGCTGGCCGAACTCGATCTTGCGCCCCCGCAAGTCGCGGTGGAAGTCAATCTGGAATTGATTCCCCGCGGTCGCCATGCCGAGCATCGACTCGAGCCGGGTGACCGCTTGGAAGTGGTGACCTTGGTCGGAGGAGGGTGAGCGTGTCGACGGTTTTCGCAGTGGGGGACCGGCTGGCAATCGGCACCCACACCCTCGCCAGCCGGCTGATTGTCGGCACCGGCAAGTATCCCAGCTATGAGGCGATGGCCGAGGCTCTCGCGCTTTCGGGCACCGACTGCATCACGGTCGCCGTGCGCCGCGAGCGGCTGATCGACGCCCGCGGGGAGAACATCCTCGACTACATCGACACCCGGCGCTACACCCTGCTGCCGAACACGGCCGGCTGTTTCACCGCGGAAGACGCGGTGCGCGTGGCTCGCCTGGGCCGCGAGATCCTGCTGGGGTTGGAGAATCCGGGCGCGGACTGGGTCAAACTCGAAGTCTTGGCAGACTCCAAAACCTTGCTCCCCGATCCGGTGGCCACCCTGGCCGCGACCGAAACGCTGGTCGCCGAAGGCTTTCAGGTGCTGTGCTATACCAGCGACGATCCGGTCATTGCCCGGCGACTCAAACAAGCCGGCGCGGTCAGCGTGATGCCGGCCGGCAGTCCGATCGGCTCGGGCCAGGGTATTTTGAATCCGAACAGTCTGCGGATCTGTTTGGAATATCTGAAGGATGGCGATCCCGATTATCCGGTGATCGTCGATGCCGGGGTCGGCACGGCCAGCGATGTGACCGTGGCGATGGAATTGGGCATGGATGGCGTGCTGCTGAACACGGGCATTGCCCACGCGACCGACCCACTGACGATGGCGCTGGCGATGAAGGCCGGCGTGATCGCGGGCCGGCTGGCCTATCTGGCCGGTCGCATTCCGAAGCGGCTGTATGCCACGGCCAGCAGTCCAGAAGGCGACCGGATCGCCGCCCAGCCACGGTAGTCTGCCCGCGACACGGATGCCGCATGGTCTTTCGGCGCTGTTTCGTGCCCGATCGCCGCGCGCTAGGCGTCGGTCTCAACGGCGACCGCCTCGCCCGTCAGGCGGAGATAGACAATGGCGGTGAGAAGTCCCTTCCAAGGGAGAAAAATGATCAACCCGAGATAACAAGGAATGACGGCGACGAAGTACAACGCCCAGACGATCGCGAACAAACCGCACAATACTAGCTTGTGCCCGTTGGTGAGCTTTCGCGACATTCGCAGGGCATCGGTAAGTGATGCGCCCCGGTCGACGACGAGAAACATCGACTGTGAATAGACGAGGGCGACGATAATTCCGGGCACGACGAGAAGTATCAAACCGACGCTGGTGGCCAAATACACCACGAGGTAGACCAAAAAAGCAGTGAGCCCCCAGCGCCAGCCGGAAAAGAAATCGGCAACCGAGGCAGGTTGACCGCGAGCGATTTTCAGGAAGAAGACGGCCTGGCCGGCCAGCAGAAGGCTTTTGAGAAGGATTCCCATGAGCCACAAGCCAACCACCGCGAACAGAGGCAACACGGACTGAGGATCCGCACGGTGTCCGCCCTGAAGCGACGCCAGAAAGATCGGAATCGACAGACTGATTGCGGCGACAAAAAAGACGAGCATGGCCGCCATGGTCGCTCCGATACACAGGCCCAGCCTTCGCTGCAGAATCTTCCAGGAGGTCGAGAGCAACTCGCCAATTTCCAGCCGCGGCGGAGCTGTCGCATCGTCCGCGGCCAGCGACGGCAACCCATCGGGCGAGGCCGATTCAGCGACCCGTCGGGCCGGCGGCGGCGCGGCGTCGCCGGGGAGCGGGGGCGGCGAAGCTGGGTTGGGAATCAGCACCAGCGTGCCGCAGACGGGACATTTCGCCTGTTTGCCGGCGGTGTCGTCCTGCGTTCGCAGCAGTTTTCGACACTGGGTACACCGGAATTCGATCGGCATCAGGATCCTCTACGATGGGCCGCTCCGCGAGAATGAAATCTTCCACAAGATAGCAGACAGCGGGGGAAAGAGAACGACAGAGACGCGAGAAGGGCCCGGATGCAAGAAGGTCGATCGGCCCCGCGGAGCGCGGTTTACGTCGGCGCGGCGGCTCTGCTAGGTTGAACGATATCCAGCGTCGAAGGCGTCTGGCGTCTTTGTGCCCGCTGGGCCTTCACCTTCTCGAAACTGTTCGCTCGCCATGTTGTCCCCCGCCGAAATCTTGGGTCCTTCGGGGCGCGTCGCCGCCCGGCTCGACCATTACGAGCTGCGGCCGGAACAGTTGGCGATGGCCGAGGCGGTTGCCGCCGCCTTGCGCGACGGGGGGCACCTGGTCGCCGAAGCAGGGACCGGGATCGGTAAGAGCTTTGCCTACCTGGTGCCGGCCATTCTGGCGGCGGCCGAAGCCGATGCCGCCAAGCCGCGGCGGATCGTCCTCTCGACCCACACGATCAGTTTGCAGGAACAGTTGATCCACAAGGACATACCGTTCTTGCGCAGCGTGATGCCGATCGAGTTTACGGCGGTGCTGGTCAAAGGGCGCGGCAATTATCTGAGCTTGCGGCGGATGGAGAGTGCCGCCGCGCGGGCCGCCAGCCTGTTTCATCGCGAGGAGGATTTTGCCCAGTTGCGGTCGATCCTCGACTGGTCGAAGCGGACGACCGACGGATCGCTGGCCGATTTGGATCACCGGCCGCTCCCCGCGGTGTGGGATGAGGTCGAGAGCGACAGCGGCAATTGTTTGAGCCGCAAGTGCCCGACGTACAAGGAGTGTTTTTACTATCAGGCCCGCAGACGCGTGCAGCACGCCCAGTTGCTGGTCGTCAACCACGCCCTGTTTTTCAGCGATTTGGCGCTGCGCCGCGAGGGAGCGAGCATTCTGCCCGACTACGACGCGGTGATCTTCGACGAAGCCCACACCTTGGAAGCCGTGGCGGGTGACCATCTGGGTGGTAACGTGAGCAACGGCCAGGTCGACTACCGGCTGAACAAATTGTTCAACGACCGCACCAATCGAGGGCTATTGGTCCACCACCGGCTGGCGCTCGCTCAGAAGGAAGTGCTTAACTGTCATCAATTGGCCGAGGAATTCTTCGACGATATTTACGCCTGGCTGGCCCGGTCGGGCAAGACCAGCCTGCGGGTGGCGGCCCGCGAAATCGTGGCCAACCGGCTGAGCCCGGCGCTGGCTCACCTGGGCGGAATGCTCCGCTCGGAGGCTCTCAAGTTGCCGGAGACCGAACAGCAGGATTTGACGTCGGCCGCCGAGCGGCTCAAAGGTTTGGCGCAGGAGATCGAAAACTGGCGAATGCAGCCGACGCCGGGCATGGTCCATTGGATCGACTCGTCGGCGAACCGCCGCGGGCGGACGCGATTGACGCTGGCCACCGCTCCGCTGGACGTGGGTCCGGTCCTGCGGGCGGAACTCTTCAATAAAGTGCCGAGCGTCATTATGACCAGCGCCACGTTGGCCGTCGGCCGGCAAGGTTCGTTCGATTTCTTTCGTCGCCGGGTGGGACTGACTCAGGCCAAGACCGAGCGTTGGGGAAGTCCGTTCGACTATCGAAAGCAGGCGGAATTGATTCTGATCGACGGGATGCCCGATCCCAGCGATGCCCACCGCTATCAGCAGAAGGTGGCGGAAATGATCAAGCGGTTTGCGGGACGAACCGACGGGCACTGTTTTGCCTTGTTCACGAGTTATGAGATGATGCGACGCGTGGCGGTGGCGATCGAGCCCTGGCTGGCCGAGCGTGATTTGGCGCTCTACTCTCAGGCCGATGGCGTGCCGCGCAGCCTGATGCTGGAGCGGTTCAAAGCCCGGCCGCGCGGGGTCTTGCTGGGGACCGATAGTTTTTGGCAGGGAGTCGACGTGCCGGGGGATGCGCTACGGAGCGTGATTATCACGAAGCTGCCGTTTGCCGTTCCGGATCGGCCGTTGTTGGAAGCTCGGCTCGAGGCGATTCGCGCCGCTGGGGGCGATCCGTTCGCCGAATATCAGCTTCCCGAAGCGATTCTGAAGCTGAAGCAGGGGTTTGGCCGGTTGATTCGCACCGCCCGCGACGAAGGAACGGTGGTGATTCTCGACCCCCGCGTCCGCAGCAAATCGTATGGCAAGCTTTTTTTGGAAAGCTTGCCCGATTGCCGGCGTTCGGTCGAATCGGCCGACGAGGACCCACGTGCGGCGACCGCCGGTCGACAGTAAAAGCTGGCGGGCGGGGATGCCAGCCGCAGGCGGCATGAAGACGATCGTTGACCGCCCGGCTGGCGCGATTTAAAGTGAAGGATTGTCGGGAGTTCCGCTTTTCGCACGTCCTGGCCTGCGGCGGCGGCGAAGGCTGTGGCGTTGTGATTTCGTTGCGGCTGTTGATTCCTCTCGGTGTCCGTTTTCTCTTTCGCTCCCCTGCGAGTCGTTCTTCGATGCTTGCCAAGCGTGTGATTCCTTGCCTCGACGTCGATCGTGGGCGCGTGGTCAAGGGAACCAATTTCATCAACTTGCGAGATGCCGGCGATCCGGTCGAGGTGGCCGCGCGCTACGAACGCGAAGGGGCGGATGAATTGGTCTTTCTGGATATCGCGGCCAGCCACGAAGGGCGCGAAATCATGCTCGAAGTCGTACGCCGGACGGCCGAGGTGATTTTCATGCCTTTGTGTGTCGGGGGCGGAATTCGCACGCTCGACGACATTCGCGATTTGCTGCTGGCCGGCTGCGACAAGGTTTCGATCAATACGGCCGCGGCCCACAATCCGCAGTTCGTTTCGCAGGCTGCCCAGCGGTTTGGCTGCCAGTGCATTGTCGTCAACATCGACCCCAAAAGGGTGGTGAAGGAGGGACGGGAAGTGTGGGAAGTCCATACGCACGGAGGACGCCGCGGCACCGGTTTGGAGGCGGTGGCCTGGGCTCGGGAAGTCGAGCGGCTCGGCGCCGGCGAGATCGTTCTGACCAGCATGGATGCCGACGGCACGAAAAACGGCTACGATCTGGAGATTACGCGAGCGGTCAGCGAGGCGGTTTCGGTTCCGGTGGTGGCCAGTGGCGGGGCGGGAAAGCCCGAGCATCTGGCGGACGCGATCCTGTTGGGCAAGGCCGACGCCGCGTTGGCGGCCAGCATTTTTCATTTTGGCGAATATACGATTCACCAAACCAAGCGATTGATGCACGAGCGGGGGATTGCGGTTCGGGTGTGAATGTTGTTCAGCGTGGGAACGTGAAGAAGGGACCAATCGAACATGGCAACGACCACTCCTCCTCCGGCGGAAGCTCCTTCGGCGGCCGCGAAGTTCAAGGAAGAGCAATACAATTTTGCCCTGGCGCATCATCAAGAGCTGGAAATCGACACGCTTTACAAGGCCTTGATCAAGTTCAAGGGGAGCGACTTACACCTGAAGGTGGCAAAGCCACCTTATGTGCGCGTCCGCGGCTCGCTCAAGCCGCTGAAACGCCCGCCGATCTGGGACGAAGAAATGGCTCGGCTGTGCATGCCGATGTTGGACGAGCGCAATCGCCGGATCTTCGAGGAGACAGGGGGCGCCGACTTCGCCTATTCGATGCCTTTCGAGGGAGATATTTGGCGGTTCCGCGTCAACTTGTTGCGCCAACTGGGGCACATTGGCCTGGTCGCGCGAAAGGTGAACAACTTTGTTCCCAATTTCGAGGGACTCTTTTTGCCTCCCTCGATGGTGGAATTGTGCAAGTTCGACCAGGGAATGGTTTTGCTGGCCGGCGTTACCGGTTCGGGCAAGAGCACCACGATCGCGTCGATGTTGAATTGGATCAACGCCAACTACAAAAAGCACATTCTCACGCTGGAAGATCCGATCGAATTCGTGTTCACCGACGATCAGTGTCTGATCAATCAGCGCGAGATCGGGTTGGACGTGAAGAATTTCGAAATCGGCATGAAGCACGCCGTGCGCGAAGATCCCGACGTGATGCTGGTGGGCGAAATGCGCGATCGCGAGACGTTCATGACCGCGATCCACGCGGCGGAGACGGGCCACCTTGTGTTCGGCACCATTCACGCCGCCAGCGCCGCGAGCACGATCGGCCGTATTCTCGATCTGTTTCCGCCGGATATGCATAAGGCACTGCGCAGCGCCATCGCTTTCAACATGCGGGGAATCGTGGCCCAAAAGCTGTTGCCATCGATCAAGGAAGGGGTCGGCCGCGTGCCGACCGTCGAGATCATGCTGTTCACGGCGATGACGAAGAAGCTGTTGCTCGACGAAAAGGACGACAAGCTGGGGGACCTGATCCGCATGTCGGCCAAGGAGGGAATGCAGGACTTCACGATGAGTCTCAAAGACCTGGTGAACCGCGACCTGATCGATCGCGGTACGGCGTTGGAAGTAGCGCCCAACGTGGATGCGTTGAAAATGGCTCTCAAGGGAATCGACGTCGCGCAACCAGGGATTCTGTAAGCATGCGGTCTGTACTGTTGTTGTTGGGTACCGCGACGGCCTGGGCCGTCAGTGCGGGAACGGTGTTGGCCGCCGGCGCGGTCGCCTGGCCGGAATCGGACGTGCCATTCGATCACGGGCCGGGTTATTACCTGAGCCTGTGGAAGATGGCGCCGATCTGGCTGCTGTTCGCCACCTGGGTCTACACGACCGATTGGGTCAATCGGGACACGCTGTCCCTGCGGCTGAACTACGCATTCTGGAACTCGGTCGTCACGTTTTCGTTCTTTGCCGCCTTTCTCCTGGTTTGGCTGCTTCCCTGGTTCTGGCTGTCGTTTCCGCTGCTCATTTGCGCCTATGCCGTCCCGCTGGCGCTCTTCGTCCGCGAGCGAAACAGCAAAGTTGGCGTGGGGGACCAGGTCCTCACCCGGCGCCACCTGCGGAAATGGTTTCTGGCCAAGCTGGTCCTGCTGCGGCTCAAGAAGCCCGAAGCCGAGGGACCGGGCGGCCCGGACGTGCAGTTCAAAGCCCTGGGGAAGGAAAGCGACAGCGACAACAATGTCAATTTGTTGACGGCGCGCGAGAATTTTGGCTTTCTGCCGGCGCGGCAATTGATTGCGGATGCTCTCACCCACCGGGCAACCAGCATTTTGCTGGAGTACACGCCCGAGGCGGTTCAGGTGCGCCACCAAATCGACGGGGTGTGGCACGATCAGCCGCCGCTCGAGCGGGAACTGGTGGGCGATCCGGTGCTGGAGGTCTGTAAGACCCTGTCGGCCTTGAACCCGGCCGACCGGCGTTCGAAGCAAACCGGCGCTTTTGCCATCGAAACGTCGCAGGTCAAATACTCGTGCCGCTTGACCACTCAGGGAACTCAGACCGGCGAGCGAGCGATTTTGCAAATCGAGGGAAAAAAACTCGCCTTCAAGACGTTCGAAGAGCTCGGCATGCGGCAGAAAATGAACGATCAGCTCGTGGAACTGCTGGAGAGAAAGGCCGGTCTGTTCGCGTTTTGTTCACTCCCGGGGGGCGGGCTGTCGACCACCATCGACGTGGCGCTGGGATCGGTCGATCGATTCACGCGGAATTTCATCGCCGTCCAGGACGCGGCCAGCAGCGAGCGCGAAATCTTGAACGTGCCGATCAACACCTACAACGGAGCCGAGGGGGAAACGCCCGCCACCGTGCTGCCCAAACTGATCCGCACGTATCCCGACGTCATCGTCGTGCGCGAGTTGGTGAATCTGGAAACCCTGCAGATTCTGGTCGAGCAGGCGGGGTCGGAGGAACAAGAGCGTTTGGTGGTGACCTCGCTACGGGCCAAGGATGCGATCGAGGCGCTGGTCCGGCTGTTGCAATTCAAAGTTTCTCCGATCGCGCTGGCGCCGGTGATGATTGGTGTTTTGAACATTCGCCTGGTGCGCAAGCTGTGCGAGACTTGCCGCGAGGCCTATCCACCGCCGCCTGAAGTGCTCAAACAGATGGGCGTCCCGGAAGGCAGGATCGAATCTTTCTTTCGGCCGCCGACCGTACCGATCGATCCGAAACATCCCGAGGTGGTCTGCGAACAATGCCAGGGGATCGGCTATCTGGGACGGACCGCCATCTTCGAGTTGCTCACGATCGACGACGGAACGCGCGAAGTGCTCGGCACGCATCCGAAGCTGGAACTTTTGCGCTCGGCCGCCCGCAAGGGAGGGCATCGCACGCTGCAGGACGAAGGGTTGCTGTTGGTCGCTCGCGGAGTGACCTCGTTGCAAGAACTGCTGCGCGTGCTCAAACAGTAGAAAGGCGATAAACCGTGTACGTAAATCTGGTGTTGGTGCTGGTGTTTTTCGCTTGCGTCGCTTCGACGATCAACAACGGGCTGTGGACCAACATTGTCCTGCTCATCAATGTCGTGAGCGCGGCACTTGTGGCCACCTGCTATTACGAGCCGGTAGCCGAGTTGTTTGACGACCTCGTCCCTTCTTACGGTGCCGCCAACGATTTCGTGAGCGTCTGGTTGGTCTTCGCCGGATCGTTGGGCATTCTGGGCTGGACGACCGATTTCCTGTCGCAGGTAAAAGTCCGCTACCTGCGGCCGATCGACCGCTTCGGTGGCATGTTCTTGGCCTGCTGGATCGGCTGGGTCGTCGTCTGCTTTACCACGATGACCTTGCACGCCGCTCCGCTGCCGCGCAATTTTGCCGGCGGAGACTTCCAGCCCACGCCCGATGCCCGGATGTTATTCGGGTTGGCTCCCGATCACCGCTGGCTGGGGTTTATGCAGAAAATGTCGCGTGGGGTCTATTCGCGCAGCACCCCGCACATGTTCGATCCGCGGGCCGACTTTATTCTCAAGTATGCCCAGCGCCGCAAGGGCTTCGAAAACGGCGGAAGTTGGGATGCGCCGGGGCCGGCCAAGGCCGCCGCCGCGCAGAAGGCTGCCGCCGCAGCCGCCCGGATCGACGCCGCGAAGGCCCCCGTCGCACCGCCGGCCGGAAATCCCTAGGCCGCGCGTCAGGACCGAGCCGGCCGGGCATGGGCCTCGACCCGCCGTTCGGCGGGCCGTCCATCGGCGGTGCGGCGCTGCCAGACGTTGACCAGCGCTTCGGTCAGCGCCAGCACGGCCGGCCCCAGGATCAAACCGGCGATGCCGAACACCGTCAGTCCTCCGAGAAAGGCGAAGAAGACTAAAACGGGGTGCAATCGCAGCTTGTGGCCCACGAGAATCGGGTAGAGAAAATGCCCGATCAATCCGATCACGATTCCACCGACCGTGATCAACGCCGCTTTGATGTAGGCACCTTGCAGAGCCAGAATCAACGCGGCCGGGATCCACACGATCGAGGGTCCCAACACCGGCACGATCGCCAGCACCGCCGTCAGTGCTCCCCACAGCAGCGGAGCCGGCAGACCCAGGACGAGGTACAGACTCCAGCCGACGAGTCCTTGCACCAGGCCGACGATCACGGTTCCGTAGATCGTGGCATTGATCGTGTCTTCGACGCGTGCGAAGACTTCGTCCGTTTCGGGGTTGGAAAGCGGGACGAGCGATCGCAACAAGTCGATTCCTTGACGATGATCGCGGATGAAATAGAACAGGATGTACAACATCATCAGCAGTTGCGTGGCGGCCCAGAACGAACCGGTCAGGAACGACGACAACTGACTGGTCGCGGAGCCGGCCAATTTATTCAACTCGTCGCCGGGGTTGATCGATCGCTCCAGCCACTCGACCGCGGGGGCGAGTCGTGGATAGCGCTCGAGATATTCCTGCCAAGGGACTGCCCGGGTCTCTTGATTCAGAAAGTGCACCCCGTCGCGGACCTGTCCGACCAGTTGTTGGGCTAAAAGGACCGTGGGAGCCACAAGGACGAGCGCCACCAGAGTGACCGTGATGACGGCGGCGAGGTTCTTGCTGTAGACATGCAATCGCAGCCAGTCGTAGACCGGGTACGAAACCAGGGCCAGCGCTACGGCCCAGGCAATTGCCGAGACAAAGGGAGCGACCAGCAGCCAGCAAAGATAGACGGCGAGGACCGTCGCCCCCACCAGCACCATCGCCAAAGCCCGTTCGCGCGGAAACCAGCCGGCGTCGGCTTGCGCGTCTTCGGAAGGATCGTGCTTCATAACTTGCCCGAGCGAATCTGGTCGAGGCGCGTCCGGTCGACGGCCAAGATATTGTATCAATTTGTCTTGTCTGCAAGTGGGCGAAATTGCGGCATTCCCGCCATCTCGGGCGAAGGCGACGTGCTGGACGAGTCGCGATGCGGAGCCGACGAACGGGTGCCGCGATTTGCCCCTGACAAGTCGCCGGTCAGACCGCCGGTGTTTCGCCGGGCGGCAGGATCCGAGTTTTGCGCTGGCAGCGGTGAGGGCTGTTTTTTTGTCGCATTTCGATTGCGTCAAGTTTTTGCTGATTACTCTTGAACGTGCGATGTGAGGCTTGTTTGTGCGGACAATCGATCGAGTTGGGCGCTGCCGTTGTCTCGACGGGCGCGCATAAATGCCCGCGCCGGTCACCGCTGGATGATTCGTCCCCAGACCCCCCCTGTTCATCTGCGAATAAATGCGTACCTTGGGACGCAGTTCGTTTGAATGAACCCTGGTGCGCGGGCGGCGGAACCGACCGGGGGGCCATGTCGGCTTCGTGGTTGATGTGGCCTAACCGCTTGTTTGGTAGACAACTGCCAGCGGCGAATCACCCAAGGGCCTGTCACGGATCAGCCACACTAGAGATGGCTCAGTTTTTTCATCCCGCCAGTAACGCGTTTTCACGGGCCTCGATCGTCACGGGGATCGTTCTGGTCGGCGTGGCGCTATGGGTGTGGGCGGTGGTGTACCGTTCGCCCTACAGCACCGAGGTGAACGTGGTTCGCCACCAGCCGGTCCCCTTCAGCCACGAGCATCATGTCAGCGGCCTAGGACTCGATTGCCGCTATTGCCACCTGTCGGTCGAAAAGTCGCCGTTTGCCGGCATTCCGCCGACCCAGGTCTGCATGGGCTGCCACGCGCAGATCTGGAAAGACAGTCCGATTCTCGAGCCGGTGCGGGCGAGTTTTCGCTCGGGGCAACCGCTCGCTTGGACGCGTGTGCATGACTTGCCCGACTTCGTCTATTTCGACCATAGCATCCATATCGCCAAGGGTGTGGGCTGCGAGAGCTGCCACGGTCGAGTCGATCAAATGCCCCTGATGCGCAAGGTCAAAACGCTCGCGATGGAGTTTTGTCTCGAATGCCACCGTCAGCCGGCGGAGCAACTCCGCCCGCGCAATGAAGTCTTCAAATTTGGCGACCAGGTGACCCACCTGTCCACGGACGAAGGAGACGAATTGGTGCGCTCGTACCACGTCAATGTTCGGCAACTTACCGACTGTTTTGTGTGCCATCGATGAGCGAATCCCCCCTGCCGACCCCCGCCATTGATCTCGACGCCATCCGCGCCCGTTTGTCGGCCATGGGGAACGAAGAGTATTGGCGCAGCCTGGAGCAGCTTGCCGAGACGCCGGAATTTCTGGAGTTCCTGCACCGCGAGTTTCCGCGCCAGGCAGCCGATTGGGACGAGTCGTTCGGGCGGCGCGGATTTCTGAAATTGATGGCCGCGTCGTTGTCGTTGGCCGGCGCGACGGGCTGCCTGTTGCGCCAGCCCGAAGAGAAGATCGTCCCCTACGTGCGTCAGCCGGAGGGGATCGTTCCAGGCGACGAACTGTTTTATGCCACGGCCACCACATTGGGGGGCTATGCGCAGGGGATCTTGGTCGGCAGCCGTATGGGCCGGCCGATCAAGGTTGAGGGCAATCCCGAGCATCCGGCCAGTCTGGGGGCGACCGACATCTTTGCGCAGGCCTCGGTCTTGTCGCTTTACGATCCCGACCGCTCCAAGACCGTGGTTTTTCGCGGCAACATCGAGACCTGGGATCATTTTCTCCGCGAGCTTGCCGGCGAGATGCCGAACGTCGTCAGTTCCAATGGACAGGGGCTGGCCATTCTGACCGAGACGGTGACGTCGCCGACACTGGCCGCACAACTCGACGCGCTGCTTCAAAAGCTGCCGCGGGCCAAATGGCATCAATATCAGCCGGTTGGGCGCGACAACGCTCGCGAGGGAGCACGGCTGGCGCTGGGGCGGCCGGTCGACACGATCTACGATTTCTCGCGGGCCGAAACGATTCTGTCTTTTGATGCCGACTTTTTGTTCGGGATGCCGGGCAGCCTGCGCTATGCGCGGCAGTTTGCCGACGCGCGTCGCAGCGCCATCGCGGGCGCACCCGATGGCTCGCGCATGAGCCGCCTTTATGCGATCGAAAGCACGCCGACGCTGACGGGTTCGATGGCCGATCATCGTTGGCCGCTGAAGGCTCGCGATATCGAGCGCGTGGCTCGGTTGTTGGCCGCGGATTTGGGAGAGCAAGTGGCCGAACCGGGTGGCGGGTTGCCGGCGGGCCTGCCGACTGCCGCCTTTGACGCCATCAGCGACGACTTGGAATCGTTCCAGGGCCGTTCGCTGGTGATCGCGGGGGACAGCCAGCCGCCCGAGGTGCATGCCTTGGTTCACGCCTGCAATCGCGCGCTCGGCAACATCGGCACCACGGTCCGCTACGTCGAACCGGTCGAAGCCAGACCGGTCGATCACCTGGCGTCGCTCGGCGAATTGGTCGATGACCTAAAAGCGGGTCGCGTGCGGGTATTGCTGATTGTCGGTGGCAATCCGGTCTACAATACGCCCGCCGAACTCGATTTTGCCGGCCAGCTTCGTCGTAGCCTGGGTCTCGACAGCGAGTCGTCCGAGTCGCCATTGCGGCTGTGCGTCCATCTGTCCGATTACTACAACGAGACGTCGCTTCTGGCGCACTGGCACATTCCGGCCGCGCACGAACTGGAATCGTGGAGCGATGCCCGAGCGTTCGACGGCACGGCGACGATCCTGCAGCCGCTCATCGCTCCACTGTATGACGGAAAGACGGCTCACGAGTTGATATCGGTCGTGGCGGGGGATTCGAGCCGGCCGGCGTACGACATCGTGCGGGAGCACTGGCAGAAGCAGTGGAAGGATGATTTCGAGACGACCTGGCGGCATGCGGTGCACAACGGCGTGGTCCCCGGGACGCAGGCGCCGGCGGTCGAGACGAATTGGGTGTTTCGCGACCGACTGTCGTCGGCCGCCCGCACACCTGCCAGCGATAATAAATCGAAGACCGTGGAACTCGTGTTTCGACCCGATCCAACAATTTGGGATGGGCGGTTTTCCAACAGTTCCTGGTTGCAGGAGCTGCCCAAACCGCTCACCAAGCTGACTTGGGACAACGCCGCGCTGGTCAGTCCCGAGACGGCGAAAAACTTGAATGTTTCGGCCCAGGACGTCATCCGGCTGAAGCTGGGCGAGCGCACGGTCGAGGCCGCCGTGTGGCTGTTGCCGGGCCAGCCGGACGATTCGATCACGCTGACGCTCGGCTATGGCCGGACGCATGCCGGCCGCGTCGGCAACGCCTATGGCTACAACGCCTATCGTTTGCTGCCGGCTCAGAGGGAGTGGTTTGCCTCCGATGCCACGGTGGAGCGGACCGGCGAGACGTATCCGCTGGTGTCGACGCACGAACACTGGAGCATGGAAGGGCGCGAGCTGGTGCGGACGGTTGCCTGGAGCAAATTTGCCGCGGAGTCGACTCACGTCGAGCACGAGGCGGAAGAGGAACGCGAGCAACCGAACTTCTACCCTCCTTATCCCTATCCGCCCAAGGTCGATGAGATTCCGCAGTATGCCTGGGGAATGACGATCGACCAGACATCCTGCATCGGCTGCAATACCTGTATCGTGGCCTGCCAGGCCGAAAACAACACGCCCGTTGTCGGCAAGCAGCAGGTCGCCAAGGGTCGCGAGATGCACTGGCTCCGCGTCGACCGCTATTACAAGGGGACGATCGAGAATCCGGAAACCTATTTCCAGCCGGTCCCCTGCATGCACTGCGAGCAAGCGCCGTGCGAGGTCGTTTGTCCCGTGGCGGCCACGGTGCACGACACCGAGGGAATCAACAACATGGTTTACAACCGTTGCGTGGGAACGCGCTATTGCTCGAACAATTGTCCCTACAAGGTGCGGCGGTTCAATTTCCTGAATTTTACCGACATCGAATCCTCGACGCTGAAGCTATTGCAAAACCCGCAAGTGACGGTGCGCAGCCGGGGCGTGATGGAAAAGTGTACTTACTGTGTGCAGCGGATCGACGCTGCCCGGATCGACGCCAAGCAGGAAGGTCGCGCGATTCGCGACGGCGAGGTGCAGACTGCCTGCCAGTCGGTTTGTCCGACGCGAGCCATCAGCTTCGGCAATTTGAATGACTCCGAGAGCCAGGTACGCAAGGAGAAGGCCTCGCCGCTCAACTATGCCCTGTTGGGTGAATTGAATACGGTTCCGCGGACGACCTATCTGGCCCGGGTGCGGCATGCGAATCCGGACTTGGGTGCGACCGAACCGCGGGAGGACGTGCCTCAAGAACTGCCGCGGTCGGCCGAAGGCCGCGCTGGAGGTAGCGCATGATGTCCGAATCCCAGCACAAAGAACCGATCGGGTCCTCCCTGCCCCAGGCGAGCGACGAACTGCCCGTGCTGATCGGCAAGCACACCTACGGTTCGGTGACCGACAAGATTTGCGACATCGTTTTGACGCGGCACACACCCTGGTTTTGGTGGGCGGGTTTCAGCACGGCGGTGATGTTTTTGGGCGCGCTGCTGGCGACGATTTATCATGTGCTGACGACCGGCATCGGAGCTTGGGGGAACAACATTCCGGTGGCTTGGGCCTTTCCGATCGTCAACTTTGTGTGGTGGATCGGGATTGGTCATGCCGGCACGTTCATTTCGGCATTCTTGTTGTTGTTGCGTCAGGAATGGCGAACCTCGATCAATCGCTTTGCCGAGGCGATGACTTTGTTTGCCGTGACGTGCGCCGGCATCTTTCCGCTGATGCATTTGGGGCGGCCGTGGCTGTTTTATTGGTTGTTTCCGTATCCGAACACGATGACCCTGTGGCCGCAGTTTCGCAGTCCCTTGCTGTGGGACGTGTTTGCCGTCTCGACGTATGCCACGGTCTCGTTTCTGTTTTGGTACGCTGGCCTGATTCCGGACGTGGCGGCGATGCGAGACAAGGCGCGGAATCACTGGGCGAGGCTCTTTTTCGGCGTGCTGGCGCTCGGTTGGCGCGGTTCGGCCCGGCACTGGCAGCATCATCAGTCGGCTTATTTGCTGCTGGGTGGTTTGGGGACGCCGCTCGTCTTGTCGGTCCACTCGATCGTCGGTTTGGATTTTGCGGTGTCGTTGGTGCCGGGCTGGCACAGTACGATCTTTCCGCCCTATTTCGTGGCGGGAGCAATTTTCTCCGGTTTCGCCATGGTGCTGACGCTGGCGATTCCGCTGCGCTATTTGTATGGGCTGGAAGAACTGGTGACGCTGAGACACTTGAACAATGCCGCCAAGGTGCTGTTGGTGACCGGCTCGATCGTCAGCTATGGCTACTTGATGGAAGCGTTTTTCGAGTATTACAGCGGCGACATCTTCGAGCGGTTTTTGGCCGTCGAGCGGGCGACCGGTCCCTACGCTTGGAGTTTTTGGTCGTTGATCGGCATCAACATGTTTGTGCCGCAATTGTTTTGGTTCTCCAAGGTCCGTCAGAACGTCAAGCTGTTGTGGGTGCTGTCGCTGGTGATTCAAGTCGGCATGTGGCTGGAACGGTTTGTGATCGTGGTGATTAGTCTGCAGAAGGATTTTCTCCCTTCGTCCTGGCACAAGTACTATCCGACGATTTGGGACTTCAGCATGTTTTTCGGCACGATTGGTTTGTTCTTTACCTTGTTCTTCCTGTTCATCCGTCTGTTGCCGATGATCGCCATCTCGGAAGTGCGCGAGTTGGTCCACATCAAACAGGAGCATGTCCAATGACAACGCTCGCCGATGACGTTGAACTTTACGGCTGCCTGGCCGAGTTTGTGACGCCGGAAGAACTGATCGATGCGGCCCGGCGGACACGCGCCGCCGGTTACGAGCAGGTCGAAGCCTATAGCCCATTTCCGGTGCATGGCATCAACGAGGCGCTCGGGCTGCGGCCGAGTTGGATTCCGCGGCTGACGCTCGTGGGCGGCGTGTGCGGGGCGATCAGCGCCCTGTTGTTGGAGTATTACTGCGCGGCGATTGCGTATCCGCTGAATGTCGGCGGCCGGCCGTTGAATAGCTGGCCGTCGTTTTTCCCGGTGCTGTTCGAACTGACGGTGCTGGGCGCGTCGTCGTTCGCATTTTTCGGCATGTTGATCATCAACGGGCTGCCGCGTCCTTACCATCCACTGTTCAACGTGCCGGAGTTCAAGCTGGCTCAGCGCGATCGGTTTTTTCTGGCCATCGAGGCGAAAGATCCCCGCTTCGACCGGGTCGAGACCCGGGCGTTTTTGGAACAACTACCGACCAAAGCGGTTTATGACGTTCCTGAATAACAACACTGAAACGAGAGCCTGGTCGCGCCGCCGTACGTGCGCCATGTGGTGGCGCTGCGCCTGGTTGGCGGCGGCCGCGCTGATCCTGTCGGGCTGCGATATGCTCGACATGTACGACCAACCCAAATATCGAACCTTCGAAGCCTGCGACTTCTTTGCCGACGGCAGCTCGGCTCGACCGGTGGTGCCCGGATCGATTGCCCGTGGGCAATTGCGGGAAGACGAAGCGTTTTTCACCGGCCGCCGCGACGGCCAGTTGATCGACGAGTTGCCGCCGGGCAACGATTTGGAACTCGGCGAAGCCTTGCTCGAGCGTGGTCAGCAGCGGTTCGACATTTTTTGTTCGAATTGTCACGGGCAAGCCGGTTATGGCGACGGGATGATCGTTCAGCGCGGCTTCCGCCGGCCCCCTTCATTTCATACCGACCGCTTGCGAAACGTGCCGCTCGGTCACTTCTTCGACGTCATGACCAGCGGCTTTGGGGCGATGCCGACGTACAACCTGCAAGTCGATCCGCGCGACCGCTGGGCGATCGCGGCTTATGTGCGGGCGTTGCAACTCAGTCAGAACGCTCGGCTGGACGACGTGCCGGTCGACGATCGCCATCTGCTGGAGGAGCAGCCATGAACGGACGCTCGACTCCCGCCACCCAGTGGATGCACTTTTCGCGAGCGGCGCTTGTGGTCGGTTTGGCGGCGGCCGCGATTCTGGCCGGCGCTGCCTTGGTGTGGCCGGCCGAAGTACCACGGATTTTGCCCGGTTACCTGACGGCGTTTCTCTTTTTTCTCGGCCTGTCGCTCGGCTCGTGCGTGCTGTTGATGATCCACGGGCTGACGGGTGGCCGCTGGGGTATGTTTATCGGCCGTTCGCTTTCGGCGGCAGTCACTCCGTTGCCGCTGTTGGCGCTGTTGTTCTTGCCGATCGCCTTTGGCGTCGAACAGTTGTATCCCTGGGCCGCGCCCGATGCCGCCGCGCAGGATCCGATCATCGCCGCGAAATCGCGCTACCTGAATGTCGAAGGTTTTGAATTGCGGGCGGCCATCGCCTTTGGGCTGTGGCTGCTGCTTGGGCTTTGCTTGCGGCGATGGACGCAGCCGGCCGATCCCCACGACGTCGCCGCGGCACGCCGCCGGCTGGCGAAATTGAGCGGCCCGGGGCTGATCGGCTACGGCTTGACGATGACATTTGCCACGGTCGATTGGAACATGTCGCTGATGCCCCAGTGGTATTCGTCGATGCTGCCGGTGATTGTTTGGGGCGCGCAGGTGTTGTCGGCGATGGCGCTGGCCACGCTGGCGACGGCGCTTGTGCGCGGGGTCGGGCCTTGGACGCGGGTGGCTTCGGACGAGCGGTTCAGCGATCTGGCTGGATTGCTGTTCACGTTCACGATGTTTTGGGCCTACACGTCGTTCATGCAGTTTTTGATTATTTGGTCCGGCAATCTGCCGCACGAAATCACCTATTATTTTGTGCGCACGGCCGGCAGTTGGTTCTACGTGTTTATGGTCGTCGTCGTGTTGGGTTGGGCGATTCCCTACTTCTCGCTGCTGCTGCGCCCCATCAAGACCAACCCCCAGCGGTTGGCCGCGGTGGCCGGCCTGCTGGTCGCGACGCGACTGGTCGACACGTATTGGTGGATCATGCCGAGTGTTTATCCCGAGGGGGTGGTGATCTCGTGGCAGGAAGTGCTCGCACTGCTGGCGATCGGCGGACTCTGGTCGTCGGTATACACCAGCCGCTTTGCACAGGTGCTGACTGGCCCGATCGAGGAGTTTGGCCTGAAGGAGTGGAACGGGGCGCTACCCCACGGCGACCACCACGGTTGATTGGTAAGAGAGAGCGATATGACTTCCAGCGGACATCCGGCACACGATCACGAACGGACTGACGTCCAGGCGCCCATCCTGGGCTGGATGGCTTTGACGCTCGCGGTGTTCCTGGTGATCACGATCCCGGTTTTGGTCGGAGTGTTCAAGGTGTTTCAATGGGAAGATGCGCGCGATCAGCCCGAGCGATCCCCTTTGGCGATTGTCGAGGAGCCGCCGGCCCCCGTGCTGCAGTCGGTGCCATCGCTCGAGTTGGGCGAGTATCGCCGGCAGCAGCGCAAGCTGCTCGATGAGTATCAATGGATCGACAAGCAACAGCAGATCGTGCGAATTCCGATCGAAAAAGCGACCCGGTTGCTGGCCGAGCGTGGATTGCCCAAAGCGCCGCCGGCAGCGGACAGTAATAATGCGCCGGCGAGTCAGGACAAGCCGGGCGAGGCGAAGCCGGCCGCGGGGGTATCGCCATGAGATTTTGCCGTTCGATCGTGTGGTTAGTCTTCGTCGCGCTGCTGGTGTCGCGGCTCGAATCGTCGGCAGGCGCTCAATCGCCGGTCGATCAAACGTCGCTGGCCGAGGTGGCCGGACCGATCGACAGCATGCTCAAGAACGTGGGGATCGATCAGCGGCTGGGTGCCCAGGTTCCCCTGGAACTGGAGTTTCGCGACGAGGAAGGGCAAACGGTTCGATTGGCCGACCTGATGCATGGCCGACCGGTGGTGTTGTCGCTGGTTTATTACCGCTGTCCGATGCTGTGTGGCGAGGTCTTGAACGGCCTGTTGAAAAGCAGCCAGGCCGTGCAGTTTGTGATCGGCAAGGATTACGACGTGTTGACCGTCAGTTTCGATCCGCAGGAGACTCCGGCGCTGGCGAAGGACAAGAAGGCCGCGTTTGTGAAACGTTATCGCCGGCCGGGGGCCGAGCAAGGCTGGCACTTTCTGGTCGGCGATCCGACGCCGATCGAGCAATTAGCCGCGTCGGTCGGTTTTCGCTATCGATACGACGAGGCGTCGAATCAGTTTGCTCACGGGGCGGGCATTGTCGTGTTGACGCCCGACGGGAAGGTGTCGCGATATTTTTATGGCATCGATTATCCGCCGACCAGTTTGCGGCTGGCGTTGGTCGAAAGCGCGGCGGGCAAGATCGGTTCGCCGGTCGATCAATTCTTGCTGCTTTGTTTTCATTACGATCCGGCCACCGGCCGATATGGGCTGGCGATTGCCAGGCTGCTGAAAATCAGCGGCTGCGCGACCTTGCTGGTCTTGGGGACGTTTTTGCTGGTGATGTTCCGGCGCGAACGCCGTATGCCGCGCTTGATGCCCCTCGCGCCTCGGCCGGCGGCCGAAGATTTGTTTCACTAGTTCCAGATTTTGTGTGTTTTCGAAAAGCCGACGATTCGAATGGTTGACCAAGGTTTCAGTCTGTTTCCGGTACAGGCTTCGTCCATGGCGGGCGAAGTCGATGCCCTGTTGTTTTTTCTGCTGGCCGTTTCGACCGTGATGACCGTGGGCATCGCCCTGGCAATCGTCTTCCTGGCGTTCAAGTACCGACGCGGCTCGAAAGCCAGCCGCCAGAAGAGCGGCGGAAGCTCGGCCGTGCTGGAAACGGCCTGGATCGGCATTCCGTTCGTCCTGAGCATGGGCATGTTCGTTTGGGGAGCCTCGGTCTATTTTCGCCTGTTCGACATGCCCGCCGACGCCATGGAGGTGCATGTCGTCGGCAAGCAATGGATGTGGAAGTTCCAGCATCCTGACGGCCGCCGCGAGATCAACGAGTTGCACGTGCCGGTAGGACAACCGGTGCGGCTGAATATGATTTCGCAGGACGTGATCCACAGCATGTACGTGCCGGCATTCCGGGTGAAGCACGACGTTCTGCCGGGGCGGTATACGTCGCTTTGGTTCGAGGCGACGCGGACCGGCGCATATCATTTGTTTTGCGCTGAGTACTGTGGCACTCAACACTCGCTGATGAAGGGACGCGTCGTCGTGCTCGAACCGACCGAGTATCAGGCCTGGTTGGCCGGCACGAAACCGGGACAAACGCCGGTGGAAGCCGGGGCGATGCTGTTCGAGGAACTGCGCTGCGCGACGTGTCATCGTGTGGCCGGGACCGAACGCCCGCGCTGCCCGCCGCTCGAAAACCTGTTCGGTGCCGAAGTCGAGTTGGCAGACAACAGCCGGGTGACGGCCGATGAAGCTTACTTGCGCGAATCGGTTCTTCGTCCGAACGCCAAGATTGTCAAAGGATATACGGCCGCGATGCCCCCCTTCGAGGGGCAGATTGGCGAGGAAGGAATGAACGATTTGGTGGCTTATCTCAAGTCGCTGGCCGCGAAAAAACCGGGGAGTACCCAACCATGACCACCAAGGCCGCGAAATTTCCTCGCCACCACTATCTGAACGACGGCACGAGTATTCGCTCGTGGCTGTTGACCACCGATCACAAACGGATCGGGCTGTTGTACCTGTTGAGCATCACCTTCTTTTTCGTGATCGGCGGCGTTGCCGCCACGCTGGTCCGCATCGACTTGACCACGCCGGACGCCGATTTGCTGCAGACCGAGACCTACAACAAGCTGTTCACGATGCACGGCATCGTGATGATCTTTTTCTTTCTGGTGCCGTCGATCCCCAGCGTCTTGGGCAATTTCTTCGTG
>Ga0182024_10005332_pt1 | contig 28907 bp, 28 predicted proteins | sample P32metaG_FD_120480 | JGI IMG/M metagenome (GOLD analysis project Ga0182024, IMG submission 120480) | Permafrost microbial communities from Stordalen Mire, Sweden - P3-2 metaG (Illumina Assembly) | ecosystem: Environmental > Terrestrial > Soil > Wetlands > Permafrost | place: Sweden: Stordalen...
GCCGCCACCCTGGACAAGGCGCTGGAGCATTGCGAGGAACAGGTGATCGCTGCCAACAAACCGGCCGGCAGCGAGGCGCATTCGCTGCGCGCCTGGCTGACCCAGGCGCTGAACGATGCGGACATGGCGGGCCACCTGGCGCGGGACTGCCAACGCCACGAATTCGCAGCTGGCGCGGTGATCGCGCGCCAGGGCGAAAACGCCACCTCCATGCACTTCATCCTGGAGGGCCGGGTGGGCGTGATCCTGGAACAGGAGGATGGCCGCGAGATCCGGGTGCGCAGCCTTGGTCCCCAGACCACCATCGGCGAGATGGGTCTGATCGCCCACAAGCCGCGCAGCGGCACCATCAAGGCGGAAAGCCCCAGTGTGCTCTATGAACTGCCGCTGGAGGCGTATGAGCGCATCCGCCGCGAGAATCCGGCGCTGGGACAGGCATTGCTGGCCTATGTCACCGAAGTGATGGCGGAGCGGCTGAGTTTCGCCAACCGGGTGATCGGCGTGTTGCAGCGCTAGGCGGTTACTTCGTCGATCCAGTTCAGATAACCGGCAAAGCCCGCGCTGAAGGGCAGGGCTACTATCTCCGGCACGGTATAGGAATGCACGTCCTTGATGCGCGCGATGGCCTTTTCAAACAGGGCGCGCCGCGTCTTGGCCAGCAGCAGCAGCTCGGCCTCGTTCCGGGTCTTGCCTTGCCACATATAGAAACTCTCGATGGGCAGAAGCTGGACGCAGGCGGCCAGTTTTTCGTCGATCAGCAGCTTGGCAATTTTCGCCGCTTCCTCGCGCGTGGGCGTGGTGGTGAGCAACACGCCGTAGTCAGACGCTTCACTCACCGGCCGCTTCATAGCTGTGATAGGCGGGCGGTGCGGCGCGGCGGGCAAAGGTCAGAATGTGCTGCACCGTTTCCTTCAGGCCCGTGGTGACGATGTCGCATTCTGTCGCCTCGATGCCGTCCAGATAGCGGGAATTGTCGCCCGAAAGCCCCCAGAACAGCGCCATCACCGGCACGCCGGGCATGCGCTTCCTCAGGCGCCGCACCTGATAGCGGGCGTTCTTGAAGGTGCCGGGCTCCAGATACGAAACACAAGTGAGCTGGATACCGATGCAGTTCAGCTCGCGCACATTGGTGGCCGAGGTTTCGTCCGACGATACCACCCGCGCACCGATGCCGTATTTGGCCAGCATGTCGACCAACAGCAGGGTCGCGGCTTCATCCAGCGGCCCGCGCCCCGCCACGCACAAAACCGGTTCCAGCGGCGCATCGCGCCAGCTATCCGGCAGATCGGCGTGATTGGCATCGTCTTCCTTGCGGTCCGACAGGTTGACGATCAGCCCCCTGATGGCGTCGCGGATGCGCGCCTGGCGCAGCGGATCCAGCACGCCACGATTGACGTCATTCTGCGCCAGCATCAGGGCGCGCGCCGCCACTTCGTCGTAATAGGCCGACAGCGAATTGGTGCGCAGGAAATCCTCGGCCTCCATGGCGGCGTCATCGGGATCGTCCGCCAGCATGCGCAGATACAGGCTTTCCTCGAAACGCAGCGCCGGCTGGTCGCCCAGCATCACGTCCAGGAATTTCAGGCCCTCGATATGGCGGGAAAAGACCACAAAGCACATGGTCAGGGGCGTCGAAAGTAGAAGGCCGACCGGGCCCCACAGCCAGGACCAGAAAACCACCGCGACAACGACCGCCACTGCCGACAGGCCCATGCTGCGGCCATAAAGCATCGGCTCGATCACCTGTCCGATGACGGGTTCCATGCCGCCATAAAGCGCCATCACCCACACCATCTTGGACCAGCCCGGGTCCACCGCCAGCGCCAGGGTGAAGGGGAACAGAAAGGCCATCGGCACGCCGATATACGGCACAAAGCGCAGCAGCATGGACATCAGCGCCCACAGGCCTGCATTGGGAATGCCGATCAGCCACAGGCCAATGCCCACCATCACGCCGAAGCAGGTGTTGATGACGGTCTGCAGGAACAGATAGCGCGACAGCCGGTTGGCCGCTTCATCCAGCGCCACGGTGGTACGCTGCATGTCGCGCGAGCCCGCCAGCCGCACAAAGCGGTCGCGCAAATCGTCCTTCTGCAAGAGGATGAAGCCCATGAGGGCGAAGACCAGCGCCGCCAGCCCCAGCGGTTCGAGCAGCGGGCCCAGCACCGTCTGCGCCACCGCCCAGGGCGCCACCGACTCGCGTGTCACCACCACCGGAATCGGCTTGACCGCATTGGGCGTACCGTCGTCATCCTGCGCCTTGGCGCCGCCGGTGATCTGATCGGCCAGGTTCTCGACCGTCTTGTTCAACCGGCTGATGGTGTCGTTATGGGCGGCGGTGCCCACCACCGAATGAATCTTCACGGCCAGGTTGGTCTGATAGCGCGGCAGATCGGCGGCGAGCTTGGCGACCTGCGAGCCCATGAACAGGCCCAGCGACGACACCACCACCACCGCCAGCACCAGGCTGATCACCACCGCGCCGACATTGCCCAGCCTGAGTTTCTTGAGCAGCGACACCAGCGGGGCCAACGCAAACGAGGTCAGCACCGCCAGCGCCAGAGGCATCAGCACCGGGCGGCCGAAATAGATGCCCGACACGACAACGCCCGCGATCACCGCCGCCATGAATTTTGGCGTCAGGGTATCGGGCTTGGCCGCGACGGGGCGCGGCGCCTGTGCGTTCAGTTCGGACATGGCGACTCCACCGGAACTATAACCCGAAAGAGCCGCCTTTGGCCTCAGCCTAACTTGCGGAAAAAGCAGGCCGGCGCGCCGGTGTGGCAGGCCGGACCCATCTGGTCGACCTTGAGCAGCAGGGTATCGCCATCGCAGTCGACAAAGGCCTCGACCAGCCGCTGATGGTTGCCGCTTTCTTCACCCTTGCGCCACGGTTTGGCGCGCGAGCGCGACCAATAGGTGACATGGCCGGTGGCCAGGGTCTCCTCCAGGGTGCCTTTGGTCATCCAGGCCATCATCAGCACCTCGCCCGTCTCCTTGGACTGGGCGATGGCCGGCACCAGGCCGTCGGCATTGAATTTGACCGCCGAGACAAAGGCGGCATGGGTGAGGTGGTCGGTCACGGGCAAAACTTCCGTCAAATATGGGCTTTCAGGCGTTTGAAGCCCTGTTCCAGGTCGGCGATCAGATCGGCCGGATCTTCCAGCCCGGCATGGATGCGCAGCACCGGCCCTTCCGCCGGGAAGGGCCGCACGTCGCGCCTGATATGCGCCGGAACGATCAAGCTTTCAAACCCGCCCCAGGAATAGCCGATGCCGAAATGCTGCAACCCATCGACAAGAGCGGCCACCGCGGCTTCAGAGACCGGTTTAAGGATGACCCCGAACAGACCGCAGGCGCCGGAGAAATCCCGCTTCCACAGGGCATGGCCGGGGTCGTCCGGCAGGGCCGGGTGCAGGATGCGGGCGACTTCCGGGCGCGCCTTCAGCCAGCGGGCGAGGGCGAGACCAGTCTCCTGATGCTGCTTCAGCCGCACCGCCAGGGTGCGCAGGCCCCGCAGGCCCAGGAAACAGTCATCGCCGCTGGCGAACAGGCCCATATCGCCATGGGTCTGGTGCAGGCGCGCGGCGTGTTTTTCATTGGCGGAAACATAACCCAGCATCACATCGGCATGGCCGCCGATATATTTGGTGGCGGCCTGGATGGAGAGGTCCACGCCATGCGCTAAGGGCTGGAAGAACAGCGGCGTCGCCCAGGTATTGTCCATCAGCACCGCGGCGCCATGGGAATGTGCCACCGCCGCCAGCGCCGGAATGTCTTCAATTTCGAAGGTCAGCGAGCCCGGGCTCTCGCAGAACACCGCTTTGGTGTTGGGCTTCAGGTACGGGGTAATGTCGTCGCCAGGCGCATAATAGCTGGTCTCGATGCCCAGACGCCTCAGAGTGCGGTCACACAGCGTGCGGGTGGGCTCATAGCAGCTGTCCACCACCAGAATGTGATCGCCCGCCCCGCACACCGACAGGATGGCCAGTGCGATGGCCTGCACACCGGAAGTGACGCTGACGGTTTTCGCAGCACCTTCGATGGCAGAGATCGCATCCTCGAAGCTTTTGGTGCTGGGGGTGCCGCGCCGGCCATAGGTGTAAGGCTGCTTGTTGGCCTTCAGCGCCGCAAGATCGGGATAAAGGATGGTGGAGGCGCGATAGACCGGCGTGTTGACCACGCCGAAATGCTCCGCACTCATGCGGCCTTCACTGGTCAACCGTGTTTCGGGCTTGTCGTCTTTGGACACCTAAATCTTTTCCTCAAGAAACGGCCGCAGCGGCCGGTCGAACGCCCAGATGATCAGGGCTGCCACGGTCGAGATAGCGGCAATCATCACAAAGAAAACTGCTTTGTCCATCTTGTCCCACAGGGTGCCCAGCCAGCCCTCCAGAAAGCCGCCGCCCAGGAAATTGGGCAGGAACACCACTCCCGCCATCAGCGATGCCATGCGGCGCGGCGCAACCCTGGAGAATAGCGAGAGGCTGACGGGATAAAGATAAATCTCGCCCACCGTCAGAATGATGAAATAGCCGTTGAGCCACGGCCAGCCAGATTTGCCGCCCTGCCAGGCCGAGAAAGCCATCAGCAGATTGGCTATCGTCATCAGATGACAGCCCCACACCATCTTCATGGTGGGACTGGGCTGGCGCGCGCCCTGCCATCGCCACAGTGCCAGCACCAGCGGCGTACCGGCAAAGATCACAAAAGGGTTGAGCGCCTGAAACCAGGTCCAGGGGATTTCGCCATGCCAGCCAAACAGGTTGATGGTGCGATCGGTATCGTCGATCGACCATAACGCGATGGTGTTGCCCCACTGCTCGTTGCAGGCCCAATAGAGCGACAGCGGGATCACCAGCAACAGCAGCGCTCCGACAGATTTCCATTCCGCGCGGGTCAACGGCTGGCGCGGCGCCTTTCCGGTTTTCGTGCGCACCGGCTCGGGCGGCAGATCGCGCCAGCCGGCAAGATAGATAACCACGCCCAAAAGGATTCCTACGCCCGCGGCGGCAAAACCATAATGCCACCCCACATCCTCGCCCAATGTGCCGCAAATGAAGGGTGCCAGGAACGCACCCAGATTGATGCCGATGTAAAAGACGGCATAACCGGCATCGCGCGCCGGATCGCCGGGCTTGTAGAGCAACCCGACCTGGGCGGTGGTGTTGGACTTGAACAGTCCGCCGCCGAAGATCAACAGCAGCAGGGCGGGAAACAGCAGAGCCTCCACCGCCATGGCGAAATGGCCCAACGCCATCAGCACCATGCCGAGCAGCGCGGTCTTGCGCTGGCCCAGCAGATTGTCGGCCAGCCATCCGCCCAGCAGCGGCGTGGCATAGATGAATCCCACATAGCTGCCATAAATCAGCGAGGCGAAGGCCTGCGGGTTCTGCGCACCCGCCAGCGTCTCCAACACTGCCTTGACCTGCGGATAAAACAACACGCGTTCGACATGACCGGGCAGGAACAGATACTTGACCAGATAGGCCATCAAGAGCGCGCGCATGCCGTAATAGGACATGCGCTCCCACATCTCGGTGCCGAATAGGACGGCGATTCCGCGTGGGTAACCGAACAGGGTGCGGTTCATGCGCTCCGCGCCCGCTTGAGCAGCCAGCCATAGAGCAGGGCGGTCAGTCCGATGAGAAGTGCGGTGGCAATGGGCAGCGCCAAGCCAAAATCCCCCGGAACCACCGCCAGCGGCGCGTCGCGGTTGACACCCACGATGATGGCGGCGTTCAGCACACCAAACAGGCTTTCGCCCACGATCATGCCCGAGGCCACCAGCACGCCCAGCCGCTGGGCACGCGGCGTCTTTGCGGCGCGGTTGTAAAGCCAGCCAATGAAGGCGCCGAACACCACCAGAATGGTCACCGACATCGGCAGATAAATGCCGAAGCCCACAGCCAGCGGCGGAATGCGCAACCAGCCGCGCATGCGGCAGAATTCATCCAGAAGAACGACAAGCACACCGATCGCCACGCCGATGCCGATGAAGTTCCAGTTGAGCTGGCCGCCGATTACGCCCTGGGCCAAGGCGGTGATCAGATTGGCCTGCGGTGCGGCCAGGGGCTGGGCCGTCACGGTATGCAGGTTTGCGGCACCGGCAAAGCCGTACGCCCTGGCCAGCAGGTTCAGCACAAAGGGGATCACCGCCGACGATGCCGAAACGCCCACCAGCAATGCCACCTGCTGACGCCAAGGTGCGGCGCCGACCAGCTGGCCGGTCTTCAGGTCCTGCAGATTGTCGTTGGAGCTGCAGGCGGCGGCAAACAGGATGGAGGTGATGAACAGCGCCACGGCCACGAGCGCCTTGGCCGGGCTGCCTGTAAAAAACAGGAGCAGGATGAAGGAACACCCCACCACCGCCAGAATGCCAACGCCGGAAATCGGGCTGTTGGACGAGCCGATCAGCCCTGCCATGTAGCCGCAGATCGCGGCGATGATGAAACCGAAAACCAGCATGATGGGAATGGACAGCGCGGCAATGCCGACGGCGCCGCTGCCAAGCCCCGCATCGTTGGCAAAACGCCAGGTCAGCCAGGTAGAGAGGATCAGGGAAGCGCCTGTCAGAAGCACGATGGTTTTGAGCGGAATGTCGCGGTCTGTGTGGTCGTCCGTCAGGGTAGCGACCCTGCGCACCGCGACCTGCGCCAGCCCGCCCAGAACGGGCCCTACGGTGCGCACCAGCGACCAGATCGCCGCCACCGCCATCGCGCCGGCACCGATAAAGCGCACTTCATTGCGCCAGATACCGGTAACGTAATCCGCCAGCGGCCCGTGCTGCGGTTGAAGCGCAGTCAGGACAGGAACGGCGCCGGCCCAGGCGATCGCAATGCCCAGCGCCATGGCCACGCCGACCGAGATGCCCACCAGATGACCCGCACCCAGCAAGGCAAAGGAGAAAGAAAAGCTGTATCCCGTGGCACTGGCGCCGAAACGGAAAAAACCTTCCGCGGTATCTGTGGCAAGCCGCATGGCTGCCGCGACAGCGAGCCCCGCCGACGCCAGCGAACCATGGATCAGCGCCATCAATCCTTCACGCGCTTCAGGATTGTGGGCACGCGTATCGGCCCCGACCTTGAGAACTTCCGCGCCCGCCACGCCTTCGGGATAGGGCAGATCGGAATGGGTGACCAAGCCGCGGCGCAAGGGAATGGTGAACAGAACGCCAAGCACGCCGCCCGACACCGACAGCAGGAAACAGGTCCAGAAGGGAAAGCCCGTCCACCAGCCCAGGATCACCAGCCCCGGCAGCACGAAGATGATCGAGGCCATCGCCCCGGCCGAGGAGCAGACCGTTTGGACGATATTGTTCTCGCGGATGTTGGAGCCGGGTAGCAGGCCCAGCAGCGCCATCGAGATCACCGCCGCCGGGAGAGAGGTCGCGAAAGTGATGCCGATCTTCAGACCCAGATAGATGTTGGCGGCAGTGAACAAGAGGGTCAGCGCCACGCCCAGCATAATGCCGCGCAGGGTCAGTTCCTTGCCGGGCGCGGCTGGGATGTTCATGACTCAGACCTTGGCACGCTCAGGGCAATTCAACAAAGCGTTCCTGCCGGTCGTAAGGCCTAAAACCCATGCGCTGATAAAGCGGCAACGCCCGGGGATGGTCCAGGGTGCAGGTGTTGATGGTCAGGCGCTGGATCGGCTGCAGCCAGGCGTTGATGCAGGAATGATAAAAGAAAAAGAAACCCAGCCGCTTGCCGATCGCCTCCGGCATCAGCCCGAAATAGGAAATGTTGCAGTTCCCGCTTTTGCGGAAATCCAGTTCCGCCATGCCGGCGGGATTTCCATCCGTGTACAGAACAAAGAGCTGGTTCAACGGATCCTGGATCAATTTGGCAAGCGCGTCTGGTGTGAGTTTCTTGCGGTCGACCCAGAAATAGTCGTTGCCGATGGTGTCATAGAGATAGCGGTAGAAATGGTTGGGCGGCTTGTCACAGCGCAGCAGCGCGACTTTGCCGCGCGGCTGGGGCGGGGGAATAACCGAAGGCTTCGCGTTCATTTCCAGGAACGTCACCGTCATGGGGATGCGACGTTTGGAAGCCGATGCCATCAGCTGGTCACCACCAGCGCTTCGGGACGCCCGCCCCATTCGGTCCAGGAGCCGTCATAAAGTGCTATATCGCGCGCGCCGATTTCCTCCAGCGCCAGCATCAGAATGGCGGCGGAAATGCCGGAGCCGCAGGTGGTGACGATGGGCTGGCCGATATCGACCTGTGCGAAAGCGGCGCGCAATTCCTCTTTCGGCTTCAAGGTGTCGTCGGCCGCCACCACAATGCGCCATGGCACATTGAAGGCGCCCGGCATATGGCCGCCACGCACGCCCGCGCGCGGTTCCGGTTCCTGGGCATTGAAGCGGCTGGCACTGCGCGCGTCGACCATCTGCGCCGACTTATTCTTGACGATGTTCATGACCGCATCGAAGTCGCGCATGATCGCCGGCTTTGGAATGGCGGTGAAGAATTTGCTGGCTGGGCGGGCGGGGCCAGTTTCGATGGCGCGGCCCTCGCGCTTCCATTTGGGAAAGCCGCCGTCCAGCACCTTTACGTGTCTGTGGCCCATGGCCTTGAGCATCCACCAGGCGCGCGGCGCCGAAAACATGCCAGTGCCGTCATAGACCACGACGGTCTGGCCATCGCCAATGCCCAGTGCGCCCACCATTCGGGAAAATTCGCCCGGCGACGGCATCATGTGGGGCAGATCGGTGGAATGATCGGCAATGCCGTCAATGTCGAAGAACACCGCGCCCGGAATATGCGCCACCTCGAATTCCCTGGCCGGCTCGCGCTTGTCTTCGGGCATGTACCAGGACGCATCCACCACCCTCACGTCGTTCAGGTGTTCGGCAAGCCATTCAGTCGAAACCAGATTGCTCATTCAAACGGGACCTTGATCGGCGCGCGTGCCTCGACCAGCCAGGGCGGCACCGGCAGCCCCTTCTCGCGCAGGAAATCCGGATTGAACAGCTTGGACTGATAGCGGTTGCCGTAGTCAGCCAAGATGGTGACGATGGTGTGGCCGGGACCCAGGTCTTTCGCCATGCGAATGGCACCCGCCACATTGATGCCGGTCGAACCGCCCATGCACAGGCCTTCATGCTCCAAAAGATCGAACACGATGGGCAGCGCTTCTTCATCCGGAATTTGATAGGCGTCATCGAAGGGCGCGCCTTCCAGATTGGCGGTGACACGGCCCTGGCCGATCCCCTCGGTGATCGAGGTGCCGTGGCTTTCCAAGGTACCATGCTTGATCCAGCTGTAGATCGCCGCTCCAAGCGGATCGGCGGCGGCGATACGGATATTCTTGTTGCGCTCCTTCAGGGCAATGGCGACGCCACCCAGGGTGCCACCCGATCCCACCGCACAGGTAAAGCCATCGACCAAGCCTGCGGTCTGTTCCCAGATCTCAGGTCCGGTGCCGTTGATATGGGCCTTGCGATTGGCGACATTGTCGAACTGGTTGGCCCACACCGCGCCGGCCTTTTCGGTCTTGGCCAGTTGTTCGGCCACGCGACCCGACAGCTTCACATAATTGTTTGGGTTCTTGTACGGCACGGCCGGGACTTCGATCAGCTCCGCGCCCAACAGCCGCAGCGCGTCTTTCTTTTCCTGGCTCTGGGTGTCGGGAATCACGATCACGGTCTTGAAGCCCAGCGCATTGGCCACCGTCGCGAGCCCGATGCCGGTATTGCCGGCAGTGCCTTCCACAATGGTGCCGCCGGGGCGCAGGGTGCCGCGCCGGATCGCATCCTGGATAATAAAAAGCGCGGCGCGGTCCTTCACCGACTGGCCGGGATTGAGAAACTCCGCCTTGCCCAGAATTTCACAGCCGGTGGTTTCCGACGCATGGCGCAGCCGTATCAGCGGCGTGTTGCCGATTGCGGCGATGACGTTTTTTTTGATCTGCATAGCGAGCCGAACCTAATGGGGCGCCAGCGCGGCTTCAAGGAGGCTCAGGATGGTCTGGCCTTGCCGCCCAGCTTGACGCATTCCTCATGCCGGAAACAGCCGACCAGATGGTCGTTGACCAGACCTGTGGCCTGGGCGAAAGCGTAGACGATGACGGGCCCGCAGAAATTGAAGCCGCGCTGTTTCAGCTCCTTGGCCAGGCCTTCGCTCATTTCGGTCTGGGCCGGAACCTTGTCACGGGTCTTGAAGTGATTGATCTGTGGCTTGCCGCCGACATGCTTCCAGATCAACTCGCGGAAACCGCCCGATTCCTTTTCCTCGATCTCCAGCCATAGCCTGGCGCCCTTGACCGCGGCCTCGATCTTGGCGCGGCTGCGGATAATGCCGTCATTCTTCAGCAGCCGGTCCAGGTCGCGTGCGCCATAGCGCGCGATTTTCTGTGGCTCGAAATTGTGGAAGGCTTTGCGGAAATTTTCGCGCTTTCTCAGGATGGTGATCCAGCTCAACCCGGCCTGGAAACCGTCCAGCACCAGCTTTTCATACAGCGCGCGGGAGTCATATTCCGGCACGCCCCATTCGCTGTCGTGATAGGCGACGTAAAGCGGGTCTTCGCCCGGCCAGTGACAGTGTGTTTTCTCAAGCCCCATGAGCGTCTCTTTTAACGGCCGCGCGGCCGACGCGCCAGACATCAGACGTCAGGCGCTCCGAGCCACGCCGGCCGTTCCAACGCAACAACAATTTCGCCGGCGCGGGTCTCGCCAGACGTCTCGTCCAGCCGGTCCAGGCGCACCAACGCAAACCCGCGCGCGCCATAAGAGGCAGTCAATTCACCAATCTCGCTACCGCCGCGCATGACAGCCGTCCCGGGCGCGGGCAGGGGCGCATCCGCCGTCACCGACAGGATGCGTTTCCTGGCCGTGGCGCGATGCTTCATCCGCGACGTCAGCTCCTGGCCGATATAGCAGCCCTTTGTGAAGGAGACGCCATGCAGCTCTTCCAGTCCGGCATCCAGGGCGAAGATTTTCTCGAAGCCGAAATCACCCGCCTCCGGCACACCCAGCGCCACCCGCGTCTCGTGATAGTGATGCGGCCCCGGCAGATTGGCCGGCATCTCGGCGCGTGCCCCGATGCTGCGTATGCCCAGCGCCGCCAGCCGTGGATCAGCAAAGCTGACCGCGCGATCGGCATAGCCGAGCGGCCGGTTGTCGGGATGGCCCTTCAACCCGACATAGACACCCAGTTGGGGCCGCAGCTCGACTTCAACCGCGGCGCGCAGCTTGTACATTTTGAGCTTCTTGAGCAGCGCCTCGCTCGAGGCCAGCGCCACATCCAGGAGCAGCGCGCCTTCGCCTTCGGTCACCAGCAAATCGAACAGGATTTTGCCCTGGGGCGAGAGTAGGGCTGTATACAAACCGCTTCCAGGCGCCAGACCACTCAAAATGTCGTTGGTGACTAGGCCTTGCAGAAAATCCCGCGCTCCAGGCCCCGAAACGGCGATTACGGCGCGATCGTCGAGAAAGGCCTGATCCATCCTCTTCAATTAGGGGGCCAGCCAGCGGTTGCCAAGGGCGGGTTGCTGGGCTAACTGCCTTGCCTATGAAGGAAAGTTTCGATCTTTTGATCCGTGGCGGAGTTGTCGCCACCCCAAATGGCATTGCCCCTGCCGATGTAGGGGTCATCACCGGGCGTATCGCCGCCATTGGTTCACTTTCAAACGCCGGCGCGGCCGAGGTTTTCGACGCCAAGGGCCTGCATGTGCTGCCCGGGGTCATGGACACCCAGGTGCATTTCCGCGAGCCCGGCAATGAGCACAAGGAAGACCTGGCCTCAGGCAGCCTGGCCGCCATCCTGGGCGGCGTGACGTCTGTGTTCGAAATGCCCAACACCGCGCCGCCCACCACCACCCGCGCCGCGATCCAGGACAAGCTCAGCCGCGCGAGCGGCCGCATGCATTGCGACCATGCCTTTTATGTCGGCGCCACGCCGCAGAATATCGGCGCGCTGGCCGAACTGGAGCGCATGCCCGGCGTGTGCGGCATCAAGGCGTTCCTGGGCTCGTCCACCGGCACGCTGCTCTTGAACAAGGAAGAAGACATTCTGGCGATGCTCAAGGCGGGCAAGCGCCGCGTCGCCGTCCATTCCGAAGACGAAGACCGCATGATCGCGCGGAAAGCTTTGGCCGAGCGCGGCAAACCGGAAACCCATCCGGTATGGCGCGACGCGGAAGCCGCGCGCATGTCCACCGAGCGGGTAATGCGCCTGGCCAAACAGGCCGGCCGCCGCCTGCATGTGCTGCACATCACCACCGGCGACGAGATTCCGATTCTGGCGGCGGGCAAGGATTTCTGCACCGCCGAGACCACGCCGCAGCATCTCACTCTGTCGGCGCCGGATTGCTACGAGCGATTGGGCACCTATGCCCAGATGAACCCGCCGATCCGCGATGAAAGCCATCGCCAGGCGCTGTGGGCCGCGGTTCACGAAGGTGTGATCGATGTGATCGGCTCAGATCACGCGCCGCACACGCGCGCGGAAAAAGACCGCGTCTATCCCGACACGCCCTCGGGCATGCCGGGCGTGCAGACGCTTGCCACCGTCCTTCTGGATCATGTCAACAAGGGCAATCTGACCCTGGAGCGCTTCATCGACCTGACCTCGGCGGGTCCGCAGCGTATCTTCGGCATCGCCGGCAAGGGCCGCATCGCGCGCGGCTACGACGCCGACTTCACCATCGTCGACATGGGCCTTTCGCGTACCATCGAGAACAAGTGGATCGCGTCCACCTGCGGCTGGACGCCCTTCGATGGCATGACCACCAAGGGTTGGCCCGTCGCCACCATCCTGCGCGGCAGCATCGTGATGCGTGATTTCGCGGCCACGGGTTCTGCGGGCGGAAAGCCCGTGCGGTTCGTGGAAACCCTGGAACCGGCATGACCTATCTCTACCTCATCCTTTCCGGGGTGGTGATGGGCCTGATCGCGGCCGTGCCCATCGGTCCGGTGAACCTGATCTGCATCCGGCGCACTTTCGCCTTTGGGCCGCTGAACGGGTTTGTCTCGGGCCTCGGGGCGGCACTCGGTGACGGCATCTTCGCCGCCATCATGGGTTTCGGCCTGACCTGGATCGCCCAGCTGATCGAAGGCTATGCCACCATCATCGAGCTGATCGGCGGCGCGCTGATGGTCTGGATGGGCTACAAGACCTTTTCCTCGCCGCCGGTGTCGCGCTGTGCGGACGAAAAGCCCGACAATGTGGGCACCAACCTGATCCGGGCGACGGTCTCGACTTTCGCGCTGACCATCACCAATCCGGTCACGCTGCTGTCCTTTGGCGTGATGTTCGCCGGCCTGGGCGGCTTGGCCGGCGGCGCCGGCAGCTTCAACGATGCCGGTTTCGTGGTCGCCGGCGTGGTCGGCGGCTCGGCCGGCTGGTGGCTGGCGCTGACCACCCTGATCGGGCTGTTCCATGCCAAGATCGACGAGAAGGCCATGCGGATGATCAACCGGGCCTGCGGCGTTCTGGTCATCGGCTGCGGCCTAGCGGTGCTGATCCACATGGCCATGAAATTCGCCTGATTTTTCCGTTATCCATGCAGGTTCCACGGTTTGGGCTTGGGGACAAAGCCTACCTGTTGCTATCATGGTGGCACGGGGGCGTTCGGAGAGTGATATGAAGCGCAGAACGGCTATTTTTGGGCTGGCCGCAACGACCATGCCGGGACTCCGCGCCCTGGCGCAGGCGGGCGCGGCGCCGGCAGCGCCAGTGAGCGACGCCCTCAGCATCGCCAACAACCAGAAATTCCTCGCGGACTATGCCAAGCAGCCGCATATCGTCATTCGCCCCAGCGGGCTGATGTTCCGCATCATCCAGAACGGCTATGGCAAGCGGCCCCAGTCCACAGACTCGGTCAAGGTCTATTACACCGGCAAGCTGATCAATGGCGTGGTCTTCGATGGCACTTCGCCAGGACTCCCGGCCACGTTCAGGATGAACAGCGGACTTGTCACCGGCTGGGTTGAGGCGCTGGAGATCATGCGCGAAGGCGATCACTGGCAGTTGGTGATCCCGCCCGCTCTCGGTTATGGTGCGCATGGCTCGGCGGACGGGCAGACGATCCCGCCTAACCAGGATTTGATCTTCGACCTCAAGCTGATCGAGACCACGCCCGCGCCCAAGCGTGGCGAAAAGGGCTATATTCCTGATCCCGGCGACAAGGAAGATCAGGATCAATAGCCTGCGCGACCTTCTTTCCCGTCTGTGGACCGCACGCCACCTGGGCGGTGGCCGGCTGCGCATCGCGGTGGCGCTTGTCATGGTGGTGGGCGCCAGCGCCCTGTTCTGGACCAGCCGCGACTACACCGTCAGCGCGCCGGAATGGGACGGGCAGGTGCGTGGCATCGCCTACAACCCCAGCCATCTCTTCACCGACCGCCAGGCCAAGCATATCCAGCCTGAGCGCATAGATGCCGATCTGGCCCAGCTCTCCAAGCTCACCGGCCATATCCGCACCTATACGGTGGATGGCGGCATGGACAAGGTGCCGGAGATCGCCCGGCGCTATGGCATGACGGTGTCGCTGGGCATCTGGATCGACGCCGACCAGGAGCGCAGCGAGAAGGAATTCGAACTCGGCATCAAGACCGCGCTGGCCAACCGCAGCACCATCGACCGGGTGGTGGTGGGAAACGAGACTCAGTTGCGCGGCGATGTCTCACCCGACCAGCTCAACGACTATATCCGCCGCGCCCGCGCCGCCTTGCCGGCGCGCATCAAGATCACCACCGCCGAACCCTGGGCGACCTGGATGCTCACGCCTGAGGCCGGCCAGAATGTCGACGTGATCTTTGTCCATCTGCTGCCCTACTGGGAGAATGTGGACATCCGCGGTGCGCTGAAGACCGAGACCGGATTCTATAACCACATCCAGGCGGAATTCCCTGACAAGCAGATCGTGGTGGGCGAAGCGGGTTGGCCGTCGGACGGGCGCACCCGTGGCGCCGCCGAAGCCTCTGTCGCCAATGAAGCTCGCTTCATGCGCGCCTTTGTGCAATACGCCCAGGAAAAGGGCTGGGACTATTATCTGCTGGAAGCTTACGACCAGCCCACCAAACGCGCATCGGAAGAAGGCGCGGTCGGCGCCTATTGGGGCCTGTTCGATGCCAGCGGACGGCCCAAATTCGCCTTCACCGGCCTGATCCGCACCTTCCCGGAATGGCGCGCCTATGCGCTGGTGGCCGCGGCCTTCAGCCTGCTGCTCGGTCTGTTGGTGATGGGCCGCATGCCGCGCGTGCGCCAGACCGGCTATCTGATGATGGGCGGCATGGTCGTTCTGGTCTCGACCGGCCTTCTGGCGCTGATCGACGCCACCGCGCTGGAATATATCGATCCCACCGACGTGCTGGCGATGATCGCCATGTCGCCGCTGGTGGTCTTGGCCTGCGCCGTGATCCTGACCGAGGGCATCGAGATGGCAGCAAGCCTGTGGCGGGTGGAGCGGCGGGTGATCAAGGTTGGCATTCCCGAGCGCGCCCAGCGCGTCTCCATCCATCTGCCGACCTATAACGAGCCGCCGCAGATGGTGATCGAAACGCTGAACGCGCTCGCGCGCCTGGACTACGACAATTACGAAGTCATCGTCCTGGACAACAATACGCCCGATACCGAGACCTGGCGGCCGGTGGCGGAGCATTGCGCCACACTGGGGCCGAATTTCCGCTTTTTCCACTTCGACAATATCAAGGGCTACAAGGGCGGGGCGCTGAACCGGGCGCTGGCGCTGACCGATCCTACGGCCGTCTATGTCGCGGTGATCGACAGTGACTATCAGGTCCAGCCCTTCTGGCTGCGCCGTGTCATTCCCTATTTCGCCGCGCCCGGCATCGCGCTGGTGCAGGGGCCGCAGGATTATCGCGACGCGCACCAGAGCCGCTTCAAGGCCATGGCCTATGAGGAATACCGCGGCTTCTTCCATATCGGCATGGTGGAGCGCAACGAACACAATGCCATCATCCAGCACGGCACCATGACCATCGTGCGCAAGGACGCGCTGGAGGAAGTCGATGGCTGGAGCGAATGGTGCATCACCGAGGACACCGAACTGGGGCTGAAGCTGTTCGAGGCCGGCTATGAAGCGGCGTATGTCCCGCAAAGCATGGGCTCCGGCCTGATGCCCGATACCTTGGAGGCCTTCATGACCCAGCGCTATCGCTGGGTCTATGGCGCCATGCAGATGCTCAAGCGCCATGCCCGCGCCATCTTTGTCGGCGGCTCCGCGCTTTCCTGGCCGCAGCGCTACCAGTTCCTGTCGGGCTGGCTGCCCTGGATCTCCGACGGGCTGGGCATGGTCGTCACCCTCATGGCCATCGTCTGGACCATCCTGATGTGGGTGGCGCCCAGTTACATCGACGTGCCCATGCCGGCCCTGACCGCTGCGGCCATGGCGCTGTTCGCCACCAAGCTTTTCAAAACCATGCTGCTGTATCCGCCTAAAGTCGGCTCCGGCATCAAGGGCGCCTTTGTCGCCTCGGTGGCGGGACTGGCGCTGACCCACACCGTGGGCAAGGCGGTGTGGGCGGGACTTTGGACCTCGGGCAAGCCGTTCCTGCGCACCCCCAAATGCGCCGATCCCGCCAGTTTCACCCAGGTTCTCAGGGTGGTGTGGCAGGAGGCGGCGCTTTTGACCTTGTTGCTGCTGGCCATGATTTCCATGGGCTTTGACCGGGGGTTCCAGGACCCGGCGGTATCGCTGTGGATGGTCATGCTGGGGGTGCAGAGCCTGCCATACCTGGCCACCATGGTGACGGCGCGCATTTCCGCCCGGTCCAACCGCACCCCGGGGATGGCCCAACCCCAGGCCGCCAAGCTGCAGGCGGCGGCTTAAAAACGCCTGGGTTCACCCCTATATTGGGAGTCGGTCCCCGGAGGCTTTGGCCGTGATGACGTTCATCCTTGCGCTTTTCGTGCTCTATTGGTTGCCGACCATCGTCGCCATCGCACGCCAGACCCATTCGGCGCTGGGCGTCGCGGCGCTGAACTTTATTTTCGGCTGGACCGGTATCGGCTGGTTTATCGCCCTGATGTGGGCGCTGGCCGCCACCCCCGCACATCAGGTCATCATCATCGAGAACGGGCGCGTCGTCCGCTAGAGCTTTAGCACCGGCGGCACTGTCTTGCCCGGATTGAGAATGTTTTTCGGATCGAAGGCGTGCTTCAGGGCGCGCATCGCGTCCAGTTCTTCGTGAGACTTGTAGCGCGGCAGGCTCGCCACCTTCATCGCGCCGATGCCATGCTCGGCGCTGATCGAGCCGCCGAATTCCTTCACAATGTCGTGCACGACCTGCTGTATCTCGTCCCACTGGGCGAGGAAGGCCGGATCGTCGCCCGCCTTGGCGGCATTGAAATTGAAATGGATATTACCGTCGCCCAGATGGCCGAAGCTCACCGGCCGGGCCCCCGGCATCACCGCCAGCACTGCCGGTGTGGCACGGGCCAGGAAATCCGGTATCGCCGCCACCGGCACGGAAACGTCATGCTTGATCGAGGCGCCTTCGCGCTTCTGGCTTTCGGAAATGCTTTCCCGCAGCTTCCACAGCGCCGCAGCTTGCGCCTGGCTTGACGCCACCACGGCGTCGGAGACAAGGCCGTTTTCACTGGCTGCCGCCATGCCATCCTCAAAGCTGGCGGTCAGATTGGCATGCCTGCCGCCGGTCGCCTCCATCAGCACATACCAGGGCGAGGCGGCCGCAAGCGGATCGCGGGTGCCGTCGATATGGCGGATGACGAATTCCAGCCCGTTGCGCGGGATCAGCTCAAAGGCCGACAGCATGCCCGAAGTGGCGTGCTGCATCTGGCCCAGCAGCTTCAGCGCCGCAGCCGGCGAGGGCACCGCGGCAAAGGCGGTGACCGCGACTTCGGGCTTGGGAAAGAGCCGCAAGGACGCGGCGGCGACGACGCCCAATGTGCCTTCGCTGCCGATGAAAGCCTGCTTGAGATCGTAGCCGGAATTGTCCTTGAGCAAAGGCCGCAGCATCTCCAGCACCGCGCCGCCGGGCAACACCACTTCCAGACCCAGCACCAGGGCGCGGGTCATGCCATAGCGCAGCACATGGGTGCCCCCGGCATTGGTGGCGATATTGCCGCCGATGGTGCAGCTTCCTTCCGAGGCCAGACTGAGCGGGAACAGCAGGCCGTGGTCATCAGCGGTGTGCTGTACCTCGGCCAAGGTCACCCCGGCTTCCACCGTCAGGGTCATGCCGCTTTCGTCCAGATGACGGACGCGGTTCAGGCGCTTGGTCGAGAGCAGCACTTCGCCATGAAGCGGAATCTGGCCCCCGACCAGCCCGGTATTGCCGCCCTGGGTGACGAGCTTGGTGTCCGTCTCCTGGCAGATGCCCAGCACGGCGGAAACTTCCGCCGTCGTGGCGGGCTTCAGCAGAAGCGCGGTGTGGCCCTTGTACTTGCTGCGCCATTCTTCCAGATGCGGCGCGATTTCGGCCGCGTCTTCGGAAAAACCAGCCGCACCGACCGCATCCTTCAGCCGGTCTCCAATCGACTTTGGCACACTCATCTGGGCGCGGCCGCGCGGCGCAGGCGGTCGTTGATCGCTTCGCCGATGCCGGTGTCGGGAATGGGCGAGACCGCGATCTGGCTCGCCACCTTGTCCAGTTCGCGCAGCATGGCGAAGAGATTGGCGGCGGCCTCGCGCAGATCGCCCTTGGCCGACAGATTCAGCTTGGCGCCCGGCGCATTGCCGAAGCCCAGCAGCACTTCGCCGGATTCGATCTCGCTCGCGTTCAGGCGCAGGCCGGCGCGCGGTGCATAATGGCTGGCGAGCTGCCCCGGCGACTGGATCAGGTTGCCGGGCGGACCCAACGGCCCCACCAGATCCTGAATTTCCTCGCGCGAAACCGCGCCGGGGCGCAGCAGCAGCGGCCGGTCGCCGTCAAAACCGATCACGGTGGATTCAATGCCCAGGGTGGCGCTGCCCGCATCCAGGATCAGATCGACCTTGCCGCCCAGACTGTCGGCGACATGCTGGGCCGTGGTCGCGGTGACCTGGCCCGACAGATTGGCCGACGGACCGGCGACTGGGCGTCCGGCTTCTTTCAACAGGGCGATGGCCGCGGGATGCGACGGCGCGCGCAGGGCGACGCTGTCCAGACCCGCGCTGACCAAGAGCGACAGCGGCGAATTCTTGCGCCGGGGCAGGACCAGGGTGAGGGGACCGGGCCAGAACTTCTCCGCCAGCGCGCTTGCGCGGGGCGAAAGTTCCACATGGCGGCGGGCTTCTTCCAGATCGGCGACATGCACGATCAAAGGATTGAACAGCGGCCGGCCCTTGGCGGCGAAAATCGCGGCCACGGCCTGGCCGTTGGTGGCATCGGCGCCCAGGCCGTAAACGGTCTCGGTCGGGAAGGCGACAAGGCCGCCATCACGCAGCAGGCGGGCGGCCTCAGCGATGCCTTTGGCGTCGGCGGACACGGTCTTGGTCTGGGTATCGATCATGGGCGGGCAATTTAGCGGCTGCTGACTTTATGTCGAGGGCAGGGTTTGATGCCATATCAGTGAGTGGGAGGCAGCCATGTCCTTGGCCGGAAAGACGCTTTTTATCACCGGCGCCAGCCGGGGCATCGGGCTGGCCATTGCGCTGAAGGCCGCAGCCGACGGCGCCAATATCGCCATCGCCGCCAAGACGGTGGCCCCCGATCCGCGCCTGCCCGGCACCATCTATAGCGCCGCCGAGGAGATCGAAAGCGCCGGCGGCAACGCGCTGGCGCTGACTTGTGACATCCGCTCCGAGGATCAAGTTCATGCAGCAGTGGAAGCGTGTGTCGCGCGATTTGGCGGCATCGACATCTGCGTCAACAATGCCAGCGCCATCGCGCTGTCGGGTACCGAAGCGACCCCGATGAAGCGCTTCGACCTGATGCACCAGATCAATGCGCGCGGCACCTACCTGGTGTCCAAAGCCTGCATCCCGCATCTCAAGCGCGCACCCAATCCGCATGTGCTGATGCTGTCGCCGCCCTTGCGGATGGAGGCGAAATGGTTCGCGCCCCATCCCGCCTACAGCATGGCCAAGTTCGGCATGAGCTTGTGTGTGCTGGGCATGGCGGAAGAGTTCAAGGACCAGATCGCCTTCAATGCCCTGTGGCCGCGCACAGCTATTGCCACCGCCGCGATGAAAAACGTGCTGACCGGCGAAGAGGGGCTCGCCCATTGCAGGAAGCCTGAGATCGTCGCCGACGCCGCCTGGCACATCTTCAACAAGCCCTCCAGCTTCAGCGGGAATTTCCTGATCGACGACAATTTCCTGGCCCAGAATGGCGTCACGGATTTCGACCAGTACCGTGTCGATCCGGCTTACGACCTGCTGCCGGATTTTTTCGTGCCCGGCGACATGCCGCCGCCGCCTGGTGTCAGCCTGAAAGCAAAAAACTAGTTCGGCTTCTTGCTCTGACCGTCCTGTTGCGGCTCAGCCGGCGGCGTCCATGGCGCCACAGAGGGCGCGGCCACCGGGATCGGCGGCCCGAAACCGGCCTCGTTCAGGGCCCGACGCACCTGCAGCTTGATATCCGACTGCACCGGCAGGGAAGTCGATGTTGGACACCCAGACATGGACATTCAGCACCACCTGCGGTCCGCTGAGTGTTTCCACCAATACCTGCGGCGCCGGCTGTTTCAACACATGGCTGTCATGCCCCATGGCTTCCAGGATGGCGCGTTGCGCACCGGCAATGTCGGCATCGCGGTCGATATCGACCTGGAAATTGGTGCGCCGGATCGGCTCACGCGTGAGATTGACGATGATGCCGGAGAAGACCACCGAATTTGGCATCGCCACGAGCAGCCCGTCATAGGTGACGATTTCGGTGTGGAACAGGCCGATCTCCTGCACCGTGCCGCTGACGGTGCCGGCGGTGATCTTCTCGCCCACCCGGTAGGGGCGCAGCAGCAGCAGCATCACGCCCGACGCGACATTGGACAGCGTGCCCTGCAGCGCCAGGCCGATGGCCAGGCCGGCCGCGCCCAACAGCGCGATCAGCGAAGTGGTCTGGACTCCGAACTGGCCCAGAACCGCCACCAGCGTGATGGCGATCACGCCATAGCGGGCGAAGTTGATCATCAGCGGCTTGAGCGTCTCGTCGACATGATGGCTGTGCTGGAAGATCGCGCGCAGCCAGCGCGCCAGCCAGGATTGCGATCGCGATCAGGATATTGACTCCGCCATGCACGACCATGGTGCCGACATCGGCGGGTAGGGCCTCGACCAAGGGAAGCGTCTTGGGAAGCCCCAGGGGAACAGCGATTGCCATCATTAACCTTCGAACCGTTTTTGGGGTGCGCGTTTTCGACAACGCTTGACCCCGGCATTAGTTTTGGAACCTATGGTCCCATGCGCAACCTGACCTATTGGGCGATTTTGGCGGCAATATGGTTGCCGGCCCCGGCCATGGCCGCGCGATTCATTCCCGACTGTGCCGGCGGTGTGGAGATCGCCCATGCCCATGAGGTGCGGGTGGAAAAGAACGGCGCCTTGGTGCTTGCGGACGGCCGCGCGGTGATGCTGGAAGGCATTCGCCTGGCCGGCGCCGATGGCCCGCAGGAGCTGTCGGATCGCGCTCTCGCCGCGTTGCGTGAAATGGCGCTGACCGGCCCGGTCACCTTCACCGCCATACCGCCCAAGGAAGACCGCTACGACCGGGTGCGGGCGCAGGCCTTCGGCGAGCAGTGGTTTCAGACCGCGCTCTTGGAACGCGGCCTGGCGCGGGTGGCGATTTCGCCGGACCGCAATGAATGTGCGCCCGATCTCTATGAAGCCGAACAGCGCACACAAGGCACGCGCGCCGGTCTGTGGGCGCTTTCCACCAGCGCCCCGCGTCCGCCTGAAGCGATGAAGAACACCGCCACCGGCAGCTTTCAGATCGTGCAGGGCTGGGTGACCCATGTGGGCCACAGCGACGGCCGTGTCTTCATCGATTTCGGCAGCGACGGGCAGCGCGTCTTTTCCGCGGTGATCGAACAGGAAGACCGCCGCGCCTTTCGCGGTTTCGACCTGGATGGGCTTGAAACCCGTCACATCCGCATTCGCGGCATGGTGCAGGACTTCCATGGCCGGCCGCAGATCGAATTGTCGAACCCGTCACAGATTGAAGTGCTGAACTAACCCGCCAAAGAAAAAGCCCGGCATCGCTGCCGGGCTCTTCCTTTGCGATAGAGGATCGCGAACTGTAATTTTTGTTTTAGGCCGCCTTCTTGACCAGCATGCCTTCGACGCGCTTGACCGCAGCCGCTTCATCGGTGCGTTCCACGGCGGCGACTTCACGGGCCATGCGGGCCAAGGCCTTTTCATAGAGCTGACGCTCCGAATAGGACTGTTCAGGCTGGCCGCCGGCGCGGTGCAGGTCGCGCACCACTTCGGCGATGGAGACCAGATCGCCCGAGTCGATCTTGGCTTCGTATTCCTGGGCGCGGCGCGACCACATGGTGCGCTTGATGCGGGCGCGTCCTTTGAGCGTGTTGAGTGCGCCGGTGACGACTTCCGGCGAGGACAGCTTGCGCATGCCCACGGCCTTGGCCTTCAGGGTGGGGACGCGCAGGGTCATCTTGTCCTTCTCGAACTCGATGATGAACAGTTCAAGCTTGGTGCCGGCGACTTCCTTCTCCTCGATGCCGGACACCTTGCCGACACCATGGGTGGGATAGACGACGTGATCATTGGTCTTGAATTCGTGCTTCCTGTTGGAATTGGCCGGCACTTTCTTGGCGATGGCGGCAACAGCGGGCTTGACGACGGGCGGTTTGGCGGCGGTCATTTTCTTTTCCTGTGGGACAAAGCATGGGGTGGTCTACCGGTGGGGCGCCGGCAGGCAGCATTCGTCACGGGTTTGAACGGCCAAGACCGTATCACAAGTTCCACTAAAACGGAAGGAAAAACCGCGCCATCCCATTGATTTGGCGTCGTTTATTTAATTTTTGGGGAAACCGGTTCAAATTCAACCGGTTGCAGCCAATGTTCTGTATGCAGAACATTCCGGGAACTTTTGACGCCGCGTCAGGAACCTGAGCCCGGCTCCGCCGAGAAAAACTTCTCGAACTTGTCGGGAACGCCCTGCATCTCCTTGGCGTCGGCCGGCGGCTCGCCCTTCTGGCTGATATTCGGCCAGGTTTTGGCATATTCGGCGTTCACCGAGAGCCACTTTTCCAGACCAGATTCGGTGTCGGCCTTGATCGCTTCCGGCGGGCATTCCGGCTCGCAGACGCCGCAGTCGATACACTCGTCGGGGTTGATCACCAGCATGTTCTCGCCCTCGTAGAAGCAGTCCACCGGGCAGACCTCGACGCAGTCCATGAACTTGCACTTGATGCAGGCTTCGGTGACGACATAGGTCATAAGCGGGCGACTCCGGCGGCGAAAACGGGGGAGTGATTACGGCGCGGGCACCGGCAAGGCAAGGGCATTGAGGCCGCAGTAGTTGAGAACAGTTCTCAACTAATCCAGAGTTTCGTAGAGATTCCTGGCCTCATCGGCGCAACCACGCCGCTCGGCTACGCCCAAGATCCGTACAGCCATGATCTGGGCGCCACGACCAAGCGTCAGCACATCGCCAGGTTTTACGGCACGGCCGGGCTTGTCCACCTTGACCCCGTTCAGCCGCACCTTGCCGGCACTGGCTGCGGCCTGGGCCAGCGGCCGGGTGCGATAGAAGCGGGCGTGGAACAGCCATTTGTCCAGCCGCGCGCCGCTCATCGGGAGCGAAGCACCGCAAGACCGGCGAAGGGCGAGTTGGGATCGAGCGGCGGCTCGGGCTTTTTCGGTTTGTCGTGACGGCGCGGCTCGCGCTTTTCCTTCATGCGCCGCCACACCGGATTGGCGCCGGCGACCTCAACGGCGCGCCAGCCCAATGCCATCAGAACGCTGCGCGCTTCGTCCTTGCCGCTGCCCAGAAGCGAAACCAGTTTGGTGAGCAGCGTATCGGCATCGGTGCCGGTGGCCAGCGCCTGTTCCAGTTCGTCTTCCAACCGCTCCAGCATGTCAAAACGAATGGCGCGATCGGCGAATACCGCAAAGCCCGCGGCATGCAGCGAGGTGGTGTCGGTGCCCTTGTCGACCGCAAACGAGGTGAGACCGGGCGCGGGCGGGGCAGGCGGCGCCTCTTTTTTCTGCCACACACCCCACAACAAGGTCAGCAACGCCGCCGCATCGGGCCGCAGCAGCTTGGGCAGATAGACCGTGCGCCGGCCGAACCAGACGCCAAAGGGGCGTAAGCTGCGGATCTGCGGTCCCAGCTTTTCAGGCAGCGCCTCCTTCAGTAGGACGCGGTCCAGCGCCCCGAAATTTTCCGCCAGTTGATGGGCGATGCCGCGCGCTTCGCCGGGCAGCGCGCTTTGCGTGCCGGTTTTCGCCTCAGCCGCGTCGCGCAAGGCGAGCAGCGGCCCCAGCCGCGCCGTAATGCGGGCTGTGATCCACGTCTGAAGCCGTGTCTGCAAGACGTCGGCTTTCACATGGGGATCGGCCAGCATCTCGACAAGAGGCGAAAGTGGCGAAGAGCCGGCGGCGAGCCTGGCGACAATGGCGCCATCCCACCATAGTTTGCCGTGCTCGCTGAGTGTGATGGCGCTGTCCTGCGCCGCTGCAAGGGCGGTGCTGCGGCTGGCGATCTCGCTTTCCAGGCCTTTCAAGGCGGCGGCACGCAAGGTTCGTAGCGACAGCGTACGAACGCCATGAATGCGTTCACTGCTCTCACCGTCAGAACTCATGCGCGGATCGGGCACAAAGCGGAAGCCTTCCAGCTTGCCGATCGCCTCGCCGCCGATGGAAACGCCGCCCGCTTCGTCCAGTGCCAGCGACGCGAACTCATCATCGCGCAGATGCTTCATCAGCACGGAGGTGCGCCGGTCAATGAAACGCTGGGTCAGCCGCTCATGCAGCGCGTCCGACAGCCGGTCTTCCACCGCCCGCGTAATGCCCTGCCAATAGCCGCCGTCGCGGGTCCAGCCCTGGCGATGGGCGGCGTAGGTGTAGGTTCGGATCTGCGCCAGCCGGCCCGACAGAGTGGCGACGTCGCCCTCGCTGACATCGGCGCGCGCGATCTGGCGCGCCAGCCAGTCGTCGGGGATGACGCCATCGCGGCTGAGGAACAGGAAGATGTTCTTGACCAGCTTCACATGCTCGTCGGTGGAGAGCTTGCGGAAATCGGGCAGCTGGCACACGTCCCACAGCCGCATCACCGTGTCGCGTGACGCGGCCAGGGGCGCGACCTCGTCATCTTCGGAAAGAATGCGCAATGCCACGGCATCGCTGGCGGGCCTGGCCCGCGTCAGGCCGCGCTCCGGCGGCGGCGCATCCAGGCTTTGGTTCAGCGCCGCAAGACTGCGGAAATCGAGATCAGCATTGCGCCATTGCAGCACCCTGACCGGATCGTAGCGGTGAGTTTCCACCCGTTGCACAAGTTCGTCCTCGAACGGTTCGCAGTCGGCGGTGACGCCAAAGGTGCCGTCATTCATGTAGCGCCCGGCACGGCCGGCAATCTGGCCGATCTCGTGGGCGGCAAGCGCACGCATGCGCGCGCCATCGAACTTGTCGCGGGCGGCAAAGGCGACATGGTCCACATCCATGTTCAGGCCCAGACCGATGGCATCGGTCGCCACCAGAAAATCCACGTCGCCCGATTGATACAGCGCGACCTGGGCGTTGCGGGTGCGAGGGCTGAGCGCGCCCAGCACGACCGCGGCGCCGCCGCGCTGGCGGCGGATCACTTCGGCGATGCCATAGACATCATCGGCCGAGAAGCCCACCACCGCGGAGCGGCGGGGCAGGCGGGTCAGTTTCTTGGCGCCGGTACAGGCCAGGTCGGAAAAGCGCGCGCGGGTGACAAACCAGGCCTTCGGGATGAAGCGCTGGATGATGCCGCGCATGGTGTCGCTGCCCAAGAGCATGGTCTCTTCTTCGCCGCGTGCATTCAGCAGCCGGTCGGTGAAGACATGGCCGCGCTCGGGATCGGCGCAAAGCTGGATCTCGTCGATCACCAGGCAGGCGACCGGAATATCCAGCGGCATCGCCTCCACGGTGCAGACATAAAAGCGGGGATTTTTCGGAACGATCTTTTCCTCGCCCGTGATCAGAGCGACTTCGTTTTCGCCACGCAAACGGACGATGCGGTCATAGACTTCCCGCGCCAGCAGCCGCAGCGGCAGCCCGATCATGCCGGTCTTGTGGGCCTGCATGCGTTCGATGGCAAAGAAGGTCTTGCCGGTGTTGGTCGGCCCCAGAACAGCCGTCACCTTGGGGGCGGGATCTCGGGTCATCGGGCGGTTGTGCATGAGAGGAAAATCGTGTGTGGCGGCGCCTGCTGCAACAGGGAGCGCCAGGATTTACGCGGACTTGCTGTGGATGCAGTCTTAAGAACTGATACGTAAAGGGAACATATAGCGTCCGAATCGCTAACCAATTCAATATCTGCCTTTGTTCTCATACATTTAGCCGGATACCCCAGCCCCTCGAACCACCATATGTAGTGGTAGATTCGAGAGTTCGGGCTTTGTCTGGTCCACAGGGCACTATTCCGTACCCGGAACAACCATCGGCCGGATTGCTGCGCTTTTGTTACGATCTCGCGGCGATCATGCCAGAAAATTGCGTCCGCTAATGCACGCCCTTGGGTGATTCACCATCCACCTTGAGCGAATTGGCGATCATCGCCAGCACCCCATATTTGGTGTCGGCCCACACCCGCACCGGAACCGTGTAGCTACGCCCGCCCACCTGGCTGGGAAAGGTGGCGAACCAGGCGTGAATCAGGGGGAAGCTTTCATTGGCTTTCAGCACACGCGGCCGAAAACCGGCGAGCTGGTGATAGCGCACTTCGCACTCCACGCCTTTGCCCGTGTACAGCTCATTGTCCATCTTGATGTCGACATCGCGGATCTTGTGCATCTCGATGTCATAGCGGCGCCGGCCATCGAACACCGGCGCGGTGACGCTGCAGGGATTGCCGCCAGCGTTGCCCACACCGCTGAAGATGAAAGTCACCGCGCTCAGCGGATCCAGCGTGTTTTTGGTGTCGTCAGGTTTTACTTCAAAACCGGTGGTGGAATAGACCGGATCGGCGAACAGGCGCGGCGGACCCGCCCCGTCGAATGTCAGCGAGACCTGTTGTTTCTTGCCGGCATGGCCGGTGTCGAAACTGTCGTACAGCGCAGGAACAAAATTCTTCGCCCCCAGCTTGCCAGACGCGGTGGCCTGGATTTCCGATTGCCAGAAGGCGTTGACCACGCCCGAGGTCTGCATGGTGGAGACGACGTGATAGTCGCCGCTACGCAGCGTGGCATCCATGTCCATATGGCCCATGGTGATGCCCCCGGCATAAAGGGTCATGGCGACCTCGAGCCGGGAGGCGGGAAGGGAGGGTTCTTCCGCGCCGGCGCCGCCGGCCGCCCAGGCGGGCAGGGCACAAAGCAGCTGGGCTGTGACAAGGAGCGGGACGGTGAAAGTGCTGGGTTTCATAGGCTGGCCTGAAGGTATCTGTTTATATTGGTGTTTTTAAAGCGCCGCCAAGTTGCCCTTTCTTCACCCGCGGCCCGCTTCTTCCTTGACCCAAGGCCCTGATTTGCTTATGAACCCCGCTCTTTTGGGGGCAAATGCCCTTAGAAATCCTTGCGAATCGTGAGAACTGCCCATGTCCCGCCGCTGCGAATTGACCGGTAAAGGCCCCCTGGTTGGCAACAATGTCAGCCACGCCAACAACAAGACCAAGAGGATCTATCGTCCCAACCTGCAGTTGGTGGCCCTGGCCAGCGAGATTCTGGGCAACAGCTACAGGCTCAAGATCTCCATGAACGCGCTGCGTTCGGTCGACCGCAATGGCGGCCTCGACCCGTTCATCCTGAAGTGCAAGGACAGCACGCTGTCGCCCAAGGCCCTGCGCCTGAAGCGCGCGATTGCCAAAAAGGCCGCCGCCAAGGCCGCTTAAGCACCGTCATTCCGTTAACGGATTAACCGTCCGGGCGCTTTGAGCGTCCGGGCGTACCGTCACGGCATCGTCCTTGCGTGACACCTCTCGAAATCTCCGTGGCCGTGCCGGATTGCGACATCCGGCGCGAGACCCAACGCTTCGAGGTACCGCGTGAAGGCTTACGATTACAGGAATGGCGCACACCGCCTGCCGGCGCTGGAGGCCGATGAAGGGCCTTACCGCCTGCGCCGCACATCCGACGCGGTGTGGCCGCCCAAGGAACGCGCCTATGGCGGCGAAGTCGAAACCCTGTGGCTGCGGGTGAAAGGGCCTGCGCAGATGGCGCTGCGCCTGGTGTTGCCGGTGATGCTGCTGACCACGCTGCTGGGCGCGGCCTATCTCTACAGCGACGATTTCCTGCTGATGCCGCACGCACCCCGCCTGATCCAGAACGCCTGGCTCGCGGTGAGCGACCTGGTGCTGCCCATGGCCTTTTATGCCATCCATCTCACCAGCCGCCGCTATGGCGCGAGCCATGCCTTCGCCCAGCTTGTGGCCGGGCTGGCGATCCTGGGCCTGGTGGCGCTGTTCAATCCCGGCGATGTCGACAACTGGATCAATAACATCCCGGCCCTGACCTGGCGGGCGATGCTGGCCTTTGGCGCGGCCTTTCTGTTCGCCAACTTCACGGCCATCATCGTCTTCGACGCCGCGCGCGGGCCGCGCTGGTGGACCGCGCCCCTGATCGCATCCTTCGCCGCGGCGTTGTCGTTCAGCGTGGTCTATTATCCGGCGGCCTTTGCCGGCACGGCAGACGTGGCGCGGACCGACTGCGCCCTGGTGCATTTCGGCGTCTTTTTCGGCGAAAGCGTGGCTCTGCTGATCCCGTGCTATCTGCTGCGGCCCGCGATGTGGCCGTTGGCCGGGATGAATGGGTACTGAGGCGGTACGCGAAGCGTACGAACGGGTCCAGTGGACCCGTTCGAGCCGAAGTACGCCGCGAGCTTAGGCGAGCGGCCGGAAAACTGAGGCGGTA